>ERZ894191.332-NODE-332-length-41444-cov-13.130929_pt1 | contig 41444 bp, 38 predicted proteins | sample MGYA00380282_ERZ894191 | MGnify/ENA primary metagenome ERZ894191 (study PRJEB32331, sample SAMN06328485) | human gut metagenome | biome: human gut microbiome; feature: stool | host: Homo sapiens | collected 2013-02-21 ...
CGTTCCCTCATCATGGGCGCAGAACTGCGGGCAAGGCCCTGCGACCACCACGCGGATCTGCTCCACAAGGTGGCCGGGCTCTGCAACAACGCAAACCAGCTCGCCAGGGTAGCCAACACCTATGGGGAGGCCGGTCCGCAGAGCATTGAGGAAATGACGAAGCTTGCCCGTCAGGTTTGGGAAGAAGTAAAGGAGAACTGGTAGCCAACCTGCGGTTGGATGCAATTCGCGCACATAGCCAGGACATGAATCCTTCCACGCTGCCCGCGCTTAAAACGCAGAAAGGAGAAAAGCGCCATAGCATATACCAGCGTTATCCCCGTCCATCGCCTCGACAACGCCATCGACTATGCGCTCGATGAGAAAAAGTGTTCCCGCAGGGCGAGCGAGGAATCTCTGGGAAGTGCGCTCCATAAAGCGCTCAACGAAGATAAAAGCGAGCAGGATCTGTTCGCTTCCGCCTGCGGCTGCACCTGTGAAGACGCCTTTGAAGATATGTGCCGAGTCAAAGAAATGTGGCATAAGGAGCAAGGTGTGCAGGGATTCCACCTGGTGCAGAGCTTCGCCGCCAGTGAAGTGACGCCGGAGCTGGCGCATCAAATCGGGCTGGAATTTGCAGATCGGCTTCTACATGGGAATTTTCAGGCGGTGATTAGCACGCATTTGAACACCAAATGCATACACAATCACATTGTGTGGAACTCTGTGTCCGTAAAAGACGGCAAAAAATACCGCAGCAATGCGAAAAGCTATATCACCGAGGTGCGTCGGATTTCCGATGCGCTTTGCGCAGAGCACCGTCTATCCATCATCTGCACGGAGAAATCGGAGCAGGTCGTCCGCCCCTACGCGCAGTGGCTGGCCGAACAAAACGGAGCGCCCACATGGAAAACGCCTATTCAGCAGGACTTGGACGCCGCCGTTGCGGCCGCTCTCACGTGGAAGCAGTTTCTGCGGATTTTGGAGCGGCAGGGGTATGCTTTCCGCTTTGACAGGAAGCACCCCACGCTGATTCTGCCGGGTAGCGGACGCACCGTGCGGTTTAAGACCCTGGGAAAGCAGTACACCCCGGAAGCCCTCCAGCGCCGCATCCTTTACCCAAAGCCTGCCCACCGGGCTGGGAAAGAACAGACGCCGGTCCGCCGGCGCCTTCTCCTTTCCGGAAAAAAGCCCCACCGCAGGCGCACCGGCCTGCGGGCGCTCTACTTTTCCTATTTATACAAGGTGGGCGCACTGCCGAAAAAGCCACGGTACATAAGCTACGCTGTGCGTGAGGATATCCGCAAGCTGGATCGACGAATCGAGCAGGCGGAATTCATTTTCAAAAATCACATCGCGGACCGCGGGCAGCTTGCCGCCATCCGGCAGAAAGCGGAAGATGAAATCGCCGTGATGATAAAGCAGCGCCAGAAGCTCTACCGCTATGAACCAAAATCCCCGCAAATCGGTGTATGCACAGCGCAGCTGAAAAAGCTGCGGCACACGGTCAAGCTGTGCCGGAACATCGAGATCCATTCGATAGAGATGGAACAGCGGCTGCAATCGGCGCGATTGGAAGAACAGCAGAAAAAAGAAGATCCGCAGAAAGAAGCCCGCAATCGGGATAATCACAAAGGAAGGTGAATTGACTGAACTACGGAAGCGATCCAGCCGACCAGATTGTTCGGTTTACACTTGAAGGCACAGAAATGGCGCTCAGGCTGTCGGGTATGGCGGCGAAAAACTTTGCGCTGTTTGTCTATGCCGTACTGAAGGACCAGAAGAAAACCCACGGCAAGACGAGGCTTGTGCGCATGCTTCGGGAACAGCGTCCATTCAAATTCTTTAACATTCCCACGGAACATATGAGGGAGTTCGCCACAGAAGCCAAAACGCACGGCCTGCTATACGTCCCCATTCGGAATAAGCAAAAGGCCGACCGTATCGAAGTGGTGGTATTCGCGGACGACGCCTCCAAAGTCCAGCGTATTTTTGACAACCTCGGTCTTGACGCAGTTAAGGCGCAGGTCGGCGAAGCCACCATCGCCAGCGTACAGGAGCAGGAAAAACAGGCTCCCGCAGCCCCGGCCCCCGGCAAGACGGAAACCGTCAAAACCGAGCAGGGCGAAGTGGAATTCGAGGTGGGCGGCTTTGAGGACGATTTCAATATCGGCCCGCCTCAGCAGGATGCCGCCGAAAATTTTACTTCTGGCCGGGAGAAGGAATCAAATCCCCCGGCAGCGGAAAAGAGTCCGTCCGAGCCTTCCTCGCCCAGCAAAAGCTCTTCGTCCGGCTTAACAAGCCCTAAAGAGCCGGAGCATAAGCCCTCGGTGAAAAAGCAGCTGCAGGAAATCCGGCAGGAGCAGGCGGAGAAGAAAACAGGGAAATCCAAGCAGCAGGAACACCAGAATCCTTCCCCCGGTCGTTCCAAGCAGAAGAAAAAGGAAAAACAGAAAGGAAGGTAATGCCCTATCGATTTATCCAGTTTGATTGGCAGAAAGCAGGAAGTCCTGCCTCAGCCGGAACAGCAGTACACCAAGGAAGAATATGCCGCTATGAAGCAGGCTGAACGTGAGGAAGTCTGGTCGAGAGTTAGCGCACAGGCCGAGTCAGTGTTCAAGGATGACGATTCCCTGAGGGGATTCCTCCATTTCATGGCGGACTGCACCCCGCAGAAAACCAGCAACCTGCTGCTTCTCTATGCGCAGAATCCTGAAATCACCCATCCCCGCACCTTCGACAAATGGAAGGAAGCCGGGCGCTCCATCCGTTCCGGTGAGAAAGGATATACCTTCTATGCGGATCAGGAATATACCAAAGAGGATGGAACCAGAGGGATCGGCTCCACCATCACCAAAGCCTACGACATCGCTCAGACCAGAGGGCCGCAGCCCCTGCCGCCTCAGCAGCATCTGCCCGAAGAGGTTATCGCCGCCATGATAGAAAACAGTCCGGTCCCGCTGGTGATTTCCGACCAGCTTCCTCAAGGGGTGCAGGCACAGTATGTGCCGAGACAGCGCACCATTTTTGTCCGCAATGGGATGGATGAAACCGCCACCATCTGCGCCATCGCCCGCGAGCAGGCCCACGCCGGCTTCGACGCGGTGGGCAGTGGTTACTATCGGCAGGCGTATGCGGCTCAGGCTTACTGCGCAGCGTATGTGGTTGCGCAGAAATTCGGCCTTGATACCTCTGCGTTCCATTTTGACAAGGTGTGCCAAAGCTATACGGAAATGAGCGCGGACGATAAGCGCGGCTTTTTGGGCGACGTTAAACGGGCCGCCTATTCCATCAACTGGGATATCCAGAGAACCTTCCGGGATCTGGAGCAGGCCATCCAGCCGGATGAATTTTCCGTCGCAGCGCCCAAGCCTGCCAAGGCGCCGAAAGCAAAAACAGAGAATGCGCCGGATCGTTGAACGTTTTCCGTTTGTTTTCTTTTGTGCAGTAGCTTTTCGCAGGCTGTTGTGCTATATTAAAGTAAAATAAGATTAAATGCCGGAAGGAAGGGAATCGCCATGACAAGGCAGCGGTTGGTGAAAATGACCTATGGGGACCGGAACATACTGGTCAAAGCACTTCAAAGCGCGCGGGGATCTATCGGCCTGGAAGTGTTCGAAAAACTGCAGGCACTTATGAACAAAACCCTCGCTGCTCCAAAGCGCAAGCTGTACCTGAGCGACGAAGAACACCAGTGCGCCACGCTGTCCCTGAACGGGATGCGAAACGCCTATCTTGCGGCTGATCGAAGCTGCGGCGGCATTGACCGTCTTCTCATAAAGCTCATCCGCGCGAAATACCGGCGTGTACCTGAACGATATAAAGTGTAACAACGATCTTTGCCCGGAGTCTTTGGAATTTTTCTCCCGTCGACTCCGGGATTTTTTTGTTTTATTGAAAAAGGAGGGGAGTAACCGACAAGACCGTCTGCATTGTTTTATCTTTCTGCTGTGAAGAAAGGGTGGGTGCCCCTTCAGCGGGATAGCTACAGAAAAAAATTCCTGGTGGGTATGGCTCCTGCCTTTGCCCATCGTCTGGTGGGCCGCCCTGTTGGTCGCCGGAAGCTGGCGCGACGGGATGAACCTTGTGGATCTGCTGGAAAAGCTCTCTGCCTCCATGAACAGTCCCTTTTCTGTTCACTGGACGAAATACTCCGCCCGCTGCCTGCTGTTCTTCACGCTGGGATATGCGGTTGTCGCCCTTGCCGCAACCGCCAACCGCAAGCATTACCGCAGGGGTTCGGAGCACGGTTCCGCCAGGTGGGGCAACGTGTGCAGGATCGCCAAGCGGTACCGGGACAAGAAAAATCCCAAACAAAACCTCATTTTGACCCAGCATTTCCAGATGGGGATGGACGGCCACAAGCACAAACGCAACACCAACGTGTTGGTCATCGGCGGATCCGGCGCGGGCAAAAGCCGCTCCTACGCCATTCCCAATGTGCTCAACTGCGGGACGTGTTCGCTGGTCGTCTGCGATCCAAAATCCGAAATCCTGCGCAAAACAGGCGGAGCGCTGAAATCCAACGGCTATGAGGTGCGGGTGTTTGACTTGTTAACCCCCGACGCCTCCTTCTGCTACAACCCATTAGCCTATGTGCGGGACGACAAGGACGTGCTGCGCCTAATCGAAACCCTCATTCAGTCCACCACCCCGCCCGGGGCGCAGAGTTCGGATCCCTTCTGGACCAAATCGGAAACGGCGCTTCTGCAGGCCTTGGTCCTATACCTCATGCATGAAGCGCCGCCGGAAGAACAGAACTTCGCCACGGTGATGGAGATGCTGGCCGCCGCGGAAGTACGGGAGGAAGATGAGGAATACGAGTCTCCTCTGGACGTCCTGTTCGCCCGTTTAGAGATGCGGGATCCGGAGAGTATCGCTGTCAAGCAGTACCACATCTTTAAGATGGGCGCCGGCAAAACGCTGAAATCCATCTTAATCAGCGTCGGCGTCCGGCTGTCGGCTTTTAACCTGCCGCAGATTGCAAGGCTTACCTACACCGACGACCTTCATCTGGAGGAAATGGGCGAGAAAAAAGTGGCCCTGTTCTGCTGCATCCCGGACTCGGATAAATCCCTCAATTACCTTGTGGGGATGATTTACGGGCAGCTCATCCAGACGCTGTATTTTGTAGCCGACCGGAAATACAAAGGCCGGCTGCCGGTGCCGGTTCACTTGCTCATCGACGAAGCGCCGAACATCGCCCTGCCCACGGACAACTTCCTGCCCTGGCTTTCCACAATGCGAAGCCGCAACATCTTCTGCAGCTATATCGCGCAGAATATGGCGCAGATCAAGGCGCTGTTCAAGGAGCAGTGGGAATCGCTGGTCGGCCTGTGCGACGAGTTTCTCTATCTCGGCGGGAACGAAAAGGAAACCCACAAGTATGTTTCCGAGCTCATGGGCAAGGAGACGCTGGACACGAATACCTACGGCCACAGCCGCGGACGGAACGGCAGTTTCAGCATCAACGACCAGCAGACGGGCCGGGAGCTTCTCGCCCCCGACGAAGTGCGGATGCTGGATAACCGCAAAGCGATCCTGTTTGTCCGCGGGGAACGCCCCATGATGGATGACAAATACGATCTCATGCGCCATCCAAACATCCGGCTGACAGAGGACGGCGGCGCCGCGCCCTACGATTACACGCTGGCAAAGAGTGCCGCAGATGACCTCGACTACTCTCCAGAACAGTATGACGAGTTTGAACTGCTGGAGCCGGATGATTTTATGAAATCGTAAATAAACACATATTGAATTGGAGGAATGCTTCTGAAGAAATTCAAAATTGCTTTTAAGAAAGCACCCAAGAAGAATCGCAGGCCACAGAATACGCTTTCTCTCGGCAGAAATGGACGATTTGGTTTTTCCGCCTACATCGCCGTGGTTCTGTGCTTCTGCTGTCTTTCAACAACCGTCTTTGCTGCCGGTGACCCACTGGCAGTCGTAAATAATCTCTCTACCTTCATTTTTTCCTTGATCCGCGCCATCGGTTTGATCCTGTTAGGCTGGGGTGTGGTACAGGTAGGTCTTTCCTTCCAGAGCCATGACCCCTCTCAGCGTTCGCAGGGCTTTCTAACGCTGGCAGGCGGGCTGTTCATCACGGTGCTGGCGTTCATTATGATCCTGACGGTGTATAGTCGGATGTTCAAATTGTACATGTATACGGCTATCGCCCCAATTCCCATGTCCAGCTTCGCAGGGGAACCCACCAGCAATGTTGGGAAAAACTTCCTGCGTTCCTATGCAGGCGTTTGCCTCGAAGGGGCGATTATTGCGCTTGCCTGCATCATCTTCTCGATTATGGCGGCCTCTCCGCCGGCGGTCGATCCCGACGTCTCGGCGGTTACCGCCGTATGGAGCTATGTGGGCGAGCTGATCTTTAACCTGCTTGTTCTGGTCGGCGCCGTGCGAATGAGCGACCGGATCGTCAAGGAGCTGTTGGGGCTGTAACACATCCAAAAAGCGAACAGGCCCTGCGGAAAACCGCAGAACCTGTTCGTTCATTCATGATCTAATATCCATTGCAGCAGCCCCTGCCGGTCAATTTGACCGGCAGCGACGGAAAGAACGATATCAATCAATTCCTGTTGTTCATAACGGAGCTCAATCCCGTTCACAGCCAGGAAAACCAGCATGGTATGCGCGCCGATACGCTTATTCCCATCCACAAAGGGATGATTGCGTATCAGGCCAAAGCCAAGCTGTGCCGCTTTGGCCTGCAGAGACGGATACACCGGCTCTCCGCCGAACGTTTGAAACGGCGCGGCCAATGCGGATTCCAGCAGCCCTTCGTCCCGAATCCCGTCGATGCCTCCGAATTCCCGGATCAGCGCGGAATGCAAAGCCGTCACCTGATTTTTGGATAAGGTTTTCATTTGGCCAACTCCTCATAAGCGCGGCGGTTCTTGGCGATCAGCCGCTTGGATGCGGCCAGAATATCCTCGTCTTCCGCAAGCTGCTCCTGCTCTGCCTGGCTGAATTCCAACAGCACATACCGCGGGACATTGTTCTTTAAGATCACGGCTGCGCCGTTTTCGTCCACCAAGCGCGCAACACGGGAAAAGTTCTGATTTGCTTCTGTAATGGAAACAAGATTCTTTGTGTTCACTGTCATTTGTAACACCTCCTACTTTTATTATACTCGAAAATAGGATAAATTCAACCTATTTTTTAAAGGAGCTGGTTTTTTATCGAAGTCAAAGTGCCAAAGGAAATCCGGGATTATCAGGAGTCCATCTTCTTCGGGCTCTCTGCCCGGCAGTTCATCTGTTCTCTGCTGGCTGTAGGCGTGGCGGTTGGACTGTACTTCGGCCTGCGCCCGCTGGTCGGCAGCGAGGAAGTGGACTGGATGTGCATTCTCGGGGCCGCGCCCTTTGCAGCCTGCGGCTTTTTCAAATACCACGGCATGACCGCCGAACAGGCGGCATGGGCCTGGTTCAAGTCGGAATTTCTCTATTCCAAAAAGCTGGTGTTTAAATCCGACAGTCTCTACTTCGACGCCATGAAGGACGACATCGCTGAAGGAGAGAAGCTTCCCCGCAAGCGGAAAGGCCGCAATTCCCAGCCATCGGCCGAAAAAGAACCGTAATCTCAAAAATCTCTCTAAAAGGAAGGATGCCTATAAGTAAAACGCTCAGCAAAGCAGCGAAAGCAGAAAAAGAGAAATTTACGATCCCGAAGTCCGTACAGGACGCTATTCCCATCCAGCGAATCTGGCCGGATGGGATTTTTCAGGTGGGAAGACGGTTTTCCAAGACCTTTTCCTTTACCGATATCAACTACAGCATCGCCGGCAAAGACGACAAAACGGCGATGTTTCTCGACTATGCCGAGCTACTCAACGCGCTGGATTCCGGCGCTTCCGCCAAGATCACCATCAACAACCGGAAGGTCAACAAGGCAGAGTTTGAGAAATCCCTGCTGCTTCCGATGAAAGAGGATGGGCTGGATCCTTACCGGAAAGAGTACAACGAGATGCTGCTTTCCACAGTCACCGGCGTGAGCAGCAGCGTCGTGCAGGACCGCTACATCACCATCACCGTGGCGAAGCGGAATATCGATGAAGCCCGCACCTATTTCTCCCGTGTGGGCACAGACCTCATCACCCACCTTGCCCAGCTTTCCTCCATAGGGCGGGAACTGGATATTGCGTCGCGCCTGCAGATTTTCCGGGACTTTTTCAAAGGCAATGAGCCTGCCGCTTTTGCCTTTGACCTGAAAGAACACATGCAAAAAGGGCACAGCTTCAAGGATTGGCTGTGCCCCGACAGCATGGAGTTTCACAAAGACCATTTTCGTCTCAACGACCGCTGGGGCCGCGTCCTCTATCTGCAGGATTACGCTTCCTACATCAAGGATTCCATGATTGCAGAGCTCTGCGACATGGATCGTAGCCTTATGCTTTCCATCGATATTCTGACGGTTCCCACCGACGAAGCGGTGCGGGAAATCCAGAACAAGCTCCTGGGTGTAGAGACGAACGCGGCGAACTGGCAGCGCAAGCAGAACGCCGCCAACAACTTTTCGGCTGTTCTCCCTTATGATATGGAGCAGCAGCGGAAAGAGACGAAGGAGCTGCTCGATGACTTAACAAACCGCGACCAGCGCATGATGTTCGGCCTTGTGACCATGGTTCATCTGGCGGATTCCAAGGAGCAGCTGGACAGCGATACCGAAACGATCCTCACCACAGCGCGCAAGCACTTGTGCCAGATGAGCGTCCTCCGCTGGCAGCAAAAGGACGGTCTGGACTCGGTTTTGCCCTACGGCCTGCGGCGGATCTCCGCGCTGCGCACCCTGACTACGGAAAGCACCGCGGTGCTGATCCCCTTCCGGGCGCAGGAGATCCTTCAGACCGGCGGCATCTACTACGGGCAAAACGCGGTTTCCAAGAACATGATCGTGGTGGATCGCCGCAAGCTCTTAAACGGAAACAGCTTTCGCCTCGGCGTTTCCGGTTCCGGCAAGTCCTTCTCCGCCAAGGAAGAAATCGTCAGCATCGCCCTTTCCACCAACGACGATATCCTGATTCTGGATCCGGAATCTGAATTCGGCTTCCTTGTCGAGGCCCTCGGCGGTGAAGTGATCCGGGTATCCGCCTCTTCGGACACCCACCTGAACGCCATGGATATGGACAAGGCCTACGGCGACGAACGCAATCCGCTGATCGAAAAGTCCGAATTCATCCTCTCCCTGTTCGAGCAGCTGGTAGGCGCCGGCAACGTGAGCGCAAAGGAGAAGTCCATCCTCGACCGATGCACCTATGACGTGTACCGGGAATACATGATCAACAACTATCAGGGCGAGGCGCCTACCCTGAAAGATCTGTATCACACCCTTTTGAAGCAGCCGGAGCCGGAAGCCAGAGGGCTGGCGCTTTCCTCCGAACTGTTCATCACCGGCAGTTTGAACACTTTTGCCCAGCGCACCAATGTGGATACCAAAGCCCGGATCATCGCCTACGATATCCGGGAGCTTGGCGAGCAGCTCATGCCCATCGGCATGCTGGTCACGCTGGACGCCATCTTCAACCGTGTGATCCAGAACTGGAAGAAAGGAAAAACCACATGGGTCTTTGCCGATGAATTTTACCTTTTGTTCCGGTATGCGTACAGCGCCGATTTCTTCTACAAGCTGTGGAAGCGCATCCGCAAATACAACGGCCTCGTGACAGGGCTGACGCAGAACGTCGAGGAGCTTCTCCGTTCCGATACCGCCCGTCTCATGCTGGCCAACAGCGAATTCCTCATTCTCCTGAACCAATCCGCCACCGATCGGGACGAGCTGGCCGGGCTTCTGCATATTTCTGAAAACCAGCTCAGCTACATCACCAATGTGGCGGCCGGCTGCGGCCTGATCCGCTGCGCCGGAAACATTGTGCCATTCGAAAACAGCTTCCCCCGCAACACGCGTCTGTACCAGTTGATGACCACCAAGCCGGATGAAGTGCTGAGAGGGGCGTAACCATAGATGAAATTATATTGCAACAGGGGGCCGCCTTCGGCCCCCTGCATTTTTTATTTGTGCAAGAACCGCTTGCACAAAATCACAGATAGCATCTCAGAGGTCTTGCTGCTCTGGAATTGTGCAACAAGTTGCTGCACAATTCTGCTGATCATCTCTGATACGTCTTGTAGCAGGAGGTATGCCATTGAAAGAAATTAAGAGCAAACCAGAGGGCGGAAAGCCGAAGCTGATGGATAAAGCCGCTAAAATCCCCAAAACCGCCGCGAAGGACCTGTGGCTGAAATCCAAGGAAAAATCCATATCTGAAATAAAAGAGACGCCATTCGCCGGCCAGCGTGGAGAATCCTCAAACGCTCCCGCCAACAATGCCGGAGATCAGATACTCTCCGGTGCAGAAACCACCGCCAGGGAAGGTGCAAGCCTGACCTACCGTGGTGGGAAAAAGCTGGCGCAGGCCACAGCCCGGAAAATCAAGGAGAAACAGGACTTTTCCCGCACGCTTTCCGAAGCGAAGCATGCGACCGGCAAAACGATGGATGCCGCGCAAAGCGCTGCCTCTAAAATTCGGACAAAGCATGCGGCAGTCCGAACCGTCAAGGGCAAGCCGCAGAAGGTCGTAAAAACCGCCGACCGATCCTTGAAAAGCTTAAAGCAAAGCGTCAAAGGGATCAAGACGGCGCAGCGCTCGGCAAAAGCCGCGCAGCAGGCAGCTAAGGCGGCGCAAAAAACAGCGCAGGCCACTGCAAAATCGGCCAAGGCGTCCGCCCAGGCCGCCAAAGCTGCAGCAAGAGCGACGGTGACGGGCGTAAAGGCGGCGATCCATGTAACCGTGACGGCGGTCAAAACCACGATCGCTGCAGTGAAAGGTTTGATCGCTGCCATCGCTGCCGGTGGATGGGTGGCTGTGGTCATTATCCTTCTGATATGCCTGATCGCTCTGGTTGTGGGTTCCTGCTTCGGTATCTTTTTCAGCGGCGAGGATTCCGGGAACGGCATGACCATGCCGTCCGTCGTGCAGGAAATCAGCTTGGATTACCAGAATCGGCTGAACGAGACGGAATCCGCTCAGAGCTACGATGTGCTGGAAGTTTCCGGTTCCCGCGCCGTATGGCCGGAGGTGCTTGCCGTTTATTCCGTGAAAACCGCCACCGATCCGACAGGCGCGCAGGAGGTAGCCACCATGGACGAGGCTAAAAAGAAGATTTTGACGGATATCTTCTGGCAGATGAATGTGATCTCGTCCAAAATGGATACCAAGACCGAAAAAGTGATTGTGAAGACAGATGACGGAAACGGCAATATCACTGAGACGGAATCCACCGTTACCCGCAAGTACCTGCACATTACCGTCGATCACAAGACGGCTCTGGAAATGGCCGATGAATATGGATTCGATGAAAATCAACGCCGCCAGCTTGCCGAACTTTTATCCGATGAGAACAAAGAACTCTGGACACAGGTTCTCTATGGGATCACCGGTGGCGGCAGCGACATCGTATCGGTGGCGCTTTCGCAGGTTGGCAATGTTGGCGGCGAGACGTATTGGAGTTGGTATGGTTTCAACGAGCATGTGGATTGGTGCGCCTGCTTCGTTTCCTGGTGCGCCAATGCGTGCGGGTACATCGACGCCGGCGTAATGCCCAAGTTTGCAAGCTGTACCAGCGGCGGTATGGCTTGGTTTAAGGAGCACGGCCAGTGGCAGGAGCGGGACTATATTCCGAATCCCGGGGATATCATTTTCTTTGACTGGGCCTCTAACGGTCTGGCCGGCGACGCCGATCATGTTGGCATTGTCGAGAAAGTGGAGAACGGAAGAATTTATACGATTGAGGGCAACGCCGATGATTCCGTCCGCCAAAACAGCTATCCCGTGGGGTATTTGGAAATCAGGGGATTTGGGTGTTCTACGTATTAGAAAAAACACGTAGCAAGAGTACACTTTCAAGAGAATAGACAAATACATATACGTAGGAAAGTTGTTTCACTACTAAAAATCTCTTGTGTGCGCCTGATAAATCCAAGGTAAACTATTTTAGAGTACTTCACAATAATTAATTACAACAAAATCTCTATCATCCGTTTCCGCTCTCATAGCGTCTAAGGCCGCGAGAGAACATCCACACCGGCAGGGCGACCATCAGCGCGGAAACGAGAATTCCACAGCAGAACAGCACAATCCCCTCCGTCATCCCGATCTTCTCAAACAGAAGCAGGCTCGGAAAGTAATTGATGAAGGCGTACGGCAGCAGAAACGTGCAAATTGCTTGAATAAATGCCGGATAAACGCTGAGCGGATAACGAACAAATTCCCGAAATCGCCCCACCAGCCTATATAAGTTTCCCACGTTGCCGAACCAGAAGGTCAGAAAAGCCGGAATGCATATCAAGCCGAACTGGATGCCCGCGCCGACGAGGATCGTCAGGATCACAAGCAGCCAGAAGCCGGGGCTTGTAAACCGGCCGAGCTGCACCGAGGCCGTGACCAGCACGACCGTCGAAAGCACGATGTGCGCCGTGTAGCCGGGCGCGAAGCCCTTCGTCATGATATAGTACAGCGTGTTGACCGGCCGCACGAGATAGAAATCCATCTCGCCGCCGAATACGAGGTCGCGCATTCGCCAGAACGGCTGTAAAAAGGCGTTCGCCAGCGCGTAGGAGAACAGCTCCAGCGCGAAAATCACGAGCACCTCCCACAGACCGAAGCCCGCGAGGTCCGTAAATGAGAGCATCATCAGCCAGACGACGCCGAAGCGCGAAGCAAACTGGATGATCTGCGCGACGTAGCTCAAAAGCGCGCTGAAGCCCATGTAGCTGATCTGGGACTGCCAGCCCATGCGGATCAGCGTCAGCCCGAGCGAAACGTACCGTTTGATCGTTTTCATACGCTCAGCCCCCCAGCACCGTCAGCTTGTAAACGCTCTTCCGCCACAGGACCTCCTGCAGGATCCAGAGCACCGCGATCCAGAACACCTGAATGCCGAGCGCCGCAAAGCAGCCGGGGATGTCGCGGATGCCGAGGAAGATCTCGACCGGCAGGTAATAGGCCGCCTGAAACGGCAGCACCGCCGCAATCGCGCGCAGTCAGTCCGGGTAAAACCAGAGCGGGACGAACGCGCCCGAAAGCAGCACATAGAAGAGGTCCATAAACCAGTTCAGGATATAGACGTTCACAAACCAGAACGCAAACATGCCCTTGAGCAGCTCGAACACCGTGGAAACCACATAGCCGAGCACAAGGGACGCGATGAACAGCAGCAGATACGCCGGCGAGATCGAAAACCCGATCTGCGGCATCAGGACCGCCGCCAGCACCACGGCCGGGATGCCGGTGAGCAGTAGCGCGTACAGCGACTGCCCGAGCCCCTCCCCGACGAAGATCATGCGCGGGGAGATCGGCCGGATGAAATTGTACTCGATGACGCCGGTGCGCATCCTGTTTTCGATCGTCGAGGCGAAGTCCGCCGAGACGAGCGCCGTGCAGGTCTGCGAGATCAGAACGTAGATCATCATCTCGCCGAGCGTGCGGCCGTTGATGACCGTCTCCCCGCTCGCGCCGTACAGCGCCGACCAGACGAACAGCGGCACGGAAATGCGCACCAGCCGCTCCAAAACACCGAGTGCCGTGTTGACCCGATATACGAAGCCGGAGGCAAAGGCCGTGTATGCGGTCTGGAAAAACGAACGCATGGCTTTCACTGCGCATCCCCCTTTCCGAGGTAGCGCGCGACCTCTTCCTCGAGCGTCGGCTCCGCGATGTACATGTCCAGCACGCGGTTGTTCTCCAGCACCTCGCTCAGAAGGCGGTTTTCCTCGTCCGTGTGGCTGAGGCGGAAGATATACGTGCCCGCCTCCGGCTTTTCCAGCCCGCGCAGCCGCGCCTCCAGCGCCGGCGGCACCGCCTTTTCGAGCCGGACCGTCACGCGGGAATCCGACCGGCTGTTCTGCCGCAGCGCCTCGAGCGTGCCGTCGAACAGCTTTTTGCCCTTGTTGATCATGATCGCCCGCGCGCAGACCTTTTCGATGTCGGTCATGTCGTGCGTCGTGAGCAGAATCGTCGTGCCGTAGGCGCTGTTCAGCGCTTTCAAAAATGTACGGATGCGCTCCTTGACGACGACGTCCATGCCGATCGTCGGCTCGTCGAGGATCAGCACCGGCGGGCGGTGCAGGACGGCGGCCGCCAGCTCGCCGCGCATGCGCTGGCCGAGCGAAAGCGTCCGCACCGGCCGGTCGGCGAACTCGTCGAGCTCGAGCATATCGCAGAGCTGCATATACTGCTCGTGGTAGACGTCGTCCGGTATCTCGTACATTTTCTGGTACAGCTTCAGCGAAGACGTGATCGGCAGATCCCACCAGAGCTGGGATTTCTGCCCGAAGATCACGCCGATCTGCCGCGCGTTCTTCTGCCGATTTTTGTAGGGCACAAGCCCGTTGACGGTCAGCTCGCCGGACGTCGGCGTCAGGATGCCGCACATCATCTTGATCGTCGTCGACTTACCCGCGCCGTTCGGCCCGATGTAGCCGACGACCTCGCCGGCGCCGATGTCAAACGTGATGTTGTCGACCGCGCGAAACACCTCCGCCGACTTCGACCGCCGCAGCTTCAGCCAACCGGTCTTTTTGAAGGACTTGTAGTCCTTCGTCAAATTGCTGCAATGGATCATTTATCCGCATTCCTCCTCAGGTTTTGCTCAATCGCCCAGCTTTATTGAATCACTAAAAAAGCATCACAATTTTCCCTCCAACATATACGTCCAACCAATGGCAACCGTTAATGATTTGAGAAAACAAAACACAAACCGATATATACTTATCTCCTCACTATCAACAATTAATCCTCACATGTTTCCAAACTATCATTTTATTTCTCCTAGCTTAAATAATATGTGTCCATTTGTAAAGAATTCAAAATATGTCTGAACGTCTACATTTTTTTCATATGCACTAAGATCACAGCAAGATATCGCTTTCAAGTATCTATTCTGGTCAAATATTCGATCAAGAAAATTTGAAGTGTATTCTCCTATCGGTTTCATATCATTACGTTTTGTGATCCATCGATCATATATTTTTCTACCCTCACGTTCGATATAGGTTGGATCTATTTCGTCTAGAAATTCACTAGGCAAAACATCATTAAAAATCAAATGGCAATTATATAAAGAATAACAAATGGGATACCACAGCCGTTCGTTGTTTTTGCAACAAATAATTTTATCCCAATTTATTTTATTCAATCTTACAAACTGCCTTATATCCATGTAATTTCGCAAAGAAATGTCTTTTTTCTCATATATATCCTGTAAGGACTGTGTATGCCAGTAATTATGATAACATAAATGAATTATCATATCCTCATTAGATAAGCGATAAGCTTGACCATGTCCAGTATTATATACTATTTTATTCTCAAACAATTGATCGACATCAAGAAAAGTTCTATCAAACACTGTTTCCAGTCGACGATGTACTTCAATCCAGAACTCCAGAACAATCGACAGTGATTTATCTACTTTTAAAAATTCAGAATCATGTTGGAGTTCTTCGGCCCGTTGCTTTAATGTTTTCTCGTCACAAGGAATTATCTGATCGCTTTCAGAATCATATTCCCCCTGAATATACCCACATTCTTTACAAAGCACATCAGATATTATGTCAACATCGACATTTTTCGCAAGAACATCCAGATCAGAAAATTCCCGTAAACCAAAGTCTTTATAAACATTAGGCACTAAATACATGCCTTTAAGCGCAATTACATCTATTTTTTTCTCTTCTAATTTTGATAAGATTTGACTAAACTCTTCAAATCTTTTTTTCCCCATTTCGTTTTGAAAGAAGTAGGAGTTTCGAATTATTTCTTTAAACCATCTAGGTGCTTGTGGATCTTCTGAAAACTGACGGTATAATGTTCCTATCACTCTGTGTTGCATGGCCTGAATTAATAGGTTTACCCAGTCTACCTCTTCATGCTTAACGGATTTAATGCCTTCTAGTTTACAAATTTCAATAAGTAATTTTTCCTCATATTTCATATAAATTATCCTTTCCATGAATTTAAAAAATAGCAGTCAGCAAGCAGCTGATAATTTAAGGAATTCACTTTTCAACTGCATCAATTCTACGACAACATATCATACTGCAACTCGTCCAACAGTAAGAATCCAAAAATTGAGCCATCAAGTAAGATTAAATAAACACTCATACACAAATAAAGTAAACTGTTCCTACCTAAATTCAGGGCAAAACAAAGATATTATTAAAGCTAACCTTTTCTCCTATAATTCACAGTTCAATAATGCTTGTGCATACTACAACATATCACCCACTTTCCATCTATTTATTAAGTAGATTAATGCTGATAATAAAAATGACACAACTAAATATTACACTGCATCATTACACTTCCTTTCAAAATCATATTGCACCTCTCATAGACTGCTTTACCCACTGAGTTTTTTCGTTTTCGTGAAAGGAAACTTACATATTAAAAAATTTCATCATATACACATAAGGGCTGTAACCAATCAGTGTTTGCACATTTGCTCTTACATGCATACAAAAAGGCTGTGATAACCTTGAGGCATTTTATCTGATACACGAAATCCATTTGAGGGCATACTCACTCCTGTTATAGTAAAAAAAATCTGATTTCAAAATAATCCCATAAGGCTTTTTTTCAACAATATGATGCAGATCACACAGATCCGCTCTGTTTGGAAAATTCTTATGTTCTAAAGATGATAAAATATCGGTTGCAATAAATAATCTTTTATTTTCTTCCCGAGCACAATCCACAATCTTACTTTTATTAAAAAAATATCGGTTCATTGTAGAATATAGAGCCAAATCCCCTCTTGCTACCATAACACCATCACAAACATTTATTATATCTTCAATATTATCTACTCCCAACTGCGTCTCAATTTTTGCATACACCGGAAATCTTTTTTCATCCAATTTAAATATATTTTTGAATCGGATGAGTTCACTGCTACTTTCTGAAAAGGATAAAAATACCCCTGCTACATGGCACTTTATTTTGAGAAATTTCAAAAACTCTATCTGAACGGTATTCAATTCTTTTTTTTCAATGGCGCCAGTAATTGATTTGTTATTTAATAGTTCAAACTGGTTTTCAGATTGTATAATCCACATATGGGACGATATCTTCTGTACAATTTTAAATGCCCCCTCGCCATCTCCAAAATAAATTGTATCTTCTGACGAACCGGAAAAATCTTCAAAAAAGCTTTTGGAAACTTGGATTCTTCTATAACGCCCAGTCATTTCACTTCCTAATGTACACAATTCAAAAATTTCATTCGCCCCAACCTGTTGGACTTCTTCATCAGTTTTTATTCGACACTTATTTCCTGGATATGGTATATCGATAAACAAATTAAAACTCTGTTGATACTTATCTTCGACAATTTTCAAAGCATCCACCATTCTATTTGCTCTTTCCATATCCGCTAAACCGAATCCTTTTAAATTGATTCTTACATTCCAAATATTGTTTATTACTAATTTTTCCAACTTTCCAACAATAAACCCTATGGAATCGCTTTTTTCACAATTAATCGTAAAGATTGTTTTCATTTTTCTAATTACCTCTTCCCATATTCGAACAGTAAATCTGATATTGCAAATTTACGATTTGATCGGAATACTTCTCTAATCGCCCATTTTTCGTCACCAATTCTGATCGAAATATTGGTTTGATTTTTTATCTCATATATTGACTTTAATAGGAATAAAACCTTCTGAGAATTCGTTTTCATTTGCATATCCCCAAATTCGGTTTCGCTCCATTGCTATTTCAAACAATCTATCAAAGCGATTATGCTGATCCTCATATTGACATAATGCTTCATATTTTTTTTGAGCATAATCACTAATATCGGAAAAGACCGAGGGATAAAATGCGGATGGCAATTGATATGCATTACTTTGATACATGAGTAATGTTTTGCAATGTCTTGCTGCTGTTATGGATATCTTGTGTGCTTCTATATGATCTTGGTTATAATCATCTGCAAAATGCATTAGCACCGTATCAATTTCATAATCAAAGATAATATTCTCTACATTTTGCATTGCTTCTTTACTATACTTTAGCCGACAACATTCAAACGTCGGATATTCTATTTCCTGTACTCCTAATATTTTGCACGCTGCTTGACTACTGATTTTACTGCTTTCCCCCTCAATCCTAAGAGCTAGGTTTTTTGACAATGTGACATTATCGGTAAGAGTAACCTTAAATACCTTCTTTCCCAACGCACTCCACTTCGCCATCGTCCCTCCGGCTCCAAGCTCTGCATCATCATAATGAGCTCCAATAACTAATATTCTATCCATGTTTCAATTCTCTCCAACGCTAAGTGTTTCAAGGCAAATATATTAACACCAATACACCTGATTAAGCAAAACATACAATCCGTACTATTCCGCTAACCCAAACAGAAGTAAATTCAGCAAAAAAATCATTTCCCATTGAGTATGGCAAACATCCAAAGACTTCAGCTCATCTGATAACTTCGCTAAGTTAATTCGTATATTTCCAGAATTAATATTGTTTTTTATAAGCTGAAGATCTTCTATCTTTTGCTTTTTCCTCATCACTAATGCACTTTTACACTTAGCGCTCATAATTTCCGACAATAGTATATCGATGGTTGAATCAATACGATCTAAGAAATAAGATTGAATTTTTAAGGGTAGTTCTTCCTTCACTCCATAACCTGAAAGGAGATTCTTTACAGTTTCGATTGGAATAGACGGAATACTGTTAAAAGTATTGACCAATTCCTCCTCTTGAAAAAAAACCATCGCTTCACGCAAAAAACTATGTAAGTCATCTGGACTATGAACAATATTTAGAACTTTTCCAAAAGATACAAATTTGTCTCTTATAGACGCTGTTTTACTATCAGAAATCTTTTTTAGTCGTAAAACGGTTTGGTAAAAAAAATCTTCCTCATGATTATTACAATACAGCAATAATATCATTGCCGGCCCCTGACTCATCATTTTTTCTAAAAGCCACAGATAGACTTTTTCTCTAGCTGCCATTTTCTTCTGAATTGCGTTTTTATATAATTCCTCAACACTATATAGATCAAGCTGCAGTATACGAGCTGAACATATAGTCGCACCGGTCTGAGCGATAATAAAATCAATAATATCATTATAAATGCCACGCTCAATGCAATCCGGTGTTAATAATAATAATCCAACATGATGTAATATCATTCCATGATTCTCTAATTTTTTTATCAAATTAATATTCGTTTCGCTTTTCTCGCTGTATTTACGAGCTTCAACTGCAATTATTTTTTCTAAACTTGTGCAACTCATATTTCTCCGCCTCCGAAGTTTTTGTCATCTATTCCTCACTAAAAGAATTTAGTTTCATTAATCTCCAAGCTAAAGTGCGCTTTTAAGAATTCTGCTGCTTGCTGACACATATGAATGCTCGGAGAGAAAACATTAAGATACTCCATGACTGTACATTGCGATGTATCCATTTTCATTTTAAACAGAATTGTGCGTGATTCCTTTGTAACAGATAACTCACTTTCAAAAACAGAAAAATTAATTCTATTGTGAATATCAATCTTATTTTTCTGATTAACAACAACTCTTTCGCGATTTATATCACACTTATCCGCTATAATCAACGCCGAAGCAATAGCACTAACAGGGCTTCCCGAATCTACATCATGGTTTCCTATTGCCGATATAATTTCACAAATTTCATTAGGGCTTGCCCCCATTTCACGTAAAAATACAAAAGCCATAAGCGCTCCGATTTGAGCATGGTCAATTCGATTAACTAGATTTCCTATATCGTGCATATATCCTGCAATCTGTACCAACTCTATATCACGAGTGCAATATCCCAACACAGAAAGAATTTCCCGAGCGTAAGCAGAAGTTTTTCTAGTATGATATTCTGAGTGATCGGTATAACTAAGTTCTCTTAGAGATTCATCACTTTTTCTTACATATACTTGAATTTCGGGATTCGATAGCACTTCATCGAAAGTAATCAAGAGATTTCCCTCCATTTGCTTATTATGGTGACATACTCTTACTTCAAAATTTTATATAATGCATTCTTAATTATTGTCTTAAAATGCTCAGCAATTGGTAATGCAAAAGTCTTATTTTCAATAATTTCGTTCAACTCTTCTAAAGTTATCCACTTAGCATCTACTGTTTCTCCTTCTTGCATCTTCAACTTGGAAATAAGAACATCACAATGAAGCAAAAATATGTCTGTAAAAGATACATGATCTTGGTAAGTACCTAGCAATTCTAATTCATCTGCTTTAGCTATTATTCCAACTTCCTCACGAAGCTCTCTAATCGCAGCCTGCTTACTTGTCTCTCCTGCCAAAGCAGACCCTCCTGTAACTTCCCATTTATTAGGATACTGCTCTTTTTGAGGGGATCGAAGTGTAACTAGTACTTTTTTCTCATTGTTAACAACCCAAACCTCCACATCTATATGATACTCACCAAAATTCAATTTTTCGCCACGCCTATGAGTGCGAAACAACGGTTGTCTTTCTGGCCCAAATAAATCCCAAATCTCCATATTGTCCCCTCTAAATAATTAATTCATGTGTACCGATGCACGAATACTATTCATTCATTTTCCATACTGTCCTGTTAACTATCTCCGTATAAGATTGTATTATTTTCACGATTTTTGTTGACGTGTTTTCTTCCTTATAGCTTAACACAGGGCTTCCGTAATCTTGATTGCAATTCATTTGTACGGCAATCTCAACTGTTTGCATCAAACTTTTCTCATCTATCCCTCCCAAAATAAAACAAGCTTGTTCTAATGCTTCCGGACGTTCCGTAGAAGTTCGAATACATATCGCTGGAAAATGATAGCCTATAGATGCAAAAAAGCTACTTTCTTCTGGTAGTGTCCCAGAATCAGATATTACCGCGAATGCATTAATTTGCAAGCAGTTATAATCGTAAAATCCTAATGGATCACTTAAGACTACGTGTTTATCCAACTGAAACCCACTCTCTCGTAAACGTTTTTTTGAACGCGGATGGCAAGAGTATACTATTGGCATGTCATATTTTTGTGCTAATTTGTTAATCGCTTGCAACAAAGACATAAAATTCTTTTTTACATCAACATTTTCCTCCCTATGTAGAGAAAGAAGAATATATTTTTTCTTTTCTAGACCTAAAGATATATGTATCCTACTAGTTTCAATTTTAGAAAGACTCCTGTGCAATACTTCCGCCATCGGAGATCCAACCACATATACGCGTTCCTTGGGTAATCCGCATTCATGAAGATATAGTCTAGCTTGTTCCGAATATGCTAAATTGACATCTGAGATTATATCAACAATTCGTCGATTAATTTCTTCCGGCAAGCACTCATCTTTGCAGCGATTTCCCGCTTCCATATGAAAAACAGGAATATGTAAACGTTTCGCTGAAAATGCAGAAAGGCACGAATTAGTATCTCCTAAAATCAATAAAGCTTCTGGTTTAATTTGCTCCATTAATTTATAAGAATAACTAATGATATTCCCTACAGTTTCACCTAGATCGAATCCAGCTACATTCATATAAACATCTGGATCTTGTATTCTTAAATCTTCAAAAAATATCTTACTTAAATTATAATCATAGTTTTGTCCAGTATGAGCTAAAACACAATCAAAATATCTTCTACTCTTCTCTATTATTATCGATAAACGAATAATTTCCGGTCGTGTACCTAAGATGATCAACAATTTCAGTTTTCCATTATTCTGAAAGTTAACACTCGAATAGTCCAAATTGCTTGTCATACTTCTACTTCCTCAAAAAATGTATCGGGTTTATTCGCGTCAAAGCATTCATTTGCCCAGATAAATACCACCAAATCATCCGTCTCGCTCACATTTACAATATTATGGACATATCCTGGCAATATTTGTACAACCTCTAATCTTTCTCCTGATACTTCAAGACTTACGATCTCATTTGTCCCTAGCTTTCTCATATGTATTATTCCTTTACCAGAAACAACTACAAAAATTTCCCATTTACTTTGGTGCCAATGCTGCCCCTTAACAACCCCTGGCTTACAAATATTTACATTAAACTGTCCACATTTTTCTGTGCAAAGCAATTCTGTAAAACTACCACGAGCATCTTCAATGGTCTTTAGTGGAAAACGAACCTTTTCTTTTGGCAGATAAGACAGGTATGTAGTATGCAATTTTTTTGCAAAACTATTCAGCGGAGATTCTGGAATAAAATGGGTTGCTGGAAATGACTTAAACACTTTTAATAACTCTACTATCTCTCCTAATCTTACTTTGTACATTAAGCAAGGCGCACAATATCGCCCTCCTTTTAGAATATCATTATCTTCTTTATTTTCACAAACATGTTCATATCCCATGAGTGCTGCAATCATTTCATCAATAAGATCGTCTATATACAATAGCTCCAATTGTATCGTGGCATCATCAATAAAAATTGGTAAATCATTCGCTATATTGTTACAAAAAGTAGCAATAACCGAATTGTAGTTTGGCCGACACCATTTGCCAAACAGGTTTGGCAAACGATATATCAATACTTTAGCAGAAGTTTCCTTTCCATACAAACACATCAACTCTTCCGCAGCCTTTTTGCTTTTTCCGTATTCATTATTGTAGCGGCCAAGCAATGTTGCCTGAACTGAAGACGAGAATAAAACAGGAGACGTATTACCATACTTTTTTAATGTATTGAGGAGTTTAGCCGTAAATTCAAAATTACCACTCCAATACTCCTCACAGTGTTTGGATCGGTTTACCCCTGCAAGATGAAAAATGAAATCCGCCTTTTGACACCCCTCATCTAGCAACTCACTCGGAGAATTTATATCATATAAGAACAAATCATCAATTTTAATGTTTCGTCCTATATGGCTTTTACTGGATTTTATTGACAGCAAGGTTGCAACTAAATTCTTTCCTACAAATCCGCGTGCTCCAGTGACTAAGATATTCATATTAATTTTCTCCTTGTATTATAGAGTAGTAGTTATTAAAGCACCTCTCCAAGGGCCAGTGATACACTGAAAGGGATGCTACAGATGGGGTGATCCGCTCCTGCCACAAGACGGTTCTCGAAAAGTTCTGAGCGCATCTCCCGACTGTTTTGTCAATCAGCTAAATACTGTCAAACAGTTATGTAGAGCAAGACTAGACTACAAAAGCAAGATATTCTATGGATACAGCATCAAATATTTTCTGTTGGTTTCGATATCTCATTAGCTCCGAAAGAGAGGTATTTGCTGATGTGTTTACTATTCCCAACAGCATGGATAACTTTTTCTATCTGTTGCAAAAATTAGGGGGAACTACACCTCTGAACAAAATGAAGGTCGAGTTTGATGCGACCGGGTATTCCAGCTACAATCTACCTGGGTTCCCTCTTAACAATAAACCTGACCACCTATGTTCTGAATTCCCCTGCGCACAAGCCCTTACCAGAAAAGCCTCATTCTGAGAAAAAACCGACCTGATAGATATGCGAACGATCGCTTCTATGCTGTTATCCAATATAAACCTCAAGTTCTACACAAGTACAGCATACCACCACGAAGGATTAAAGCCACTAACTAGGTACAATTTGAATCTGGTGAAAGAACGTGCTAGGTTGAAAAGCTCTATCTCTCGTCCAGACTGCATCTTGTTTCCCGAACTCAAAAACTCGTTCCTTCGCTGCTCACAGTTTCTGTTTATCCCCTGTTGGAAGAGTTTTCCGGAACCAAACAGATTATCGAAACTCGTTTAGCAAAGCTGAAAACACACCCTTGAAACTACTTCTAAAGACTGCAACCAACCAGAATATGTCTCTTATGATCTAGAAGGCCACTAGAAGTTACCTTGGCTTTCAGACATCTGCCAAGTTCCTCGAATTACATCACACCATTCGCCTTGTCCGTGAATTTATAATGAAAAGTTACTGAAATTGAAAAGCAAATCCAATCCATTATGGATGAGCTTTATTCTTTCATTACCATGATTCCAAGCTTAGGTTTCCACCTAACTACATATGTTCCTTGCTGAGATTGGCAATTTTTCCCGTCTCACTTCTCGGGACATGCTGCTCTTGCCTACGCTCTCATAAAGAAATAAGAGGAAGGAAAATGCTATATCAGGAAGGAATGGCTCACCACCTGCTTTTAAGAACCACAGCTTACACAAATTTTGAATCTAGCGGAACCTGCTGCATGATGTTACCACTTTAATTTTCCTTTTACGCTGCTGTCCTAGCCGACGGTCCTTATTTGATCTTTTCGGTTCCTCCGAGATTTAATTTGTTTTCCTACTGACCTCAACCTCTCTGCTACTCTTCAGCTTTATTCCTTATATTTTTTCCATCTTCTGAAGCCATCCTTCTTGATCTCCTATAGTCAATCTAGTTATTCAGATTATACTTAATATACTCTAGAGATAATAGTTTTTCTTTGACTTGGTCTACCGATAGAAACTCCGTATTATTTGAATTGAACTCAATAAAGCAATTTGAATTAACGACTTTCTCTTCAGTCGACTTATCATAATTTAAATTCCCCTTATCACTTGGAATTTGATAAAATTTTCCGAGATCCACTGCCTTGGCATACTCTTCCTTGGTCAATAAAGTTTCATGCATTTTCTCTCCATGCCGAATTCCAATTTTTATCATTCTGTGTCTGGGTGCAAAAAGTTCTACAACCGCTTGCGCTAAAGTTCCAATTGTACAAGCGGGAGCTTTTTGAACGAAAAGATCGCCGCCAATGCCGTTTTCAAAAGCAAATAAAACCAAATCAATTGCTTCGTCTAAAGACATAACAAAACGTGTCATTGCAGGATTTGTAATCGTTATAGGAACTCCCTGCTTAATCTGTTGGATCCAAAGCGGAATAACAGATCCACGAGAACACATAACATTTCCATACCGAGCGCAACAAATTTTAATTCCCTTTGACATAGCTATACGACTTTTAGCTATAATCACTTTCTCCATCATAGCTTTAGAAACTCCCATTGCATTAACCGGATATGCCGCCTTATCCGTACTAAGACATACTACACTTTCTACGCCTTCGCTAATAGCAGCTGTTAATACATTGTCGGTTCCTAGCACATTAGTTTTTACTGCTTCTAATGGAAAGAACTCACAAGATGGTACTTGCTTTAAAGCGGCTGCATGGAAAATATAATTCACACCGTACATGGCATTTTTAATTGAATCAATATCACGTACATCTCCAACAAAAAAAGAAACTTTATCTGCTATTCCCGGCATCTCTTTCTGCAACTCATGCCGCATATCATCTTGTTTCTTCTCATCTCGAGAAAAGACACGAATCTCCTTAACTTCTGAATCTAAAAAACGCCTCAGTACTGCATTACCAAAAGAGCCAGTACCTCCAGTAATCAATAAAATCTTATTTCTAAATTCAATCATATTTTAAAAAACCATTACATCCTCAATAAAACAAACTAACACATTCTATCTTTGGTTCTTTTCGGCAGCTGATATATATTGCTCATGATATCTCACCTTTCTAGTCTTTCTATCCCAATCAATTCTCCATCTCTTATTTTCAGTTTAAATCTTCTCAAATAAAATGCAATACAAATTGCTCGAAACGACAAAAAGAAGTGATTTTTGGGCTATTTGAGTTTGCATAAGTATTTTTCACCCTCAAACAAATCACTAGTCTTACCAACACAGGCAACTACATGGCCCCCCTAAGTGAATACGCCGCACGGAAGGAAATTTCAGGCCATGGCGTTGCAAGCAGATCATCAATATGATGGCTATGGTGCAACTGTAGCATAGCCACCAAAACGGATTTAGCACCACAAGACGCAAATTCTTTAGAAAACCACACCGTGATCAATTACAAAGAAATTCTTAGAAATTAAAAATTCGGTGGGGCACACACCGGGAGATCTACCGCCGCACTGTGCGGTGAATCTCCCGGATAGCTATTCCTCTCTCATATCCGCGCCCGACTATGACATATTGCCAGACATAGACCAGCATGAGGGCGGAGTTAACGTCTGGGATGCCGCCAACCGCACGGGTACGGCGATGAATCTCCCGATTCATCCATTCACTGACGCTATTGGAACGGATGCTAGTCCAGTGTTCGCTGAGAAAACCGCTGTAAATCAGCGTTTCCTCAATGCCATCTTCCACCTTCTGTGCTGCTTCTTTCAGCTTATGGAGCGCAAATCTTCTACCACCGTTCGGTCACAGGCAGCTTTCTTACTCTCCTCGGCTTGGATTGCTTTGAGCAATCTTGGCCACCAACTCCACTTTGGAGCGAGGCGTCACCATAAACAGATTGCGGTAAAAATGGACCATACACCGCTAGTATTTGCCCCGGGAAACACTTCTTCTACATCTTCCAGTATCCCAGATACTTGTCCCCACAATAAGTTTGACTTTATCCAAATCGCGACTGCACAACCATGGAAGAGGTGTCCCAGTTGGCCTTGCCCTTCTTCATACCCTCTTTGCTCCCTTCAGAACCTCACGGTATCCGTCCTCATTCACCACAATTGACACCAGAATAGCCACATTTTCAAACTCTCCGCCCCAGTTGTGGTGCATGTAGATTCCATCCTCATAGACATACGGATAGCGACCACCCTACAGAGGCCGGTTGCGCCAATCCTTGATGTGGCAAACGCTTTTTTCAGCTCACTAATGGTTCTCGGAGACACCTTATTGTCCCACAGGGTCTCGACAGTTTTTTCCACACGTCAGACAGATACACCTGCCAGATACATCTCAATGAGGGCTTTTTCCACACTGCTCTCCCGACGACGATACCGCTTAAGGATGGCTATTTCAAATGAGATTCCCCTGAGCTTGGGTACCTTTAACGTGATATCTCCGGAGCTGGTAGCAAGGTTCCGGCTGTAGTGGCCGCCGCTCCGGTATCCCCTGACGCTGCTCGTTGCGTTCGTACCGGGCAGCCTGGGTCAGTTTCTCCGCCTCGACCTCCTGCAATTCGTTGAGGGTTTCCTCTACGCTGCCCCGAACCAGTTCTTTGATTTGGCCCTTGATTTACTTTCTCGTTAAGCTATGCAATCTTCTCGGACATGGTTTGCTGTCTCCTTTCGAATGTTCGTGCCGCAACTTCATTCTACCAGAATTCTGCAAGCCACGTCTCTTTTTATCAATTTGCGAAACTGAAACTTATTATACCTTATCATTTCCTGCTAGGGGCTTTTTGTACTGTCCGCCCAAGATTGTGTAGACAGTACAAAAAGCCCCAACCACAGACAATAATGCGCTATCTACGGTTGGGGCAACATTCAAATCGACTTTATTCTCTTTTTTTATATCTGCTATTTGGGAATCATAACAATTGTATGAAACGATTCGCTTCGCTTTTCATAATACTGCTTAATGTCTCCGCTATATTTTCTTACGATACGCCTTACACTCATAAGCCCTATACCATGCTGCCCTCTTTTCTGTTTCCGCGAGATGAAGCCCATCCCTGAAGTTTCAGGCGGTTCCTTACAAGAATTCACAATTGTCAACACCCAGGCCTTTTGTGCTTCCCGCACGTCAAGCGCTATCTCTAAAAATGGATTTTCTGATCCCTGCGCCGCTTCCAACGCGTTTTCCATTAAATTTCCAAACAGCGATGCTATATCTATACTGTCCATACCTTCTACTGCACATTTGCGAATATCAACAGAAAATGAGATTCCTCTCTCCTGGCATAGATCGCGATACCGAATGAGCAAGGTGTTTAATACCGGATCCTTACAATACTGAACCCGCTGCTGCAGTGCAGGAAGGCGTTCCATCTCCGAAACATAGTTTGCAACGACTTTTCCATTCTGAACCTCAGCCATTTCCTTAATGGCTGCAAGGTGATGGCGGATATCGTGAATCATAACCCGCTGGTTATCATACTGTTCCTGCAATGTTTTATAATACGACCGATCCGCCTGCTCTTTTTGCTGCTGCAGCCTTAAATCCATATATCTCTGATTCATTTGCTGTATATACTGGTAAGCTGCAAATATCAGAATGTTTCCCAGAAGAAGAGCCATAGCGCAGCCAATCATCCAGAACTCTGCAGCGCGCGAAAAACTCGGGATCTCAAGACAAATATAAATAAGCGCCGTGATAACAAACACAGAGGAAAGACACATGACTAACATCAGAACAAAAACGACGTTGGGCACCGGGCTCTCTTGCTCCCGGCTTTTCGCAATATGAACGTAAAGACGCGTGCAGATGAAGTAGAGCACTTTGCTGAACACCGCAAAAAGAATCAGCACAGCAAATCTTTCTTTGTACTGCCCAAATCCGTCAAAAAAAGCCCCAAGAAACAGCATTGACAGATATTCTGTACCCAGCATAAGCGCAGACAACAATACCGCGTATAGAGCAGCTTTCCCGATTCCGACCGTATATCCTATGTATAGAATGAGCCCTGTACATGCCGCAAATATCAGGACATTCACATGCACAAAATCCAAAGCAAAGCACAACCAGGCCAACCCATAGCCTACCCCGAACAATATGCCGCGAACCCATGTCGGTCGCCGGGGAGAGAATAACTCCCCAAAAAACTGCCAAACCGTCAGCGCTTCCGCCAAATAAACTACTGCAAAGCAAATCTTTTGTTCAATCATCGTGTGCTCTCCAAATATAAAAAGTAGTTATTTTTAAAATCGCTGTATCGCCGTTTCGTCAAATATGCAGAACAGGTCTGTCCGTCTGGCAAATTCAATTTCACCGTATCTTTGGTAAACTCCCCTACATACCTCATATTCACAATAAAGCTTCGGTGTGTCTGATAGAAACATCCAATCTGCAACAGGTCGTTCCACATGCGCATGGGGGAATTCACCGCATATACAGCATCGATCGTCACGACTTTCGTCTTGTGCCGCTCTGTTTCTACAAAGACAATATCCTCCGCCTGGCGGACGATCACGCCGTCTTTTGTTTCAATCGCTACCGGCCTTGTCTCCATCTCGATCTGATAAAGTGCCTCTTTCATGTTTCTGAACAGTCGTGCTTTTTCAATAGGCTTCGACAAATACCGAAACACATGGAATTTCATCGCCTCATCCAGATAATCCATATACGATGTGAGAATGAATATTTTAATTGATGGGTTTTTCTGCTTCAGTTTTTCGCCTGTATAAATACCGCTCAGTCCTGGCATCTCCACATCGAGAAAAGCAATCTCCGCCGTGCTCTCACTGCGAAGCAGCGCATCGCCGCTTGCATAAGATGCAATGTCCGGCACACGCAAGTGTGCTTTTTGAAAGTACTCCTTCAAGTATTTTTCCAGCTGGACTAAAATCATCGGATCATCATCACAGAGCAGAACACGCACATAACCCCCCCTTTTTTCGGGGGGGTATTATACCGCGATATAGTTTTTTTGTCAACCCAAGTTTGATTCATTCCGGTCTGCCAAAAGTTTTACAATTTCTGCCGCCAAATCCACATCTTCTTCGCTGCAAAGGCGAAGATGGTCTACGATACTCTGAGGCACATTATTCGAGTGCATCGCACCCTCAAGCAAATAGTCTGGTGTGACCCCTAACTCATCACAAATTTTCACAAACAGCTCTAAACTCGGCGTAACTTTCCCGGTTTCCACACTCGAAAGGTGGTTTCCGTTAACCCCTATCTTTTCTGCAAGCACCGCTTGCTTAATTCCAAGGACTTTTCTCCTTTTAGAGATGCGACGTCCCATCTCTTTCCTGTCGAGTTCCATATACAAGTACTTCCTTTCAAGATTTGCATTCATACTATCAAGAACTCGCCTAAAACAGAATCATCTTAAAATGATATTCTCTTTTTAAAGTTGAATTTCAAAAATTTCTATTAAAATGATTTTTTCTCTTTAACCGTAAAATTCACCTCCTAAAACCAAAAAAAATTTCTAAAATGCGACAAAAAGCTTTCTTTAATGCTTACTATATGGAATTTTTAGGTAAAAGGAAGTAGAATATATATTGACGAAAGGAGTGCATAATCAATGACCAAAACAAACAGTATCCTTAAATCCATCGCAAGTTTCCTTACCTTTTTCTTTTCTGCTGTTTTGTGCATCAGCGCCAACACCGCTGCTTCCGGCATGATCTATCAGCCTAAAGCACCTGCAGAACTGAAGCGCTTCAGTAAAATTAAATGATTCGCTTTATATCCCGTGCTGTAGCAGAATGGCTCCTGAAACATGGAGCCATTTCTGTCAATGAGAAGGAATTATACGAATACAGCATATATTCTTTTCTCTTTACTTTAACTCCACTGTTCTTGGTACTAATGGTCAGTATTCCATTGAATATGGCTGTTGAAGGAATTTTGCTGATTACTCCTTTTATTTTTCTTCGGAAGTTCGCCGGAGGGTTTCATTTTCAAAACCCACTCCCCTGCATCATTGTATCAACACTGGTTTTATTGGGGTGCCTTCTAGAAAACAGAATAATCCTAGAGTATGGAAGTTTCATTATCCACACTCTTCTTGTTTATGCTTCAATTGTTCCAATTTGTATTTTAAGCCCGATAGACTCAGAAAATCGTCAACTTTCTGCGAAAGAAAAATCTGCCTTTCACCGAATTGCCATTGTGCTTGCAACCATCAATGCCGCACTATATTCTCTGCTGCTTATTCTCCGCACTGTTGAAATTGCTATTCCCTTAGGCACTGGGATGATTTTGACCGCTTTATTGCAGTTGCCGTGCCTTTTTGAACATCAAAAGAATTCGAATAGAACTAGATAGAGCGCACAGGACAAGTATCCCAATTGTTTCATTTCTGCATGGTGTAGTCTAATCCTCGCTCCCTGCTCATCTTGTTCTTTTGCGGTGACGTTTGGTATGGGTTTCTTCAAAAAAGAATAGTATTATACATTGCACACTTGCCATTTTGCAAGTGTGCTTTCTTTATAATTACAGCCTAAAAAGCCTTTGGTTAATTGCCCATCGTGGTCCATCGCCGCCTCCGACAATCTGAATTTTCCCAAATTCCAGATTGATCGGAGGAAACAGTCATGGCTTATAACAAAGCCAAAGCGGAAAGGCAACGGTTCCGCTGGAAAGAAGCTGAAGAAAAAGAACTCAGAAAGCTCGGCGTGGACGAGGACACCATCCAGCGCCTGCATACATACGATTGGGCACAGTTCAATAAAGAACGCCAATACCTGCAGCGCCAGGTGGAATGGTCGCCCTTTGTAGATCTCATATCTACACAGGATATTGAATTGCCCGTAGAAGATACGCAAGCCCTGCTGGATAGTATTGAGAACGCGAAGCTGCTGCGTATTCTCTCCAAAGAGGACAAACTCACCTTACAGATCATCCTGTATAAACTACAGGACTACACCAGTATAGAGATCGCGAAAAAAATTGGACTGACGGAAACAGCAGTCCGGCAGCGTATCTCCCGCCTGAAAAAGAAGTTTTTCTCCTAATTTCATGTCACGATCCGGCCTTTTTCCTGGGCTATAGGATGAACGGGGAAAAAGACGTTCACTTGTAGCTTGAAAAATGAACACCAGCCATGCGGGTACGTTCCCGCCTGAGCGAGCGACTGAAAAGTCCGCAGTATGCGGGCTTCGGAAAAAGCGCTAGGACAAGCCCAGCCGCAAGCTGCCTCTCTTCTTTGAGACGGCAGCTTGCGTTGTTTGGCTTTGAGCGATTCATTTTGACCGGAAAGAGGGCGTAGTTGCCCTTTTTGCCACAACCTCGGGCGGGAGATTATGATACACGCTATCGTTTGCCCACACGTCAGATGGGCTGGCCGACCTTGGGTTGTAATCAGCAAGACTCCTGGAGAGCCAGTGAACGGCTTGTAAACTGCAAGCCTGCCCGCATGGTTCCCAAGAGGTTGCCGGGGGGCGAGCTGCAAATACGGCGCATCAAAATCCACTACTTTATTCAGATTGCCGTTGACGGCGAATCCGTGCGGCGCAGAAAATCTGCGCCGCACGGATTCGCCGCCAACAGGCCAAGGAGAATGTGCCGAAATGAACGGATCAATTTCAAAAGAGCAGACCTACAGGGAGATAGAACGGATCTTCCGAACGCTTCTGCCCCAAAACGGGCTGGCTGTGCGGGAAGAACAAATCGCCCTCTGCTACACCATGATGGACACCCTGTTTCAAAACAATATCGTCCTTTGCGATGCAGGCGTCGGGATCGGCAAAACCTATGCCTATCTGACCGCCTGCATTTTGCTGAAAAAATTCGCGCCCCATGCGCCTGCCGGTTCCCAGTCCGTGGTGGTCTCCACCTCCAGCGTCGCCTTGCAGGACGCTATCATTGGAGAATACATTCCATTTTTATCCCGGATTTTTCTGGAGAACCGCATCATCTCCAAGCCCATCCGGGCAATGGTGCGAAAAGGAAAGGAACGCTTTGTCTGCGACGCCCGTCTTTCCCAGCGCTTGGAAGCTGTGAAAGATAAGAAAAAGAATGCGGAACAGATGGAGGCTCTGCTCTCCTTGCGCACCCATTACGACTTGGACTCCGTTGCCGGCCTCAGCGGATTTGATCGGCGCCAGGTATGCGTCCCAAAAGTCTGTGAAAAAACTTGCCCTTTGAGAAGTACCTGCCGATACCACCAATACCTGAAAGAAGCCAGAAGTGCGGAAATTTCCATCCAGATCTGCAACCACAACTATCTGCTAGCCGACGCCGCCCACCGTTTGCAGGAAATGCGTCCTCTTCTCAACGATTACCGGGCCCTGGTGATTGACGAGGCCCACAAGCTGCCGGACGCCGCCCGTCAGATGTACGGAAAGAGCCTGTCGACGGAAGACTTTCATGAACTCTGCACGCTGCTGATAAAAGAAAAGCACACCCTTGCGGCCCAGCGGCTGAAAGAAAAGTTTGACGCCCTCGTACAGGCTATGTGCCGGGGCGAACTGCTGGAAGATGCGCAGCGCACTGCATTTGTCCTAACGCCGGAACGGGAAGCATCCCTTCGGGCTTGTCTCTCTTTCCTCCGGCAGCTTCAGAAACAGCTGGCCCTGCATCTTCCCCGGTGGATCCTTTACCGGCTGGGAACGACGGAACAGGTTCTCAACCTCTTTTTCACCGGAGATCGCAAATACATTCTCTACATCCAATACGATCGGAACGGAATCCCCAGTCTGTGCGCTGCCAGCCGGGAGATGTCGGAACTTCTGTCCAAGGCGCTGTGGATGAAATCCACACCCGCCATTTTGACTTCCGGCACCCTCATGGCCGGCGGCAGCTTTGACAGGACCCGGCAGCTTATGGGGCTGTCCGCAAACCAGCGACTGGAAGATTTCGTCGCGGTTTCGCCTTTCAATTATGAAGAAAACTGCCTGTTATACTTTCCCGAAGACCAGCCGAAATTGTCAATGGGCAGTGAACAGGAAGTCAAGTATCTGGCGGAGCAGATCTGTAGGTTAATAGAAACTACCTACGGCCACACGCTGGTGCTTTTTACCTCTTATTCTCTGATGAGCGCTGTCTACAATCAGGTGAAGGAGCAATTGTCCTTCCCGCTTATGGAAGTATGGCGGCACGCGCAGGACGTCATCCACCAGTTTAAGCAAGCGCCAAACACCGTGCTGTTCGCAGCAGGCTCCTGTTGGGAAGGTGTGGATTTTCCCGGCGACATGGTGTCTTCGCTGATCATCGTGCGTCTGCCCTTCCCTGTTCCCGATCCATTGAGCGAAGCGGAGCGGGAGCGGTATCCCACCTTACAGGACTACATCCGGACGGTAGTCATACCGGATATGCAGGTAAAACTTCGGCAGGGATTCGGTCGGGCCATTCGCACCGAGACAGATACATGCGTGGTAAGCATTCTGGACTATCGGGCAGCCCCCGGAGAGCGGTATCACCGCGCTGTACTGGACGCCCTGCCAAACCTTCGTATCACCGGAAAAATCGAAGACGTAGAAGAATTTATCCGGGCAAAGAAAGGCCCGGATTATTTTATGCACTAGGAGATTCGATCATGGGAAATCCATTTGACCCTGTAATGCCGAGTGAACGGCTGATAAATGAAATAAAGTATTACGTTACATACACTTTTCTGAAAAGACTATGCGAGCAGGGGAAATTAACGCTGGATAACTGTCGGCAGACGAATGTTGCTATTGCCGAAAAGTACGGCGTCTTGCAGTGCCATATTTAGCGGTTGTCGTGATAGCTATCCAGAACCGGTTGTGGTAGTCTTTGGTGTGACAAAAGAATGTCCAGCCGAAAAGGAGTGGCAAAAATGCCAGAAGTTAAAATCATACAACCTATAGTCGAACAGGCAAAAAAGCTGCGGGTTGCAGCTTATGCCCGTGTGAGCAGTGATTCAGTGGATCAGCTGAATTCCTTTGCCACTCAGGTGGCCTATTACACGGACTTCATCCAATCCAAAGACGAATGGGAGTTTGCCGGCCTTTATGCTGACGAAGCAGTTTCCGGCACCACAGCCGACAAGCGGAACGATTTTCAGCGTCTGCTGGCCGACTGCCGTGTCGGAAAAATTGACCGCATTCTGGTCAAATCCATTTCCAGATTTGCCCGCAATACCATTGACTGCATCCAGACGGTGCGGGAACTCAAACAGCTTGGTATCGCGGTGGAATTTGAAAAAGAGTACATCGATACCGGAAACATGGGCAGCGAAATGCTCTTAAGTATTCTGGGATCTGCCGCACAGGAGGAATCCCTCTCCATTTCGAAGAACTTGAAGTGGAGCTACCGGCGCCGGATGAAATCCGGCGATTTTATTACCTGCAGCGCCCCACTCGGCTATTACCTGAAAAATGGAACATTGATTCCTGATCCACAGGAAGTCCCGATTGTTGAATACATCTTCAGCAGTTATCTCACAGGAAGGAGCCTGAAAGAAATTGCGACAGAGCTCAGTACAATGGAAGTGGGAATTGCTGACAAAAAAAGCGAGAGATGGCATCGATCGACCATTCGATATATTCTGGCGAATGAAAAATACATTGGTGATTCACTGGTACAGAAATGGTTTACGCCCGATGAGCTTCCGCTAAAACACCAAAAGAACAAAGGCGAAATCTCTCAATACTACATCAAGAATTCTCATCCGGCAATTATCTCACGCGAAATTTTTGAAACTGTGCAACAGCTTCTCAAACAAAGAGTAGAGCAACACTTTTCAAAAACAGCTATCCGCAGTTTCCCTCTCAGCAGAACTATGCAGTGCGCCCTTTGCGGTTCAACCTTTCAGCGCCGTCCCAACACTAAAACTGTTCGGTGGACCTGCTATCAGCATTTGCAAAGTAAAGAGTTATGCCCGATGACTATTATAGAGGAGAACGAAGTCTACGGGGCATTCTTAAGTGTATATAACAAACTGTTGGATAACAAAAACTCCATTTTGAAAGCCATGCTGAACCAGCTGTTGGAGCTGCAAGTAAAAACCGTATTCGCAAGGCCGGACATCATGGCGGCCAACGAAAGAATATCTGAACTCGTCAAGCAGAATCATTCTCTCTCAAGGTTGCAGACCAAGGGGTGTATTGATTCTGTTATTTTTATAGAACGAAGCAACCGCAACAACCAAAAAATCGAAGTACTCCGACAAGAGCTGCGGCAGCTTCAAGAACCGGACGAGGTCAGTCGTCTCATCGACAGCACCAAACTGTTATTGGATCTGCTGGAAGACGCCTCCCCTATGCTGGATTTTGAACCTTCCATATTCAAAAGCATGGTGCAGAAAATCGTTGTTTATCCCGAATGGTTTCGTTTTCATCTCATCAACGGATTAATGCTTGACGAAAGGAGGTAAGTCTGTGAAGAAAATACGCTACTTCCCCTTTGGATACCGTATGGCCATTGGAAAAATTGAAATTGTCCCGGAAGAACGAGACCTGCTCCAAGACCTATTTGACAGATACCTGAAAGGCGCATCCCTGAAAGCATTGGCAAATTATGCAGAGCAGACCGGAATCAGATTTCGTGATAACTCTGAGCATTGGAACAAAAACATGATCGCCAGAATGTTGGATGATGAGCGCTATTGGAATAATGCTGGATTTCCACCTATCGTTAGCAAAGAAACGGGTTTTGCAGTCACTGCCTTAAGGAGACAGAAAGCCACTTCTCAATATTCCATACAGTTTATAAAGAAGAAACCGGTTTGCTGTGTCTGCAGAGGAAACGTAAACCGTAACGGTAAAAATGCTCCTCGAATACGTCGGGATTGTCCACAATGCGGGCGGTGCTTCGGCCCTATTACCGACGCCGAACTGCTGCAGGCAGTCAAAGAGAAGCTGCTGGCCGTTTACCAAAACCCAAAGTTGGCAGAGCCGGATCATTCTCCCCCAAACAGTCTATCCATCCAGGCGGCCCGGTTAGCCAACGAAATCAATCAACTGCTGGATCAACGTGAAGTCCATACAGACGAGCTGATCGCCCTGATCTTGGAATGCGTTGCCGAAAAATACAAGACCTGCGGTATTAAGGGGTCCGACCATCTCACCCTCAAAATGAAAACCCTTTTTCAGGATCATGGCAGCGATCTGGAACTGGACCGGGAGCTTTTCGACCAAACCGTTAAACAGGTTATTCTGCAGCCAGACGGTTCCGTGCAGTTTCTGCTATTGAACGGAAAAATAGTTTGAAGGGAGAGAAATTCCCGTGTCGCAAAAGGTAGTCATGGAAATCCCGGCAAACCCTATGCTGAGCGATTCGCGAAAGAAACGGCGCAATCTGCGGGTTGCGGCCTACTGCCGGGTGAGCACCGAGGAAGAAGAACAGAAAAACAGCTTTGATGTACAGGTAAGCTATTATACAGACAAAATCACCCATCATGAGGGATGGCAACTGGCCGGAATTTTCGCGGACGATGGGATCTCAGGCGTCAGCACCAAAAACAGAGAGCAATTCAATAAAATGATTGAACTGTGCAGGAAGAAGAAAATCGATCTCATCCTGACAAAATCTATTTCCCGCTTTGCCCGAAACACCCTAGACTGCATCAAGCACGTGCGGATCCTCAAAAGCTGGGGCATTCCGGTCATTTTCGAGAAAGAAAACATCGACACTTCGAATATGAACAGCGAGATGATCCTGACCTGCCTGAGTTCCTTCGCCCAAGCTGAGAGCGAATCCATAAGCGGCAACGTCACAAAGGGCATCCGCATGGGCTATCGGCAGGGACGATTCGGTTTCCGATACAAGAATTTTCTAGGGTATCGCAAAGGGTCGGATGGCGAACCGGAAATCGTGCCTGAAGAAGCGAAAATCATCCGGCTGATCGCTCAGAATTACTTAAATGGCGACAGTCTGTGTACCATAAAAGCCACTTTGGAGAGCATGGGCGTCCCAACCGCCACCGGCAATAAGAACTGGAGCACGGAAACCATCCGACGCATCCTGCAGAACGAGAAGTACATGGGTGACGTCCTGCTGCAGAAAACCTACACGGCGGATTTCATTGAAGGCAAGATCAAGAAAAACAACGGAGAACTCCCGCAATACTACATCAAGGACAACCATCCGGCCATCATCCCTCGGGAAATGTTTTACCAAATTCAGGAAGAAACCACTCGCAGGAGGAGCAAAAAGCCCGCTAATATCAAGAAAGCCAAGACCAATCGAGGGCGGTTTACTAGCAAATACGCCCTTTCAGAAAGACTTGTCTGCGGGGACTGCGGCAGTTACTTCCGAAGGGTAACCTGGAATATCCATGGGCAAAAGCAAATCGTCTGGCGCTGCATCAGCCGGCTCGAGCTCGGGCCGAAATCCTGTGGAAATTCACCCAGCTTCAAAGAAACCTCCCTCCATGCTGCCATACTGGAAGCCATCCGCTCCCTGATTCATGGACAACAGGAAAAAATGGCCGCGATGCTACAGGATACCTTAATACGCTGCATTGCCGGAGAAAAGGAAGGAACCAATCCTAATATATTGGAAAGCGAAATCAAGGAATTGGAAACAGAATTTGATCGTCTCCTGATCCTGGCAGTCGATGAAAACGATATTCTGGACTATAAGCTGAAGCAACTCAGCGAAACTATACGTAAGCTAAATCAGCAGAAGAAACAACTCGAGCAAACCGCAGAACGTTCTAAAGCTACGAAAAGCAAAGTTAACGAAATCATGGAACTAATTTCCTCAGAAGAGCTTGACCTGACAGAATACTCCGACACCCTGGTGTACCGCATCATCGAAAAAGTCACCGTACTTTCCAAAGAGAAAATCCGAATCCGTTTCATAGGCGGATTTGAGATTATGCAGCCAATTCACTGAGTAGCAGATATAGAAAAATTCCGGCAGACCATGTGCTGTCGGTGTTTCTCTGTGTCTGATTTTTTGTTGAGAAAAATGGTGATTTGTGGTATAATATCAAATACGACTTAATCGAGTTGATTTAATAATATTATAAGGATGATGAATCATGAGAATATTTATCTCCCATAGCAGTAAGGATAAGGCTCGTTATTGTAATGAAGTAGCTAATAAACTAATTCAGAAGTTAGGTAAGGATTCTATTGTATATGATGAACTTACATTTGAAGCTGGTGAGAAATCGATAGATGAAATTAATCGAACACTTGATTTTACAGATTTATATGTTGTTCTTCTTTCTCAATCTGCAGTCGAAAGTGATTGGGTAAAATACGAGCTTAGCGAAGCACAAAGAAAGTTAGCAGATCGTACCTTGGATAGGATATATCCACTGATTATTGATCCAAAAATAAAGTATTCTGATCAAAGAATACCTATATGGCTCAAGGATTACAATTTAAAATATATTGCTAGACCCGCAAAAGCGGCTAAACTAATTATTGAACGAGCGAAAGATGTAAAATGGTCACGTCACCCCAGTTTTCAATATAGAAACACAATTTTTGTTGGTAGAAATGATTTGGTTAAGGATTTTGAAATACGCATTGATGATTTTGACAAACCGCCAATTAACACTTTTATCGTTAGCGGGCTTCCTAATATTGGACGAAAGAGTCTAGCACGTCATTGTTTAATTAAAGGTACAATTATGCCTCAGTATTATGAATTTTCACAAATATCTTTAAGTTATCAAGAAAGTATCGAGGATTTCATAGTTAAAATTCATGATCTTGGATTTACAGAGGGAAACGAATTGCCCAAGGTTGCAGATAAAACCATGAAAGAAAAAATTGATTTTGCAGTCAGTTTATCAAAAGACCTAGCTAAACTTTCGGAGATTGTACTTATAAAAGATGATGGATGTCTTGTAGATTATAGGGGAAATATTTCTGATTGGTTTAAGTCGATTATATTATCAGAAAACTTATTCAATGGAATGCTTTTTGTCATTATTACCAAATATAAAACTAATTTCGAGTCTGTGCGGAATGTTCATTCTGCGTTCTTTCTAAATGTCCCAGAACTAAGCCTATCTGAAAGGAAAGGATTACTACGCCGTCTGGCTGAAATCAAGCAATTAAATCTTAGTAGGAATGATATGGACTCTATTAGCCAACACCTCACAGGCTATCCTGCACAAGTATATTATGCAGTAGACTTGATAAAGAATCAAGGATTTTCATATTTGCAGAAACAGTATAAGCTTCTATCAGATTATAACGAGCAAGAGGTATCTTCTTTATTAGAAAAATATCGCAACACACAAGCAGTATTTGAAATATTAGCACTAATAAGCAAATATGATGCAATCAGTATTACAATGCTTTATGAAATTCTAAGTGTGACTCCCGGATATTCTGAAGTATACGAGAATTTATTTCAGGAATCTTTCTTTGAACTGGAAGGTGTAAATGGAGAATATGTTAGACTCAACGAAGTGATTCGCAACTATGTTGCACGTTCTGGAGTAAAAATATTACCGGAACATCGAAAAAGAGCTCAGCAACTGTTTAAAGAAATGTTTTCTAACAATTCGACTACATGGTATAATGCCAATGACTTTTTGTTGGCAATTCGTGAGAATATAAAACAAGGAAAACAAATTGATTTGGATTATATGATCCCATCAGTTTATTTAAAAAGCATGTCGGATTTGTATTCTGATATGCAATATGAGGATGTTGTTAAATTAGCTCGAAGAGCTTTAGAACACACTGACAATATAGATGGGAAAATCATATATGAAACCCGATATCTATTATGCTCTGCATTAGCTAAACTAAAAAATAGTGATTTCTTAACAGAGGTTCAATTCCTTGATTATGATGACAAAACATTTTTACAGGCATTCTATTATCGACAAATTGGTAAGACCAATCGTGCATTAGATCGCTTGAACGAGTTACTTGATAAGCGACCTGAAATGTCAAAGGCCAAGAGAGAAAAAGTCCTTGTCTTGAAAAATCTCCAACAGTTTGAAGAAGCGATGGGATTAGCTAAAGAGAATTACTATTTATATTCCGATAATCCGTATCATATTCAAGCATACTTTGACTGTTTAATAAATACCTATTATAAACAACCAGAAGACGATCTCTTATATGAATTGATAGTCAAGCTCGAAAAAATACAAAGTGAAAAGGCACAAAGCATGTACGGTCGATGTCGAGCACTTTATTCCGCATATGTAGAGCAAGACTATGCTGTAGCTTTATCACAGATTAATCAGGCAATCTTGGACTTTCCTAGAGACAAGAAGTATGCACTCGTTGTAAAATTTGATATTGCACAACTCTTTAAAAAAATTGATACCATGCAAGAAACTATTAAAGAGTTAGAAGCAGAGGGGACAAATAGTAACACAGTTGTTATCTGTCGGAGCAAATTACTTGTTGCTCAAAATAAGATAGATGAGGCTGTTGAATATTTCTCGAAGAACATTTCTTTCTTTACAGAGGAATCTAAAAAGGTTTTTGGTGAAAGACTTAGGGGGCGTCATGCTTAAGGCAATAGCTTACAAGTAGCAAGCATGAACAGAGGTCGTGATTTGGGACTCAAAAATGAAACAATTCAAATTTGACCTCTTTCTCATGTCATACTTCCAGCATTTAAGCCGTTTGTTTAGGATCGTCCTCTTTTACCAAAACGGGGCCTCCAGAAGTACAGCTCAAAAGATACTGTGTAAAAATGAAAACAAATCAAATCCGAATTCGGAATTCTCTTTTTTCGTGAGTATCTTATTTGTCAACACTTCTCAATGATTGGGTGACAAAAAAATGTCACCCAATTTTTCTTAGTATTCATGCGGTTTTTCGGGCTTTTGGGGACAAAATCCGGCAAACGTTTTACCGTAGATATCCAAACAGTAAACCGCAGCTGAATCCGCCGCAGCGTGGCTTCCGCCTGATTTTTCAGGTTGGAAGCCACGCTTTTTTACGTTTTTCAACCTTTTTTCCCGTTGTCGGAAATGCAGAAGTTTTGGCCCTATGTCAAGATTTAGTACAAGTTAAAATGAGAAACTTCTTCCAAATTCAACCTGCCCGCAGCTCCGCCTTAGTGTGTGCTCTTTTATATACTCGCTCGAATTCATCTGGTGACATAAAGTCGCAATG
>ERZ894191.333-NODE-333-length-41300-cov-37.547024_pt1 | contig 41300 bp, 31 predicted proteins | sample MGYA00380282_ERZ894191 | MGnify/ENA primary metagenome ERZ894191 (study PRJEB32331, sample SAMN06328485) | human gut metagenome | biome: human gut microbiome; feature: stool | host: Homo sapiens | collected 2013-02-21 ...
CCTCGCGGAGCATTTTTATCGTATGGAAACGAAGTTTCCTATACGATAAAAAAGAGCTATAAACCCTGCAGTTTTAATCTCAGAAACTGCAAAATCTATAGCCCTGTATCAGACAAACCCTATGACCAAACTGTTAGGATATTACCATATCCTGTCTAAAAAGGCAAGCTAAAGTCTTGATTTTTCCGTTCAAATCGTGTATGCTTGTTTGGAATCAAGCAGGCTTAAATGCCTTAAATCACAATCAGGAGGAACAATCACTATGGGTTATCAGTTAGTTATGATCCGCCATGGCGAAAGCGTATGGAATCAGAAAAACCTGTTCACCGGCTGGACTGACGTAGATCTGTCCGAAACCGGACACAAGGAGGCTGCACAGGGCGGCGTTCTGTTAAAGGAAGCAGGCTTCTCCTTTGATGTTTGCTATACTTCTTATCTGCAGCGTGCAATCCACACCGCTAACCATGTTCTGCAGGAGTTAAATGAAGAATGGATTCCTGTTATCAAAACCTGGAAATTAAACGAGCGTCATTACGGTGCTCTGCAGGGTCTCAACAAATCCGAAACTGCTGAAAAATACGGCGAAGCTCAGGTTAAGGTATGGCGTCGTTCTTTCGACGTTCAGCCCCCCGCTCTTGAGCCTACCGACGAGCGTAATCCTGCTCTGCAGGCTCCTTACAAGAACGTAGATCCGAAGGAGCTGCCTCTGACAGAGAGCTTAAAGGACACCATCGCAAGAGTAATTCCTTTCTATGAAGAGAACATCAAGAAGGACATGCTGGCTGGCAAGCAGGTTCTGATCGCAGCTCACGGCAACTCTCTGCGTGCTCTGGTTAAATATCTGGACAACATCTCTGAGAATGAAATCACAGAGCTGAACATTCCTACCGGCGTTCCGCTTGTTTACGAGTTTGACGATAACTTCAACGTAACCGGTCATCATTACCTTGGCGACCAGGCTGCTATCGAAGCTAAGATGAACGCAGTTGCAAAACAGGGCGCAAAGAAATAAATTTCTTTGAAATAAATTTCTTTGAATAAAAAGAAGGACATGCTTTTCATCTCCGGATGAACTGCATGTCCTTTTTTAGTTCTATAAGAAGCCTCATTTTCCATTCGCGATGTATGCTGCCGGGCGCACCGTATCAAAAACAGCCGCCGTACAAACACGGCAGCTGTTTTTGTTATCGCTATCTGATATTTTATTTATCGATAATGCTTGCATGGAACTCCTGCAGAGACTGCACCGGAAGCTTGCCGTCACGTTTTGCGGAACGGATGCCTTCTACAGTTGCCTTTGCAGCAGCCATGGTTGTAATATACGGAATACGGTTCTTAATGGCAGCCTTACGAATGTAGCTGTCGTCGGTTGTACCCTTCTTGCCGCGGGGAGTATTGACAATCAGCTGGATCTGGTCATTCGTGATCTTATCCAGGATGTTCGGACGTCCCTCGTTGAGCTTGCATACCTTCAGGGCAGGAATACCGGCCTGTTCGATCAGGTCACAGGTTCTGCCGGTTGCCATAATTTCAAAGCCAAGCTGATAGAAGCCTCTTGCAACGTCAACTACCTCTGCCTTATCTCTGTCATTAACAGAAATCAGCACGCAGCCGGAAGTGGGCAGCTTGGTCTTTGTCGCTTCTTCTGCCTTGAAGAATGCATCACCAAAGTCTGTAGACAGTCCAAGAACCTCACCGGTGGAACGCATTTCAGGTCCGAGTACCGGGTCAACCTCCGGGAACATATTGAAGGGGAATACCGCTTCTTTTACACCGTAGTGAGCGAATTTCTTTTCTTTCAGCTCCGGCACCGGGCTCTTGCGTCCGGTATAAGGCAGGGTAACGATATCCGTTGCAATCTGAACCATGTTGATGCCGCAGACCTTGGATACAAGCGGAACGGTTCTGGATGCACGGGGATTTGCCTCGATGACAAATACCTTGCCGTCCTCAATCGCATACTGCATATTCATCAGGCCAACAACATGCAGCTCCTTTGCGATCTTTCTGGTGTAGTCTTTCAGAGTTTCGATCTGCTCTTCTGTCAGTCCTCTCGGAGGAATGATACAAGCAGAGTCGCCGGAATGGATACCAGCCAGCTCGATATGCTCCATAACAGAAGGAACGAATACATGCTCGCCATCGCTGATTGCGTCCGCTTCACACTCGGTTGCATGATGCAGGAATCGATCAATCAGGATCGGTCTGTCCGGTGTTACACCCACTGCCTGCTGCATGTAGAAGGTCAGCGCTTCATCGTCATAAACGACCTCCATGCCGCGTCCGCCAAGGACGTAGGAAGGACGTACCATAACCGGATAGCCGATTCTGTGAGCAGTTTCCAATGCTTCTTCCACATTGACAGCCATTCCTGCTTCAGGCATCGGAATCTCCAGTTTCTCCATCATTTCACGGAACTGGTCACGGTCTTCTGCAAGGTCGATGGCTTCCGGAGTGGTTCCAAGAATATTGACACCGTATTTCTTCAGGTCTGCTGCCAGATTCAGCGGAGTCTGTCCACCGAACTGTGCAATAACGCCAACCGGCTGTTCTTTTTCATAAATTGCAAGGACATCTTCCAGAGTCAGAGGCTCGAAATACAGCTTGTCGGAAGTGTCGTAGTCTGTGGATACCGTCTCAGGGTTACAGTTTACAATGATCGTGGAGAATCCGAGCTTACGCAGTGCTTTTGCAGCATGTACGCAGCAGTAATCGAATTCAATACCCTGACCGATTCTGTTAGGACCGCCGCCGAGGATCATTACCTTCTGTTTGCTGTTGTCTACCGGGCTTTCGTCCTTGATATGATAGCTGGAGTAATAGTATGCGGAATCCTCAGTAGAACTTACATGAACACCTTCCCAGCCTTCCACAACGCCAAGCTCTGTTCTGCGTGTCCGAATTGCTTCCTCGGATACACCCAGGATCTGGCTTAAATATTTATCAGAGAAGCCATCCAGCTTCGCCTGTTTCAAATCAGCATCTGCAGGAACCTGTCCGTGATAAGCAGCAACGAGCTTCTCTTCTTCCTCAACCAGCTCCTTCATCTGCTCGATAAAGTAATCCTTAACTTTGGTCAGTTTGTTGATTTCTTCTACAGATGCACCCTTACGCAGCGCTTCATACATGATGAAATAGCGCTCGCTGCTGGGAGTTGCAAGCATGGTCAGAAGCTCTTTTTTGGACTTCTGATCAAAATCCTTTACATGACCAAGACCATAACGGCTCTTTTCCAGAGAACGGATCGCTTTCTGGAATGCTTCCTTATAAGTCTTGCCGATGCTCATGACTTCGCCGACTGCTCTCATCTGAGTTCCGAGCTTATCCTCTACGCCCTTGAACTTTTCAAATGCCCAGCGCGCGAATTTCAGAACGATATAATCGCCGTCCGGAACGTATTTATCCAGTGTGCCATATTTACCGCAAGGAATTTCATCCAGAGTCAGACCGCATGCCAGCATTGCAGAAATAAGAGCGATCGGGAAACCGGTTGCCTTACTTGCAAGTGCAGAAGATCTGGAAGTTCTGGGGTTGATTTCAATAACAACAACACGACCGGAAATCGGATCATGTGCAAACTGTACATTCGTACCGCCGATTACCTCAATCGCATCTACGATACGGTATGCCTGATCCTGCAGCTTCTTCTGTACCTCCTCGGAAATCGTCAGCATTGGAGCGGAACAGAAGGAATCCCCTGTATGCACACCAACGGGATCGATGTTTTCAATAAAGCATACGGTAATCATATTTCCTTTTGCATCCCGGACAACTTCCAGCTCCAGCTCTTCCCATCCAAGAATGGACTCTTCTACCAGAACCTGACCCACGAGGCTCGCCTGCAGACCTCTTGCGCAGACTGTCTTTAATTCTTCTTTATTATAAACAAGACCGCCGCCGGCGCCGCCCATGGTGTATGCAGGACGCAGAACAACCGGATATCCCAGCTTGTCCGCAATCGCAAGTGCCTCGTCTACGGAGTAGGCGACGTCGCTTCTTGCCATCTCAACACCAAGCGCATTCATGGTTTTTTTAAACTCAATACGATCTTCGCCGCGCTCAATTGCATCTACCTGAACGCCGATTACCTTTACATTGTATTTGTCCAGCACGCCTGCTGCCTGCAGCTCGGAGCAAAGATTCAGTCCGGACTGTCCGCCCAGGTTCGGAAGCAGTGCATCCGGGCGTTCCTTTTCAATAATCTGCTCGAGACGTTCCACATTCAGCGGTTCAATATATGTGATATCCGCTGTGTCCGGATCTGTCATGATCGTTGCCGGATTCGAGTTTACCAGTACGATTTCGTAGCCCAGCTTTTTCAGTGCCTTGCAAGCCTGTGTGCCGGAGTAATCGAACTCACATGCCTGTCCGATAATGATCGGTCCTGAGCCAATAATCAGTACCTTATGAATGTCTTGTCTTTTCATAAATCCACCCATATTATCCTTTCTGTAAACGTATTCCCTAAAAACCCATTGTATATTCTAGCACAATTTGCAAAGGACAACAAGATTTTTTTCGATTAGTTGAAGCCAAAAAACTTCTGGCAGATTTTGTAGCCTTCCACAGAAATCCATCTTCCGGTTTTTCCAGGCAGATTCATACAGTTTCCTAAAAGACCGTAACGCAGCTTTCTGTAAACTTTCTTGTCCTTTTGTCTGATGTAGTTTAACAGCTCACGCTTTTTCTCGAGAGATTCCGGTGTGTTGATGCGGATCAGCAGGATGGAGGAGATCGTCGTAATGATATCCAGATAGCTTAGCATATACTTTGCAAGGGGCTTATTGCTCATGATCTCGCTCTTCTTTTCCACAAAGTAGTCTGTCATGATCTGGTTAACCTTGATCTGCTGGTCGATTCGTCCGGTCATGACCTTTTCGTTGACGGACTGATCTGACCTGCCGATAAAATAGCGGTAGAAATTCACGTCCAGATAGTACATGTTGCGGACATACGGCAGAGGCTCAAAGACATAAATATTGTCCACATAAAACGTATGCTCCGGAAGCTTTAAACCGCATTCCCGCAAAAGCTTCGTCCGGTAAATAACAGAATGCATCAGGATATACTGACCGACATGGAAATGTCCGACATCTTCCCAGCCAAACATACGGTATTCCGGCAGGACATGTTTATAACGCATCACCTTTTTGCGGCGTTCCCCCTCTTTTTCGTAAACAAAGTTGCTGATCAGAAGATCAAGTGTATCCACACCGCCGGTCAGCTCCCTCAGCTTTTCCAGAATGGTGAGATAGGCATCTTCTTTTACCCAGTCGTCACTGTCTACCACTTTAAAATAAATTCCGGTCGCATTTTCAATTCCGGTGTTGACCGCAGAGCCGTGTCCGCCGTTTTCCTTATGGATCGCCTTTACGATCGTAGGATATTTTGCCGCATATTCGTCTGCGATTTTAGCGGTGTCGTCCTTCGAACCGTCGTTGACAATCAAAATCTCAACATCCTCTCCCCCCGGAAGCAGAGATTCGATGCAATGTGCCATATAATCCTGCGAATTATAGCAGGGAATTGCAATAGAAAGCAGTTTCATAGTGTTGTTCCTTTCATCTTCTGGATACCTGTCTGAATTCTCAGATAGGCGCTGTAGGCTGCAAATGCGGACGGAATCGGGTAATTTTTTTCGATTTCCTGTGTCTCAACAAAAAGAAGGGATTCATCCTGACCCATGGGCTCCAGTTCATCCACCAGAACCTGATAGCCGGTCATGTGCCACTCCTTATGGGTGAAAATATGTTTCGATTCCGGAAGCTTCTCCATCCGGACAGCTTCCACACCCTGTTTTTTCAGCCATTCCCTGACCTCTTCCAACGATGCCTTTTTGTCCATCGCCGGAAATTCATACAGTCCTGCCAGCAGTCCCCTTTTCGGGCGCTTACGCAAAACGACCTGTCTACTCGTTCGAATCACGAGAATCGTCTTATCTTCGATCGTCCTTGCCTTTTTGGCTGCCTTTTGCGGATACTGCTGCCAGGTGCCATGCAATCCTACAAGGCAGAATTCCTGCCACGGACAGTTGCTGCACTTCGGTGCACCGTTTGGCAGACAGACGGTTGCGCCAAGCTCCATCAACGCCTGATTAAAGTCACCGGGGCGATCCTTTGGCATGACAGGACGCAGATCATCCTCTACTCTTTTTTTTACCGACTGATCGGAAATATCGCTGTTATCCTCCAAAAGCCGGGCAATGACGCGCAGCACGTTTCCGTCCACTGCGGGATTGGGCTGTTTAAAGGCAATCGAAGAAACCGCGCCAGCTGTGTAGCTTCCGATTCCTTTTAGCTTTAAAAGCTCCCTGTAATCCGACGGCATCTCTCCGCCGTATTCTGTCACAATCTGCTGTGCCGCAGCCTTTAAATTCCGTGCCCTGCTGTAATAGCCGAGCCCTTCCCAAAGTTTTAATAATTCATCATCATCCACTTCGGCGAGCGCTTCGATATCCGGCAGTCGTTCCATAAAGCGCGCAAAATACGGTTTTACCGCCTCGACCCGCGTCTGCTGCAGCATGATCTCCGATACCCAGACCCGATACGGCGTCGGTTCTTCCCGCCAGGGTAAGCTCCGTCTGCTTTTATCATACCATGTTAGCAGTCCCGGCGCAATCCGGTTTAACAGTTCCTGTTTTCTCTGTACTTCAATATTTCTTGGAGTTTGTTGCTTCAATCCAGTTCTCCGTTTTTTTCTTTTTTGCTCACCGCAGGCGATTGCACTCATAACGCTCCAGTGTCATCAGGCAGCTTTTCAGCGTGTCGTACTGCTCCTCCAAGCTGCCCTCCGAAAGCTCCAGATCCAGGGAAGCAGCAATGGCATTCAACATATGAAGATCGACTTTGCCCTCCAGCGATGCAAATACTTCCAGCTTTTCTTCGTAGCTGTCCGCATCTAAAAAGGCGAGCAGGCCAGGATCAGGCTGAGGTTCAACAGGGCTCTCGGAGGATGCTGCAGCGGGCCGTGACTCAACAGGATTCTCTGACGGCATTGCAGCGGGCCGGGGCTCAACAGGGTTCTCTGACGGCGCTGGAACGGGCTGGGGCACTGCCGCTGCTTCTGCCATCGGGATCCGCATAAAGCGGTCTTTTCCCGCTGCATCAGGATATTTTTTTGCATCCACCTTTTCCAGAAACATGGAAAGCGGTCTTGCAAAAACCTGGAACTCTCCATAAAGTGCCTGATAGATCACAAGCTGTTCACCGGTCTCCGTGTGGGTTGCCAGTGCCACAATCCGATAAAGCTTTCCTTTAAAATGCTGATAAATTTCTCCTGCCTGGGGAATCTGGTTCATCAAGTCTGCCTCCTGTCCTTTTCTGTCATCGTTTCATCCAAACGATTCTCTGATATCACAGTATACCCTAAAATTCAAAAGCTGTCATGCGAAAAGTTTTCCTCTTTACGAGCCTTTCATTTGGTTGTATGATGTTTCTGAAAGCCAAAGACCGCATCATTCAGAAAAGAGGCATCTTCTATGTCAGACAAGGACACGCACACTTACCTTGAAGTCAACGGTGATTTCCGCATGCGTGAGCTCGATCACAACGATCTGGAGCAGTTCAACGCACTTTTACAGTATGCTTTTCAGGTAACCTCCTACGAGCTCTTCCAGACCGGCTGGGAGCAGGAGGAAATCAAATATGCCAAACGTCCGATTCTCGAGGACGCTTATGTACTTGGTTGGTTCTATAAAGAAAAGCTGGCATCCATGATCGTCGTTTATTCCATGCAGATCAACATTCAGGACAACATTATGGCGATGGGCGGCATCACCGGAGTCACTACTTATCCGGAATACACCGGACGCGGACTGATTCATTCCCTGATGCGCTATGTCATCGACTATATGCACAAAAAGAAGCTTCCCATTTCCTTTCTATATCCATATTCCATTCCATTTTATCGGAAAATGGGCTGGGAGATCGTGTCCGACAAGCTCACCTTCACTGTCAAGGATACGCAGCTTCCAAAGGCCTTCCCCGTCCAGGGCATGGTCGAACGTGTCAGCCTGGATTCCGAGGATTTTCATAACGTGTATTCCTATTTCGCCATGCAGCACCACGGTGCACTCATTCGCGATAAGCTGGCCTGGGATGAATACTGGCGCTGGGAAAATGATGATATGATCGTAGCCCTTTATTATAATGAAGAGCACAAGCCCCTCGGTTATCTGGTTTATTACATTGCAAATGAAATTTTTCATATTAAGGAAATGGTTTATTTAACCAGCGAAGCCAGACACGGCCTTTGGAACTACATCAGCGCGCATTTTTCTATGATCACACAGGTACGGGGGGATAATTATTCCGGTGAACCCATGGCATATCTGTTCGAAGACAGTGAGATTGAAGAAACGATAGCTCCCTATATTATGGCGCGAATCGTGGATGTTGAAAACTTTTTGCAGGAGTATCCCTGGCAGATCCAGCCGGAGGATTTCAAAATTCATTTCCGGGTTACTGACGGCCTTGCTTCCTGGAATCAGGGCGATTTTCTCGTTTCCTGGCACGAGGGGGAAACAACCTGTGAGCGTGTCGAGGACAATCAGTCCATTAACGTCGTAGAACTCGACATTAACACGCTCACTGCCTTGATGATGGGCTACAAGCGCCCGACTTATCTTTACGACCATGAAAAAATCTCGATGGAATACTATATGCTGACCTGGCTGGAGCGGCTGATTCCGGTCAAAAAACCGTATTTTTCGGATTATTTCTAAACTTCACGCACAGAACCCTGCCCTGCAGGAATGCGGACCGGGTACACCAACACAAACGGCGGTACAGAGCTCAAAATCTGTACCGCCGTTTTCTGCACGTTGTTTCCGATAGTTCACTCTTTCTTTGCCGCCTGAATCTGATCAAACAGCTCCGCACAGGCAATTGTCGTCGCATGCGGAACAACCGGACTTTCCGTCTTCTTTGCGCGCACGCAGCGAATCGTCTCTTCGATCTCGTAGGTAAAGCCCTTCTGCGTCATCGTATCTGTGAATTCTTCCTTCAGCATTCCATCCGCCCCATATAAAAAGCATTTGGATGCATAATGGGGATCGGGCAGCTCAATGCTTCCTTCCCGGCCGTAAATCACCATGCTGTTGCCCATAGGCGCTGCAAAGCTCGTCACAAGATCTGCCAGCACATGTTCGAACTTCACCGTAACCTGATCGGTTAAGTCCACACCGGTCTGATCAAGGTTCGCAGCCGCATAGGTTTTGCGGACAGGCTCATTGACCAGCCAGGTCGCGATTTCATAGGCATAAACCGTGATATCCGTCGCAGCTCCGCCGCACAGCAAAGGGCTGTGATACCGATTGTCCGCTCCCTCCGGCGCGAGAAAACCGATTCTTCCCTGTAAGGCTTCCAGTCTGCCGATTTTTCCTTCTGCCGCCCATTTTTTTGCCTGGTTGACCGCAGGCAAAAACCGGCTCCACATCGCTTCCATTACAAAGGTTTGGTCTTTTTCTGCTTTTTCAAAAACCGCTTTTGCCTCTGCACTGTTTGTAAACATCGCTTTTTCGCACAACACCGGAACGTGATGCTCCAGACAAAGCATCGTCAGACGGAAATGGTCATTTGGCGTCACCGCAATATAAACACAGTCCGGCTTTTCCTCTATCAGCATCTGCTCATAGTTGTCATACGCATGGGCTACGCTGCATTCCTCCGCAAATTTTTGTGCGCGTCCCAGATCCTTACTGGCGATCGCGCTCACCTCACAGTCCTCCACCAGCGTCACTGCATCGCAAAACTGATGTGCGATGTTGCCTGCTCCCATAATGGCAAATCGAAATGTACTCATGTTTTTTACCCCTTTTTTTATATTGTGTTCTTACGCAAAAGCTGCGTATTACTATGCATACTCCTCGGCTGCGTCGCTCAGCCCTTTTCCTCGCCCCAGCGCAGCAGCAGACGACTCAAATATCGTACCGCAGGCATCAATGCCGCCGGGTCCACCTGAAAGGTCGGCTGATGGATTGTCGCCCCCTTTCCGATGCCGATTTTAATATAGCAGCCGGGCACTTTCTCCATGTAGAAAGAAAAATCATCTCCGCCGAGCGACTGTTCTTCCGGAACAGTCCGAAAGCCCTCCGCTTCTGCCGTTTCCTTTGCAAAAGCCGCCATTTCTGCATCGTTGCAAACAGCCGGAGGACCGGGAATCCACTCTACCTCTGCGGATGCGCCATAGGCAGATGCGGTCTGCTCTGCAATTGCTTTTAAGCGTTTTTCAAACAGGCAGCGATCCTGCCGATCCATGGTGCGAACAGTTCCCTCCAGCTGTGCTGTCTGCGGAATCACATTCCAGGTATTGCCCGCTTCCAACCGCGTAACGCTGATGAGTGCAGGATGGAACGGATTGATATTGCGGGTCACGATCGTCTGAAATGCCTGAACCATGGCTGCAGCCGCCGGAATTGGATCAACGCCATCATCCGGGTGTGCGCCGTGGCAGCCAACGCCCGTTATCGTAATCACAAACCGATCTACTGCCGCCGCAACTGCGCCCTCCCGGATGCCGATGGCATTGACCAAATTGGTCGGATCAGAATGAAAGCCCCAGACGCGCGTAACCGAATCGAGTGCCGTCGTTTCCAACACTTTCCATGCGCCCAGGGAGGACTCTTCTCCTGGCTGGAAGAAAAACCGCACTGTCCCACAGAGCTCGTCCTTATGTTCCTGCAGCCAGATCGCAGTCCCGATTCCCGCCGTGATGTGAAAATCGTGTCCGCAGGCGTGCATCTTTCCCGGACATTCCGACGCATAAGGTAAATCCGTCAGCTCAGTAATCGGCAGCGCGTCAATATCGCAGCGAAGCGCCTGCAGCGGACCATCCTTTTCTCCCTTTACCTCCGCAATCAGACCGGTTTCCATCGGAATCGGCAGAATCTTTACATCCGCTGCTTTCAACAGCTTTTTAATCTGCGCAGTTGTATCGTATTCCTCATAAGACAGCTCCGGATGTCTGTGAAACCAGTAAAAAATTTCCATTAAATCCATTTCCTGTATCATCGCAAATCCCTCCGATGTCCTCCTGCAGTGTTCCTGCTGCAGTTCTTTCTGCTTTTGCGTGTTCCAGTCTTACTTTCCGCTATTGGGATCCAGCGCATCCCGCAGCGCGTCACCGATAAAGTTAATCGCAATGACCAGCACCACGATCATCAGCCCGGACGGAATCCAGAGCCACGGCTGTTTCGTCAGTACAGTCAATGACTGCGCGCCGTTTAGCATGTTTCCAAGGCTCGCGGTCGGCGGCTGCACACCCATTCCGAGGAACGAAAGCGCCGCCTCATCCAACATCGACAACGCCAGAACCGACGTTGCATACACCAGAATCGGCGCAGCGGTATTCGGCAGAATCTCGGAAAACAGAATATACGGAAGCGGCATTCCTGCCACGAGATCACTTTTAATAAAATTACTCTCCCGCAGGCTCAGCACATTGCCGCGAACCAGACGGGCAATTCCCGGCCAGTCTACAAAGCCCAGAATCAGGATGATGCTCCAGAGCCCCGGCTTAAAAATCGACGCCGCAACCAGCACCAGCAAAATATAGGGAAACGACATGACCATATCCGTAAAGCGCATGATAATCATATCCGCAGCGCCGCCAAAATACCCGGCGATCAGTCCTAAAATCACCCCGATCACAGTAGAGATCGCCGTCGCCAGCACACCGACCAACAGGGAAATCCGCGTCGCATACAAAAGCCGGCTCAAGACGTCACGACCGATCTGATCCGTTCCCAGCCAATGCTCTGCTGTGGGCGCTTTGGAAAAGCCTCCGACGATTTCATCCGGATTGTACGGTGCGATGATCGGTGCCAAAAGCGCTGCCACCACCAAAACCGCTAAAATCACAAGGCTGACCGTTGCCAGATGATGCTGTTTAAAACGACGGATGACGGTCTGCAAATAGCTTTCTCTTGAAATATCTTTTTTGATACGATCTTTTTTCTCCATCTTCGCCGCTCCTATTTCAGCTGGATTGTCGGGTCTGCCAGCGCATATAAAATATCCGTAATCAGGTTTGCCGCCAGCACAACGATTGCAGACAGCAGGCAGACACCCATAATAACCGGATAATCCCGGTTCGTGATTGCGCTCATCGTCATCAGTCCGAGTCCCGGCCAGGAAAAGACCTGTTCAATGATAACCTGACCGCCGAACAGCACCGGAATCTCCATTCCGATTACCGTAATAATCGGGATCAGTGCGTTGCGCAGCGCATGCTTATTGATGACAAGAAATCTTCCGATTCCCTTTGCCTTTGCCGTGCGCAGGTAATCCTGCTGCAAAATTTCCAGCATCGCGCTTCGAATATAACGGATATTTGTACCCGCCATGGAGGTAGCCAGGACTAACACCGGCATCACCATATGCTTTGCCACATCACCCGCGCCGCCTGCAGTTCCGAGCGTCGCCATTCCGCTGGACGGAAGCCAGCCAAGCTTTACCGTAAACAGATAGATCAACAGTAAAGAAAGGAAAAATCCGGGCACGCTGCTTCCCAGGAAGGAAAGTGTAACAACCGTATAATCTCCTGCGGAATACTGCTTGATCGCACTGTAAATTCCGGCGGGCACCGCCATCAGCAAGCTGACCAGAAGCGATACGCCCATCAGCAAAAGCGTCGGTCCCAAATGGCTTGCGATCATCTCGCTGACTGCCTGATAGGACTTGATCGAATAGCCCATATTTCCATGTAAAAGCTGTTTTAACCAGACAAAATACTGCACATAAAACGGTTTATCCAGACCGAGGGCGATTTCCTTTGCCGCAACCGCAGCCTGGGAAATTCGGGGTCCCTGCAGCATCTGCAGCGGGCTGCCTGCAAGACACATAATCGCATAGTCGATGATCGTGATCCCGATCAGAACCGGGATGGCGATCAGGATGCGCTTGATCATATATTTTCCCATGTCACTTTTATCTCCATTTCTGCTCTACGACAACCTGCTGCATCTTCGCATCGTATGCGGGTGCGCCGCCAGTCAGCTGCGCAATTGCATATGGGCACGCCGCCAGATGACTGCTGCCTGGGAAAACACTGCAAAGCTCCGGCACTTCCTGTCTGCAGCTTTCCGTCGCATACGGACATCTCGGATGGAAGCGGCAGCCGGAGGGCGGGTTCGTGCTGGAGCCGATTTCTCCGGTCAGAAGCGGTTTTTGTTCCCGCTTTTTGGGATCTGCAATCGGCACTGCATCGATCAGGGCGCGGGTGTAAGGGTGTACCGGATGATGGAACACCTCCTGCGCCGGCCCGATCTCCACAATTTTACCAAGGTACATGACTGCGATCCGGTCGCTGACATAATTGACCGCGCCGAGTCCATGTCCAACGAACATGCACGTCAGCCCCAGGTCCTTTTGCAGGCTGCGCAGCAAATTCAGAATCTGTGCCTGAATCGAAACGTCCAGCGCGCTGACCGGCTCATCGCAGACCAAAAACCTGGGATTTAAAGACAGCGCCCGCGCAATCCCGATTCTCTGCCGCTGTCCGCCGGAGAACTCATGCGGGTAGCGCCCGAGGACGTGTTTGGGAAGTCCTACCATATCCAGCAGTCGATCAACATCCCTGTGGACAGTTTCTTTATTGGAAATCCCATGATAGAGCATCGGCTGGGATAAAATTTCATAAATATGCTTTCTCGGATTCAGGGAAGAATATGGGTCCTGGAACACCATCTGCAGCTGCGTGCGCACGCTCTTTTTCTCTTTTCCGGAAAGCTTCTCCATATCCTTTCCCTGATAAAACAGCCTGCCGCCCGTCGGCGCTTCCAGGCCGACCAGCTGTCTGCCCACCGTCGATTTGCCGCAGCCGGATTCGCCCACCAGACCGAGGGTTTCTCCCTCTGCAATCGAAAAGGAAACGCCGTCCACCGAATGCACATAGCCTGTCGTATGGGTAATAACGCCGCCCCGGATGGGATAATATTTTTTCAGGTTTTCTACCCGGATCAGCGGCTCCTTCTCCGTGTTTTTTTCTTCCATATTTATGCTCATCTTCACGTTTCTCCTTCTTTGGCGAGCATACATCTGACAAAATATCCTTCCCCGATCTGTCTGTAGCTCTGAGGCTGATCGCAGCCTTTTGTCCGGAAGGCGCAGCGGTCTGCAAACCGACAGCCGGGGATCGAATCATAATTCTCCGGAACCATGCCGGGAATCGCGACAAGCTCCCTGTCCTTTTCGTCATAAATTCCGGGAACCGTCTGCAAAAGTGCCTTTGTATACGGATGTGCCGGTGCAGCAAACAGCTCCTTTACCGGTGCTTCCTCGATCATCTGTCCGGCGTACATAACGATCACGCGGTCCGCCATGCTCGCTACCAGCCCGATGTCATGGGTGATCAGGATCATCGACATCCCGCTCTCTTTTTGCAGATTGCGCAACAGCGCCATAATCTGTGCCTGAATCGTCACATCCAGTGCCGTCGTCGGTTCATCTGCGATCAGCAGGCCCGGATTGCAGCACAGAGCCATCGCGATCATCACACGCTGGCGCATGCCGCCGGAAAGCGTATGAGGATATTTTTTCATGACACCGTGAGGATCGGGCATACCAACTTTTCCTAAAATCTGCTCTGCCCGCTTTCGCGCCTCTTCTTTTGACAGTCTCATATGCTTTCGGATGCTCTCCATCAGCTGGTTGCCGACTGTAAAGACCGGATCGAGAGAGGTCAGCGGGTCCTGGAAAATCATCGTCAGACGGTCGCCTCGGATTTTATCCAGCTCTTTTTCCGTCATCGTCAGAAGGTTCTTGTCCTCGAATACGACGCTTCCCTCCGTCACGGTTCCGCCTCTTCCAAGCAGCCCCATAATAGAAAGTGAGGTCACGCTCTTGCCACAGCCGGATTCGCCGACGATACAGACAACTTCTCCCTTATCTACATGAAAATTTACATGGTCCACGCTGACAGTGCGTCCGTAGTCGCTGTCAAAAACGGTTGTCAGTCCCTCTACTTCCAGTAAATGCGGCATTTGCTTTTCCTCACTTTACTCATATATCAAGATTCTGCCGCACACCTCCCGAAAAAGAGATGTGCGGCAGTTATTATCATAGCATAAAATATATGAAATACAAACTTTTTATCGGAAGAAAACTTCTTTTTTCCCTGATAAAAATGCTCCGCGAAGATCCCACTGCGGCAGAATAAAATTCTGTGAAACAGGATTCTTCTTTATTCCACTACGTCCCAGTTCTGGACATCGTTGAAGAAGCCGTATACGCTGGGAGTTGCGCCTGTAATCCGTTTGCTGACTGCCCCCTGTGCGCTGATCACATATGCGGAGAACATCGGAACATCTTCCTGTACCTTTTTATCCACAACGGAGAACAGCTCTTTCGTTTCCTCCGGATCACTTGTCAGCTGGGATTTGGTCAACGCTTCGTTTAACGTATCGTTGCTGTAGCCGGTCCAGCTTCCTTCACCGCCAAGCAGCCATGCTACATCCGGATAGGGATCCACCGGCGCATAGGTGTACTGTACTGCCAGTACATCATAGTCCTCTGTGCCTGCAACGCTCATCAGCGTTGCGAAGTCAACGGTCTGGATTTCCGCCTTGATGCCGACTGCAGCCCACTCTGCAACGATGATGGAGGCTGCGTTTACAAAAGTCGAATCGCCGGAATTTACATAGAAACGGATTGTCTGGGAGCCGTCCCATCCTGCTTCTTCCAGAAGTGCTTTTGCCTTTTCCGGGTCATAGGAAATCGGTGTAAGGGAATCATCATAGAACGGGCTTGCACTGGACAGGAATCCATCTGCAATTTCGCCATGTCCGTTTAACAGTTCCTCCAGAATCTGCTGACGGTCAATCGCATACAGCATCGCCTGACGAACTTTTACGTCCGGAACGTTCTTTGTCTGGATAAATACGGACTGGTTGGTAACCGGGGAGCCGTATACAACTTCTACGTTGTCCAGGGCTTCTACGCTCTCATAGTCCTCCTGCGGGATATCACTCATCGTCTGCTGGGTGATATCGATTTCGCCGGATTGCAGACCTGCATACAGCTGACTGCCGTCTACGATTTTGATGTTGAGCTTGTCGATCTTGGGCGCGCCCTTCCAATAATCCTTGTTCGCTTCATAGGAAATATAATGATCCACATCGAAATCCGTTACGATGAACGGTCCGCTGACAACATCGGGATGGTTGAACCAATCCGCTGTGGAAAGCTCTTCCTCGGAATACTGCTCGATCACATGCTTGGGCAGAGTCAGCAGATATCTCGCATAGCTGTTTTCAAAGGTAGTAATCGGCATTTCTTCTTTGGTCGTAAACTGTACCGTTTTATCGTCTACCTTCTGAATGCCGTCGATGCTCTCTGCACCTTCCTCTACAAAGCCGTCGTCGCCAACACCTTCAAATACATAATACATCATTGCAGTATTGCCGATGACCGGGCTTGCCAGGCGAAGTGCGGTATAAACCACATCATCTGCCGTAACAGGCGTTCCGTCCGACCAGGTTGCAGCATCATCGATGTGAACGATAAAGTTTTTGTTATCTTCTGTTGTGATGGAATCTGCCAGCATGCCCTCGAAGTTCAAGTCAGCATCCAGCTCCATCAACGGCAAAAACATCAGTCCGGTCGCATATTTGTTAATCTCGCCGCCGTTTAACAAAAGGGGATTGAGACTGCCGATGGTATTGGTCACACCGACGTTGATAATCTTCTCTCCCGAAGCTGCTGTGTCTGAGGATGCACTCTCTGTGCTCACCGCTGCGCTTCCGGTTTCATCTGCTGCAGCACCTGCATTCGATGCGCCGCACGCGGTCAGTCCCAGCGCCATCACTCCTGCCAGAAGCAGGCTTAAGATCCTGTTTCGTTTTTTCATAACTGCTCCTCCTTTTAGGCGAATCATCCGCCGTTCAATACCTATCTATCCGGTATGTTAGTGAGAATTGTATTCTATTTTTTTCGATCTGTCAAGACTCTATTCCCATATTCTTGACAAAATACGGGGTTCGCGTTATATTCGACAGCAGAGCGCACGATTCTTTCTATCCTATCATGATGCCAGGATCAAAAGGTCTATGCCCACAGGAGCTTGCTCATAGGTGGGTAGGATTGTGGGAGTGCGCAGTACGGAACAATCCACTGACCTTATATAATATGCTTTACCGGAGGATTTTTCAATGAAAAATTACTTAAATTATCAGTCCTCAGAATATGACTGCGGTTCTGTTTCTATTACCAACGGAATCCGCTACCTGTTTGATCGGGAAGAAATCAGTCCTGACATCCTCAAATGTATTATGCTCTATACAATGGACACTTATAACGAACAGGGACAACCATGCCGTCACGGCACTTCCGCCGCCGCAATGCGTTTTGTCGGCAGTTGGTTAAATCAGCTGGCAGCCGTCCGCTCTTTTCCGATCCAGACGCAGTTTCTTTTCGGTAACGATGTTACACTGTCCCCGGACAGCGAAATCAGTCAGGCGCTTTTGCACGGCGCAGCTGTCGTGCTGCGTCTTTTTCTCGAAGTTCCGCACTATGTGCTTTTAACCGGCATTTCCAAAGACGAGGTGTTTTTTTTCGACCCTTATTATGAGGAAGAAGGGACTCCCGAATTCGACGCTGAATATTATGCCAAGGGCATCCGGTTTATTTATGACCAGCCAAAATGTGCCAACCGCGCAGTTTCTCTGGAACGCATCAACCGACTTTCCCACGGATACTATGAGCTGGGTGAATTTTCCTGCCGCGAGGCGCTGCTGATGTTCCGCACGTCCGGCGAATGCGAATGGAACGCGTAAACGGGTGGGGCTTATAAGCCCCACCCGTAATTTTTATCGTATAGGAAACTTCGTTTCCATACGATAAAAACGCTCCGCGAGGATCGCACTGCGGCGGAATGGTAGAATGTCGCTTGCGCGACCCGCCGCAGGCGGAGAATCCTGTAGAGCAGGATTCTTTTTCATTTTCCGCTGTCACCGTAGTTTGCCAGCACACGGGCACTGGGGTCATTGACATTACAGCCCTCCCAGCTCTTGTTGGGCATCCAGAAGTCCGGCACCATCCTTGCCTGTCCGGGATAATACTTTTCAAAGATTTCCCGATACAGCAGGCTTTCTTTTGTGAAGGGCTGTGCAAAATCATATTTCCGGCGGAGCGTTTCGTATTCCTCGTCGGTGTAATACTTCTCTGCGTATTCTTTTAAATCATCCACCATGCTGTGTCCTACTGCATCGCTGAATGCAGCTTTTTCTCTCCACAGGATGTTTTCCGGCAAAATATGATCTGCTTCAAATGCCTTGCGCAGCAGATATTTTCCTTTTCCGTAGGTGTTTAACTTCTTCGCCGGGTCAATGGACATCACATAACGGACAAAGTCGAGATCGCCGAAGGGTACACGGGCTTCCAGGCTGTTTGCCGCAAGACACCGGTCGGCACGCAGGACATCATAGCAGTACAGCTCACGGATTCTCTTTGCTGCCTCTTCCTGAAAGGCTGCCGCGCTCGGTGCAAAGTCCGTATATTTATAGCCGAACAGCTCGTCGGAAATTTCACCGGTCAGCAACACCTTTAAGTCTGTTTTTTCATGGATTGCCTTGCAGACAAGGTACATGCCCATACTCGCACGGATCGTCGTGATGTCATAGGTTGCAAGCGCTTCGATAACGGTTTCCAGGCTTTCCAGCACTTCTTCCTTTGTCATGATGACTTCGGTATGCTCTGCGCCGATAAAATCAGCAACTTCTTTTGCATATTTTAAATCAATCGCATCTGTGTCCATGCCGATTGCAAAGGTCCTGATCGGTTTTTTCAAAATATCTGCTGCAATTGCACATACAAGACTTGAGTCCAGACCGCCGGATAACAAAAAGCCCAGCGGAGCGTCTGCATCCAGCCGTTTCTTTACCCCCTCCGTCAGCTTATCATGGATGTTTTTTGTAATCACATCAATATCTTTGTGCACATAACCATGGACAGCTGCGATATCCTCATATTTAACAAATTTTCCATCGTAATAATAGCTTCCGGGCGGAAATGCACGCACCTCGTCCACCCAGCCGATCAGGTTCTTTGCCTCACTGGCAAATGCAATCTTTCCGCTCTTGGAATAACCATAAAACAATGGACGGATTCCGATCTGGTCACGGGCTGCGATCAGCTTGCCGCTTTTGTGATCGTACAATACGCAGGCATATTCCGCATCCAGATGGGAAAACATTTCCAGTCCATATTCTTCATATAGCGGAAGCAAAACCTCACAGTCGGAACCGCTCTGGAACTGATACCCGCGCTCTTCCAGCTCCTTTTTGATTTTGCGAAAGCCGTAAATTTCACCATTGCAGATCACCCAGCTGCCGTCCCGTTGAAACGGCTGCATGCCGTCCGGGGTCAACCCCATGATCGCAAGTCTTGCAAAGCCGAGATACCCGAATTCGGTCTCAACGACCTGCTGGGCATCCGGTCCTCTCATCTTTGTCTTTAACAGATATCCTTCCATCGTTTCTTTGGTGACATCTTTTCCCGCGTAGCAGAGAATGGAACACATAAGCTTTTCCTCCTTTTCTTTTGCTGCGTTACGTAAGAACGCAAAAACAGCAGCCATTTGTCCTATTGGAGATAGGACGAATAGCTGCTGCTATATCCGCGGTGCCACCTAACTTGCCGCACTTCCTTGTACGGCCCCTTTTTCGCGTTCCCATGAAACGCTATCCCTGTAACGTGGGACTCCGGCTCGCCTACTTACAGATCCTGTGTTCAGCTTGCAGCTCGGAAGTGTTCTTTCCTACAGATATCCGCGCAGGACTCCCACCATCGCCTGCTCTCTGTGCCGTCTGTCTGTACTACTTTTCTTCGTCATCGCTTTTTGTTTTTTACAAGATAGCATACCCGTTTCGCTCTGTCAAGAAAATTTTCACGAATGGCACGGGTGAACTGTAACAGAGCTTAAACTCTGCCTCTTACTCTTCTGCAAACAGAGGGGTAGACAGATAACGGTCACCGGTATCCGGCAGAATAACGACGATGTTTTTGCCTTCGTTTTCGGGACGTTTTGCAAGCTCGATTGCTGCCCATACTGCCGCACCGGAGGAAATGCCTACCAGCACGCCCTCCTGATGGCCGATTTTTCTGCCGGTTGCAAACGCATCCTGATTCTCTACGGTAATAATTTCGTCATAAACCCCGGTGTCCAGTACGTCCGGTACGAAGCCTGCGCCGATTCCCTGGATCTTGTGTGCGCCGGCTGTGCCCTTGCTCAGAACCGGAGAGCCTGCAGGCTCTACAGCAACAACCTTTACATCAGCCTTTTTGCTCTTTAAGTACTGGCCTGTACCGGTCACGGTTCCGCCCGTACCAACGCCTGCTACCAGGATATCAACCTTGCCATCCAAATCTTCCCAGATCTCAGGACCGGTTGTCTTTTTGTGTACCTCCGGGTTTGCAGGGTTTACAAACTGTCCGGGAATGAAGCTGTTGGGAATTTCCTTTGCCAGCTCGTCTGCCTTTGCGATTGCACCCTTCATGCCCTTTGCACCTTCTGTCAGGACAAGCTCTGCGCCGTATGCCTTCATCAGCTGTCTGCGCTCTACGCTCATGGTTTCCGGCATTACGATAATGATCCGGTAGCCTCTCGCCGCTGCAACAGACGCAAGACCGATGCCGGTGTTGCCGGAGGTAGGTTCAATAATTACAGAGCCTGCCTTTAATGCGCCCTTTGCCTCTGCATCATCGATCATCGCTTTTGCAATTCTGTCCTTTACAGAGCCTGCAGGATTAAAATATTCCAGCTTGCCATAGATGTGTGCCTTTAAGCCCTCTGCCTTTTCAATATGTGTCAGCTCCAACAGGGGAGTTCTGCCGATTAACTGATCTGCGGATGTATAAACGTTGCTCATTTGCTCTTCCTCCTTAAACCTACTTACTTTATATGTTAATGTGATTATATTCTGTCTTTTCGGATCTGTCAACCCTTTTTAAACAATAGAATGCACGCTCTGCGAGCATTCTATTGTCATGAATAAAATATTCAATGGTTTTCTCCGGCGTCAGCACAGAGGTTTCATTGAATAAAAGCACCGCCTCCCGGCAGTTGTTTTTGCGTTATGAATTTCTTCCACGGCAAGCTGCTTCCAGCTGTGTAAGCGCCTGCAAAAGCGTTTTTTTCGTGCACGCCAGCACGATGCGTTCAAACTGTCCCGACTTTTTGCCAAAGACAGAGCCGCCATCCAGCCAGAGCTTTGCCTGATGTGCAATGAGATTTTCCAACGCTGTGTCCGACAGTCCCAGTCCCGAGCAGTCCAACCATGCAAAGTAAGTGCCTTCCGGTTCGATCAGACGGATCTTAGGCAGTCTTTCTTTTAAGAAGCTGCGCAGGACCTTCAAATTTTCCCGCAAATATGCCCGGCACTGCTCAAGCCACTCGCCGCCATTTTCATAAGCTGCCTGGCACGCGATTAAACCGAGGGCATTCAACTGGGAATATCCCGCTGCGTTGATCTCGGCTTTGAATCTGTCCCTGACCTCTTTTCCAGGAACCCAGATATTTGAAACCTGCAGCCCCGCCAGATTAAAGGTCTTACTCGGTGCAGTGCAAAGAATCATCTTTTCTTCCAGCCGCGGACATGCCTTTGCAAATATCGTATGCGGATGCTCCGGAAAAGCGAAATCACAATGAATCTCGTCTGCCACAACGAACACATGGTAGCGGTCGCAAAGCTCTCCCAGTTTTTGAAGCTCTTCTTTTGTCCAGACTCTGCCGACAGGATTGTGGGGACTGCACAGCAAAAACAGCTTTACATTCTGGGATGCGATCTTTTCTTCCAGATCGTCGAAGTCAATTTCATAATGTCCGTCTGTTAAAAGGAGCGGGCTTTCTACGATCTTTCTATTATTATCGCGAATCACTTCAAAGAACGGGTAATAAACCGGCGGCTAAATCAGTACACTGTCGCCCTCTTTTGTCAGGGCGCGTACCCCCATCGCAAGGGCAAATACCACGCCGGGGGTTTTTACAAGCCATTCAGACTTTGGCTGCCAGTCAAACCGACTGTCAAACCAGCGATACAGCGCGTCAAAATATTCTCCTTTTACCTCGCTATAACCGAAAATCCCATGGGAAACCGCATTCTGCAGTGCATCCAACACAGGCTTCGGCGCCTGAAAATCCATATCCGCCACCCACAATGGCAACACATCTACGTCACGTCCGCGTTCCACGGCGAAATCATATTTCAGGCTGTTTGTCTTTTTTCGGTCAATTTCCCGGTCAAAATTATAGGTTGTCATTTCTAATCTCCCTCTCAACAAAAATCCTGCCCTGCAGGATTCTTATGCCTGCAACAGGTCGCAAACACGACATTTTTCTGCTCCGCCGCAATGCAGTCCCTACAGCGTGGATTTTTTCTCAGGAAACAAACGCCTGCTCCAGATCCGCAATCAGCTCGTCCACATGCTCCAGTCCAACGGACAGGCGCAGCAGAGTGTCGGTGATGCCGAGCTTTTCTCTCCACTCCTTCGGAACATCCGGATGGGTCTGCTTCATCGGATATGTGATCAAAGATTCTGTACCCCCAAGGCTCTCCGCAAAGGTGATGACGTGCACCTTTTCCAGCACGCGCTGTGCCGTTTCCACGCTGTCAACGTCGAAGGAAATCATCGCACCCGCACCTCTCGCCTGCTTTGCATTGATCTCATAACCAGGATGCGTTTCCAGTCCAGCATAATATACTTTTCTGACTTTCTTCTGCTCCGTCAGCCAGCGCGCGATGTTGCCCGCATTTTCCTGCTGCCGCTCCATGCGCACCGCCAGTGTCTTGATGCCGCGCATTACCAGCCAGCTGTCGAAGGGGGACAAACAACCGCCGGTCGTCTTTGCAATCAGGCGGATTTTTGCTGCGAGCTCTTCCTTTGCAGAGCAGACAAAACCGGCGATCGTGTCGTTATGTCCGCACAGGAACTTGCTCGCGCTGTGAATGACGATATCTGCACCGAGCGCAATCGGGTTTTGCAAATATGGAGATAAAAAGGTATTGTCTGTGATCATCAGAAGGTTGTGTTCTTTTGCAAGCTCTGCGCATGCCGAAAGGTCAGTGATCTCCATCATCGGGTTGCTGGGCGTCTCGATATAAAGTGCCTTTGTTTCCGGACGCAGCACCCGTTTGATCTCATCCAAATCACCGGTATTGACAAAATCAACCATCAGTCCGTTCTTTTTGCCGATGGTATTGACCAGACGGGTTACGCCGCCGTAAAGGTCTTCAGAACAGATCACATGGTCGCCGGGTGCAAACAGATCAAATACTGCTGTCACCGCCGCCATGCCGGAAGAAAATGCCGTCGTGTCATAAGCGCCCTCCAGCGCGGTAAGGATTTCCTCCAGATGCTGTCTGGTCGGATTTTTCTCTCTCGTGTAGTCAAAGCCGGTCGAATGTCCCAGACCGATATGTCCGAACGTCGCCGTCTGATAGATTGGAAAGCTCACCGCCTTTGTCGGCTCGTCCCAAGAAAAATCCAGATTTCCGTGAATACACTTTGTTTCTATATGATTGCTCATTTTTCTGCTCTCCTTTGCAGTTATTTTTCGGATATTTTCTATCATTCTAATTGTATGCTTCCCATTTGTCAACACCAACATAGTTGGTAGATATGTTTATAGCAGGTTCCACAGTGGCCTTCTCCCGGACGTTCCCCCACGCCATTCGCAATACAATAGAATGCACGCTCCGCGAACATTCTATTGTCATGAATCGCGCCTGCGGCGCTTTCCGCAGTGGCTGCGCCACCGCTTCTTTTGCTCATGATGTGGCGCTTCCTCCGTGACTTCATGTGCACAGATTCTCATGCGAGCATGGAATCTGTACCCACGAAGTCACGGGGGAACTGGTAAACAAAATAAAATTTATTCTTGACCGCCCCCTTTCCCAATGCTATAATGCATCAGATGAACAAAGGCGTTCATGAGTGAAACACTTTCCTATTTAGAAAAGTGTTTGATTCATGGACGCCTTTCAGTATTTGTACAGCAAACACGAGAAAATGAGCGAGGTGTACTTATGGAACAAACTGTGTACTTACAGCTGGAGGACGGGACCTGTCTGACCGGAAAACATTTCGGCGCTCCTTTGAAAGAGGACGTCATCGCGGAAGTCGTTTTTACGACGGCTATGACCGGATATACAGAAACGCTGACCGACCCCAGTTATTACGGACAGATGGTCGTTCAGACATTTCCCCTGATCGGCAACTACGGCGTCAATCCAAAAGACTTTGAAAGCAAAGGAATTCACATGAGCGCATACATCACCAGAGAATGGTGCCCATGTCCTTCCAATTTCAGATGTCAGATGGATCTTGACGCTTTTTTAAAGCAGCAAAATGTCCCTGGCATCTATGATCTGGATACCCGCTACCTGACCAAGCTCATCCGCGAGCGCGGCGTCATGAACGGACGGCTCACATCCCTCCGCCCGGACTCTGCAGCTGTTGAAGACTTAAAGAGCTGGGCAATCACGGACGCGGTAGCACACGTTACCTGCAGGGAACCTTACCAGATTCCGTCCCCGCTTCCCCGTCATCACGTCGTTTTGTGGGACTTCGGTGCAAAACAGAATATCATCCGAAAGCTGCACGCATTAAACTGCGACTTGACCATCGTTCCCGCTTCCACGACAGCAGCACGCATCCTCTCCTATTCGCCGGACGGTATCATGTTAAGCAATGGTCCCGGCAACCCGAAGGATAACCCGGCTATCATTTCCGAGCTGTCTCACCTCTGCAAATCCGGCATTCCGATTTTCGGCATCTGCCTGGGGCATCAGCTTCTCGCCCTTGCAAACGGTGCGGACACCGAAAAATTGAAATACGGACACCGCGGTGCAAACCAGCCGGTGAAAGATCTGCTCACCGGCAGAGATTATATCACCAGTCAGAATCACGGCTATGCCGTCAAAAACGATTCTCTCCCGGATAATGCAATACTTCGTTTTATCAACCTAAACGACGGAACCTGTGAGGGCGTTTCTTATCAGGATTTTCCCGGCTTCTCAGTGCAGTTCCATCCGGAAGCCTGCGGCGGTCCTCATGACTCCGAGTTTTTGTTCCGCGAATTTGTCGCACTGATGGAAAGGAGGGCATAAAGCATGCCGTTAAATCCCAATCTGAAAAAAGTAATGGTAATCGGCTCCGGTCCCATCGTCATCGGTCAGGCTGCCGAATTTGACTATGCAGGTACCCAGGCGTGCCGCGCTTTAAAAGAGGAAGGTCTGGAGGTTGTGTTAGTTAATTCTAACCCTGCAACAATCATGACAGATGCCGCCATGGCAGATCATGTCTACGTGGAGCCTCTGACTCTGGATTTTCTAAAAAAAATCATCAAAAAAGAACACCCAGACAGCATTCTTTCCACCCTCGGCGGTCAGACCGGCCTGACGCTTTCGATGCAGCTGGCAAAGGAAGGCTTTCTGGCACAGGAGGGCGTAACACTTCTTGGCGCAAACCCGGAAACCATTGCCAAAGCCGAAGACCGTCAGGTTTTTAAAAGCACCATGGAAGCGATCCGGGAGCCTATCATCCCCTCTGTCGTTACGACGACGCTTGAGGGTGCTCTCTCCTTCGCGCACTCTGCAGGCTATCCGGTTATCGTGCGCCCCGCCTTCACCCTCGGCGGCACCGGCGGTGGCATCGCTGTTGACGAAGCACAGCTGCGCCAAATTGCTTCCGCAGGGCTCCGTCTTTCCCCGATCACGCAGATTCTGGTGGAAAAATGTATCTCCGGCTGGAAAGAGATTGAATTTGAGGTCATGCGCGACGGCGATGGAAACGTCATCACGATCTGCTCTATGGAAAATCTTGATCCGGTGGGTGTCCACACCGGCGACTCCATCGTTATCGCCCCTGCGGTCACCCTTGCTGATAAAGAATATCAGATGCTTCGAAGTGCTGCACTCCACATCATCGAAGCTATGGGCATTGAGGGCGGCTGCAACGTACAGTTTGCTCTAAATCCCGAGAGCTTCGAGTACGCTGTTATTGAGGTAAACCCCAGGGTTTCCCGTTCCTCCGCCCTCGCCAGCAAAGCGACCGGCTATCCGATCGCCAGAGTCGCTGCCAAAATCGCCATCGGCTACCGGATGGACGAAATCAAAAACGAAATCACCGGCAAGACGAAAGCATGCTTCGAACCGGCATTGGACTATGTTGTCGTCAAATTTCCGAAATGGCCCTTTGACAAATTCGTGTATGCGACAAGAAAGCTCGGAACCCAGATGAAAGCCACCGGTGAAGTCATGGCCATTGGCAGAAACTTCGAGCAGGCGCTGATGAAAGCCGTTCGCGGCGCAGAAATCTCCCATGACTGCCTGGCAGACGTGCATATGCGCGCACTCGACGACGAAGCCCTAACCGCCAAAATCCTGGCGCAGGACGATGAACGCATCTTCGCTGTTTACGAAGCGCTCTTCCGCGGTTTTTCCATCGAAAAAATCCATCAGCTGACTTTGATCGATGAATGGTTTTTAGCAAAGCTTTTGCATCTGTGCGACCTCGAAAAACGGCTGAAGACAGAGCCGCTCACGCATGATTTTCTGCGGGAATTAAAGAGAAACGGTTTTCCGGATAAAACGATTGCACGGCTGTCCGGCAACTCTACTTTCCCCCACCTTCCGTATTCCTATAAGATGGTCGATACCTGCGGAGCGGAGTTTGCGGCAGAAACCCCCTACTTCTACTCCACCACTGACGAGGAGGACGAGGCTTCCGCTTTTATCGCGGAACACAGCTCCAAAAAGCCCGTCGTCATCGTCTTTGGCTCCGGTCCGATCCGGATCGGTCAGGGAATCGAATTCGACTACGCCTCCGTTCACTGTGTCTGGGCATTAAAGGATGCCGGGTATGAGGTTGTTATCGTCAATAACAACCCCGAAACCGTTTCCACCGATTTCAATACAGCAGACCGCCTGTACTTTGAGCCCCTGACTCCGGAAGATGTCGGAGACATCATCCGTGTAGAAAATCCGGTCGGTGCCGTTGTTGCCTTCGGCGGACAGACCGCAATTCGCTTGACCAAATGGCTTTCAGAAAACAATGTTCCGATTCTGGGCACACCTGCAGACAGTATTGACGCTGCCGAAGACCGGGGGCGGTTTGAAGCTCTCTTAAAACAGCTCCATATCAAGCAACCCGTCGGAGATACCGTCCACACTGCAGAGGAAGCGATCGAAACAGCGAACCGCCTCGGCTATCCGGTTCTGCTGCGCCCCAGTTATGTCCTTGGCGGCCAGAACATGATTATCGCCTTTTCCGATGCGGACGTAAAAGAATATATGGATATTATTCTTTCCCATATGGAAGGGAACCTCGTCCTGATCGATAAATATATGATGGGAACGGAGCTTGAAGTCGACGCAATCTGCGATGGCGAGGATGTCCTGCTGCCCGGCATTATGGAGCACATCGACCGTGCAGGCATCCACTCCGGCGACTCCATCGCAGTTTACCCTGCCTGGAATTTAAGCCCCGCCAAAACCGCAAAGCTCGTGGACTACTCCACCCGCATTGCCCTCGCCTTAAACACGAAGGGCTTGATCAACATCCAGTACGTCATCTGCCAGGATCAGGTTTATGTCATTGAGGTAAACCCCCGTTCCTCCAGAACCGTGCCTTATCTGAGCAAAGTCACAGGCATCCCGATGGTCGATATCGCCACCCGCGTCATGCTCGGGGAAAAATTAAAGGATATGCCTTACGGCACCGGTCTTGCCCCGGTTTCCTCCTACACCGCGATCAAAGTGCCTGTCTTCTCCTTTGAAAAGCTGTCTGGACTGGACACGCAGCTCGGACCTGAAATGAAATCTACCGGTGAAGTGCTCGGCATCGCACCCACCATGCGGGAAGCGCTCTATAAAGGATTGGTCGGCGCAGGCTACCAGCTGACCGACAAGGGCGGCATCTTCATCACCGTGCGCGACACCGATAAGGATGAAATCCCTGATATTGCGCAGCGGTTTGCAGATCTTGGCTTCCACCTGTATGCAACCGCAGGTACGGCAGCTGTACTGCGTGACCATGGTATGCCGGTTACCCTTGTCCATAAGATCAGCGAATCCGAGCACAACACCATCGCACTTCTGGAAAGCGGAAAGGTCAATTACATCATTTCGACCTCCAAAAAGGGGCGTACCCCTGCCCGGGACAGCGTAAAGGTTCGCCGCAAATCTGTGGAGCTTGGCATTCCCTGCCTGACCAGCCTGGATACAGCAGTTGCCCTGGCGGATATCTTAAAGAGCGGCTTTACGCCGGATACGGCAGAGCTGGTCGATATCTGCACGCTGCAAAAATAAAATTTAAAAAGAATCCTGCGAAGCAGGATTCTACGCCTGCGGCGGGTCGCGTAAGCGACATTCTACCATTCCGCCGCAGTGCGATCCTCGCGGAGCGTTTTTATCGTATCGAAACGAAGTTTCCTATACGATAAAAGAACAGATGGAAGAGTGACTTTCCGTCACTCTTCCATCTGTTCCTTATGATATTGCAGCGTATACAGCTGGTAATATCGTCCATGCTTTGCAAGCAGCTCCTGATGCGTGCCCTGCTCCAGGATCTTTCCGTGGGATAGCACAATGATGTTGTCCGCATGCTGAATCGTGGAAAGTCTGTGGGCTACCATCAGCATCGTGCCGACGCTGCGCATTTTTTCCAGGGAATCCTGAATCAAAAGCTCCGTCTCGGTGTCGATATTAGCAGTCGCCTCATCCAGAATCATAACACTTGGTTTGTGGATGATAGTTCGCGCAAAGCTCAGCAGCTGACGCTGTCCGGCAGAGAAGTTATTTCCTCGCTCCCGCACCTCCTCATCCAGACCATGCTCCAGCTTGTCAATAAAATGATCGGCATTCACATACTGGCAGACGCGACGGATTTCTTCATCCGAAATGCCCTCTTCCCGCAGAACGATGTTGCTGCGAATCGTGCCGGAGAACAGAAATACATCCTGCAGCATCTGACCAAAATGCCTGCGCAGGGAAGCAATCCTGATCTTGCGAATGTCGATACCGTCGATCAAAATCTCGCCCTTCTGGAACTCGTAGTTGCGGCAGATCAGGGACAAGATTGTGCTCTTTCCGGAACCGGTCGATCCGACAAACGCCACCGTCTCCCGGGGATTTACATGGAAAGATACACCCTGCAGCACCCATTCCCCGGGAATATAGGAAAACCACACATTGCGAAACTCGATTTCGCCGTGCACCTCTTCCAGCTCTATAGCATCGGGCGCATCTACCAGCTTCGGCTCCAGATCCATGATCGAGAACACCTTTTCCGCAGACGCCAAAGCCGACTGCAGCCAGTTAAACTGCTCCGCCAGGTTCTGAATCGGGGTGAAAAATTTCGAAATATACATATAAAAGGTGACGATCGTTCCACCCGTGATGATCTGTCCTAAAAATGCCACGCCGTTTAAATGTCCCATGCCGCCCAGATAAAACAGGCACAGAATGGAACAGATGTAAAGCATATACACCAACGGACGAAATACACTGAACACGAAAATCTGACTCAGGTTTGCCTTTGCCTGGGTCTGGCTTTTCTCACGAAATTCCGCCATCTTTTCCTCTTCGCGCCCGAAAATCTGCGTAACCTTGATGCCGGAAAGGTTTTCCGAAAGATAAGTATTGATATCCGTCGTCGCATCCTTTACCCTGCGGTATGCCCGGCGGGAAAACTTCCGGAAGATCACTGTAAAGATCACGATGAAGGGAACAAAGCACAGCACCATCAGCGTCAGCTCATAGTTTAAACAGATCATTGCAATTAATATGCCTACAATAACAAAGGCATTCTTTGTCAGGCTGACCAGCAGGTTCGTAAACATCATCGAAATCGCGTTGGTATCGTTGGTCACACGGGTCACCAGCTTGCCCACCGGAATTTCATTGAGCTGTTCGTGGGAAAGGGATTCGATATGGGTAAACAGATCCTCACGCAGATCGGATACAATCCGCTGTCCAACCCGCTGCAAAATCACCGCCTGCAAATAGGTACTTCCCATTGAAAACAGCAGCACCACCACATAACCGCCTACCCGGGCATACAGGGCAGGCAGAACAAAATCACCTGCAACCAGCTCTTCGATATTACCGATGATCAGCGGCGAAATAATATCATAGGCGATTGAAAACATCATCAGGAACAATACCAGTACAAACTGCTTCCAGTACGGCTTTGCATAGGCTACCAGACGGTGCATAATTTCGCCGTCCTTCATCGTGCGTTCAAATCCCATCTGGGACTTTTTGTCCTTTACCAGCACATAAGCGGCGATCAGAAGCGCCGTGATCGTACCGATGACCGCGCCGGTCAAAAGCAGGGGATTTACTTCAATCATGGCTGGCACCTCCTTCGCACTTTTCTACAGACTCCGACGCATGCTCTGGGGCATCAACGGAATCCGCTATGTCAGACGTCCCCACCGCATCGGACGAATCTGCCGTTTCGTCCTCCAGACGCTGTAAATCTACCATCCTCCGATACTCGGGACAGCTGTGATACAGCGCATCGTGCGTACCGACCGCTTCTACTCTGCCATCCTCCAGAAATACGATCTTATCCATCCCCTCCACTGTCGAGATGCGATGTGCGATCAGCAGGGTGGTCTTGCCTGCACGGGTGGTCTTTAAGTTATCGAGAATAATTTTTTCAGTACGGGTATCCACTGCAGAAACCGAATCATCCAAAATCAGAATCGGCGCATTTTTTAACAGCGCACGAGCAATGGAAATCCGCTGCTTCTGACCGCCGGAAACAGTCACACCCCGTTCTCCCAGGATGGTTTCATAGCCTTCCTTGAAATCTACAATATTGTCCCGCACATCTGCCATGGAAGCGGCGCCATCGATCTGATCGGGCGTAGCGTCCTCTACGCCAAAGCCGATATTGTGTGCAATGGTATCTGAAAACAGGAAATTATCCTGGGGCACATAGGCACAGGCATTGCGTACGGAATGAATGGAAACGCTGTTCACATCCTGACCGTCCACAAACAGCGTTCCGTCCGGCACATTATAGGTACGAAGCAGCAGATCTACTACCGTAGTCTTACCCGCGCCGGTTTTGCCTACAATACCGACACTCTCACCGGCAGCTACCTGAAAGCTGACGTCCTGCAGTACATTATAATCGCCGTCCGGATAGCGGAACGTCAGATGCCGGAATTCAATACTGCCTTTTGGATTTTCAAGATTCCCTACACCATCCCGGTCCGTCACATCTACAGGTGCATCCATCAGCTCCGTAATACGATTCAGAGAAGCCTTACCGCGGGAAGTCTTTTCAATCAGCATCGAAATCGCCATGATCGGCCAGACGATGGATTCAAAGTAGCCGATGTATTCCACCAGCTGTCCGGCATTGAACTGACCGCCATAAACCAGCCAGCCGCCGTAGCCTAAGATGACGCAGATGACAGATTCCACAAACAGCGTCACCAGCACCTCCAGCAGGGTTGCGATCTTTGTATAGGTAACGTTGATCTCTTCATTTTCACGGTTTAGCTTACGGAATGCTGTCAGCTCCTTAAATTCCTTGACAAATGCCTTGATCACCGCGATGCCGGAAAAGTTCTCCTGTGCAAAATCCGAAAGATCAGAGAAAGCCTTCTGCCGTTCCTCCCAGCGTTTTGTCATCGTCGTACCCATAATAGTGCCGATGCCAAACATGATCGCCGCAGGAATCAGGGCCAGCAGCGTAAGCTTGAAATCCATCCGCCACATTTTGTACAGCGCCAGCAGACCAAGCACCAGAGCGTCGAAAAACATCAGAATGCCGTCGCCGAAGCACTCCTGAATCGTATCCAGGTCATTTGTATACAGGCTCATCAGGCTTCCTACCTTGTTGACCTGATAATACTGCTGCGACAAACGACGACTGTGATCAAACATTCGCTCCCGCAGATCTGCCTGTACACACACTGCGGAACCGAAAAAGCATACCCGCCATAAAAAGCGCCCGATCACCATCATCAAAACAATCCAGATCATGGGCAGACAGATATTCTGAAACAGTACCTCCCTGGTAAAGGTCAGCGTCTGACCATCCACCACCACTTTACCTAAGTTCACACCATTAATGACCAGACGATACAGCTCCGGAATCATCAGCTGGGCAATATCGACGATCAAAAGTGAGAGCAGTCCAAGCAGCAGCGCAGGTGCATTTTTCAGATAGTAACGATTGATATACTTGCCGAAAATCACGACTTTCCCCTCCTTTTTCTTTTGTTTTCCCCTGTAATATTTTCCCCAAAAGTAAAATAGTCGTATTTTTTTAGTATAAAGGATGCCATCAGGGAAGTCAACGCAATAGGAGAAAAAGAGACTGCCGGATCCGCCTTTTACGGAAGAAACGGCAGCCTTCTGATGTGGAATTTTACAGTGGATCCCTTGAGGTTTTTGCATCACCGAAAAAGAACATAAAATCCTGCAGCTCTGTTCGCATCATCCGGTCATTTTTCAAAAGTCTCTTCGCCTCTGCAAGCTGCAGCGTTCTGTCATAGGCAATGCTTTTGAGCTGTATTTTTCCATCCACGATCACCGCGTAGTGCGCAGTCTTGTCGGGATCATCCGGTCTTCTGTAGGAAATGCTTCCCGGATTTATCCATTCCATTCCCTCCCCAAGGGTATGAATGCATTGTCTGTGGGTATGCCCGAAAATCAATCGTCGCTTTCCGTCACACTCTGCTCCATAGCTGGCATTCCAATACTGATCAAAGGCATAGCGGCTCTCGATCGTCCCGTAGCCATTGTCGTATTGATGCGCGATTCCATAGCTCCATCCATCTGCCTCAAAATATGCCTTTTCCGGGAGCTGCTTCATCCAATCGACATCTTTTTCACTCAGTCTTTCACAGTTATAATGCACCCATTTGTATGTTCCATCTGCTACATTTGTCCATGCTCCGCTCTCGTAAATATTTATGACATGGCGGTCATGGTTTCCATATACGAGGACTGTATTTTCCAACTGGCGAAACCGCTCCAGGACCTCCCGAGGTGAGATCCCGTAGTCCGTAAAATCCCCTGCACAGCATAACAGATCATAGTCTGCTTCCTCTCGCAAAATAGTATCCAACGCCCGAATATTTGCATGAATATCTGAAATTACAAGTATTTTCATATATCTATATTCCCTTCTGTGTCAGTTACATAAAGCCAATAGGCATAGTCGGTCAATCCGAATAGGACACCAACAATTTGATTCTCCCTGTTTCTTGCAACAAGACTGATTGATACATGGTCAACCAACTTTGCTATCCTTTCCTCGAACCGTTCCTTCGGATACTGCGAACCCTAAATCCATATGTTTTAGAAATTCGAGATATTCTTTCAGCAATGGCATTCTACCATTTAGCATATTTTTTCACTCATACACCTTTGACGTTATTTTATGTTTCATGTGTGTACATTCTCCTTTTCCCCAAATATTTCGTATATTTTAATGCACTATATTACATTTTTATATATGAATCAATGTAGTTTTTAGCACTAACTCGAAAATACTACACGCCGTTCTCCAGTTCTTCATAGTGATGGGGTTTAACACTATAGTTTTCAAACAGGCTTTTTTCAAATGCTGCTTTCCATTTCTTCACACCCGGCACTGTCCAGCAGCTTCGGCATGGGAATCCCCAGCTTCCGAAGGGTTTCGTGATCCCATAGTTCAAATTGGAGTTGCTTTCAGTTCCGGCCGCAAAGCTTTGAATTTCACTTTCCAATCGTCGGAAATCCGGTAGGAATCACAGATTTTCTGAATGGCCTTGCCGCAGATGGAATAAGGAAGCCCACAGCTTTTCATCCACCGATGAACAACCTTCGGCTCAAAAATAGTCAGCTCTGCAATCAACCAGGCTTGCGCCATCTGTACATAATAGTGATCGTCTGCTTTCATCAGCGGCAGCAACCGCTCTGCATGACCATGCCCCAGCCGGGAAATAAACATTACATAGCCCCAGCGACGAATAAATGGATCATCGGAATGGATATATTCCTGGGCATACCCTATCGCCATTTCAAAATCCAGCGCCGCCACATACCGAATGATTTGATCCGTGTGCCACCAATCCGTAAACAGTAAATTATTGTGAATAAAAGTCATCCGTGCAGCCACATCCTTAATTTGCTGTAAGTTTACATAATAGTAGATTCGATGAAACTGCTGCTCCGTCAAAATATGTTCCCGAAGGGGAGCTGCGTCCGCCTGTTCCTTGACATAGCGGCGGATCAGCCTGTCCACGTCTGCTGTTTTGTATTGCCCCAAAGCGTCCAGATCCTGCTGAACGGACTGTGGTGTCAAAATTTTTCTTTCTTCCATAATCGTTTCTCCATATTTTTCTTCCATTTCTTTCGTATGTGCCTGAAACAACGCTAACGCCTGTATCTGAATGCAAGATCATACAGCTTTTGCTTGCACTTAAATACTGTTTTTTCACAATACAGGAAAGAACACCCCTCCCTTCGGTTCTACGATACTATATCACAGCTTGTTTTTCATATCTACATTGGGGACTGTAAGTTGTAAAAATCAGGGGATAAGTTGTATCATACATCCACAAGAGAGGAAAGCAAAGTAAACTGCCGTGTCTTGCTTTTAACAGACACGGCAGTTTGTCAGGAGCATCCTATCTTTTTCGGGATTTGGATTTTCGTAATTCTGCAAACAGGATTTTCTATTTCTTTTTCCACACCATTACATAATCTTTTTCTCCAGTAGCTTCATCCAATCCATCGCTCTGGATCTCAAAACCTTCCCTCTTGTAAAAAGAGATTGCCCGTGTATTTTTCCGATACACATTTAAGCGTAATTCGTTTCTTTTGTCTTTTGTATCATTCAGCAGAATTTTACCGATACCCTGAGACTGCATTTTATCAGAAACAAAAATGCCCTCGATATAATCGTTGTTCAGCCCTATAAACCCCTGGATTTTCTGATCACTTTCATAGACATAGACTTCCGCCTGTAACAGCATTTCTTTTACCAATTCAAAATTACGTTTCCAATATTGAGCAGAAATAAAATCATGTGCTTTTAAATTCGTATCTAACCATATATCGGCAACTCTGTCTATATCTGCTTTTTGTAATTTTCTGACCATAACCGGTATTCCTCTCAAACGCAACTTCGTCAAACCAAAGTTCACAATACCTGCAAGCTTGTTCCACCCTATCTTATCCCCAGCTCGCCCAGTGCTTTCTCCCAATAGGAGTCCGCAATATTATACCAGGGGTCCTGATAGTCGTTTAGTTTCATGACATGATTTAAGACCGTTCCGTGGGGCAGCTCTCCGGTATCCAACAAATGCTCCGTGATCCTGCACCAGTACGGCGATGCATCCCAAAGCCCGGATTCGTGAATTTCTTTTATTACGGTATCCACGTCATATTCCAGGGAAAGAAATTCCGGCTTCCAGTCCTTTCCGTCCGAGGTCAATATCATGTACTGTGTTTTTTTCGGGGACTTCAACGGAACTCCGACCGCTCCCGCGTTTATGATTTTCTTTTTCCCGTCAGAAACGAATCCCTGCATATGGGTATGTCCGCATATGATATAGCGCTCTTCGCATTTTTGAACGAATAAATCCTCCGAAAGCAGCGCTTTCTGATTCTCAAAAGGCGTTCCATGACAAGCCAGAACCGGTTCCATCCCGGCAAACCGGATGCTTTGGCTGATCGGCAACGTTTCAAAAAAATCAAGATCCTTTGCATTCAGACTGTTGTAATTATAAATCATTGCCATGACACTGCGGTTTCCACTTTTCCAGTCACAGTTTTGATCTTTTCTGCGATTGAGCCAGTAATCTTCTTTATTTCCCCTTATAAAAATGCAGGAAGCATTTTGTTTCAGTTCATACAGAATCTCCAGCGTTCTTTGCGGATAGGGAAACTCGCCCAAATAATCGCCCAAAAAAATATAGGCATCCACATTCTGCTCCAACGCATGCGCCAGACAGCGCTGCAAGGCGATATAGTTTCCATTATATCTGACATTACTGCTATTTTCATGTCCGTTCTCCATTTTTCTTCGCAGATCCTCTACCGTTGCAGTGACTGGAAAAGTGCAGGTATTTTTTCCGTCCTCTTACATGCAGTCCGATGCCGATGCAAAGAAACGTAACTCCGAGTATACCCCATACCAGTATAAAAAATAAGAATATTAGTGTTGTTGTTTCCATTCTGTCACTCCCAGTTCATCGAATTGTGTAAATGCCTCTGTCAGTTCTGTTTCCACTCCTCACAAAGCGCCTGAACTTAATTGTAGCATAGAAAGAAGCTTCTTCGCAAATACAAATCCGGCATTGCATTTTCCTTATTCCAAATTTTCCACCTTGTTCTTTTTGACTTTCTTTAACAGGGCATATCCCACCAGGCAGGCAACAAGCTCTGTGATCGGGAACGCCCACCAGATCAGCGAAACGTCTGCCTGTCCGTTTCTGACAAACACGGAAAAAATACCAGCCAGCGGCAATAGGATCACAAACTGTCTGAGCAGAGAAATCACCAGGGACTCTGCACCGCTTTCCAGTGCCTGGTAGATTCCCTGATATGCCACATTGATTCCCGCAAAGAGAAAGCTGATCGAAATTATCCGCATCGCTCCAATGAAATACTCTCTCGACTGTCCGGCATTGAACAGCGAAGCAAACGCGCCCGGGAAAATTTCCGTAATTGCTGTTCCGATTACCATAAGCACAGCCGTATAAATCAGACCATATTTCATTCCGTCCTGAACCCTCTTTTTGCTTCCCATTCCATATGCAAATGCTATGATCGGCGTGATCGCGTCCCTCAGTCCGAAAGCCAGAAACAGCACAAACTGCTGGACTTTATAAAACAGTCCGTATGCGGTCTGGGCGGAAGGATTGAATTTTAAAATCAGGTTCATCACATAAACCATGACAGACATCAGTGCCTGTGCAAGGATTGCCGGAAGCCCGATTGCGTAGATTTCTTTTATGTTTCCTCCTTTTTTCGCACAAAAAAAACGAGCAGCAAAACTGGATTTACACAATTTTGCTACTCGTTCGTAAGTTATTATATTTCTGATTTTTGAAAAAGTCAAACAAAAATCTTTTACCAGACACCTTCAGGAAATCTTTTTGCGATAATACAGATTTCTCCATTTTAAAAAATGCTTCCAGCTGCACACAGACTGTTTTTCAAATCTTCCCGATATCCCGGCTCGCTCTCCCACAGGGAATTGACGGTCACACAGCTGCTTTCGGGATGTCCGGTCGCATGGATGATCTTTCCATTTCCCAGATAAATCGCCACATGTCCCGGAAAAAAAAGCAAATCACCCGGTTTGGCCTGTTCTATCGGGATTTCATGAACCGGATAGCCTTCTTTGATCGCTGCATCCCGCCAGATCAGGATCCCATTTCGGAAATAGCTCATAAACGCAAGACCGGAGCAGTCAATTCCACCTGCTGTTTTCCCGCCCCAGCGGTACTGCGTCCCGAGATAGGAATACGCAGTCTGCACGATGCTTTTCCGGAAAGCTTCTTCCGACCTGAGCACGTCTGCATCCTCTTGTTCTTTCGGCTCCGACTGTGATACTGCGTATATACGCTCCGTCAGAACCGTCGGCCGCTGCGTCGCCCATTTTCTCCACCGCTCCTGTCCCTGGCACGGCTCCAGAAAACGGCTCCGCATATATCCTTCGCTAAGACCGCCCATTCCATCCGGTAAAAAAACGCGTCGCCAGCCCGGCTGCAGCAGGCGGGCTGCAGCGCTGCTATCGCCTAAAGCCGAATCCTTCTCTGCCCAAATCAGACTCCCGGCATACAGTGTCGTGATACGCCTTGCCTGTACCCGTTCCGCTTCCAGCACGTCTGCTATATTCTGGCAAACCTGAAAAAGCTGCATGGCACAACCGGAGTTTTGTGCATCACAGCATACGCCTGCATCGCCTACACTTTCCATGGGCACATACTCTTCTGCCGCAATCCATCCCTCATATCCGTAATGTGTCCGGATTTTATAAAAGGAATCTTTCTCTTCCAGTACCTCATATTGCCATCCAAAGAGAATTTCATCTGCAACACCGCCATTTTCCGGTGTACCCGTGCCAGGCTGCACGCCTGTAGGCTCTGCGCCGACAGCCGTACCACACGCTGCATATGCAGGCGTTTCATACAACGTTATTACCGGTTTCTGGCAAATTCCAGGCTTTCGCAACATTTCCTTTTCCCTCTTCTTTCTGCTTCATCGAAAAAACAGATATGATAATACAATACAAAATTTATGCAATTCAGGCTTCCGGTATACGGAAAGCCTGTATGCATCCGTCAACCTATCTGTGCGCATGCGGACGATAGCTGCACAGCATCGCTTTCCGCGCAATGCATCAAAAGAAGCTGCTGCACATTCGCACAACAGCTTCTCCCATTTTTTGCAATAGAATATTTTTTATCTCATTCCAACTGTTACGATTTCAAAGCCTCTGACAGGAATTTCATACCAGCCGTCTGCGTTTGCAGTTTCGGGACGAACCTCTTCCTCCAGAATATTGGAGAAGTACAGGGTTTCAAAAGAAGCGTCCTTCTTGATACGCAGAACGGTGGGTTCGCCGGAGCAGTTGACAAAACGTGCCATCCGGTCAGTGCCTTCTGCTTTCTCCTTGAGGTTGGAGAACATCATGCGCTCGCCTTCCCAGGTCAGCCAGGATTTCTCAGCCGGCAGGGTTCCTGCATGAACCTTGGTCTGTGCAACTGTATAAGGTACCTGGAACTGATATGCGCTTCTGAAGCTGTTGCTTTCAACCAGATCCCCTGCAAAGAAGGTCATCTCGTACTCTGCAGTGATATGGCGCAGCTGCTGGGACAGCTCGGTGGGGAATACGCCCCAGTCGCCCAGTTCGCCGACACTGCGCAGGATGGTAACTGCCAGTGCATTCTTTTCCTCCGGAAGGATTTCATACTCATACAGACCGATGTTTGCAATGAGCATGCCGCCCTTTTCATCGTTTAAGCCCACAAAGCTCTGCTGATGCTCGCACTTGCAGGGATTCTCCCACAGCTTGCTGTGCTCGTTGGGACGGTTCACCACTTCAAATACGCTGTCTGCATAGTGGTGTGTGCAGGAAATTCCGGTCGGTGCTACCACGCGGATTCTGTGATCCTTTGCGGTGTTATCGAACTCGGTTACAAACCTCACGCTGCGGCTGTCTTTTTCCAGAGTAATTGTGGTGTGCAGAACGACCTGTGTCGTCTCACTGCTTCTGCCGCAGGTACGCTTCATGAATTCTACAAGACCTTCCTGCTCTTCCTTTAACTGATCGTCTGCGGAAACCGGAACGGTCAGCACATTGGTCACTTCCACGCTTGCCGCAAAATCGGTATTTTCCACCAGCTTGATTTCTGCCTTTGTGCCCTTTGTCACAATTGCAGGATTTCCCTTCGGGCAGAAGTAGATGTATTCGTTGCCCGCATCCAGGGTATCTTCAAAATATCCAAGACCTTCGTAGGTCTTTCCGGTCTGCTTGTCCAGAACATTCAACGTACCATCGTCGTTGATCGTAACCTTCAGGAATTCATTTTCCAGATGACGGTCATCGCTTGCGATGTTGCTGCCCTTTCCAGCTGTCCCAACGGCTTCTGCAGGAACCAGCGCATAGGTACGGTAGCCCAGTGCAGGCAGTTTTTCTGCAAAAAGGGAAACCTTCACCTGTCTTGCCATGTAAGGCTGACGGAACTTGTCATCCGGCAGGTCATAGCCGAATTTTACGTCTGCATCTTCTACAGTTGCTTTCTGTACATTGCCTTCGCTGTCCACAACAACGTACTCCGGCAGCTCCCATGCCTTCATATCGCGGCGTCCGTCCCAGAGCCACTTGTTGTAGTCACGCTTTGCATCCAATACGACTGTCACCTTACCAGTGCGCTCGTCGCCAGTGGTGTTGAACACAACAAACGGAACTGCGTTTTCGCCATATTTTTCAAATACAGAAGTATCTGTCAGGTCTGCAACATAAGCGGAAGCATCCTCGGAAAGGGTATGGGCGATCTCTGTGGAACGGTCGAAACGGACTTCAATTTCTTTGTTGACCTGATCCACGCTGCAGCCGCAAATGCTGTCGTGGGGATGGTTCTGCATCAGGATCTTCCATGCATAGTTGAAACGGTCATGGGGATATTCCTTACCGTTTTCTGCTGCAAATACAGCCAGAGGCTCGGATACGCGCTCCAGTGCAACCTCGTTTCTGCGGTTCTGGCGCTTTAAGGTTACATGGGAGGAACAGGTATTGACCAGCGTATACCAGCCGTCTGTCTCCTGGCTGGTCAGCTCGCCTTTTACGGTAGAAAGCTTTTCGCCTGCCTCTGCCTGAACCTTCTTGACATAATCTTCGAAGTTAGAATGAACAAACTCGATATCGGGATACAGTCTGCGCGCGGTTTCAATTGCTGCGGAAAGATCCTTCTGAACCGGCTGATGGTCGCAGCCGTTCATGAACAGCAGCTCATCTGTGGAAGCAAACATCTCCGCTTTTGCCAGACGTTCCTCCCAGTATGCCTTTGCTTCTTTTTCATCCACCGGGATTTCCATGCCGTTGCAGTACCAGTTTGCAAACAGGATACCCAGAAGCTTTGTGCCGTCGGGGGACTGCCACTGCATTTCAGAATAAGCGGATTCGTACTCGCCGCCTTCTTTTAATTCATTGTTAAAACCAACCGGCTTTACGCCGCGGCCAAATGCAACAGCTTCCATGCCAGCCTGGGTCAGCAGCTGAGGCATCTGTCCCGCATTGCCGAACGCATCCGGAAAATAGCCAACCTTTGTCAGGTTGCCGTAGGCTTTCGCTTCGCGGATACCGGTCTGGATATTTCTGACATTTGCTTCGCCGCTGGTTAAAAACTCATCCTGCAGGATGTAGAAGGGACCCACACGGAAATGTCCCTCTCTGACATGTCTTAACAGCTCTTCCCGCTTCTCCGGACGGATTTCCAGATAGTCGTCCAGCACGATGGTCTGACCATCCAGATGGAAGCTGTAAAAGCCGGGATCTTTGTCAAACAGTTCCATGTTAGTGTCGATCAGATCCAGCAGTTTCATTTTATGCCGCTCTAACGGCAGATACCATTCTCTGTCCCAATGGGAATGGGAAATAATATGTACAGTCTTTTTCTTCATAGGTTTCTCCCTCTTTCCTGTCCGGCAATTCTCCGGAATCTCTGGTTTTATCATCCCCTATTCCACGAAAAAATGCAACACCCAAAATAGTTAGGTTATCTCTAAAAAAAGAATGTGCCTTGGCACATTCTCGCGCCGAGGCGCGGTTGCTTTAGCA
>ERZ894191.353-NODE-353-length-39697-cov-44.208264_pt1 | contig 39697 bp, 30 predicted proteins | sample MGYA00380282_ERZ894191 | MGnify/ENA primary metagenome ERZ894191 (study PRJEB32331, sample SAMN06328485) | human gut metagenome | biome: human gut microbiome; feature: stool | host: Homo sapiens | collected 2013-02-21 ...
GAAAATATCAGCTTGGAGACAGTCCCGAAAAGATCGCCAAGGATCTCTTGATGAGTGAGGAAGAAGTAGAAGAAATTTTGGGGAAAACGACAGGAAGTCAGCAATAAACAGGCTTCCAATATTTAGAAGAGTGCGTATGCTGTTCTATCATCTAAGCAGATGGTAGGGCGGCATATTTTTTCTCAGAAAAATATGAAGAAGCTGCTTGCGCCAGAAGTTGGATTTGACATCCCAAACCGAGTCATGATATCCTGACTAAAGTTAGATTATACTAATAAAAGTACGAAGGAGAAAACTGATGAACCAATCATTCAAAAAACTGACGATTCCTGACCTGATTTCTGTCGGTGTATTTACTGCAATTTATTTTGTCCTTGTAACGATTGCAACATTTGCGTGCGCGATGCTGCCGGGCATTGGAAATATCATCCTGCCTGCGGCTGCGGCGTTGATTTCGGGAAGTGTGTATATGCTGCTTACATTAAAGCTCCAGAAATTTGGCGGTATCAGCATCATGGGACTTGTGATGGGACTGTTTTTCTTCGTGTCCGGTCACTTTGTCCTGTCTTTTATGGCGAACATCGTCTGCGGCGTGCTGGCGGACTGGGTGGCGTCCATTGGAAAATATCGTAGCAAAAAGTGGATGCTGATGAGCTATATCGTATTTTCCTACGGTCTGACCGGACCGATTCTGCCTTTGTGGTTTATGAAGGACGCATATATTTCCAGTCTGGAAGGGCGCGGAAAGGATGCGACATACATCAACACGGTGTTTGGATCGATCAACAGCGGCAGTTTTGTGATCTGCATAATCGCGATTTTTGCCTGCGCTCTGATCGGCGGTTGGTTTGGACAGAAGATGATGAAAAAACATTTTGAAAAAGCGGGTATTGTTGCATGAAGTTCCGAATGGATCCACGCGCAAAGCTGTATCTTCTGCTGCTTGCCAACCTGATGCTCTTTTTCCACGTCGGGACGGGAGCGGAGGCGGTTGCGGTGAGTTTATTTTTGCTGCTGTTTTTTCTGTCCGGACGCATTCGAAGCGGAATCCGCCTGGCAGTATTGTATTTCGAACTGTTAGCGATTGATCTGTGGGCAGTACCGCATGCGGGAGAGGGGATTTTGATGAATTTTCTGTCCCTGATTTCTGTCGGGGTGCGGATGATGCTGCCCTGCATCATTACAGGGGCGTATGCGTTTACAACCACGACAGTTGGGGAGCTGACCTGTGCGCTGCGGCGGATGCACGTTCCAGAAAGCGTGATTATTCCGTGTGCGGTTGTTGTACGTTTTTTCCCGACTGTAAAAGAGGATTACAGGCAGATTCGGGCGGCGATGGCGCTTCGTGGCATTGCGGAGGGGAAAGCTGCGCTGCTGCGGCATCCGGCAGAGTCTCTGGAATATATCCTGATGCCGCTTTTGATGAATGGAAATAACGTGGCGCAGGATCTTTCTGTGGCGGCGCTGACGAAAGGAATCGGACTGCCGGGAACGCATACCTGTATGGTGGAATTAAAGCTGACGGTGTGGGACTTCGTGTATCCTGCGCTCTGTACGCTGTCGCTTTTGTGGAAGGGAGGAATATTATTTTGAGTCAGAAAAACAATATGCCTTTCGGAAACGGGGAAACTCAAAACGGCGCGCCCGGGTTGAAAATTGAAGCAGAAAACGTCCGCTTTTCGTATCAGGGGAGCTGCGAAGCTGCGTTGCAGGATCTTTCTGTACAGATAAGGGCTGGCGAATGTGTGCTGCTGTGTGGAAAAAGCGGATGCGGAAAAACGACCTTTTCCAGATTGTTAAACGGACTTTCTCCGGCGTTTTATCCGGGGGAACTTGCAGGCAGCTGCAGCGTAGGGGAGCTGCTTGCCGGAAAAGCGGCGATCGAAGGTTATGTGCCCTTTGTTGGCAGCATGTTCCAGAACCCGAAGACGCAGTATTTTAATGTGGATACAACGGCAGAGCTGGCGTTTCCGTGTGAAAATAGCGGGATGGAGCCTGCAAAAATCCGGGAAAGGGTGCAGGAGGTTGTTGCGCAGTTTCATCTGGAAAAGCTGATGAATCGCAGCGTATTTGCATTGTCCGGCGGCGAAAAGCAGCGCGTGGCATTTGCGGCGGCATGTATGCTGAAGCCAAAACTTCTGGTGTTGGATGAACCGACCAGCAATCTGGACAGCAAAGTGATCGATCAGCTTCATGGCATGATTGCGGTCATGAAGCGGGCTGGCGTTACGGTTGTGTTGGCGGAGCATCGACTGGCGTGGATGTCCGACCTTACGGATCGATATCTTTTCTTTGAAAAAGGAAGCCTGCGCGCAGACTGGGACGCAGAGCAGTTTACAGCGCTTTCGGAGAGGAGCTTGGCTGCATATGGGCTGCGTGCCCGAAATCTGACCCGTTATCGGGAAAAACTACAGACAAAAAAACGGCTGAGGTGTGATACAGACCCGGTTCTGGAGCTGAGAAATCTGACGATCGGTTATCAGAAAAAAAATCCGGTGCGGACGCTGCCGGACATGTCTTTTGCATCGGGAGAAATTGTCGGGCTGATGGGTCACAACGGAGCCGGAAAAAGCACGCTGGCAAAAACACTGTGCGGTCTACTGGAGCCGATCAGCGGTCAGATGTTGTGGAACGGGAAAAAAGCGAATGCAAAAACGCGGCTGCATAAGAGTTTTCTTGTGATGCAGGATGTTAATTATCAGCTGTTTGGCGACAGTGTATTAGAAGAAATTCAGCTGGGCGCGGCACATCCCGAAAAGAGCAGTGCGGTTATGGAAGCGCTCGGACTGGACAAATTTGCAGACCGGCATCCGATGAGCCTTTCCGGCGGTCAGAAACAGCGCGTGGTCATTGCGGCAGCGATGCTGTCGGACAAACCGCTGATCCTGCTGGATGAGCCGACAAGCGGGCTGGATCGGGAAAATATGCGGCAGGTTGGACTGCTTTTGCAGGAGCTGAAAGCACAGGGCAAAACGATTCTTGTCATCACGCACGATGAGGAGCTTGCGGCGGACTGGTGCGACAGGATTGTGCAGATGGACGAGGTGTGAAAGGACTGAATATATGAAATATCAAACATGTGACTGGTTGGGTAAGTGGAAAAATTTTGAAAGTTATATCAACAGCGATGATCCGTATCTGGAAAAGGCATGGCAGGACGCCGAGGCGGCAGCAGGAAAAATGCCAATGTTTCAGGGCGGAGCGAAGAAGTTCTGGCAGAAGGTTTGCGTGACTGTAACGCCGGAGAATCCGCATGTGCTGGGGGGTTGGAACATTACGGCGGCGGACGCCGCGCTTTGCATCGAATGGCTTGCGGAGGACGGTACGAGCCTTGGCAGCAGCATATATCATTTGAACAGTGTTCTGGAAAAAGGTCTGGAAGGCAGGGAAAACTTCCTGTTTGTTGCAGAGGATGCTGCACCGGACTGGGCGTTTCGGTGTCTTTTGGCGATGGAGCCGATGCCGCAGCGCGGTTCATATCAAAACGGCGGGCTGTTAAGCCATCTGCATTTCCAGTATGCACCACAGCCGGAAGCACTTTTTGATCCGGAGACAAAAAAACTGCGCAATCCGATGTGGTATGCGACGATGTGCGAGGACGCGAAAACTGTGCTGGAGCAGTGCAACATCGTGCGCGCGCTGCACAGACTGCCGGTGTGGGAAAAGCTGCCGGAAAAATAGGAACATTATTTGAAACAATATGATGTTAGGGGCAAAGGCCCCAGATCTTGATGTTTGCGGATTTTTTCGAACAACAGGCAGTACAGGTAAATATTTCAAAGAAAACAAGAACAACCGCAGGCGCGCCGCAAATTCAGAAGCGCCTGTGGCTGTTTTTTTATTTCATAGGAAAATGCGTCCTATGAAATAAAAACGCGCTACGGGGATGCGCACTCGGCGCAGGGGTAGATGGTTGCCGAAGCAACCGCGCCTCGGCGCGAGAATGTGCCAAGGCACATTCTTTTTTACATTTTATCCTTTCCTTCCCGTCTCGAACAGATAGATTTCACGGCCGACGCGGTTGGCGAGGTCGGCGCTTACTTTGGCGAACAGATCGAGCTGTCGTTTGCGAATCTCCATCGGCGCCTGGGCGAGCTCCCAGCCGATGGCATCTGCGAGGCGGGCTTTTTCCGCATCCGGCAAAGAGCGGTAACGGGTGCGCGCCTGGGAATAGTCGTCGGTTTTCTCAAGGACGGAGCGCTGCACAGTCCCGCCGGGATAGCGCATGCCCGGATAGCAGGGCATGGGGGCTTCCTGCGGATTGTTGCGGTCTAAGGAGTTTGGCTTGTAGTTGACGCAGCCGGGCGGATTTTTGTATGCCATATAGCCGTCCTGCTGGTCGTTGGCGACAGGAGAAACCGGGCGGTTGACCGGAAGCTGGGCGAAGTTTGCGCCGATGCGGTAACGCTGTGTGTCGGTGTAGGAAAATGTGCGTCCCTGCAGCATTTTATCGGCGGAAAATTCGATGCCGGGAACGATGTTTGCGGGACAGAACGCTGCCTGCTCAATGTCGGTAAAAAAGTTTTTTGGATTTTCGTTTAAAACCATCATGCCGACCTTCTGGAACGGGAACTGATCCTCCGGCCAGATTTTGGTATCGTCGAGTGGATCGAAGGACAGCTGGTCAGCCATTTCGGGCTTCATGATCTGTACCTGAAATTCATATCGGATCGGGTTGCCCAAAGCGAGCCGCCTGTGCAGCGTGCGCACAGCGATGTCCGGATCCTGACCGGCAAGGCGTTTTCCTTCTTTTCGGTCGATGATGTCGAAGGGTTCCTGCGCGGTAAAACGATATTTGACGTAAAACCGTTCACCTTTTCCATTGACCCAGACAAAGGTATTGACACCAAAACCGTCCATTTTGGCAAAATCCTTAACGATGCCGCGGTCACTGTAGAGCCACATCAATTGATGAAGGCTTTCCGGTGTGAGGGAGAAAAAATCCCAGACATGCGCGTAGTTTTTGATATTTGTGCAGGGATCGGGCTTCTGGGAATGGATGAAATCGGGAAACTGCATGGCGTCGCGGATAAAAAAGACAGGAAGGCTTAAGCCGACGACGTCATAATTACCCTGAGAGGTGTAAAATTTAACAGCAAAGCCGCGCGGGTCGCGGTCAGTGTCAGGAGAGCCCTTGGAGCCGATGACGGTGGAGAAACGGATCAGAAAACGGGTGGATACGGACGGATCCTGTAAAAACGCAGCGCTCGTATAATCCCCCATGGAACGATAAGGGCGGAATGTGCCGAATGCGCCGCTTCCTTTGGCGTGCACAACGCGCTCCGGGATGCGTTCCCGGTCGAAATGTGCAAGTTTTTCAATAAAATCCACGTCCTGTAAGAGGACGGGACCGTTTTGCCCGAGGGTCTGGGAGCTGGCGGTGTCCGAAACGGGAGCGCCTTGAGAAAGAGTCAGCACAGGCTGGCTGCAGGAAGCAGCGAGAGTCTGTGCTGAGTTTGGATTGGTGTCAGCCGGATGTCCGTCAGACGGCGTCCGGCTGCTGTTGAAAGATTCCTTTGTCATAAAATTTCCTCAGAGTCCTTTTTACTATTTATGATATGGGACTTTGGGGAAAAAGTACCGGATTACTACTCCCGGAACGTGATCGTGCCAGTCTTTTCGTCCATGCTTTCAACGATAGCAAGGGATTCCAGATGAACGCCTTTTTTGCGCAGCTCATCGCCGCCGGGCTGGAAGCCCTTTTCAATTACGATGCCCGCGCCGACTAAGGTCGCACCGGAGGATTCTACCAGGGCAGCAAGACCCTCAAGAGCTCTCCCGTTTGCTAAGAAATCATCGATCAGCAGGACTCTGTCGTTGGGAGAAAGGAATTCTTTTGATACGATGATGTCATAGATTCTGCCGTGGGTGTAGGATTCCACCTGTGTGGTGAAAACGTCTCCGGCAATATTTTTGGTCTGATTTTTCTTCGCAAAAACGACAGGAACATCAAAATACTGCGCCGTGATGCAGGCAATGCCGATACCGGAGGCTTCGATGGTCAGGATTTTGTTGACGCCGGCATCCGAGAAACGGCGGTAAAACTCTTTGCCGATTTCTTCAAACAGGTGGATATCCATCTGATGATTCAGAAAGCGGTCTACTTTGAGGACATTTCCTTCTTTAATAATTCCGTCTTTGCGAATTCTTTCTTCCAAAAGCTGCATAGTTTTTTACTCCTTATTTAAATTTCTGATAATAGCCCATAATAAAAATGAACAGGACGATCAGCGGCAGAATATAGGAAACGTAAACGCGCGCCCAGGCGGGGAATTTTACGCCCTTGCCGGTGTCGGCTTCTGCCAGGAAGTTTTTCCAGCCCCAGCCGTATCTGCTGGTACAGAACAGCAGATAGACCATGCTGCCCAGGGGCAGGAGGTTGTTGGAAACAATGAAGTCCTCGAGATCCTGAATCGTGGAGCCAGCGCCCATCGGCTGGAAGTCGGACCAGATGTTAAAGCCGAATACGCAGGGCAGGGACAGGAGGATAATCGCAATTCCATTGATCAGGACGGTTTTTTTACGGGATGTGCCGAACAGATCCATGGAAAAGCTGATGATATTTTCAAATACGGCAATAATCGTGGACTGGGCGGCAAACGTCATGAAGACGAAGAACAAAACACCGAAAATCCGCCCGCCGACCATCTGGTTGAAGATGTTGGGCAGAGTGATGAACACCAGACCGGGGCCCTGTCCGGGATCGACGCCGAATGCAAAGCAGGACGGGAAAATAATCAATCCTGCGAGAAAAGCAACCAGTGTGTCCAGAAGGCAGATATTGATTGTTTCCCCTGTCAGGGTGTGGTCTTTACCGATGTAGCTGCCGAAAATCGCCATCGCACCGATGCCGAGGCTCAGGGTAAAGAACGCCTGTCCCATTGCGGCGAAGATCGTGTTGCCGACGCCGTTTTCTGTAAATCTGGTAAAATCGGGAATCAGATAAAAGCGCAGTCCCTCGGAAGCGCCGGGCAGTGTCACACTGCGGATACACAGAATGAGCAGGATGAGGAAAAGACAGCTCATCATTGCCTTGGTAATACGCTCCACACCTTTTTGCAGACCGAGACTGCAGATAAAAAAGCTCAGCAGAACCACAAGAACCATCCAGAATGTCATGTAACCGGGGCGGGCGAGCATGTCATTAAAAACTGCTGCAACGCCGTCAGAATCCAGACCTTTGAATTCGCCGGTCAGCGTCTTGAAGATATAGGCTGCCATCCAGCCGCCGACTGTGGTGTAAAACATCATCAGAAGATAGTTGCCTGCCATACAGGCATAGCCCTGCAGATGCCATTTTGTACCGGCAGGCTCAAGCACATGGAAAGAGCGCGCCGCGGATTTCTGACTGGCGCGGCCCACCGCAAATTCCATGACCATGATCGGAAGACCGAGCAGGACAAGGAAAATAAGGTAAACAAGGACAAACGCGGCGCCGCCGTATTGTCCCGTAATATAAGGAAAACGCCAGACATTACCCAATCCTACCGCACAGCCGGCAGAAATCAGGATGAATCCAAGCCTGGAGGAAAAACGTTCTCTATTGTTCATTTGCAGCTCTCCCGGAATCTTAAAAAATACGATTGAACGGTATCGGACAATCTGTAGAAAAGCATAGCATAAAACGGTATTTTACGCAACGAACGGAGCGAGAAATTATAAAAACTAAATGAAATTTTCGGCGGCAGGATTGTAAAGAGGTGGAGAATATTGTACCCTTAAAGAGAAGAACTGTAGTTCGTTTTAGCAGGAGGGCTGCAGTCAGAAACCGGAGGAAATGAAAGAGCATGTTGGATTGGAAGCTGCTTGCCGGTGCAGCAGGCATTGTGGCGGCGGTTGTTTTTGTCATATGGCTGATTTTTTTCTGCGCACGCCGGATACGGGAGCATTTAAAGGGACGTGAGCTGGATGCAATGGAGGGACACGATTTCGAATATTTCTGTGCGGACCTTCTGGAAGACCATGGTTTTAAAAGTGTAGAAGTGACCCGCGGGAGCGGTGATTACGGTGTTGATGTCCTGGCGGAAAAGGAGGGCGTGACCTATGCGGTACAGTGTAAACGCTACGATGGGCCTGTTGGCGTCAAGGCGGTTCAGGAAGCCTATGCGGGGCGGGATTATTACGACCGGATGGTGGGCGCTGTGATGACGAACCAGTATTTTACGGAGCCTGCGGTCAAGGCGGCAAAGAAGCTGAAGATTCTTCTGTGGGACAGGGGATATCTGGAAAGCATGATGGAAGAAGAGGAATAAGAAAGTATGAGTTTTGTGGAATTTCATGACGTGAAAAAAATTTATCACATGGGCGAGGTGGAGATCCCGGCACTGCAGGGCGTAAATTTCGAAATCGAAAAAGGCGAATTCTGCGTGATCGTCGGAGCCAGCGGCGCCGGCAAGACAACGATCCTGAATATCCTTGGCGGAATGGATACGCTGACGGAGGGAAAGGTCCTGCTGGATGGAAAAGAAATTTCCTCTTACGGAAAGAAGCAGCTGACAGACTACCGCAGATATGATATTGGCTTTGTGTTCCAGTTTTATAATCTGGTCGGAAACCTGACAGCGCTGGAAAATGTGGAGCTGGCATCCCAGATCTGCAGCGATCCGCTGGATGCAGGACAGGTGCTTGCAGACGTGGGGCTTGCAGACCGGGCATCGAACTTCCCTGCGCAGCTTTCCGGCGGGGAACAGCAGCGTGTGGCGATCGCCCGTGCCCTTGCCAAAAATCCGAAGCTTTTGCTGTGCGATGAACCAACCGGCGCGCTGGATTACAATACAGGTAAGGCAGTGCTGAAGCTGCTGCAGGATACCTGCCGCAAAAAGGGCGTTACCGTCGTTGTCATCACACACAACCAGGCGATCACGGCGATGGCGGATCGGATTATCACCGTGAAGAATGGAACGGTCACAGATATGCGTAAAAACGAACATATTGTTCCGGTAGAGCAGATCGAGTGGTAAAGGATAGAAGGTGCGCTCTGCAAACATTCTATTGTCAGAAATAAGGGCTTGTGCCGCGGCGCGGCAGAAGGTGAGGAGACGTGAAAAGAAGAAAATCGGCGATGTGGAAAACAACATATCGGGAAATCCGGCAGAGCTTCGGCAGATATGCTGCAATTTTGGCGATTGTAGCGCTGGGTGTGGGATTTTTCGTCGGGCTGATGGTGGTGACACCTGCAATGGTGCGAAACGGCGGGCGGTATTTGAACAGCCATGACCTGTATGATCTGCGGCTGTTATCGACCCTCGGCTTTGAAAAGGATTCGGTGGACGCTTTTACAGGCAGAGAGGACATCAAAGCAGTGGAGGGCGCGGTTTCCTCGGATTTCCTGGCGGTGGATGAGGGCGGCAAAAGCCGGGTGCTTGTGGCGCAGACACTTTTGGAAGTACAGAATCAGGTCGAATTAAAAGCGGGACGGCTGCCGGAGGCGGCGGATGAAATCGTCGTGGATTCCAGTCTGTTTTCGAAAGACGATATCGGCAAAACGATTCAGGTTTCGGATGAAAATTCCGAAGAGACGGCAGACTTGTTTGCATATGACGTGTATACAATCGTCGGCGTAGCAGACGCTTCCTATTATATTAACTATCAGCGCGGCTCGACCACGCTTGGAACGGGGCGGGTTTCCGGCTTTGTATACATGCTTCCGGATGGATTTGATACGGATTATTATACGGAACTTTTTGTCCGGCTCGATCAGAATGACCGGATTTACAGTGACGCTTACAAGGCAAAAATCGAAGACCTCAAGACCTGGGCAGAGCCGATTGCAGAGCAGGAGGCGCAGAACCGCTACGACAGCCTGAAAGCGGACGCACAGCAGAAGGTAGACGATGCGCAGAAGGAGCTGCGGGATCAGACGGCGGATGCGCGTACCGATCTGGAAGAGGCGAAGCAGAAGCTGACAGACGGGCAGAAAGAGCTTGCAGACGGCAAAGAGCAGATCGTGGACGCAAAAAAGCAGCTGCAGCAGGCAAAACAGACGCTTGCGCAGAAGCAGACGGAGCTTAACAACGGACGCGCGCAGCTTGTGGATGGACGCAGCCAGCTGGAGGCCGGGCAGGCGCAGCTCGACAGCGCGCGGGCACAGTTGAATGCAGCGATTGCGGCTGCGCAGAGCGCGGGAAGCCAGGCGGGCGCAGAATCCGGCATGTCCGGCAGTGCCGCCGCCAGCCCTGCGCAGCTTTGGCAGCAGCTGGCCCAGCTCGATGCGCAGCAGGCAGCTCTGGATGCGCAGCGCAATCAGCTGGAAAGCAGCGAGGCAGAGCTTACAGCCGGAGAAAAGCAGCTTGCGGCTGCAAAGCGGGAGCTTTCCTCGCAGGAAGAACAGCTAAACGAGCAGGAACAGAAGTTGGCGGATGCAGAGAAGGAGCTTGCCGACGGTCAGAAAGAATATGAAGACGGCTTACAGACACTGGATGAAAAGACCGCAGATGCGAAGGAAGAGATTGCGGATGCGCAGAAGCAGATCGACGAGATCCAGGAGCCGGATGTCTATGTGCTGGGCAGGGATACCAATATCGGTTACGCCAGTTATGAAAATGATTCTATGATCGTCGCCGGAATTGCAAAGGTATTGCCGTTTTTCTTTTTCCTGGTAGCGGCGCTGGTATGTATGACGACAATGAACCGGATGGTAGAGGAGCAGCGGACGCAGATCGGTGTACTCAAGGCACTGGGTTATTCGGAAGCCCGTATTATGGGGAAATATCTGTTTTATGCGGGAAGTGCGGCAGGGATCGGTTCTGTCATCGGTTTTCTGATCGGTTCGACGATTTTTCCGACCGTCATCTGGAATGCATATAAGATCATGTACCATATGGGGGATTATGAGCTGATGTTTGATCCGGGGCTGGCGGTTGCTTCGCTTGCAGTGGCACTTTTCTGCTCGGTTGGCGTAACGTGGCTGACCTGTCGGTACGAGCTGATGAGCACGGCTGCAAATCTGATCCGTCCCAAGTCGCCAAAGAGCGGCAGAAGGGTATGGCTGGAGCACATCCCGTTTCTCTGGAACCATATGAGCTTTCTGACAAAGGTTTCCGTGCGGAATGTTTTCCGGTATAAGCAGAGATTTTTTATGATGGTAATCGGTATCGGCGGCTGTACAGCCCTTCTTGTAACCGGCTATGGTATAAAGGATACGATTGCGGACATCGCGGATATGCAGTATGAGGAAGTGCAGCTGTATGATATGAGCGCGACACTGAAAGAGGGGTATCCGGACGCGGATGCGGCAGACTTTTCTGAACTTACCGAGGTGCTTTCCGAATCCTCTGAGGATTGGATGCCCTTCTGTGAGATTTCAATGGATCTGACGGGGCGCAGTGGTGTCAAGTCTGCAAATGTCGTCATTCCGCAGGATACCGGGGCAGCCCAGGAGTATATCCGGCTGCGGACAGAAGAGGGGGAGGATATTCCATGGCCTGGTGAGGAAGAGGCTGTTATCAGTGCAAAGCTTGCGCGAAAATGCGGGATCCGCGTTGGGGATACCGTTACACTGCGGACAGAGGATGGCGAAAAGCTAAAAGTGAAGGTGGCTGCTCTGTCTCGAAACTATATTTATAATTACGTTTATATTTCGCCGGAAACATGGAAACTCGATAACGGAAGTGATCCGGTTTACAAGAGCATTTATATCCATGCATCGGAGGGTGCGCAGGAGAACCGGGAACTGTCGGAAAAGCTGCTGGCATGCGACGTCGTTTCTGCGGTTGCGGTCAATGCGGATATGCTCAGCCAGGTCAACAAAATGATGGGCAGTCTGGATGCAGTGGTGCTTCTGGTCATTCTCTGCGCCGGTGCGTTGGCATTTATCGTAATTTACAACCTGACGAACATCAACATCACCGAGCGAATCCGGGAGATTGCAACGATCAAGGTACTTGGTTTCCGACCAAAGGAGACAGCATCCTATGTGTTCCGGGAAAATGTCGTGCTGACAGCGCTCGGAACAATTGTCGGGCTGGGAGCCGGAATTTGCCTGCACCGGTTTGTTATTGCAAATATTGATGTCGATATGGTTACATTTCAGCCGCGGGTGCTTCCCTTTAGTTTTGTAAAGAGTATCCTGCTGACCTTTGTATTTATGGTCATTGTAGATGTTGTGATGTATCTGAAGCTGGAACGGATCAATATGGCGGAATCGCTGAAAAGCGTGGAATAAAACAATAAAATGCATGCTCTGTGAGCGATCTATGAGCATGAACCAAACGGGCTGGCGCGTGGTCAGCCCGTTTTTGCTGCAGTCTGTTTCAGCCGTTTTGTAAGGTTTTCGAAATCAGACGGACCAGCTTCCAGGACAAAACGATGGAAGCGCAGCAGGGAAAAGTTGTCGCTCCACTGAAGTTCGGCTCTTTTTTTGAGGGCATTCATTTCGAGATATCCAACGTAATACTTCAAATAGACCGCAGGGGCAGTGCGCAGATAATCGTAAACACGTTCCGATTGCTCTTCCGAAAGACCGAAGGATTCGAGAGAGCGCAGAAGCTCTGACTCTTCCGCGCCGTAATAGTGCAGAGAAAGGTCGAGTAAGCAAAACAGGTTGATTTGCAGATCGCGCTGCTGTGCCAGAAGCGTACAGAGCAGCGCAGCGGGATAGGAGCTGCCCAAGCTGCCTTCCGCTTCCGCAAGGACCTGTGCGGCATATTCATAGGAAATCCGTTCGGTATAGTACGCCCAGCCCTCCACATATCCGCCGTAGGAGAACAGCTTGCGAATTGGCAGCGTCTGCGTATCGCAGACAAGGGAGGAATAGACGGTCTGGTAGAGATGCCCCGGATAACCCTCGTGGGCGAGTGTGGTGTAAAGCTCAATTCCGTCCGCGGTCGAGGAACGGTTGATGCGGATCGTATTCTGCATCAGAGCATCGATAGGCGGGATCATATAAAAGGCGGGACTGGAATATGCCTCGAGCCCGGCGTCCACATCCTGAATGTCGCATTGAACCGTCTGGGCGGTTAGATCGGCCAGAGCCGGAAAGTCCTGCTGCATCCGGTTTTGCAGATCTTCCAGAATGGCGGTTGGATCAGAAAGTGGAAATCCATCGTTAACCGGGGCAAGGTCAGGCGTACCGCCGGTCAGCTCCTGATAAGTGGTCAGCGTCTGCTTCATCTCTTTGTAGGTTTTCTGAAACTGTTTTTGAAGGAGCAAATAGAGCTGATCCATGGAAAGGGAGGAACCGGTGGATTCCTTGACGAGCCAGGCATAATATTGCCGCCCGTCGGGCTTCTGGGAAAGTCCTCCCCTCGTGCGTCCGGTGTCGGAAAGCTGTTCCAGCCCGTCTGCGAGCAACTGCCAGGCGGGCAGGACGGATTTTGACAAAAGCGACTGGTTTTGGGCTTCGTATTGTGACTGCTGCCTGGCGGTCAGAAGTCCTTTTTGTAAAAGAGATGCAAGTCTGGAAGAAAACGTCGTCTGTAAAAAGTGCGTGCCGGAGGAAAGCGCCTCCTTTGTGAGGATTTCGCGGCACTGCTGTGCACTTTTTTTAGCGTCCTCTTTTTCCATAAAAAGCCCGGCTGCGCTTTTTTCGGATTCATAAGAAAGCAGACCCTGCACGTAATCGGGAACGGACTGCAGGAGGGAAAGATAGGTTTCCACGTCGTCAGCGGTATAAAACGGATATTCTGCAAATAATAAAAGCAGCTCGCTCTGCATGCCGGAGGTCGGGGAAAGGGGTTCCTCATAATAGGAAAAATCGGATTCTTCGAGGTCGAGAGCCAGCCTGTCGCAGAGCAGATCGTAGGTATAACGTTCCTCCTCATTTAATTTTTTCGAATCGAGAAAGGAGAGCACGGATAAAAATTTCTGCCGGGAGGCGGCAGAAGCCTCGGAAGCTTCCTTAGAATAAACCGGAAGCGCAGCGTCTTTTAGATGAATCCCTTGCAGATTCGGATACGCCATGACAAAGTGCAGGCTGAGGGCATCGTGTTCAAGGCTGGACTGCACATATGCACTTGTTATTTTATGGAAAAGAGCCCGGTCAAAGCAGTGGGAACACAGCAAAATTGCGGGCAGAAAAATACACAGAAAAAGCGTGCATAGAAACAGAGGAGTCCGTTTGCGGAAAATATTTTTCAAAAAGCGCCACCAGATTTTTTCATATTTATATGTGGTTTTGGGAAAAGATATGAGAAACCCCCTGTAAATGGGTTGACTGTCTATAGTAAAATGTGATACAAAGTAAAGTAAGTGGTTAATTTTTGGGCCGTTTTCGCGGCGGAATGAGAGGAATTATGGATAATTTGGAACTTGCCAAAGTGGCGAATGAAGTCCGCAAGGGCGTTTTGACTGCTGTACATGGCGCAAAATCCGGTCATCCGGGAGGATCGCTTTCTGCAGCAGATATCTTTACCTACCTGTATTTTGAAGAGATGAATATTGATCCGGCAGATCCGAAGAAGGAAGACCGGGATCGTTTTGTTCTTTCCAAGGGACATACGGCACCCGGTCTGTATTCTGCCCTGGCACATAGAGGCTTTTTCCCGGTAGAGGATCTGGAGACACTGCGTCATCTCGGTTCTTATTTGCAGGGACATCCCTGTCTGGATAAGATTCCGGGCGTAGATATGTCCACAGGCTCCCTTGGACAGGGTGTTTCTGCCGCTGTCGGCATGGCACTGGGCGGAAAAATGACAGACGAAAAGTTCCGCGTATATTCGCTTCTGGGCGATGGCGAGATTCAGGAAGGGCAGGTTTGGGAAGCTGCGATGTTTGCTGGCTTCCATAAGCTGGATAATCTCGTGCTTATTGTAGATAACAACGGTCTGCAGATCGATGGAAAGATCGAGGACGTATGCTCCCCGTATCCGATCGACGAGAAGTTCCGCGCTTTCAATTTCCATGTAATTGACGTTGCAGACGGCAACGATATGGAACAGCTGCGTCAGGCGTTTGCAGAAGCGCGCAGCACAAAGGGCATGCCGACTGCAATTATTGCCCATACGGTAAAGGGCAAGGGTGTTTCCTTTATGGAAGATCAGGCTGGCTGGCATGGTAAGGCGCCCAACGATGAAGAGTATCAGATCGCAATGGCGGATCTGGAAAGGATCGGTGAAGCATTATGTCAGAAGTAAAGAAGATTGCGACCAGAGAAGCCTTCGGAGAAACTCTGGTAGAGTTGGGAAAGAAACATCCTGAACTGGTAGTGCTGGACGCAGATCTGGCCGCAGCGACAAAGACCGCTGTATTTAAAAAGAGCTTTCCTGACCGTCATTTTGACTGCGGTATCGCAGAGGCAAATATGATGGGCGTGGCAGCAGGACTTTCCCTCGTTGGGAAAATTCCGGTGGCGAGCTCCTTTGCCATGTTTGCAACAGGCCGTGCTTACGAACAGATCCGTAACTCTATCGGCTATCCTCATTTGAACGTAAAAATCGGCGCAAGCCATGCCGGCATCACCGTCGGCGAGGATGGTGCGAGCCATCAGTGTAACGAAGATATCGCCCTGATGCGCTCCATTCCGGGTATGGTTGTCATGAACCCCTCCGATGCGGTTGAGGCGGCAGAGTGTGTCCGTGCTGCAATCGAATATGTTGGCCCTGTATATATGCGTTTCGGACGTTCTGCAGTGCCGGTAATCAATGACCGTCCCGGTTATCATTTCGAGATGGGAAAAGGTATCGTGCTGCGTGAGGGTACGGATGTGACGATCGTTGCAACCGGTATTTTGGTAAGCTCCGCTCTGGAAGCGGCCAAAAAGCTGGCAGCAGAGGGCATCAGCGCAGAGGTTATCAATATTCACACGATCAAGCCTCTGGACAAAGAGCTGATCATCAACAGCGCAAAGAAGACCGGAAAAGTCGTGACGGCGGAAGAGCATTCCGTGATCGGCGGCCTTGGTTCTGCCGTTTGCGAGGCATTGTCCGAAGAGTGCCCGACAAAGGTATGCAGAATCGGCATTCAGGATGTATTCGGCGAGTCCGGTTCTGCGGGCGAGCTTCTTGTAAAATATGGTCTTGACGGGAACGGGGTATACAATACCGTAAAGAATTTTGTGACCCGTTAAGTGGAGGAAAGTATGGAAAAAATTCTGGCTCCGTCAATTCTGGCAGCCGATATTATGCGGCTTGGGGAGCAGATTGAAGCGGTAAAAAATGCCGGCGCGAAATATCTTCATATCGATGTGATGGACGGTATGTTCGTTCCGGCGCTGTCCTATGGCATGTGTGTTGTGGAGTCGATCCGCAAGTCCTGCGATATGGTTCTGGACGTGCACCTGATGATCGTAGAACCGGGACGGCATGTGGAAGCGTTTGCAAAAGCAGGCGCAGATATTATTACGATCCATCTGGAAGCCTGTGCAGACGCGCATGAGGTCATCCGACAGATTCACAGCTGCGGCTGTAAGGCTGGTGTCAGCATCAAGCCCGGTACGCCGATAGAGGTGCTGGAGGAATATCTGGATGAGGTCGAGCTGATTCTGATTATGAGTGTTGAGCCTGGCTTTGGCGGTCAGAAATATATTCCGGAGTCAACGGAACGCATCCGCCAGACCGCAGAGCTGATCCGGAAAAGCGGTCGTGAGATCGAGCTGGAGGTAGACGGCGGCGTTGGTGCAGGAAATGTCGAGCTGGTACTGGAGGCCGGCGCGAATGTGATTGTGGCAGGCTCCGCTGTTTTTAAGGATCCGGCAAAAAATGCAGCAGAAATGATGTCGATCCTCAAAAAGTGGGATTGAATACGTTACACAGAAGCGCTCCGCAGGAAAACCTGTGGGGCGTTTTTTAGGGCTTAAAGGACACCATACGGCGGTCATCCGATCGTGCAGCGTGCACGGAAATCAGAGGAAAATTGAAAAATAAAATTTTTCAATCGCGAGATTTGTGTCTGCGCGCACTTGACACAAACTCGGTATGCGCAAAAAGCGTGCGCGGAAATAAGAGGAAACATGGAATTTTCAGAACAATTAAAAATATATGCGGAAACGCACTTTGAAAATAGAAAAAAATATTTTGCGCCGATTTTATCCGAAATCGAGGCAGGCTTGTCTTTGTGCAGCGAGGAAGAGGCCCTGCTGATAAAATTTTTTTACGGGACGATGCCGCTGCGGGATGCCGGGGAATATCCGTTTGAAATATTTCTGAGTTATGTGCGCCATGCCCTCTGGCTGCGGAAAACGATAGACTGGTGCAAGAAGCTGCCGGAGGATTTGTTTGTCCACGACGTACTGTATTATCGGATCAACTCGGAGGACATCAGCGATTGCCGCAGTTTTTTTTACGAGCAGTTAAAAGACCGAATTGCGGGACTGGACGAATATCAGGCAGCGGTAGAGATCAACTACTGGTGCGTAGAGCATGCAACGTATGAAATGGCGGATGACCGAACGGCGGGGCCTATGACGATGTACCGGAGCGGAAAAGGACGCTGCGGAGAAGAATCCACCTTTACGGTGACGGCATTGCGCAGTGTCGGGCTTGCAGCACGTCAGGTATACACGCCGCGTTGGGCGCACTGCGACGATAACCATGCCTGGGTCGAGGTTTGGGTAAATGGAGAATGGCACTTTCTGGGGGCCTGCGAGCCGGAAGAAAAACTGAATCGCGGCTGGTTTACAGGACCTGCCGGACAGGCGCTTTTGATTCACAGCCGCACATTCGGCGATTATGCGGCGGGAAAGCGGGAAGAGGTAATCGGCAGGGATGGCGCGGTTGTCTGCCACAATGTCACCGCTTCGTATACAAAGACACGCAAGCTCCGGATTCAGGTGCGAAAACAGGACAACACCCCGGCAGCGCACGCACAAATTTCGGTGGAAATTCTAAACATGGCGGAATATTTCCCGGCAGCAGTGCTGGAAACCGACGAACAGGGCGAGACTTCGATCAGGCTTGGGCTGGGCGACATCCGCCTGCAGGCGCGGTCAGAGGGAAAGTTTGTGGAGCGTTATTGTAATCTGGCAGAGGACGGCGTCGAGGCGGCAGATGTAGATTGCGCTGTTACGCTTGTGCTGAAGGATTCGGAAGCGGGGATGAAAGATGCGCTTTCTGGCGTCTCTGCCTGCGAATGGCATTTGGCGAAGCTCTGCGCTCCGAAAGAAGTCGTTGTCCGGGAAAGTGTATTGAGTGAGGAAGAAGTGTCGCGTGGCACGCGGAGACTGGCGGATGCAGTGAAGCTGCGGGAAGAACGCTTCGATCAGCTGACCCGGCACGCGATTGCAGTGCATCCGGAGGAGGAAGAGAGGATGCGCGTTGCGGGAGAGAATGCAGAGGAGCTGACAGCTTTTCTGGAAAAGGATGATAACCCGGATCGTAAAAAGCTGCTGGACAGTCTGACGAAAAAAGATAATAAAGATCTGCGGGCAGAAGTGCTGGAAGACCACTTGTCAGCAAAACGCGGCAGCTGGTCAGAGGATATACATGTACAGGATCTGCTGTGTCCCAGAATCTGGCTGGAAGAAATCGGCGCTTACAGAAGTTACATTTGCAGTGTGCTGACTGCTCAGGAGCAGGAAGCATTTGTCTCCAATCCAGAGCTGATATGGAATTATGTAAACCAAAATATTACCGATATCCCGGAAGAAGAATATAATACCCTTTGTGCGTCGCCGATCGGCTGTCTGAAGCTGAAAATGGGCAGTGCAGTTTCCCGGACGATTTTGTTTATTGCGATTTGCAGAAGCCTGAATATCCCGGCGAGATTGGATAAAAGCCTGATGCTTCCGGAATACTGGGCGGACGGCGCATTCCATGTACCGGTCAGCAGGGCGCAGGACTCGAAAGGAACGCTTCTGCTGCGAAATATTCCGGGAAAAGAATGGATTTATGCGCAGCACTGGACGCTGGGGCGTCTGGAAAAGGATCATTTCGTGACAATGAATCATGCCGGACTGGTATTTGAAAAGGAAATGTTAGAGCTTTTACTTCCGGTGGGAATTTATCGCCTGATTGCAGTAAAACGGCTATTGAACGGGGATCAGGAGGCAGCAGAGCTTTTGTTTGCGATCGAAAAGGAGAAACAGACCGAGCTTTACATGCCGGATTTTGAAAAAGCAGATGGTGTGATGCCGTGGGAAAAAGTCAGTGTGCCGGATGAGAGCCAGAGCTGCCGGAAGCTGCAAAATAAAAACAACAGTCTCCGGGAGGAAATACAAAGCTGCCTGCTTCGGGACATCCTCTTACAGAGAGCAGATGGAACGCTTTGCAGTCTGGAAAAGCTGGTAAGCGGAAAACGCAGTATTCTGGCATTTCTGGAAATTGGGGCAGAGCCGACAGAGCATGTGCTGAATGAGGTTCTGGTACTGGAAAAGAGCGCAAAAGGAAATTCCAAAGGAATTGGCTGTCAGCTGCTTTTTGTTCTGCGGCAGGAAAAAGACCTGCAGCATAAAACGCTGCAGGAAGTGCTGGCGCTGGATGCGGGATCTGAGATAGAAATTTTATACGATATATCTGGCGGCGCTTCGGATGCCAATGCCGCACCGCGCACCGCGACTGGTGACACAGCGTCCGGTACCCTCTGTGGCTGGCAGGAAACTGCGAAGAGAATGAGGCTTGCCGAAAAGCTCCCGGTTCTGGCAGTTGTCAGACCGGATGGCACTGGCATTTACGGAAGCTGCGGATATCATGTGGGAAGTGTGGAGCTGATGGTGCGGATTCTGAAGGAAGCAGTCCGGACAGAAGCAGATTGATAAAAAACAATAGAATGCACGCTCTGCGAGCATTCTATTGTCATGAATCAGGGGCAGCGCCCGGGAAAATCCCCAGGAGCTGCCCCTTTTGGAAATGGAATTACATCATGCCTTCTTTGAGAATATTATGGTCGCGCAGAAGCTTTTCGATTACTGTGCCGGAAATTGCTTTTAACAGAGGCTTCTTGAGCTTATTGAGCGGTCCGGGAAGTTCGATCTCCAGCGGAGATACGCCATCCATCAGCTTTACGGAGCTGTCGAGAAGTTCACGGATATCATAAACGCTGCCCCATACCTCCGGAACACCGCGGTCTACGCCAAGCAGTCCGTAAACGGCTTCCATAGCAGTACGAACAGAATATTCTGTCGTGAAGATAGTGTCTCTGGGGGTTTCCGCAAACTGACCCAGGAATGCGAAGTTTACGCAGCCATCCGGGATAACATCAGGGCGGTCACCCTTTGCTCTGGGCATGAAGAATGCGGTAATATAAGGCATCATGGTAGGAACGCAGACTGCACTGTGCTCTGCCAGCTCCGGAATTTCGTCTACCGGAACGCCGAGATGATACAGCCATTCTTCTGTAATTTCCTTACCGGTGCATTCTTTCATGGGCTTCTTGATATAATCGCCGGGAACGTCGGTGAACAGGCTGTATACCCATACACAAACCTGCTTCTTATCCTGTTCTTTGAACTGACCCTGACGGTTGATGGTCCAGCTTAACAGCCAGCTGGAATCCTGACAGCTTACGATACCGCCGGTAACGACTTTGCCGCTTCTGGGATCTCTCTGGCAGATTTTCTCAATATAAGGAATGATTTTGTCATCCAGAGTGGTAACAGTTGCAGATTCCCAGTTGGTCTTTTTAATATCGGAGCAGAACTTCTCGGGATGACCAAAGGAAGGATCCTGACGGGCGATATTTTTCCACAGATCCCATACGCCGCTGTTACGAACCTCTGCATCGCCCACCGGAGCGTGATTCTGATCTCCGTAGATCGTTCCCTCTGTGCAGCTGCCGTTTGTTACGAATACCAGATCGTTTTCGGTTAAGGCAATTTTCTGCTCTTTCCCTTTTACCTTGCATTCGATGGTCTTTGCAACCTTTTTGCCGTCATGGAAATCAAAGATAACGTTGGTAACCTCGGTATTGAACTGGAACTGTACGCCTGCGTCCTCCAGGTATTTCTTCATCGGAAGGATCAGGGATTCATACTGATTGTATTTGGTGAATTTCAGTGCGCTGAAATCCGGGAGTCCGCCGATATGGTGGATGAAACGCTGGAAGTACAGCTTCATTTCCAGTGCGCTGTGCCAGTTCTCGAAAGCAAACATGGTGCGCCAGTATAACCAGAAGGTGGAGTTGAATACCTCGTCATCGAATACGTCTTCGATGGTCTTGTCGTACAGGTCTTCATCTTTTGTCAGGAACAGCTTCATGATTTCCATGCAGCCCTTCTGGCTTAAATTGAACTTGCCGTCCGTGTGTGCGTCTTCACCGCGGTTTATGGTTGCACGGCACAGGGAGTAGTTGGGATCGTGCTTATTTAACCAGTAATACTCGTCCAGTACGGATGCACCGGGCTTTTCCAGGGAAGGAATGCTGTGGAACAGATCCCACAGGCACTCGAAATGATTTTCCATCTCACGTCCACCGCGCATTACATAGCCTCTGGAGGGATCAAAGATACCGTCACATGCGCCGCCTGCAACGTCCATTGCTTCCAGAATGTGGATGTGGGAGCCGGGCATCTGACCGTCTCTTACAAGGAAGCACGCTGCTGCGAGAGAAGCCAGTCCGCTGCCTACCAGATATGCATTTTTGTTGTCAACGCCTTCCGGTTTTTCGGGACGGGCGAATGCTTCGTAGTTACCGTTGGTGTAGTAAATGCCCTTGCTGTTTTTCTCATATTTGCCCCGCTCTGTGTTGCGATAGCTCGGGTCAGGAGCAGGCATTTTGATGGTTTTTTCTGCGGTCTTTGCGACTGCTTCTTTAATCTCACCGGACAAGGTCTGACCTTCCGCTGCAAGACGGTCTGTATGTTTTTTTGCTGCAAATGCCGCTGCGCCGACGCCTGCTGCGAGGACAGCTGCTTTTGAAAGACCGGAATGTTTCTTTGCCATGATAAAATCCTCCATTTTCGATTTTCAATACCAATTTGTCAGTAAAAGGATGCCCGAATTTTCGGGAAACAATGAGAAATTTTTTCCTCTGTTTGTTTTATAGCTGTATCATATCGCAGGAAATGAGGTTCCTCAATTCACAGAATTGAAAGAGTGTAGCAAAATTTCCCAGTTTTTGAAATGTGTCTAAGATATAGGAGAAAACAGACGGACGGGTTGGCTTTCTATCCCGGACATGGAGCTTCACATGAGATTGACATGGCGATAGATTCCGTTAAAATAGAAAGAAAGAGACGACAAACAGGGGCAGTAGAGTATGGAATATTTGGATATCGTAGATGAAAATGGAGTACCGACCGGGAAAATAGCAGAACGGACAGCTGCACATAAGCAGGGACTGCGGCACCGTACCTCTCATGTCTGGATCCTGCGGGAACGGGCAGGAAAAGTCGAGGTACTGCTGCAGAAAAGAAGTCAGAATAAAGATTCCTTTCCGGGCTGTTACGATATTTCCAGCGCCGGACATATCCCTGCAGGAGTAGATTTCATTCCGTCTGCGCTGCGGGAGTTAAAGGAAGAACTGGGCTGCAGTGTTTCGGAAAATGAGTTGATTTATTGCGGACAGCGCAGATTTTCCTATGACGGCGTTTTTCATGGAAAGGAATTTCATGACAGGCAGGTCAGCAACGTTTATGCGCTATGGCTGGATCGAAGGCCGGAGGATTTTGTCCTGCAGAAAGAAGAACTGGAGGAAGTGCGCTGGTTTGAATTTGAAAGCTGTCTGAGACTGGTTGAGAAGAACGAAATTCCGCATTGCATTTATTTGGAAGAGCTGCAGATGCTGCTTCCAGAGGTGCGGAAGCGGGAAAAGCTCTGTATTCTGGTCACGCCGCCAGTGACGGAGGAAGAAAAGCAACAGCTTTTGCAGGCTGCGCCGGGACAGAAGTTTTTCTTTACGGAAAAGCCGGAGTTGACAGAAGAACAGCTGCGGCGCGCGGACATTATCCTTGGCAATTTGCAGAGTCCTTTGCAGTTAAAAAAGTGTGAAAACCTCAAATGGATTCAGTTGAATAATGCCGGGACGGAAGGCTATTGTGAACCGGGGCTTCTGCCGGAGGGTGCACAGCTTGCGAATGCGACGGGTGCTTATGGAATGGCGATTTCGGAGCATATGATCGGTTGTCTGTTTGCCTTGCGGAAAAAACTGCTGCTGTATTGGGACAACCAGAAAGCACATTGCTGGCATTCGGAAGGACATGTAAAAGTAATCGAAAGATCGAATGTACTGGTGATCGGCTGCGGTGATATCGGAATGACGTTCGGCAGAAAGATGAATGCACTTGGCTGTCGGGTGAGCGGAATCCGCAGAAGAGTTTCTAAAAAGAGCGACTGCCCGGAATGGATGGAGGGTATGTACGGCATGGACAGTCTGGAAGAACTGCTTCCAAAGGCGGATATCGTGGCGATGAGCCTGCCGGGCAATGCATGGACGTATCATGTGCTGAGCCGGGAGCGGATTGCGTTGTTGTCGGAAAATGCGGTTGTTTTAAACGTCGGACGCGGAACGGCAATCGATACGGATGCCCTTGCGGATGCGCTGTATGCGGGAAAAATCGCGGGGGCCGCGCTGAACGTCACAGATCCGGAGCCGCTTCCGGCAGACCATCAGCTCTGGAATGCGCCGAATCTCTTGATTACGCCGCATGTTTCCGGAGGTTTTTCCCTTCCGGAGACGCTGGAAAAGATCGTCGGACTGTTTGCAGACAATCTGGAACGGTATTTTGCAGGACAGCCGATTGAAAATCTTGTGAATCTGCAGACGGGGTATCGGGAGTAAAGTGCCTGTAAAGCAACTGTGGATTGCTGGCAGTTATGTACCGCAGGCGTGTAGAGTCCCAGTGAATTGTGTGGGATTTTTAGCGCAAAGCGCCTGCAAAATGGAGATCAGTATGGAAAAAGCATATAAACTGGAATTTGGGGGACAGCCCGGCGGAGAGCTTTTCATGACTTGCTGCGGGTGCTCCCGAACAGAACCCCTGCACTGCTTCGGACCGGCGATGAAGCCGCATTATCTGATTCATTATGTACTAAGCGGCAGGGGGATTTTCAAAATGGAGGGCGAGGAATATCCGCTGGAAGCAGGCTGCGGATTTTTGATTGAGCCGGGACAGATGAGCTTTTATCAGGCGGATGAAAAAGATCCGTGGATGTACATCTGGGTCGGCTTTGCGGGTGAGCGCGCGGAAGAATATGTCAAAAGCATGGGGATTTCCCCGCGGCACCCGGTGTTTCATTCGGAGCAGTCGGACGAGCTTTACAGCATTGTCCGGGACATGATGGATCATAATACGGTCGGTGTTGCAAACGAGCTGCGCCGAAACGGTCTGCTGCATATTTTTCTGTCGGTTGTGGCGCAGAGTATGCCGGAGGAAAGGCGGGAGGAAACGGATCGGGCGAACCAGTATGTCCGCCGGGCAGTGGAATTTATTCAGCGTAACTACTGCAACCCGATCCGGGTGACGGACGTGGCGGATTATGTCTGTGTCAACCGCAGTTATCTATATACTCTGTTTCAGAAATCTCTCGGTATGTCCCCGCAGCAGTTTTTGGCGGCGTACCGGCTGACAAAGGCTGCGGAAATGCTGATGGTGCCGCATCTGCCGGTGGAAAGCATCGCATTGTCCTGCGGATATCAGGATCCGCTTGTGTTCAGCAAGGCGTTTCGGCAGATGAAGGGGGTTTCCCCGACGATGTATCGGAAGCAGATTCGGCAGGATGAAAACCGCGTCAACCGGGAGCACTTAAAACAGGTAGAGGAGTTTATCTCCAAAGTCGGCAGGCTCGAGCTGGGCGGGGAGCCGTGACAGCAGCGCGGCGCGGGTGTGTCGGGCATGATAAAACGTAGGATGTTGCGGACACGCAGACAGATCGCGCAGCACCGTGACACGCGGCACGGCATACCTCGCTGGCATTACTTTCGGATTCCGGCGAGCACCTCGTTAGGAATAACAAATTCCGGGCAGCCCATGGACATCGGTGCAACATCGCCTTCGTTGAAGCAAACCACAACCTCGTTGTTCTGATTCAAGTAGAAGGAAGTGTTGTCTGTGATAGAGGTAAAATCCCATTCCGGCATATCGGAATCGAGCCAGTAGATTTTATTTTCATCTGCCGCCATCTGTTCTTTCATCTGCTGTTTGATATTGTCGCTGATAGTGGTTAAATAATCGCTGCCCTCCTGGAAGAGATCTGCAAGCTGCAGGCGTTTTCCGGTGGAAAGGTCAATGGTGTAGTAGTAGTTCCATTCCGCACCGCTTCCGGCAGACTGGAAACAGGTCAGTTTCAGGGTGAAATACTGATCGGTGGTCGCCAGAATTTCGGATTTGACGGTCATATTCTGGTAACCCTCTTCATTTGCCTTACTTTCTTCGAATTCTGCGATCAGGCGGTCTGTGATGGCCTGAATCTCTGTATTGATTTCCTCTGCTGTTTTCTTCGTCTGTTCGGAAACGGCGGAGGATTTTTGTGTATCCGCGTCAGTGTCCGGTGCGACAGTTACCTCCGGAACCTGAATGTCTGCGCTGTTTCGGTCATCTTCGTAGTGATAGTCCCGGAAGGTAACGACTTCAACAAGCCTGGAGAGCACAGGAACCTGGCTCATTGCGTAGGCAACGGAAGCGGAGGTGTTCGGTAAGATGACCAGAGCGGCAGCGGCAGCAGCAGCGGCGATCCCGCAGCGGCGTGCGATGGAGCGTCTGTGGGAGACAGAGCTGTGGGCAGCATTGGAACCCTGCTGGCTGTTCTCCTGCTTTGCCTGAGAGATCTTTAGTTTCACTTGTAAAAGCTGTTCTTCGGACATGTGGATGTCCTGATATTCTTTTTTCAATTCCTGTAACTGTTTTTCACGATTTTCCATAATAAAAATCCTTTCTGAGAGTGATGGCGGGGCTGAGCCACCGCTTGAATGGTGTTGAACTTGCTGCACGCTGATGGGTCTCGAAGGTGGTCGGCAGCTGTGTCGGGCGGTCAGTCCAGCGACAACCGGAGTTTTTTGAGACTGCGGTATAGTCTGCTTTTGATGGTATTTGTGTTTTCTTCCATGATGGCTGCAATGTCTTCCAGCTTCATATCTTCAAAATATTTCAGCTCTACGATCATGCGGTCGCGGGGCGGCAGCAGCTCCAGCGCATGTTTCAGATCGAAATTCTCGTAAGCGTCTTCGTAGTGTGGCTCGTCGTTTCCTTCTTCCAACGGCTCCGTTTTTTTCTGCTTACAGAAAGAAAAAATCTCGTTGAGCATGATTCGATACAGCCAAGTGGCTGCATAACGGACCTCTTTTAAGTCAGAGCTGCTTCGGATAGCTTTATATGCGCCGTTCTGGACGATATCTCCTGCGTCTGCTTCGTTGTGGACGTAGCTGTAAGCGAGCCGGTAATATTGATCGTAATTTTGCAAAAGCAGATCTTCTACCGCTTTTTCTTTTGTTTTTCTGGATAATGATATCACGAAGAAATTCGCCTCCTTCTTTTGTTGTTCTGAGGATTAGACGTTGTAGGCGGGAAAAAAGTTTCAGGGAGTTTTAAATTTACTCTACCATACCATTATTTTTAACAAATTTGGTTGAAAAATTTCCAAAAATAGAACTAAAGGTTCTTGAGTAGAACTAAGGGCTCGTGGAGCGGAACAGATAGGAAACCTATACTTTACCCATACTATCAGTACGAGACTATAACGATAAGGGGAAGGGAAAAAGTATATGCTTGGGGAGCAGATTAAACGGTGCAGGGAGAAGCGCGGATTTACACAGGAGCAGCTTGCGGAAAAAATCGGAGTCAGCATAGAGACGATTTCCAGTATTGAACGGGGCATCAAAATGCCCAGACTGCAGAATTTTGTGGCGATCGCAAATCAGCTTGGCGTTTCAGCAGATGAACTTCTGCAGGACGAACTGGATTTTGGATTTATCGCGGAAGCGAACGCTCTTTCCAAAAAGCTGGAGGAGTTGTCGAGGGCAGATCGGAAGCGGATTTTAGAGACCATGAACTTTCTGATTGTACAGGCTGGCGGAAAATCGGAATAAGAGTTTCGTTTTTCAGTGGATAAGAAAAATTGCATCGGACTGGAGAAACGACAGAAGCAGGCAGGAGCTGACGGGTATCTGAATCGGACGGAATAGGATAGGAAGCGTCGGCTCCGCTTGGCCCTGAGAAAAGGAGAGGTGATGTGCTTTTATAATTATCAATAATGATAGTGTATTATATGGTAGTAATAAGGATTGATAAAGCAAAGGTTCTGTGGTAGGATAAAAGCAAAGAAAGGCTTTAGGCTATCCGCAGAATCGGAAAGGATAGCATATGAGTGAAACGGAAGATAAAAAAAGAGAAAAACGGCATCAGGAAGATCTTGAGCGTCTGCGTAGTTTCCGACCGATTGACGATACATTCATGCGGGGACTTTTTAAAGATAATCTCCCACTGGCAGAACTGGTTCTTCGGATTATTACCGGGAAAAAGGATCTGACACTGTTAAAGTGTGAAACACAGGCGGATTTAAAGCGGGTGACCGGAGCAAGGTCGATTTGCCTGGATGCGTATGCAGAGGACAGTACAGGGAAAAAATACGATATGGAGGTTCAACGGTCGGATAATGGAGCCGATCCGCATCGTGCGAGATACCATTCCAGTGTGATGGACGTGGAAAATCTCGATGAAAAGCAGGATTACAGAGACTTGCCGGATACTTATGTGATCTTTATCACGGAAAAAGATTATTATAAGGCAGGGAAGCCAATGTATGTGATTCAGAATATGAACCTTACGCTGAACCAGCCGTTTGAGGATGGAACACATATTTTATATGTAAATGGCGAATACCGCGGCGATTCGGATTTGGGCAAGCTGATGCACGATTTTAATTGTACGGATGCGGAAGATATGTATTTTGACCTATTGGCGGAAAAGACGCGGTATCTAAAAGAGAATCCGAAAGGAGTGAATGAAATGTGCAAGGTTATGGAAGATTTGAGAAATGAGAGCTACGCGGAAGGACGCGAAGAAGGACGCGAAGAACAGGCAAAAATAACTGCTTTCAGAATGGGCAAAAAAGGGCGTTCACCGGAAGAAATCGCGGAGCTGATTGATTTTGACGTGGAAACAGTGAAAAAATGGCTGCAAACTACAGAAGAGTAAAAGAATAAAGGAATGCAGTCAAAATCGCAGAGCAGCAGCGGATTGGAAATTAAGTATAGTTAATTTTGAAGCTGGGAAAAATTTAGGTATTTGTGGAGAATTCAAAAGTTCTATTGCATAAAAATTTTCATTATGGCATAATATATTATAGAATTGCGGCGGACGTCTGCGGACTATGCCTAAGGGAGTTGGATGCGTCCAGCTTCCTTTTTTACTTTTTAGCAAATTTACATCTTTTTCGTCCATGTTATATTAGTACATAGGTGGACGGAAAATGATGATTTTCGTGATACGAATCTGCAACATTTCAGCAGATCTATAAGAACGTCGGTGCATCTCAGGATGATGCAGAGAAATTTAATCCCAACTTTGGGCAATAGTTTACGGATTTGACGGGAAATAGTGCGCAATATTGCGCCTGTGCGCAGAAAAGGCGCCCGAAATGGAAATTTGGTAAAATTTACAAATTCTGGTATTATTGACAAATAAATTCTATGCTTTTATAATGAAACTACCCTTTAGCAGAAAGCATTTCAATTTTCAAATCAGCATTTTTTTCATTTTTAAAAGGCAGTGATCTGCCTTTTTCAAGGGCGATTCAAGCTGCTATACCTGTTGCTGTGCGCAACAGGAAGCAGCTAAATTGCAGATCCCTACATCAAAGGACAACAATTGAATAAAAAATTTATATTCTGTGAGGAAAAGCCATGAAGAAAGAGATCAGTCTGGCGGAAGCTGCGCAGGAGCTGCAATTGTCCAAGACAACCATATCCCGTGCACTTTCCGGAAAAGGAAGGATCGGGAAAGAGACACAGGATCGTATTGCGCGTTTCCTTGAGGAACAAAACGCAGTGGTAAAAACCAGAAGTGGCATGGAGAAGAGCAAAAATATTGCAATCCTTTTTCCTTCCCATGCAATCGTTGCAGAAACCCCTTTCTTCCAGAACTGTCTGGACGGTGTTTATGCCTATTGCAGTCAGAAAGGGTATGATCTTTTCTATGTATCGGAAAAGAATGACGATCTTTCAAAATTAAAACAACTGTTAGATAGGAAGAAGGTAGACGGTTTTATTCTGACCCACTATCAACTGGGGAATAACCTGATTCAATACCTGCAGATGAAGAAGGTACCGTTTGTCCTTATCGGCTCCATTGACGATGATTCAGTGATCCAGGTGGACAGTGATCATAAAGCGGCAGGAATTGAACTGGCATCCATGTTATTGAGAAACGGGGAGAAGAACATAGCGCTGCTTTCGGCTGACAGCAATAATATGGTCAATCGGTACAGATGTGAAGGATTTTTGGGTGTGATCTGTCAAAAAGGAAGCAGTAATAACCAGGAACTGTTTTTTCAGAATGTGGATGGGCCTATGGAACTGGACCGGGCTGTTTTAAAAATCGTGGACAATAAGGCGGATTGTGCAGTGTGTACGGATGACGCCCTGTGCAAAAAGCTTGTTCGCAAGCTTCAGGAATATGGATGCCGGATACCAGAGGAGATCAGGGTCGCGTCCATGCACGACAGTATCCATATGGAAATGAACAATCCTCCAATTACGGCCATCCGGGTGGATGGTCATCAATTGGGATCAATAGCAGCAAAGGTTCTGATCGGAATGCTGGAAGGGAAAAAGATGCCGATTAAGAGTTGTGCTAATTACGAAATCCGCCTGAGACAATCGACAAAAAGAAAGAAGGAGAAACTGATATGAAACAAAAAAATAATTTTCTCGGTAAGCTGAAACGATATCGGGTTTTATTGTTAATGCTCCTTCCGGCCGTACTGTATGTAATCCTATTCAACTATATTCCAATGGCCGGGATCGTTCTGGCATTTAAGAAATATAACTATGTAGACGGTATCTTTGGGAGTCCATGGAATGGGGTGGATAATTTTAGGTTCTTTTTTAAATCCGGTCAGGCATGGAAAGTGACCAGGAACACATTCTTGTATAATGCGGCCTTTATTATCGTCAATAACATTTTGCAGCTGGCGGTGGCAATTTTTCTGGTGGAAATCAAAAACAAGAGATTTCGGAAAGTTTCTCAGTCCTTTATGTTCTTGCCCTATTTTATTTCATGGGTCGTGGTATCCGTAATTGCCTTCAATATCCTGAGTTACGACTATGGAATCGTGAATAAGGTGATTGTTGCGTTCGGCGGAGAAAAAGTAAACCTGTATAACATGCCGAAAATATGGCCTCTAATTATTATTGTATTCAATGCCTGGAAAAGTGTGGGATATGGCTCCATTCTTTACCTGGCTTCCATTATGGGAATTGACACATCCATCTACGAGGCAGCCGAGATTGACGGAGCAGGGAAATTGCAGCGCATTTTTAAAATTACCATTCCGATGGTGCGTCCTACCATGATTATTTTGGTGCTGCTGGCAGTAGGCGGAATTTTCAGAGGAAATTTTGATCTGTTTTACAATTTAATCGGAACCAATGGCACGTTGTATGATGTGACGGATGTGATCGATACGTTTACCTTCCGTGCACTCATCAACAACAATGATATTGGAATGGCTGCAGCGTCTGGCTTTTTCCAGTCCGTTTTATGCTTTGTAACCGTTATTTTCGCAAACCGTTTGGTTTCGAGCTACGATAAGGATTATGCATTATTTTAGGAGAGAATGCGATGAAGAAAAAAAGTTTAAAGAAGTCAGGACGAAAAAAGATCAGTGGCGTAAATGTGGTCGGATACCTGTTTTGCGGTCTGATAGCGCTTGTTTGCCTGATTCCTTTTATCATGGTGCTGGCAGCATCATTTACTTCGGAAGAAGCGATTTCCCTATATGGATTCAGTCTGTGGCCGAAAGAATTTTCGCTGGAAGCATATAAGGCAGTTTTCAAGTCGCCGGCGGTAGTGGCGAAAGCCTATCTTGTCACGATCACGCTGACTTTAGCAGGTACGGCGATAGGCTTGTTGCTGCAGACTATGACCGCATATGTCCTTTCCAGACGAGATTTTGAATGGCGAGGCGGTTTCTCTTTCTTCTTTTATTTTACGACTTTATTTAACGGAGGATTGGTTTCCATATACATCCTGATGACAAGATACCTGGGATTGAAAAATTCCTACCTGGCTCTGTTGCTCCCATTGCTTTTTAACGTTTATAATCTGCTGATCATGAAAAGTTATATGCTGTCCGTTCCGGAGTCTTTGATCGACGCTGCGAAAATCGATGGCTGCGGGGACTTTATGATGCTTTTCCAGGTAGTTATGCCGCTGGTTCGTCCTGCTCTGGCAACAGTAGGACTTTTCATTGCACTGGCCTATTGGAATGACTGGTATAATGCAATGCTTTACATATCGGACAACGAAATGTTTCCGCTACAGTATTTCCTTTATGAACAAATCAACAATATTCAGGCATACCGAAAGATTTTGTCCAGTGCTGCCAGCGGCGCAGTAGCAGCGGCATTCAATTTGCCAACCCAGTCCCTCAAGATGGCGCTTACGGTAGTGGCGACCGGACCTATCGTTTTTGCCTATCCGTTTGTACAGAAATATTTCGTTCAGGGAATCACCATCGGTGCTGTAAAAGGATAATGAAACCGGGGAGCGCAACGTTGCGCACGGTTTCCTGCAAAAACTGGTTGATATTGCAAAAAGTTGAAAAAAATAATTGGGTTTTATGCGAATTGATGTAAAAAATGAAATAAGATACTATTTTCTTATGAAGAAAATGCTGCTTCATAAAGGGGAAAATACATAGGGAATAGAAAAGGAGGTTCTTTATGAAAAAGAGACTGTTGTCTGCATTACTGTCGGGCGCATTATTGGGTACGCTTTTCCTTGGGGGTTGTGGATCGGGGGAGACACAAACCCAGAATAGCACAGAAACTGCAGCGAGCACTGCTGTTTCGGAGAGCGAGGGGAAAACCTATCGAGGAAATGATGTTTCAGAACCGGTAACGATTAAAATGTACCTCATTGGGGATCGCACCCCGGATTTTGATCTTGTGTACGATGAAGTAAATAAGAAACTGGAGGAAACCGTAAACGCTACGGTAGAAGTGGAATTTTTATCCTGGGCGGAGCACGATACCAAATATTCTCTTCTGTTTTCTTCCGGAGAAGATTTCGACCTGATTTTTACAGCTACAGGGTGGGCTCATTATAGTGAAACGGCTAATATGGGCGGATTTTATGAGCTTACACCGGAATTCATTTCTACTTACGCTCCGGACATCCAGGCAGTGGCACCGGAAGATGCCTGGGAACAGGCCCAAATCGACGGAAAAATTTATATGGTGCCCTGTTATAAAAATGAGTACGCGAGCGGCGGCAACCTCTTGGTAAGAGGCGACCTGATGGAAAAGTACGGCTATGAAGATATTACCAGCAGGGAAGAGTTGGAGGCATTCCTTGATGATGTATGTACAGGAGAAGCTTCCGTATCTGCATTAGGAACGGGTGGCGGAGAATTTCAGGATCTGTACGAATGGCTGACTCTTGGATATTCCGCTATCAATGGAGATGATAACAAGCTGTTCATGTATCATTATGCGGATCCTTCGGATCTGGAAGTACGCTATATTCTGGACTGGGATGAGTTTTCCGATTATTGTCATAAAATGCAGGAGATGTACGAGAAGGGCTACTGGTCAGCAGATTCGCTGAATTCACAGGATGAAAAGCAGGACAATTTTTTGAATGGAAAGTCAGCTGTAATGACGTGGAACCTGAGCAATCAGTTATCGTATGGACGAATCGCAAATTCGGAACATCCGGACTGGAACAGCAGAATCATTGATTTTGCTCCTGACCTTGCACAGAAAGTCTATCCATATACCAATAACGGTATGGCAATTAACAGAAACAGTCGTAATAAAGAAAGAGCGATGATGGTTCTGAACGAGTTTTATACCAACCCGGAAATTTATGATCTGACCAAGCTGGGTATCGAAGGGGTACATTGGGAAGCTGTTGGTGAGGATCAGTATAAGCTGCTGGATAAGAATTCGGATTATGGTGTAGACGCAAACTGTAACTGGGGATGGACAAACGAAGCGATCAACCGAACAGAATATGTGGAAAATCCTACTCTGCTGGATGAGACCTACACAGGAATCATTGAAGGTTATGCGGATAAAATCAAACATCATACCTTGGATGCGTTTGTATTTGACCCGACGCCTGTGAATACGGAAATCGCCATCATCAGTACGCTGATGGACAAGTATTATAAACCGCTGAATCTCGGCATGGCGAAGGATGTAGATGCCACTCTGGCAGAATTTTCAGAAAAAATGGAAGACGCCGGAGTTCAAAAGGTAATCGATGAAATGAACCGGCAGATAGAGGAATTTGTTGCACAAAGACAGTAAAGAGAGTTTTTTAAAGGAGAAACGCTTATGAGAGCATATGATCCGGGGAAGATCGGATGTTATGCCGGATGGAGAAGGTACGAAAAGAACCCGATAATCGGTGAACAGATCGGGGAAGTTTCCGATCCAATGGTCCTTCCAATAAAAGATAGATTTCATCTGTATTACAGTCATCGCTTCCTGAAGAAAATCCTGGTGGCGGTAGGAGAAAACGGATTGGATTTCCGTCCTTTTGCAGAAGACGGGGTAACGGAGGAAAAAACAGAATCCAAAGCCTATGTGATCGGTGACACATTTTACTCTGATGGAGGAGATTTTGGCTATTCCCTGATAAGGCGTCCAGAGCTGAAATGGGAAGCTGCTGTTTGCCAGCCGTTTGTTTTGTTTGCAAAAGGCAAGTACCACCTGTTTTATACAGGGAAGCGGTATGATCCGGTGACAGATGGATACGACCGATCCGTGATTGGACATGCGACAGGAAATAATGCAATGAACTGGATGGCATCCAGACAGCCTGTTTTAGAGCCTGATCTTTTGTGGGAGAGAAATGCGGTCTGCTATCCCTGTGTCATCTGGGATGAAAAGGAAGACCTCTTCAAAATGTGGTATTCCGCAGGAGATATAGAGAAACCGCTGGCAATTGGCTATGCAGTCAGTCGTGACGGTGAACACTGGGAAAAACCCTATTCCGAGCCTGTTCTGAAAAAGGACAACAGTGTATTGGAAAAAGAGAGAGTGGGCGCGTGCCATGTGCTTCGGGACGGAGAACAGTATGTGATGTTCTACACTGCCTGGCAGGATGCCTTTAAGTCCAGAATCTGTCTGGCCAGGTCTGAAGATGGAATTTGTTGGGAAAGACATCCAAACAATCCAATCATTACAGGAGGTCAGTTTGGTGCATGGGATGTGGAAGCGGTGTGCCGTCCGGCAGCAGTGCATCTGAAGAACAAGTGGATCTGTTATTATACCGGCTGTGCCAGAAAAAATCACAGAATTGGTGCATTGATCCATGAAGAAGACGATCTGGGATTTTGCGGAGGACCAAAATGATAGAACAGGATCTGACAAAAATCGGTTGTCATGGAAATTGGCGTCGATATAAAAATAATCCGATACTGAAGGACGATTGGGGAGAGACTTTTGATGTCACCGTAATCCAGGTAGGGGAAAAGCTCAGGATGTATCTGTCTTGGAGAAGTACGAATAGCATTGCATTCGTAGAAGGTGTAGACGGGGTACACTGGAGTGAACCGGTTATTGTTTTGTCTCCGGATTTTACCACAGGATGGGAAGATGATATCAACCGTCAGATCGTACTGGAAAAAGACGGGAAATATCTGATGTGGTATACCGGCATGAAATTCTTAGGCGCAGGAGAGCGAATGAGCAGCGGTAGATCCTGCATCGGATATGCAGAGAGTGATGACGGAATCCATTTTACCAGGAGAAAAGATCCGGTAATGGAACCGGAAGAAGCCTGGGAAAAAACCAACCTGATGTGCCCTCATGTATTGTGGGATGAAGAACGGAAAATTTTTAGAATGTGGTATTCGGCAGGAGGTTTCTGGGAGCCGGATCAGATTGGATACGCAGAGAGTGAAGACGGGATCCACTGGAAGAAACACCCGCAAAATCCCATTTTCAGACCTGAGCCTACACATTTCTGGGAGAAAGAAATTGTTTCTGCCTGCCAAATCTTTCCGATGGATGGATATTACTACATGTTTTATATCGGATTTGAAGACATGTATAAAGCGACGATCAACGTTGCAAGATCAAAAGATGGAATCGAAGGATGGGAACGGTATCCGCATAATCCGATTCTGTCTGGCGGTCCGGAAGGAAGCTGGGATGTGGAAGCTGTTTATAAGCCATGGGTTATGCACATGGATGGTCAGTGGTTGTTGTGGGCAAATGGAAGAAGAGCTGCAGTAGAACAGGTAGGACTGTATATTCACGACGGCGACAACATGTTTGAGGACTGGAATGACTGACAGGAGAAAATTGTGAAGAAAAAGTGGAAAAAGCTTGTTCTGACCGAAGTCAGTCCGTCCGGGTGGTTGAAAGAGCAGATGCAAATGCAGATGAACGGGCTTACCGGTTGTCTGCATGAAAAATGGGATAGTGTCGGTACCTATTCCGGCTGGTTGGGAGGTACTGGAGAAAGCTGGGAACGTGGTCCCTATTATCTGGATGGGCTACTGCCACTATCCTATTATCTGAAGGATGAGAAACGCTTTGAAATTTGCAAAAAGTTTCTGGACTGGACGTTAAAGAGTCAGGATAACGAAGGAAATTTCGGACCGGAACAGACCAAGGAAGATTATTGGTCTCGTTTCATAATGTTGAAAGTGATGATTCAATATTATGAAATAACGAAAAAGGAAGAGATTATTGAATTTATTGAAAACTATCTGAAGTATTTAAAAACAGCCATAGAAGACAGACATTTAACAGGATGGACCCAGGCACGGACAGGAGACGTGCTATATGTGATCAAATGGTTGTATGAACGCTTCCCGGCGGAATGGATGATGGACCTACAGAGGGAAATCCGCAGACAGGCAATCGACTGGACCTCCCTGTTTGCTGATTTTCCTTATCCCAGACCAACTGCCCATTACTATGACTGGAATGCTTTGAAACGCTTTCAAAATGAGGAAGTGGTGCAGCTGATGCAATATCATCAGACGCATGTAGTAAATGTGTCTATGGGTCTGAAATATGCTGCAATGGAATACTTTTTCGATGGAGATGATGAAAAAAAGAAGCTGGGAATCGAGGCACCGGGAATCGTGGAGAAATACCATGGGATAGCCAGTGGAGCGATAAACGGGGATGAACATTTGAGCGGCGGATCACCGTCTCAAGGAGCGGAGCTGTGCGGCGTTGTGGAACAGATGTTTAGCCTGGAAACGATGATGGAAGTATTCGGGGAACCCGAACTGGCAGACCGGCTGGAAAGAGTTGCATTTAATGCCTACCCGGCATCGATCAGTGAAGATTACATGGCGCATCAGTATTTGCAGCAGGCGAATCAGATTCTCGTTTCCAATGCAAAACGTAACTGGTTTAATAATGGGGACGATTCTAACCTGTTTGGACTGGAACCTAACTTTGGATGTTGTACGGCAAACATGCATCAGGGATGGCCGAAATTTGTACAACACCTATGGTTTTGGGAAGACGATTGCCTGGTGTCTGCAATTCCGGTGCCGAACCATCTTGAGACGAAATCAGAAGGCAAGCGAATTGTGATTGACGTGGAAACGGACTATCCCTTTGGAGACACCGTTTCTTATCTGGTCAGGGAAGCTGAAACGGACGTCAAACTGAAAATCAGAATACCGGGATGGTGTGCGAATCCAGAACTCCTGACAGAAGGGGCAAAGGCACGCAGGAAAGGAAAGAATTTCTGGATTGTGGAACATCTGGTATCGGGAAGTAGAATTACAATTCGGTATCCGATGGATGTGCGCTTTAGTAAGTGGTATCACGATAGCGTTGCAGTGGAAAGAGGAAGTCTGGTTTATGCTTTGAAAATGGAAGAAAACTGGGAAAAAGAGCGGGAATGCTGTGGAATTGCTGATTATCATATCAGTAGCACAGAACCATGGAATTATGCCCTCAATCTTCAGGATATTCCAAAGACAGAGATTTACGGGAAGAGAAAGAATCCATTTTCCCATGAAATGCCATCTTCACAGATCCGGATAAAGGCAAAACGAGTAAAAGAATGGGAAATGGTCTGCAATAGCGCTGGTCCGGTTCCGGACAGCCCTGTTTCTTCCACAGAAAAAGAAGAACAGATTACGTTGATCCCCTACGGTGCTACCGCATTGAGGATTTCTCAATTTCCATATTATTAACATGTTAGACCCATCTGTAAGCAAGCCTTATAGTAGATTCTTTTTGAGGAATGAAAGTGCTGTACTCCGTAAAATACTGGGATGCAGCACTTTTTGTCATAAAAGAAAAATGTACAGAAAACTTTTTATTCATGACAATAGAATGCTCGCAGAGCGTGCATTCTATTGTTGAAAACCATAATATATAGAACAAACTCTGCGATCGGCAGGGGCATACGAGGTAGAGAGAACGTGAGAGTACAATGGAACAGAAATTCTAAACTGTCTTATACACCGCAGTTCTTGACGCTGGACAATACTCCATGGTTTCCCCTGATGGGCGAGATTCATTACAGTAGGGTTTCCAACGGACGATGGGAGGAAGAGCTGTATAAGATGAAAGCCGGGGGAATAGAACTGGTGTCGGCATATACTATCTGGATTCATCATGAAGAAGTGGAGGGAGAATGGGATTTTTCGGGGGATCGTAACCTACGGAAGTTTCTTCAGACAATAAAGAATTGCGGTCTTCATTGCATTCTGAGAATCGGACCGTGGGCACACGGAGAGGTTCGAAACGGCGGATTTCCGGACTGGCTGATGCAGAAGGAAAAAGAAGGGCAGCTAGTAACAAGAACCAATGATCCGAAATATCTTCGCTATGTCAGGGAATTTTACGGAAAAATTGCAGAGCAGGCCAGAGGACTTCTTTTGTCTGACGACGGTCCGGTTGCGATGATACAGATTGAGAATGAGTATGGTCATGTGGGTGGAAGAACCGGAGAAGAAGGGGAAGCACACATGCGCATGCTGAGGCAGGTTGCCAAAGAGGTCGGACTGAAGGTCCCGATTTACACGGCAACCGGCTGGGGAGGAGCTGTGACAGGCGGAATGCTTCCTGTTATGGGTGGCTACTGTGAGGCTCCCTGGGATCAGCGGCTGACAGAAATCGAGCCCTCGGGGAACTATCTGTTCACGGAAGAAAGAAATGATCACAACATCGGCTCCGACCATGGAATAGGGGTTGGAATTACCTTTGATATGGAACAGGTTCCGTACCTCACTGCGGAGCTGGGAGGTGGGCTGCAGGTGACAAAACACCGGAGACCTGTAGTAAGTGGCAGAGATACCGAGGCAATGACATTTGTCAAGCTGGGAAGCGGCTGCAATCTTCTCGGATATTACATGTATCACGGAGGAACCAATCCAGAGGGAAAGCGGACAACGCTGCAGGAATCCCGGGAGACAGGATATCCGAATGATCTTCCTGTGAAAAACTACGACTTCAATGCACCAATCCGCGAGTATGGACAGCTGTCGGACAGCTATCGGAGAATACGGAGATTATCATTGTTTCTTCATGATTTTGGAAGTGATCTGGCTCAGATGCCCTATATTCCGCAGCCGAGGAACCCCGGAAAGCCGGAAAATTTTTCTGCGCTTCGCACAGCCGTCCGATATAATACGAAAACGGGGACAGGCTTTCTGTTTGTGAATAATTATGTTCGGCACTACCCTATGTCAGAACATCTAGAAACCGCGCTGCAGGCTTTTGGAAAAGACGGAAGAGAGGTGTATGCTGATTTCGGTAAACAGGATATCCGGGATGGAGATTACTTCTTTTATCCCTTCCGGATGCCGCTGGGTGAGCGTGCTGTTCTGGAAAAGGCCAGGGCAATTCCATTGTGCATGCTCCGGAATGAAAAGGGAGAGCCGGATACCTATGTTTTCTATACTAGAAATGGTGTAGATCCGGACTTTTGTGTGAGCGGAGATGCTTCTCCTATTACGATACTCACACTTTCTGAAGAGGAAGCGCTTCATGCACAGAAAATCATCTGGGATGGAAGAGAGCTTCTTGTGATTTCGGAGATGGATCTGTATCAGAGGGAGAATGGGACAATTGCAGGTCTTCTTCGGACGAAAAAAACGGCAATGCCGGAAGTCAGAGTCTATCCTTTACCAGAGCATGCGATTTTTAAAATGGAGCAGGTGGATGCGAATACCTTTCGGAGCTGTGAGAGTGTTTCGAATCCGGTTCGCTGCAGATTGACGGGAAGGATGGAAACAGATGACGGAACAGATCTGGTCCTTTCGATTCACGTTGAGGGAATTAGAAAAGAGCTGGAGGAGGCATTGTTGATTCTGAACTATGAGGGAGAGTCTGCCGAGCTCTATCAGGATGGAAGGCTGGTGGCTGACAGCTTTTATACCGGTCAGTCCTGGGAAATCGGGCTAAAGGAGCTTGCTCATCAGCAGGAGGCAGATCTGATCGTTGTAATTCATCCGCTGAAGGAGAGCGCAGGAATTTATCTGGAAAAATGGCCTGTAATGAAGCACCATAGGGCCTGCAGGTTGGTAAATGCGGAGACAGCGGCGATCATTCGGGTTGAGTGAAAACAGGGAAGGGATAGGAATAAGGACATGGATACCAATGGGGAGCCTGTCACATGATTGTGATAGGCTCCCTATTATTCATGACAATAGGGCGTGTGAAAAAATGAGAAATCATTTTTTGGGAGTATCCCAAAGTTTGTGTAAACCTCCAAACTGATGTAAGATAAAATTAC
>ERZ894191.356-NODE-356-length-39237-cov-26.357766_pt1 | contig 39237 bp, 29 predicted proteins | sample MGYA00380282_ERZ894191 | MGnify/ENA primary metagenome ERZ894191 (study PRJEB32331, sample SAMN06328485) | human gut metagenome | biome: human gut microbiome; feature: stool | host: Homo sapiens | collected 2013-02-21 ...
GGCCCCGCGGCATATTCTGCCCGCCCCCGGCGCGGCCCGCTGCACGATTGCCGAGGCGCTGCTGCGCCCCGCGCGGGCCGTAAGGATGCGGGATGCGGTGGGGGAGACCTCCGCGGAGTATCTCTGGGCCTATCCCCCCGGCGTGCCGCTGGTGGCACCGGGCGAGGAAGTGACGGCAGAGCTGGTGACGGCCTGCCGTGCATTGGAGCAAGCCGGAACCGCGCTGAAGCATACGGGCGGCAGCGGGGCGGAGGAGATTGCGGTTTTGTTGTAAAGGGGTTCCGACGGGCCTCCCGCTGTCTGTTGTTTTCCCTCTGCCCCTATTGACAAACCCCGGATTTCCGTGTACAATAATAATAATTCTAAAATGTATAAAGGGGTGACTGTTTTATGAAGCACATCCAGACTCTCGAGACCCGCGACATGGCTAAGAGCCTGCTGAACGGCGGCTGCGGCGAGTGCCAGACTTCCTGCCAGAGCGCCTGCAAGACCAGCTGCGGCATTGCCAACCAGCCTTGCGAGAAGACCGACAAGTAATTTTTGCTGGCTTTGATGCCGGGATGCCGTGTGGCAGCCCGGCATTTTCTATGATACAAACGGTGCGGCGGGCGCATATAGAATGCGCCCCTACAGGGGGGATGCCGTAGGGGCGGATTCCATATCCGCCCGTGGCCGTCCGCCGCATTGCACTATAACAAAACGGAGAAAACCATGATCCATCAATACAAATTAAGCGGTTACAACATTGTGCTGGATGTCTACAGCGGCAGCGTGCATGCGGTGGATGACGTCGCCTATGACGCCATCGCCCTGATCGACCAAGGCAGCAGCCGGGAGCAGGCTGCTGCAGCCCTTACCAAAAAGTACGCGGACCGCGCCGATGTGACCGCCGCCGACATCAGCGACGTGCTCGATGACATCGACGAGCTGACCGCCGCGGGCCAACTGTTTGCGCCCGACGCCTACGCCGACCACGCCTTTGACTTCAAAAACCGCTCCAACGTTGTCAAGGCACTCTGCCTGCACGTCGCCCACACCTGCAACCTGAATTGCAGCTACTGCTTCGCCGCGCAGGGCAAGTTCCACGGCGAGGCCGGTCTCATGAGCTTCGAGACCGGCAAGCGCGCGCTGGATTTCCTCATCGAAAACTCCGGCACCCGCCGCAACCTCGAGGTCGATTTCTTCGGCGGCGAACCGCTGATGAACTTTGAGGTCTGCAAGCAGCTGGTTGCCTATGCACGCAGCATCGAGAAAAAGTACAACAAAAACTTCCGCTTCACGATGACGACCAACGGCATCGGCATCACCGACGAAGTCATTGACTGGTGCAATAAAGAATGCCACAACGTTGTTTTGTCGCTGGATGGCCGCAAGGAAGTCAATGACCGCTTCCGCGTCGACCTCGCGGGCAACGGCAGCTATGACCGCATCGTGCCTAAGTTCCAGAAGCTCGTCAAGGCGCGCGGCGGCCAGGGCTACTATATGCGCGGCACGTTTACGCATCACAACGTTGATTTTACGAAGGACCTGTTCCACATGGCCGACGACCTCGGCTTTACCGAGCTGTCCATGGAGCCGGTTGTCGCCCCGCCGGACTCCCCCGAGGCCCTGACCGAGGAGGACCTGCCCAAGCTGTTCGACCAGTATGAGCTGCTGGCCAACGACATGCTGCGCCGCCAGAAGGCCGGCAAGCCGATCACGTTCTATCATTATATTTTGGACCTCAAGCACGGCCCCTGCATCTACAAGCGCATTTCGGGCTGCGGCTCCGGCACCGAGTACATGGCCGTGACCCCCTGGGGCGACCTGTACCCCTGCCACCAGTTTGTCGGCGACCCGGCGTACAAGCTGGGCAATGTCTGGGACGGCGTGACCAACACCGCCCTGCGCGACGAGTTCAAGCTGTGCAACGTCTATGCCCGCCCCGACTGCAAGGACTGCTGGGCACGCCTGTACTGCGCGGGCGGCTGCGCGGCCAACGCCCTGCACGCTACCGGCGACATCCACGGCACGTATGAGTACGGCTGCAAGGTGTTCCGTAAGCGGATGGAGTGCGCCCTGATGATGCAGGTCGCCCAGCGCCTTGACCCCGAGCTGGCGAAGAACGCCGTCCGGTTTGAGAGTGACTGCGACGGGTGTGGTGAGGGCAACGACGGCGCGTGCGAGAAATAAATAGCCATTGAGTATGCCGCTCTGTAGGGGCCGGACATGTCCGGCCCCTACCGCGTCACAATGGCAAACGGCAGCTGCGGAGGGGTCAAGACCCCTCCCTACAGATCGGGGTCCACGGGTGCTTTGTAGGGAACGGTCTTGACCGTTCCGGGGACGTGTGCCGTTATTGCATGGTAAAACATTGTTGAGGCGTAGGGGCCGGGCATGCCCGGCCCGCAGCTTACCGGCAAGCACCTGCTTTCCGGTTTATGTTGCGGGCCGGACATGTCCGGCCCCTACCGCGTCACAATGGCAAACGGCAGCTGCGGAGGGGTCAAGACCCCTCCCTACAGATCGGGGTCCACGGGTGCTTTGTAGGGAACGGTCTTGACCGTTCCGGGGACGTGTGCCGTTATTGCATGGTAAAACATTGTTGAGGCGTAGGGGCCGGGCATGCCCGGCCCGCAGCTTACCGGCAAGCACCTGCTTGCGGTTTATGTTGCGGGCCGGACATGTCCGGCCCCTACAGGAATATAAAAGATAAACGCCTGTCAGCTGTTTATCTGCCAATCGCCGCGCACTTCTCCTTCAGCCAGACCTTCTCGTCCTCGTTCAGGCGGGGGCTGAGCACCTCGTAGACATGGGCGTGGTAGTCGTTCAGCCAGTTGATCTGGTCGCGGCTCAGCTCGTCCACAAGGACCGGCTCGGTGGAGATGGGCACCAGCGTCAAAGGCGCAAAGCCCAGCCAGTGGCCGTACTGGTTCTCGCCCAGGTCGATGCACTCCAGCTCGTTCTCAATGCGGATGCCGACCTCGTCGGTCTCGTAGATGCCCGGCTCGTCGGTGATGGTCATGCCGGGCTTAAAAATCACGGGGTTGTTCGGGCGCAGGCTCTGCGGGCCCTCGTGTACGCCGGAGATAAAGCCGACGCCGTGGCCGGTGCCGCAGCGGTAGTTGACCTTGTGCGCCCAGACCGGGCCGCGGGCAAAGGTATCCAGCGCAAAGCCGGTGCAGTAGTCCAGGAACACCGCGCGGGCCATGTCGATGTGGCTCTGCAGCACCCAGGTGTAATAGCGGCGCTCGTTGTCGGTCAGCGGGCCGACGGGGTAGGTGCGGGTGATGTCGGTGGTGCCGCAGTCGTACTGGCCGCCGTTGTCCACCAGCAGGAAGCCGCGCGGCTCGATGACGCTGTTCACGTCGCCCTCGGCGTGGTAGTGCATCATGGCGGCGTTGGCGCCGTAGGCCGCAATCGTGGAGAAACTGTCCTCAAAGTAGCCGGGCATCTCGGCGCGGCGCTTCTGCAGCATCGTGTCGATGTCGATCTCGGTCAGCTGCTTACCCTCGGCCAGCGCCTTTTCCAGATCCATCTGGAAACGCACCACGGCGACGCCGTCGCGGATATGGCACTCGCGGATGTTCTTCAGCTCGGTCTCGTTCTTGATGCCCTTCAGGGCAAAAATCGGGTCGGCACCGGCCACGGTCTTGTGGGCGGTCAGGGCCTCGTACAGGGCGTAGTTGGTGGCCTTCTCGTCCACCAGGAACACCTCGTCGGCGGGCAGGGCGTGGACGGCGTCGATAATTTCCTCGTAGCCGCGCAGCGTCACGCCGCTCTCGGCCAGCGTGGCGGTGTCGGCGTCGGACAGGCGGCCCGGCGCGATAAACAGCGTGCAGGCGTCCATTGTGACCAGCGCGTAGGCGACGGCCAGCGGGGTGCAGGGCAGGTCGCGGGCGCGCAGGTTCAGCAGCCAGCCCACGCAGTCCAGACCGGTCACGGCCAGTGCGGTGGCACCGGCCTTCTGCAGCTCGGCACGCACCATGGCGATGCGGTCCGCGGCAGTCGCGCCGGTCTGGGCCGGGGTCAGCAGCTCACAGGGGGTGTCGGGCAGGGCCGGGCGCTCGCCGGTGGCGTCCCAGATCGGGCTGGCCACGTCCTGACTCTTGAGGGAGGCCCCCTTCTTGGCCAATGCGTCGATGTACTCCTTGGCAATCGTGGCGGGCACGCAGCTGCCGTCCAGCAGCAGGGTCTGGCCGTCCGCAAAGTGGCTCTCAAGGTACTCGGCCACGGTGGGCACGCCCGCGGAGCCCGCGTGCATGCACTCGATCTCGCTGCCGGCCAGCTGCTTGTCGGCCTGCACGTAGAAGCGGCCATCGCACCACAGGGCGCTGCGGTCTTGAGTCACAACGAGGGTCGAGTTCTCGCCGATGAAGCCGGAGAACCACGGCAGAGCGTTATAATAGCCGGGCAGGTACTCGCTGCAATGGGGATCGCTGGTCATGATGAGCACGCCGTCCGCGCCCGCCGCTTTGGCAGCGGCACGCAGCGCGGCGATTTTTTCATTGGTAGTCAAAATGGATCGCTCCTTTTTGTGATAGATATTGGGGTTAGGTATATCATACCACGAATGGTGCAAATAATAAATAAGAAATAATAAATAATAAATATTGTGGAGTTTGTGCCCGGGGGCACAAACAAAAATACGACGCGCCGTAGGGGCGGCGTCCCCGACGCCCCGCCATGCAGAAGATGGTTTGCGGGCAATGCGTAGGGGAGGGATATATGCCGCCCCTACGGGCCAACCCGCCAACGTCTGCCTACCCGGCGGAGCGGTCAAGACCGCTCCCTACAAAGCACCCGTGAACGATAGCCCGTAGGGAGGGGTCTTGACCCCTCCGAGGCAGCCGGTGGCAGCCGCGTGGTAGGGGCCGGGCATGCCCGGCCTGCAGCATTAAAGGCAATTGCCAATTAAAGGGTGGCCGCGCCGACCCCCGGGCCGGGCATGCCCGGCCCCTACAGTGCTGCCCAAATCCAATAAATTTTGCAAAAAATTCAAAATTTCCCGCGCAAAATGGCGCAAAACCCCTTGACGTGTTTGTTATAATAGTATTAGCAGTTAGTGTAATAGATTGCCAACCAACTGAACATCTGAACATATCTTGAATAGAGGTACCCAACTATGGCTGAAAAGAAAACCAAAATCGACATTTTCTCCGGCTTCCTCGGCGCCGGCAAGACCACCCTTATCAAAAAGCTCATCAAGGAGGCCTTCGCCGGTGAGCAGATTGTCCTGATCGAGAACGAATTCGGCGAGATCGGCATCGACGGCGGCTTCATGCGCGAGGCCGGCATTCAGGTCAATGAGCTGAACTCCGGCTGCATCTGCTGCAGCCTGGTCGGCGATTTCCGCGAGGCACTGAAGAAGGTCGTCGAGACCTACCACCCGGACCGCATCCTCATTGAGCCGTCGGGCGTCGGCAAGCTGTCCGACGTGACCCGCGCCGTCGAGGGCGTCGCCGAGGATCTGCCCGTCATCCTGAACAGCTTTGTCACCGTCGCCGACGTGAACAAGGTCAAGATGTATATGAAGAACTTCGGTGAGTTCTATGACGACCAGGTCAGCCATGCGTCCTGCATCATCCTGAGCCGCACCGGCAACGCCAGTGAGGAGAAGGTCGCTGCCGCCGTCGCCCTGCTGGCAGAGAAGAACCCCACCGCCACCATCGTCACCACCGACTGGACCGTCCTGACCGGCGCACAGATCGTCTCTGTCATGGATGGCAAGCGCGACCTCGTCGCCGAGCTGCTGACCGAGGCCCGCGCCGCCAACGTGGCCCATGCCGACGAGGATGAGCACGAGCACCACCATCATCACCATCACGACCACGATGAGGACGACCACGACTGCTGCTGCCATCATCATCACGACGAGGACGACGACGAGGACGAGCACGAGCATCACCATCATCACGACCATGATGACGATGACCACGACTGCTGCCATCACCACGACGACGAGGACGAGCACGAGCATCACCATGAGCACCACTATGACGAGCACGGCGTCTGCTCCTGCGGGCATCATCACCACCACGACCACGACGCCGACGAGGTGTTCACGAGCTGGGGCAAGGAGACGGCCCACAAATACAGCCGTGAGGATCTGGACAAGGCCCTGCACGCGCTGGACGAGGGCGCTTACGGCATGATCCTGCGCGCCAAGGGCATTGTGGACGGCGGCGACACCTGGTACGAGTTCGACATGGTCCCCGGCGAGCACGAGATCCGCCCCTGCGGCCCCGACGTCACCGGCAAGCTCTGCGTTATCGGCTCCCAGCTGAAGGAGCATGAGATCGCGGAATTGTTCCACGTTTGATAAGAATGCCTTCCCCCTTGGGGGAAGGTGCCCGAGGCCCCGACCGAGGGCGGATGAGGGGCGAGCCTGCCGCAGCAGCCCACGAATGGCTGGCCGCGATCAGCTCTCCCCTCATCAGTCCGCTTCGCGGACAGCTTCTCCCCCCGGGGAGAAGCCTTTGACTGCTACTAACCGAAAGGACGTCCCCTATGCCTAAACAAATCCCCGTATATCTCTTCGTCGGCCAGCTGGAGAGCGGCAAGACGAAATTCATTCAGGAAACGATGGAGGACCCCAACTTCGACTCCGGCGACAAGACCCTGCTGCTGGTCTGCGAGGAGGGCGAGATCGAGTACGACCCGTCCAAGTTCGCCTTCGGCGGCGTGCACGTTGCCCAGATCGAGGATAAGAGCGAGCTGACTGCCGAGAACCTGACCGCGCTCGAAAAGAAGTCCGGCTGCGGCCGCGTCATCATCGAGTACAACGGTATGTGGCTCATTCAGGAGCTGTACGACGCCCTGCCCGACAACTGGCTCGTCTACCAGAGCCTGGCCACCGCCGACGGTACGACCATCAAGACCTACGCGGGCGACAGCGCCATGCGCAGCCTGCTGCTGGACAAGCTGCGCGGCAGTGAGCTGCTGGTCGTCAACCGCGCCGAGGCTGTCAACGACGACGAGAGCCGCCAGCTCATCCACAAGCTGGTGCGCCAGGCCAGCCGCCGCTGCGACATCGCCTACGAGTTCAAGGACGGCAGCGTCGCCTATGACGACATCCCCGACCCGCTGCCCTTCGACGTGGACGCGCCGGTCATTGAGATCCCCGAGGAGTTCTTCGGTATATGGTACATGGACTGCATGGATGACCCGAAGAAATATGACGGCAAGACGGTCAAATATCTGGCTCAGGTCTGCCAGACCCCCCAGGCCGGCAAGGGCGCGTTTGTGCCCGGACGCTTTGCCATGACCTGCTGCGTGCAGGATATCCAGTTTGTGGGCATGCCCTGCAAATACGACGATTACAAGTCGCTGGAGCAGCGCAGCTGGATCAACATTACAGCCAAGGTCAACGTCAAGTACCACCCCATCTACAAGGGCCAGACCCCCGATTCCACCGGCCCTGTCCTGACCGCCATCTCCGTCGAGCCGGGCGAAAAGCCCGCGCAGGACGTGGTGATGTTCAGCTGATATTGCAATAGAAAAGCACCTGCCTTCGTGAGAAAGCAGGTGCTTTTTGATTGACAGGCATTTTCCGAAACGTGCCGCGGAGCGGTCAAGACCGCTCCCTACGGGCTGGCGTTCACGGGTGCTTTGTAGGGAGGGGTCTTGACCCCTCCGTCGGGTAGACAGGGCGCTGATGTGGCGTCTGCTAACGGAAAACCTCCGGGCCGGGCATGCCCGGCCCCTACTGCGCAAAAATCAACCGCGCGTTCCCGCGATCTTGGAATCGGTGCTCCACCCCTGCAAATCGGTGGGCGTCAGGCTGCTCATCCAATTTTCGCGCTCGGTCTCCCACTGGTCCCAGGCGGCCTGGCTGCGGATGGCGGTGCCGCTCTCAAAGGCATCGTCCCACGGGTTGGCCGGGTCGGGGTCGGTGGGGTCCCAGCCGCGCTTCTCGGTGTCGGCGGGGTCGGTGTAGATCGTGCCGGGCTTTCCCATCGGGCCGGGGTCATCGGCGTCGTTGTAGATGATGACCGGCGTGCCCAGCGGGCAGTTGTCGTAGATCCACTTTACGTCCACCACGGCCAGCCGGATGCAGCCCAGACTGGCGCGGGTGCCCAGCAGGTTGAACTCGTCGTACTCCACATCGTCCTTGTGCTGGCTGTAGTAGGGCACGCTGTGGAACAGGTAGCTGTCATAGATGCGGGTCGCGTACTGGCCGTAGCTCGGGCCCATCAGCAGCCGCCAGCTGTAGTCCACCGGGGTCGAAAAATACCCGGTGGGGGTGTCCATGCCGCCGCTGCACACCATCGCCATGAACGGAACAGCGTACTTTTTTGTGGCAGAATCCACGGCGTAGACCGTGACCACGCCGCCTGCGTTGTTGACCGCCAGCAGGTAGGGGAAGCCCTCCTTCGCGTCCAGCGTCAGGCCGTAGGCGGCAAACTGCGTTTCCAGCCCGGCCAGCGTCTCGGCGGCGTTATCGTCCCAGGTCGTCGGGTCCTTGATCTGCGGCGCGTCCTTGGTGGCGTTGCTCGTGGCCGTCGCCATCGCGGGGGCCACTGTCGGCTCGGGCGTCGGCATGGGGCTTGTCTCCGGCGTGGCGGCGGGGGCCGCCGTGGTCTGCGGCGTCGGGGCGGGCAGCACGTCCTGTGGGGCGTTGGGCATCTGCACGCAGGCACACAGCAGTGCAACCGTCAGCAGAAGCGGAAAAATGCGGCGTAGAATCGACATAAAATCTCCTTAGTGTTTGGTGACGCCGTACTCCTCGGCCACGAATTTCTCCAGCGCGGCAAAGCTGCGGCGGACTTTTTCGGTCTCGATGCAGTATGCCATGCGGAAGTAGCCGGGGCAGCCGAAGCTGTCACCGGGGACCAGCGCCAGGTCATATTTCAGCGCCTTTTGGCAGAACGCCTTTGCGTCGTCCTCCAGCGCCTTCGGGAAGATGTAGAACGTGCCGTCCGGCTTGACGACGGTGAAGCCCAGCGCGATCAGCTCGTCGTAGATCAGGTTCATGTTCGTCTCGTAGACGGACAGGTCGCTGGTCACGTCAAGGCAGCGCTCGACGGCCATCTGGATGAGGGACGACGGGCAGTTGTGGCCGGTCCCGCGGGAAATCTGGCCGCACATCGGCACGATGTACGCGGCGTCCTCGCACCGCGGGTTGGCGGCCACATAGCCGATACGCTCGCCCGGCACGCTCAGACTCTTGGAGAAGGAGTAGCAGGTGAGCGTATCATCGTAGAATTTGGCGGGGTAGGGCGTGACCCTGCCGCCGAACGAAATCTCGCGGTACGGCTCGTCGGAAATCAGGAAGATGTGGTGGCCGTATTTGGCGCTCGCCTCGGTCAAAAAGTCGGCCAGCTGCTGCAGGGTCTCCGCGCTGTAGGCGGTGCCGCTGGGGTTGTTGGGGCTGTTGATGAGCACGGCGGCGGTGTTCTCGTCCACGAGCTGCGCGAACGCCTCAAAGTCGATCTGAAAGTCCGCGCACCGCGGCGGCGTCACGCGCAGGGTAAGCCCCGCGCCCTCGATGTACGGCTTGTACTCGGGGAAGAACGGCGCAAACGTTACGATGTTCTGCCCGGGCACGCCGACGCAGCGCACAGCATGGGCCAGCGCACCCGCCGCGCCCGTCGTCATAAAGATATGGTCGGCGGTGTAGTCCATGCCGAACCGGCGGTTCAGGCTTTCGGCCACGGCCTTGCGGGTGGACGGCAGCGTCAGCGTCGGCGTATAGCCATGCAGCCTGACGGGGTCGGTGTGGGCCAGCAGGTCCTCGCAAGCCGCGGTGAACTGCGGCGGGCAGGGGACAGACGGGTTGCCCAGCGAGTAATCGAACACGTTCTCATAGCCGATCTCCGCGCCGCGGGCGGTGCTCCATTCAGAAATCTGACGGATAACCGACTTGGCGCCCAGCATATCTTTATAGTGCTGTGCAATCATAATAACAGCTCCTTTTTGTGAAAAATGTTGTAATTTGACCCGGAAACAGCAGTCCGTAGGGGCCGGGCATGCCCGGCCCGCAGCCTTGCCATTGTATCCCCTTTACCGGTTTGCATCGTAGGGAGGGGTCTTGACCCCTCCGCGGGGCGTCGGGGACGCCGCCCCCTACAACGATCCGCAAGGCTTCTCCTTATCGCAAACGGGCACGGCGGCCTGTGGGCAGGCCGCCCTACGTATGGTCCGTAAACTTCTGCTACGCGGGCGTCGGGGTCGCCCCGGAACGGTCCGGTCAAATCCCGTCTCCGGGCAATCTCCCGGCATTCCAGGCGTTTCGGGTGCCCTGGTTACTCACGTCACCCTAAAACAACCTTTTCCAACCCCTGGGTATCCTCGGCCAAATATTCTGCCCCGGCTTCGGTCAGCTCCTCGCGGGTCCGGAACCCCCACAGCACCCCGCAGCAGGGTAGGCCCGCGTTGTGGGCGGTCTCCACGTCCACATTGCTGTCACCGACGTACAGCACACTGCCGTCGGCCTCGACGCCAAGGTGCGCCATCAGGGCGCGCGTCCCCTCGGGGGCGGGCTTCGTGGGCACGTCGGGCAGCGCACCGCGGACGACCTCAAACAGGTCGGCGTCAAAATACCGCGCGACCACGGCGCGGGCAAACTCGTCCGCCTTGTTGGAGAACACCGCCATCCGCACCCCGGCGGCCTTCAGCCGGGCCAGCAGCGCCGGCATACCGGGGTACGGCGCGGTCTTGTCGTGCATGTGCGCGCCGTAGACCTTATCAAACTCGGCCAGCGTCGCGGCCAGCTGCTCCGGGCTGCGGCAGCTTGCGGGGCTGAACCGTTCCACCAGCTTCGGGATGCCGTTGCCCACAAAATAGCGGTACTGCGCAGTTTCATACTGCGGCCAGCCGTGGGCGGCGCAGACGCGGTTCGCGGAGTCGGCCAGGTCGTCAATCGTGTTCAGCAGGGTCCCATCCAAATCAAACAGTACGGTTTTATACATTCCTCAAAACCTCTTTGCACAAGAAATCACTCTTATTATAGTGGCATTTGACGAAAACAGCAAGCCGCCGCGCCCATTTACCGTAAAAAAGATGTAAATTCTCAAAAAGCTGTTCCCATTTGCACGATTTATGGTATTATATAAGGTAGCACGTAAGGAGGTTTCTCGAATGGTTTTGTTTTTGGATTTGCTGCGTTCGGTCATCTACGGTGTGATCGAGGGCATTACCGAGTGGCTGCCCATCTCCAGCACCGGCCACATGATCCTGGCCGAGCAGGTACTTAAATTCAGCTTCAGCGCCGAATTTATGGAGATGTTCCGCGTCGTCATTCAGCTGGGCGCGATCCTGGCCGTTGTGGTCATGTATTTCAAAAAGCTGTGGCCCTTCTGCGTTGACAATGGCCGTGACTCCGGCCTGGCGAAGCACGTCCGCTGGCCGGTCATGCGGCTGTGGTTCAAGATCATCGTCGCCTGCCTGCCCGCCGCCGTGCTGGGCCTGGCGCTGGACGACTGGATCGACGCACATTTTTATAACAGCGTCGTCGTCGCGGTCATGCTGATCGTCTACGGCATCGCGTTCATCCTCATCGAGCGCCGCCCCCGCGTGCCCACCACCACCAAGCTGAGCCGCATCACCTACAGGCAGGCGCTTATCGTCGGTGCGTGGCAGGTGCTGGCGCTCATCCCCGGCACGTCCCGCAGCGGCTCCACCATCATCGGCGGCCTGCTCTGCGGCATGAGCCGCGCCTGCGCGTCCCAGTTCACCTTCTTCCTGGCCATCCCGGTCATGGCGGGTGCGTCGGGCCTCAAGCTCGTCAAGTTCCTGGCGGGCGGCGGCGTCTTTACGGTTGGCGAGACCGGCGCGCTGCTGGTCGGCTGCATCGTGGCATTTGTCGTCTCCATTCTGGCCATCCGCTTCCTGATGGACTACGTCAAGAAGCACACCTTCACGGCCTTCGGCTGGTACCGCATCGCCCTTGGCATCGTCGTCCTGGGTGTCTGGGCCCTGCAGACATTCGTGCTGGCGTAACATTTTAAATAAAAAGCTGCTGTCTCCCGGCATGGGGGACAGCAGCTTTTTTGTTTGGTGCGTGCAAAGCCTCCCTTGTCAAAGGGAGGTGCCGCCAAAGGCGGCGGAGGGATTCCGTCGGGCTTTACGGGGCTGCTTGCCCGGGCAAGCGGGCAGAGCCTCTCCGGCCTGCTTCGCGGCCACCTCCCCACCGTGTGGGGAGGCTTGCTTCGGACGGCTTCGCCGTCCGCGAAAGGCTCCCCTTACAGGGGAGCTGGCCGAGCCCGCGAGGCCTGAGGGGCTTTTGTCGGGCCTTGCGTCAGCGCCCGTTACTCTCTTTTACGCTTGCTATACAGCACAGCAGCCGCACCGCCGGAAATTACCAGCAGTGCCCACAGCAGGGCGAGGTTTACGTCGTCGCCAGTGGCGGGAATCGCGCTGGCCGCCTGTACGGCGGGGGCAGTGGTTACGGCGGGTGCTACTGTCGGGACCGTGGTGGGGGCTGCCGTTGCCGTCGGTGCAACTGTCGGCGCTGCCGTGGCCTGCGGGGCCTCGGTGGGGGCCGGGGTCGGCGTGGGCTTCGTCTGCAAGGCGGCAAGTGCGTCCTCAATGGCCTTAGCCATGGCGTCCACGACGCTCTGCTCGTCGATCTTCTTGCCGCGGATGACCGCATTGACAGCGGCATCCACCGCGGTCAGGTCAAGGTAATCGTCGCGGTTCAGCGCAGCGGCCTTGGCAAGGGCGGCGTCCACGGCGGTATAGTCCGCGCCCTTCAGCACCAGCGCCGAAACAGCGCCCCGGATGGCCTGCGCCATAGCGTTGACGTCGGATTGCTGGAGAGCATTGCAGCTACGCACAACGTTGGCGACGGCGGCATCCACAGCGGAAAAGTCGGTGTAAAGGCTGCGGTCAAGCGCGTTGACCTCGGCGAGAGCAGCGTCCACATCGGTATAATCAGCGGGGAGCGTGGGGGCGTTCCAGCCAAAGGTGGTATGATTTGCGCCCGCCTGCCAGACAACGCCGGGATAGGCGTTTGCGTTCAGCGCGGCGATGATGGCGTCGGAGTTGAAATCGTCGGTGGGTTGGCCGCACTGTCTTTCGTCGAAGTTGGGGTCAGCACCGGCAGTGCCTGCATCCCAGTCAACGATCAAGCGCACAACGGCGGCGCAGGTGTTTCCATCGGGCAGGCTGGTCGGCCAGTAGCAGTTGCTGACGCTGCTGTCTACAATGGCCGCAATAAAGGTGATGTTTTCTGGCATGGCGCAGGTGAAGTCGTTGGTAGAAACAAGGCAGTTGCGGATGGTGACACCCGGCTGACCCCCGAAGTCAAAGTTTGCGCCGAGAATGCCGCCGACAGCGGAATCTATATAACCGCAGGAGACAGAGCCGCCGAACCAGCAGTCGGAAATCAGGGAATCAACGTCAGAGTTCTCCCACTGGCCAATAAGACCACCTACAGTGTCGCAGTCCTCGCCCTCGCAGTAGGTGCTGATGACGGCAGCATCGGAACCGCAGCCGATGATTTTGGAACGCCATGTGCACTGACCGACCAGACCGCCCAGCATTTTGTCGCCAGCGGCGCTCTCGACGCGGCCAGAGGTGTAACAGTTCAGAACGGTGGAGGCGTTGGCCCAGTCAGCCAGAATGCCCTCTACCAGATGGTCGTTGGCGGAGTAGATGTCAGCGTTCAGTACGTTCAGGTTTTGCACCAAAGCTCCGTCGGAGAGCACGCCGAACAAGCCCTGTCGGTCGGCGCTGGACTTGGAAGTAAGGTTTGTAATGTAATGATTTTGGCCGTCGAACGTACCACCGAAGAATAGGCTGTGATTGGAGCCGATACCGATGGAACGCCACTCATGCCCGGCAAGGTCGAGGTCAGCGTCCAGATAAATCTTCTTTCCGGCCATGGTGTTGCCGCCATTGACGATTTCTGCCAGACCCGCCAGCTGTTCGGCGGTGGTGAGGTGAAATTCCGTGTCGGTGTCGTTGTACCAGCTTACATCGCTTGTGCCGTCCCACGATTTATAAGTGGGGGGGTGACAGCGAAAGCCGAGAGTGGTAGCGCGGTGCAGCAGAGCACCAGCGCCAGCAGCATCGCGAGGAGCTTGCGGTGAGTTTTCATGGATTCGCGTCCTTTCTGTAGTAAAATACAATATATAGTTATTTTAATACACGGTAGGATAAAATGCAAGGAGCATAATGAAATTTGACTGACACAAAAACGGAACAGATGTGCAATCTGTTCCGTTGAAAACACTTTTGCGGTTGGCTTTCCGCTTCTTTGTTACCCCTTCGGGAACGTCACCCGTATGGTCGTCCCGGTGCCGACCTGGCTCTGCAGGTCAATTTTTGCGTCGTGCAGCAGGGCAATGTGCTTGACGATGGCAAGCCCTAAGCCCGTGCCGCCCGTGGCCTTGGAGCGGCTCTTGTCCACGCGGTAGAACCGCTCAAACACGCGGGTCTGGCTGTCCTGCGGGATGCCGATGCCGTTGTCCTCGACCTCAAAATACGGGCAGCCGTCGCCGCCTACACCGCAGCGCAGCTCCACATGGCCGCCCGGGCGGTTGTAGCGGATGGCATTGTCGCACAAATTCTGCGTCAGTTCGCTCAATTGGTCGCGGCTGCCGCGCACGGTGGCGGGTTTGGCGTCGTATTGCAGCGTCACGTAGGCCCGGCGGGCGTTGACCGTCATGTTCTGGGCCGTCTCCTTGACCAGCGCGGCCAGATCCACAGGGGCCATCTCGGTCACAGGCTCGCGGCTGTGGCTGGCCTGGGTGCTGTCCAGCTCACTCAATTGCAGAATGTCGCTGACCAGCGCGATCATCCGCTGTGCCTCCTTGTGGATGCGCGCGGCGAAGGTCGGCACGTCGGCGGGCTTTGCCATGCCGGTCTCGATCAGCTCGGCATAGCCGGAAATGCTCGTCAGCGGGGTTTTCAGCTCGTGGCTGACGTTGGCCGTGAACTCGCGGCGCATTGTCTCGTTGTCCTCGCGCAGCTTGCGGTCCGTCTGGATCGTCCGCGCCAGCGGGATCAATTCTTCATAGGGCACATCGGCCTCAATCGTGTCCAGATGCTCGGCCAGATGGTTGATGGGCTGCACCATGCGGCGGGTCAGCCACCAGCTGAACAGCGTGGCAGCGAGCAAAATCAGCACGACTGCGCCGCACAGCAGCGGCAGAGTGTCGGTGCTCAGGCCCCAGATGTTCGCTACGTCCTCGCCCACGCGCAGCACCTGTGCGCCCTCCGGCAGGTCGATGCGCACGGCGTAGTAGTGCGTCTCCAGCTGCAGCGTCTCGCTCTCGCGGGTGATGCACGCGGAACCGCTCGCCATTGCCTGTTGAAATTCCGGGCGGTCGGCGTGGTTGGGCAGGTCGGTCTGGGCCGCGTAGATGTCGCCGTTTACATCCACGATGTAGGAACCGCGCTTGGTGTCGTACAGCACCGTGCCGTCTGTGTCGATGAGGGTGATGCGCAGGGGGAGGTTCTCAGGCAGCAGGTTCAGCAGCGTGGTAGCGCTGTGGGTGTCCTGTGCCTCGTAGGCTGCGGCATAGCCATGGCAGATCTGCATCAGGTAATTGTCAATGCGTTCTGCGTAGCTGCGCTGAAAAAGCGCCGTCGCCGCCGTCAGCACGGCCAGCGCGCAGAGCAGCCCGGTCAGGATCAGGCCGCGCCGGTAGCGGCGGGTCATGCTGAGGGGCTGGCGCGTGCAGCGTTCGTCGTCAGTCATCGCTGCCCTCCGTGCTCAGCTTGTAGCCCACCTTGCGCACGGTGCGGATGGCCTCGCCCGCCGCGCCGAGCTTCTGGCGCAGCGTGCGGACGTGCATGTCGATGGTGCGGGATTCGAGCAGATCGTCGGTGTCCCAGACGTCCTTCATGATGCGCTCGCGGGCCAGGACCTCCTCCGGGTGCTCCAAAAACAGATGCAGCAGCGCGTATTCTTTAAAGGTCAGCTCCACGGGCGCGCCGCCCACCCGGACGGTGCGGGACACGTCGTCCAGCACGATGTCCCCGAAGTGCAGCGTGGACGCGGCGGGCGCGGGGGCGGCAGCGGCGGCGCGGCGCAGCACGGCCCGCACGCGGGAGATGAACTCCATGATGCCGAACGGCTTGCACAGGTAGTCGTCCGCGCCGTGGTCCAGCCCCTTGACGACGTCGATCTCGCTGGTTTTGGCCGTGACCATGATGACCGGCGTTGCGGCGCAGGCCGGGTCGGCGCGCAGCTTGGCCAAAATCTGGTAGCCGTCCTCGTCGGGCAGCATGACGTCCAGAATGACCAGCTCGGGCCGCCCGCTGCGCAGCGCCGCCCAGAAGCTGGCCGCGTCCTCGCAGCCCGTGGTCTCGTATCCGTTGGATTGTAAAGCGTATTGCTCCAGCTCACGGATGCTGGAGTCGTCCTCGACGATGTAGATCATAGTAAATACCCCTTACTATAAACGTAGGGGCCGGGCATGCCCGGCCCGCGGCTTTGCGTGGCCGTCCGATAACGGGCGGCTGCTTTTCTGTTGCGGGCGGGGCATGCCCCGCCCCTACAAAAAGGCTTCCCCCTAGGGGCTGCGCCCGCAGGCGCGTGTCGGAGCGCAACCGCCGCAGGCGGCTCTTAGCGCGGAGACTGAAGCTGTCCGCGAAGCGGACTGATGAGGGCAACGTTATCGTGGCCGCCCGTTTACGGGTTGAAGCCGGAAGGCTGCCCCTCATCCGGCCTCGGTCGGAGCCTCGGCCACCTTCCCCCATAGGGGAAGGCACGTAATTTTTAGTTTTCAGCCGGATTTTCAGCGGGTTCGGAATACGCCTCCGGCGGGAAGGTGTAGCGGCCACGGTATTTCTCGTAGCGGCGCTCAAACTTCACGCTGCCGCCGTGCTTGACGTTGGCAAGATATTCGTGGGTGTCGAACTTGTCCGCCGCGACCTCGATCATGGCCACCGCAATGTTCGAGCAATGGTCGGCGATGCGCTCGTAATTCGTCAAAAGATCGTCCAGCACAAAGCCGTACTCGATCGTGCAGACACCGGCCTGCAGACGCGCGATGTGGCGGGTCTTGACCTCGCGCACCAGGCCGTCCACGACCTGCTCCAGCGGCTCGATTTTGCCGGCGGCGTAGGTGTCGCACTTCTGGAACGCATCCACCGTGCGGTTGACGATGTCCTGCACGGCGGCCTCCAGCACGGACAGGTCATTCAGCGCTTCTTCGCTGAATTTGATGTCCTTGTCGCGGATCTCCTGCGCTGTTTTAATAATGTTCACGGCGTGGTCGGAGACGCGCTCAAAGTCGCCGATGGTGTGCAGCAGCGTGTTGACGGTGCGGTTGTCATCCACTGAGAGATGCTTGGCGCTCAGCTTGACAAGGTAGGTGCCCAGCACGTCCTCATAATGGTCAACGGCGTCCTCTTTGCGCAGGACTTCGTCGGCGATGGCGTCATTCCAGACGCGGGTGGTGGACATGGCCTGCAAGAGCGCGGTGCGGCAGATTTCCGCCATATCGCTGCCGGTCAGCATGGCGCGGCCCACGGCCACGGACGGCGTAGTCAGCAGACGCTCGTCCAGCAGGGTGTTCTCCTGCTTTTTGTCGGACGGGGAGTCGGGCACGGTCAAAATGGCCAGCTTTTCCAGCAGGCGGTTGAACGGCAGCAGAATAGCTGTCGTTACTACGTTAAAAATTGTGTGTACGATGGCGATGCCGAAGGTGTTGGCCGTCTCGTTGAAGAAGGCAAAACCGATCAGCGCGTTCAGCCCGTAGAACCCGCACAGGAAGAGGATCGTGCCGATAACGTTAAAATAGAGATGGACGAAGGCGGTGCGCTTTGCGTTCTTGTTTGCACCCGCCGAGGAGATCAGCGCCGTGACGGTGGTGCCGATGTTCTGGCCCATGATGATGGGCACGGCAGCGGAGTAGGTGACCGCGCCGGTGCTGGTCAGGGCCTGCAGGATACCGACGGACGCCGACGAGGACTGCAAAACAGCCGTCAGCACCGCGCCCGCAATGACGCCGAGGATCGGGTTTTTGAAGCTGAGGAACAGATCCATGAACCACGGCTCGTCGGCCAGCGGGGACATGGCATGGGACATCGTGTTCATGCCGGCCATCAAAATAGAGAAGCCCAGCAGGATTTTACCGACGCCGCGCTTGCGGTCCTTGCCGATCATATACATCCAGATGCCGATGAAGCCGAGGATCGGGCTCCACGCGGTAGGGTTCATCATTTGGGTGAGGAAGCTGTCGCCCTCCAAGCCGGACAGCGAGAGCAGCCAGCCGGTGACAGTCGTACCGACGTTTGCGCCCATAATGACGCTGATGGCCTGATGCAGCTCCATCAGGCCGGAGTTGACGAAGCCAACGGCCATAACGGTGGTGGCACCGCTGGACTGAATGACGGCAGTGACGGCCATGCCGAGCAGCAAACCGCGGATGGGGCTGCTGGTCATGGTGGACAGAATGCCCTGCAGCTTACTGCCGGCGGTCTGTTCCAGAGCTTTCCCCATCAGGTCCATACCATACAAAAACATGGCAATGCCGCCCATCAGGGTGAACACATTAAAAATGGTCATCCGGTGTTACACATCCATTCTCTTATTGAGTTTTACACTATACCGCCTTCTATTATAATGTATGCGCCGCAGGTACACCACCACGGGAAGGTAAATGTTGTGTAAAATTTGTGTAAAACGGGCCGGCTGAACCGGGAACGGCAGTCTCCCGGGAGGTCGCTTTCTTTTGACAGCAAAAGAAAGCTCGCAAAGAAAACTGCCGCTGTTTCGACGCAGCGGACCCGCGACTTGGGGGCTGCACGCCCCCAAGACCCCCAAAGCGGAAGTCGGAAGTCTCGGCGGCTAAACGGACGCAGTATTACTGTCCGTTCTTAACGCCGCCGAGCCTTCCTCCACTTTAAATTCGGGGGTTCCCCCGAACCCCCGCTGCCGGAAACAGCAGTCCGTAGGGGCCGGGCATGCCCGGCCCTCCACCTTGCCGGTACCGCCCTTTTGCCTTTTGCATCGTAGGGAGGGGTCTTGACCCCTCCGCAGCCTTCCGCCGCCGCCCCGTCACCCCTTTGCCGCCCAATCCACTCCTAACTCCACCCCCACCCCCCTCCCTTTCCCAAAACTTTACAAACTTTACACGCTCTACACAAAACCTGCCCCCTCTTTGCAAAACCTTTACCGCGATTGTACCGTACTATGGTCGAAACCGGCGCAAAACCGCGGTACAATTAGCTTGCTTCCGGTGAAGCACTGGCAAAACATCCAAACTATACCACATAAATTTGGGAAAAAGGGAGAATACACACATGAAACGTACTTCTGCAATTGCTGCCGTTACCGCTGCGGCGCTGGCTCTGAGCCTGGCTGCCTGCGGCTCTGCCGATTCCGCCGCTGCTTCCTCTGCTCCTGCAGAGAGCACCGCCGCTTCCACCGAGGCTGCCTCCTCCGAGGCCCCTGCTTCTGAGGCTGCCCCTGCCGGTGACTTCGACGCCGACCAGGACATCACGGTCATCTCCCGTGAGGACGGCTCCGGCACCCGCGGCGCCTTCATCGAGCTGACCGGTGTCGAGGAGAAGAACGCCGACGGCAAGAAGGTCGATAACACCACCGAGGCCGCCGCCATCCAGTCCAGCACCAACGGCGTCATGACCGCAGTCGCCAACGATGAGACCGCTATCGGCTACATCAGCCTCGGCTCTCTGAGCAATGACGTCAAGGCTGTCACCGTCGGCGGCGTCGAAGCCTCCGCCGAGACCGTCAAGGACGGCAGCTACGTTCTGTCCCGTCCGTTCAATATCGTCACCAACGGCGACGCGACGGACCCCGTGGCCGTCGATTTCATTGCCTACTGCCTGAGCAAAGACGGCCAGGCCATCGCTACCGACAACGGCTACATCGGTGAGGACGGCGCGGACTTTACCTCCGCCCAGCCCGAGGGCAAGATCGTCGTCGGCGGTTCTTCCTCCGTCTCTCCGCTGATGGAGAAGCTGATCGAGGCTTACAAGACCGTCAACCCCAACGCCGAGCTGGAGCTCCAGACCACCGATTCCACCACCGGCGTCTCCGGCGCGCTGGAGGGCACCTACACCATCGGCATGGCCAGCCGTGAGCTGAAGGACTCCGAGGTCGAGGGCGGCGCCAAGGCTACCGTCCTGGCGCTGGATGGCATCGCCGTCGTCGTCAACCCCGGCAACACCACCGACGACCTGACCGTTGACCAGATCAAGGGCATCTACACCGGCGAGCTGACCACCTGGGCGGATGTGCAGTAAAGTATAGCGGCATCGTAGGGGCGGGGCATGCCCCGCCCGCAGCGTACCCGTGACCGCGCGGTTATGGGAAGGCTGCGGGCCGGACATGTCCGGCCCCTACATGGCATAGAACCAAAGGAGTATAGGAAAATGACCTCCAAGCTAAAAGAAGGCGTTATGCAGGGTGTGTTCACTCTCTGCGCCTGTGTGTCCATCCTGGCGGTGGCACTGATCTGCATCTTCCTGTTTGCCAACGGCGTGCCCACCCTGTTCAAGATCGGCCCGCTCAAGTTCCTGCTGGGCACGACATGGAAGCCCGGCAACGACATCTTCGGCATCCTGCCGATGATCCTGGGCAGCATCTACGTCACGGCGGGGGCTATCCTCGTCGGCGTGCCCATCGGCCTGCTGACGGCCATCTACATGTCCAAGTTCGCGTCGCCCCGCATCAATAAGGTCATGCTCCCGGCGGTGCAGCTGCTGGCCGGCATCCCGTCCGTCGTTTACGGTTTCTTTGGCATGATCGTGCTTGTGCCCGCCGTGCAGGCCATGGTCAAGTCGCCGTTCTTCAAAACTGTGCTCCACGTCAAGAGTGGCAAGGGCATGAGCCTGTTTACCGCCGCCGTGCTGCTGGGCATCATGATCCTGCCCACCATCATCACGGTCAGCAAGACGAGCCTCGACGCCGTGCCCGACAGCTACTACGAGGGCAGCCTTGCCCTTGGCGCGACGCATGAGCGCAGCGTGTTCTACGCCGTGCTGCCCGCCGCAAAATCCGGCGTGCTGTCGGCAGTAATCCTCGGCATTGGCCGCGCCATCGGTGAGACGATGGCCGTCGTCATGGTCGCGGGCAACCAGACCTGGATGCCCAAGGGTCTGTTCCAGGGCCTGCGCACGATGACCTCGAACATCGTCATCGAGATGGGCTACGCCGCCGACCTCCACCGCGAGGCGCTGATCGCCACCGGCGTTGTGCTGTTCGTATTCATCCTGCTTATCAACCTCTGCTTCAGCCTTGTGAAAGGGGGTAAAGACTATGCCTGAGATCGCCGCAGCGCAAACAGCCGCCGATATGACCTACGCAAAACCGCATGCGTTCCTGCCCACCGGCGGCAGCAACCGCCGCGCCGCCCGTGTGCAGGCCGCCGCGCTGCGCTGGCTTGTGCGCATGGCCGCCCTGCTGACCGCCGCGGTGCTGGTGTTCCTCATCGGCTACATTCTGGTCATGGGCATCCCCAATTTGAAGCCCGAGCTGTTCGCCTGGGAGTATAACTCCGAGAACGTCTCGCTGACGCCCGCGCTCATCAACACGGTGCTGATGACGGCCTTCTCGCTGGCGATCTCGACGCCGCTGGGCATCTTTGCGGCCATCTGGCTGGTCGAGTACGCCCACCGCGGCAGCAAGCTGGTCAAGGTCGTGCGCGTCACCACCGAGACACTGCAGGGCATCCCGTCCATCGTCTACGGCCTGTTCGGTATGCTGTTCTTCGTCACCAAGCTGCACTGGGGCTATTCGATGATCGCCGGTGCGTTCACGCTGGCCATCATGGTTCTGCCCGTCATCATGCGCACGACGGAGGAGGCGCTGATCGCAGTGCCCGACTCTTACCGCGAGGGCAGCTTTGGTCTGGGCGCGGGCAAGCTGCGCACGGTGTTCACAATCGTGCTGCCGTCCGCTATGCCCGGCATTTTGTCCGGCGTCATTCTGGCCACGGGCCGCATCGTCGGCGAGACCGCCGCGCTGATCTATACCGCAAGCTCTGTGGCAAAGATCCCGTCCAGCGTGTTCAGCTCCACCCGCACCCTGGCCGTACACATGTACCTGCTCTCGAACGAGGGCCTGTACATCGGCCAGACCTACGGCACGGCAGTGGTCCTGCTTGTGCTGGTGCTGGTCATCAACGGCCTGTCCGGCTTTGTGGCCGGCAGGCTGGCGAAGAAGTAAAGCCGCCTGCGGGGCGTCGAGGACGCCGCCCCCTACATACGCAGCAGCTTGTAGGGGCCGGGCATGCCCGGCCCGGAGGTCGGCGCGGCCACCCTTTAACGGGCAACTGCTTTTAATGTCGCGGGCCGGGCGGCAGACACCGGCTGCCCGGAGGGGTCAAGACCCCTCCCTACGATTCGTCGTTCACGGGTGCCATGTAGGGAGCGGTCTTGACCGCTCCGGAAACCTTCCGTCCGGCAGCCCCTTCCCCGGCGCCGCGCATGTAGGGGCCGCACATGTGCGGCCCGCAGGTGTACGGAAAACGGGTGCTCGTGGTCCGGGCCGCGGTCCGGGCATGCCCGGCCCCTGCCGATACAAGAAACAGAGCAGAAATAAGCAAAGAGGTCATCTATGAACAAATTTGAAGTGCGCAATATGGACCTGTACTATGGCAGCTTCCATGCGCTGAAAAATATCAATATTGACATCCCGGAAAAGGAGATCACCGCGTTCATCGGTCCGTCCGGCTGCGGCAAATCCACGTTTTTGAAAAGCCTGAACCGCATGAACGACCTCGTCGAGGGCTGCCGCATCTCCGGCGACATCAAGCTCGACGGCGTGGACATCTACAAGGACAAGATGGACGTCAACGTCCTGCGCAAGCGCGTCGGCATGGTGTTCCAGAAGCCGAACCCCTTCCCGATGTCCATCTATGACAACATCGCCTACGGCCCGCGGACCCACGGTATCCATAATAAAGCGCAGCTGGATGAGATCGTGGAAAGATCCCTGCGCGGCGCGGCCATCTGGGACGAGGTCAAGGACCGCCTGAACAAGAGCGCCCTGGGCATGTCGGGTGGCCAGCAGCAGCGCCTCTGCATTGCGCGCGCCCTGGCCGTTGAGCCCGAGGTCCTGCTGATGGATGAGCCGACGAGCGCCCTGGACCCCATCTCGACGTCCAAGGTCGAGGAGCTGGCCACGGAGCTGAAAGAGAATTACACCATCGTCATGGTCACCCACAACATGCAGCAGGCCGCGCGTATCAGCGATAAGACGGCATTTTTCCTGCTGGGCGAGCTGGTGGAGATGGGCCCGACGGAGCGTGTGTTCGCCACGCCCGTGGACAAGCGCACCGAGGATTACATCTCGGGCCGCTTCGGCTAAGGAGGTACGACAAATGGGTACGAGTGTACGAAAAATGTACGACGCCGAGCTGCTGCAGCTTGACACGATGCTGGCCCGCATGGGCCACGCCGCCGGCGGCGCGATCGAGAGCGCCATGACCGCCCTGCGCACCGGCGACACCGAGCTGGCCCGCAGCGTTATTGCCCGGGACAGCGAAATCGACTCCGCCGAGCATGAGATCGAGCACCGCTGCTTAACGCTGTTTCTGCGCCAGCAGCCCGTGGCGGGCGACCTGCGCAAGGTCTCCACGGCGCTGAAGATGGTCACCGACATTGAGCGCATCGCCGACCAGGCCAGCGACATTGCCGAGATAACGCTCCATCTCCACCCGGACGGCGCGCGCACCGTCGGCGTGCTGGACGACCTGTACGCGATGGGCGACATTGCCCTGCACATGGTCAAGGACGCCATTGCCGCCTACGTGCAGGTGGACCTGTCCACCGCCGCGCAGGTCATTGCCCGCGACGACGACTGCGACGCGATGTTCAGCCGTATTTCCAAGGAAATTGCGGCCTACATCGCCGCCCACCCCAGCGATGCCGAGACGGCGCTGGACTTATTTATGATCGATAAGTACCTTGAGCGCCTGGGCGACCACGCCGTGAACATTGCGGAATGGGTCGAGTTCCTCAAGACCGGCGTCCACAAATCCCGCAAGATCGTGTAATGCGGGGATACACAAGCCATTTTCTTATTATTTTCCTATACCAACCAAAACGGGACCTGCCGAAAAGCGGGCCCCGTTTTGGCGTGGAGGGAGGCTTTTTGTAGGGGCCGGGCATGCCCGGCCCGGAGGTCGGCGCGGCCACCCTTTAACGGGCAACTGCCTTTAACGCCGCGGGCCGGGCATTGCGGGGTTGTGAGCGTGGGGCCACGGTTGAGCGGAGCGAAACCGGGGAGCGAACAATGTTTGCCCCCGCGGGGCAAACAACCGCACGAGCGGGCCAGCTTTGCTGGCTGGCGGCGCTCGCTGTGCGCCGCCAAGCGCCCGGCCCCTACCGCGCGGCGGCCCCCGCCCGGCTGTCCGGAGGGGTCAAGACCCCTCCCTACAAGGCACCCGTGAGCGGCAGTTCGTAGGGAGCGGTCTTGACCGCTCCGGGTGCTTTGCGGCAACGTCAGCTTCCCTGTAGGGGCCGCGCGGCAGTAAAAAAGCAGCCGTCCCTTTCCGGAACGGCTGCTTGCTATCATTTCGCCCCTTTCCCCGCGAACACAACGTAAATCGTTTTGAACAAAATCTTTACGTCGCCCCAGAGAGACCAGTTGTCGATGTAGGCTACGTCGAGCTTGACGACCTCCTCAAAATCCTCGATGTCGCTGCGCCCGCTGACCTGCCACAGACCGGTGATGCCCGGCTTCATCGACAGGCGGCGCTTGTGGTGGCTCTCGTACTGCTTGTACTCATCCACCGTCGGCGGGCGGGTGCCCACAAGGCTCATATCGCCCCGCAGCACGTCAAAAAACTGCGGCAGCTCGTCAATGCTGGTGCGGCGGATGAATTTACCCACCTTGGTCACGCGGGGGTCATCCTCCATTTTGAACATCAGGCCGTTCATTTCATTCTGGGCCATCAGTTCCTTCTTGCGGGCCTCGGCGTCCACGTACATGCTGCGCAGCTTGTGGATGTAAAAATACCGCCCGTTGCGGCCCACACGCTTTTGTTTAAAAAACAGCGGGCCGGGGCTTTCGAGCTTGAGCGGGATGGCGACCACCGCGATGATCGGGATGCTGATGATACAGCCGATGACAGCGCCCACCACGTCCATGCAGCGCTTGGCGATCTGGTCGCGCAGCTGCAATTCAACGGTGCCCATCGTGACGATATTGCCCCCGGCGCAGCGCCCCAGGGATCGGCTCAGCCGCGCGGCGCTCGTCTCGTCGCAGCAGGCTTCCTCAATGCGGTCCAGCAGCGGCAGACGGAAGTGCACGGTCAGGCCCATGCTCTCCATCTCGTCGAGATAGGGGATGAAGCTCTCGCCGCTGTCCATCGGCACATCGACATAGACCTCGTCGAGCGCCTCGCGCCGGATCCAGTCCATGAAGTCGTCGAACGTCGCCTTGACCTCGACGCCGCAGACTCTGGTGGAGATCGCGGCGGGCGTGGCCTCCAGCAGCGAGACGCCCACGACCCGGCGGGACCAGTCCTTTCGGATCTCGGAGATCAGCCGCTCGGCCCGGTCCGACGTTGTGACGACGCCGACGAGCGTCTCCATGCCCCAGCTGCGCTGGAACCGGATGAGCAGCCGCTTTAAAATCGCATGGGAGAACGGCAGCAGCACTGCGTTGACCGCGGGCACAGTGACCGCAAAATAACGGGAGTCCAGCATCGTGGCCTTGGCCAGCAGCATGCAGCCTGCATAAACAAGGCCGAACGCGATGTTGAACCGGAGGGAAAGGCTGATTTCCTCGTTTTCAGACCGTGTTACGATGTTTTTGTCCTGGTCAAAGAAGAAGAAGGTGACGACGAACGCCACAAACAGCAGGCACAGGGTCTGGAGCCAATCGGTGCTGGTGTAGGGGATCAGCACGCCGAACAGCCCGTCGGTGATGAGCCACGCCAGCAGCACGCTGACGGCCATCGTGAGCAGATCGGCGAAAAATACATAAGCGTATTGCAGCTTTTCGCGTTTACTTGTCATGAAGAAGGAAAAGTCCTCTCTAATAGTTATCTCCTTATTTTACCATAGACAGAGGATATTTTCAACAGAATCCGCAATATCATAACAATTACACAATTTATAGTGGCGCGGTAGGGGGAGGTTTCCGCCGCCGCGCACGGGCACGGAGCGGTCAAGACCGCTCCCTACAAACCTCTCGTTATCGTGGCATCGTAGGGAGGGGTCTTGACCCCTCCGCAGAGGTTTCCGCCGCCGCGAGCACCGATTCGTTCCCCCGTCCGACGATCTCGGCCTTTAAGACGTCCTGAATATCTACCAGACATTCCAGCAGCAGGGGGTTGAACTGCCCGCAGTCGCCGTGCAGGATCATCTGCACCGCGGTGTCCGGTGAGTAGGCGGCCTTGTAGACGCGCTTGCTGACCAGCGCGTCGTAGACGTCCGCCATCGAGACGATCTGTGCCGAAATCGGGATGTCGTCCCCGGCCAGGCCGTCGGGGTAGCCGCGGCCGTCCCAGCGCTCGTGGTGCCAGCGGCAGATGTCGTGGGCGGTCTTGACCAGCGCTTCGTTTTTATAGCGGCCCAGACGGTCCAGCATGTTCGCGCCCACAACGGTGTGCGTTTTCATAAGATCGAACTCCTCCGGGGTAAGCCGCCCGGGCTTGTTCAGGATCTTATCGTCTATCGCAACCTTTCCGATGTCGTGCAGCGCCGACGCCATGACGATCAGCTCCTGCGTTTCGGGCGGCAGGTCATACTTGTCGGTTTTCTGCGTCAGCCGCTCCAGAAGGCGCTGGGTCAGCGTGCCGATGTGCAGCACGTGCTGGCCGCTCTCGCCGTTGCGGAACTCGACGACCTCGCTCAGGATCGAGATCATCATCTTGGTGTTTTTCTCTTTTTCCTTGATCTGGCTCGTCACCAGCGAGGCGAGCCGCCGCTGCTTGGCGTAGAGCTTGATCGTGTTGAAAACGCGGCGGTAGACGACGCCCGCATCGAACGGGCGGCTGACATAGTCCGAGACGCCCAGCTCGTAGGCGCGGCGCACAACGGTGTCGGCGTCCTCGCTCGAGATCATGATGACGGGGATGTCCTCGATCCAGTGGCTGCGGTTCATCTCGCTCAGCACCGCAAAGCCGTCCATGACCGGCATGACGATGTCCAGCAGGATCAGCGCAATACCGGTGCCGTACTGCTCCAGCATGGCCAGGCATTCTTTGCCGTTCGTCGCCTCCAGAATGTTGTAGTCGCTGCCCAGGATCTCCGCCAGAATGGCGCGGTTCATCTCGGAGTCGTCCACAATTAAAATGCTCTGGCGGGAATGGCTTTCGCGCCCGGCAGCGCTCAAAGCGCCGTCCCGGGCGTTGTCCTCGGTCACGACCATGTTTTTGCGGTTCTTGGCCTGGTACATCAGCTTGTCGGCGCGGGAGACTGCCTGCTCCACGGTCTCGCCGGGCTGCGTTATCACGCCGCCGATGCTGGCGGACAGCTGCAGACGGGAATACCCCGGCACGCTGGCGGCGTGCAGCTGCTCCCGGATGCGGTCCAGCTTGGCCAGGAACGCCGCGCGCTCAATGCCCGGCAGCACCAGCAGGAATTCGTCGCCGCCGTAGCGGATGAGCACGTCCGATTTGCGGATGCAGGCGCGCACCACGTCAACGCAGGTGCGCAGCGCTGTGTCGCCGGCCTGATGGCCGTAGGTGTCGTTGATCAATTTAAAGTCGTCCAGATCCAGCACGGCCACACCGGCGGGGTCGGCCTTTTCCTTGAGCGCGTCCTCAAAGTAGAGGCGGTTGTAGCTGTCGGTCAGTGCATCGTGGTAGAGCTTGGTGTGGTAGCGCGTGATGCTGTCTATCAGGCGGTCCCCGTTTTCGGGGTCAATGAGGGTCTCGCCGTCCAGCTTCTGGACCAGCTCCATGACACAGGGAGCGCCGTCGACCTCGCGGTAGACGGCGGTGACCTGAAAGACTTCGCTGCCCATGTATTCCAGCTTGGTGCGCTGGCGGTGATCCTCCAGCACCTGCCGGGAGATGCAGTTCCGGCAGGGGGTGTTTTTGCCCCAATAGCTGTAGCAGCTGCAAAAGCTGTTGACGGACTCCTCGCCGCCGACCTGCGCAGCATCCAGCAGCCGCACCACAGTAAAGATGGTGCGGTATTGGGCCATTTCCGTTTCGACCTGTTCTCTGGTCATAGTGCTTCCGCCTTTGTGTGAAGGAATGGGTAGATAAAAATTGTGTTACATATAAGAACATTATAGCATTGCAGGGCGTTTTTTGTCAATGTGGCAAAGGGGGACCCCATGACCGCCCGGCAACGGGCAGCCTCCCAGCGGCCCTGTCCTACCCGCTGCCCGCCCCGCATATACATACCGCAGGAGGTACATGCCATGCGTCGGATCGGATTCTACTTATTTATAATGGCCGTTTTTCTGCTTGCGCCGCTGCTTGCACTGCCGCAAAAGGCTGTCCAGGCCCCCACTGCGGCGCCGACTCCCACCCCAACCGCCGTCGCCCGGGCCACCGCGCCCTACCGCGCTGTGTGGGTCAGCTATCTGGAATGGGAGCAGGTCGATTTCTCGTCGGCGGAGGCGTTCACGCAGGCAATCGGCACAATGCTGGACAATATACAGTCGATTGGCGCAACCGTCGTGCTGGCGCAGGTGCGGCCCTTCGGCGATGCGCTCTACCCCAGCGACTACTTTCCGTTCAGCCACCTCTGCACCGGCACGCAGGGGCAGGACCCCGGGTTTGACCCGCTGGCACTGCTGGTGGACGCCGCCCACGCGCGGGACTTACAGCTGGAAGCCTGGGTCAACCCTTACCGCATCCAGGCCGGGCAGACCCCGGCGCTGTGCGGCGCAAGCCCGGCGCGGCTGCACCCGGACTGGGTCAGGTACACCGACACCGGCGCGTATCTCGACCCCGCCAACGCGGACGTGCGGCAGTACATTGCCGACGGGGTGGGGGAGCTGTGCGCAAGGTACGCTGTGGACGGCATCCACTTTGACGACTATTTTTACCCCACCACCGACCCGGCCTTTGACGCGGCGGACTACGCGGCCAGCGGCAGCACACTGACGCAGGACGACTGGAGGCGGGAGAACGTGAACGCCCTGATGGAGCTTTGCCACGCCGCGGCCCGGCGGTACGGCGTGCGGTTCGGCGTAGCCCCGGCTGGCGACCCGGAGCAGAACTACACCCTGCAATACAGCGACGCGGCCCGCTGGCTGCGGCAGGGGACTGTGGATTACCTGATGCCCCAGCTTTATTGGGGGCAGGAATATATAAAAAACGGCGATGCGTCGCACAGATTTGCGCAGCTGGCCGCCGCGTGGGCCGCACTGCCCCGCACGGCGGGCGTGAAGCTGTACGCCGGGCTGGGAGCCTACCGCGTCGGCGCAGGGGATGGGTCCGATGCCGGCTCTGAGTGGTTTTCCGGCCATGCGCTGGCCGACCAGCTTGCTTTGCTTGCCCGCTTAGGGGTGCAGGGCGCGGGACTCTACCGCTACGGCAGCCTGTTTGCCAATTCCGGCGCCCCGGCGCTGGCGGAAAGTGAAGCGGAGGCAATAAAAAGTGTCTGGCAGGGCTGATTGGAAAATCCGGCGGTGCTGACAAAGATTTGGTACTTGCAAAAGCGGTAAAAATGCAAGATAATAGAGAGGCGGGGCGGCTTGCGGCTGCCCGCAGGATCTAAGGGAAGATAAAGGAGAAACTCCATGAACAATATAAACGACCTCTATAACCGCTGGCTTGCCCAGCCGGATCTGGACGACGCCGTCAAAGCCGAGCTCGTCTCCATCGCGGGCGACAGCGACGCCGTCACGGACCGCTTTTACCGCGATCTGGAATTCGGCACCGGCGGCCTGCGCGGCGTGATCGGCGCGGGCACGAACCGGATGAATCTCTACACCGTGCGCAAGGCAACGCAGGGGCTGGCGGACTACCTCAATGCGTCCGGCCTGCCCAAAAAGGTAGCCATCGCCCACGACAGCCGCCATAACGGTGCGCTGTTCGCCCGCGAGACCGCCCGCGTGCTGGCCGCGAACGGCATTACCGCCTGTATGTACCCCCGGCTTGAGCCGACCCCGGCGCTTTCGTGGGCGGTGCGGTACCTCGGCTGTGGCGCGGGCGTCTGCGTGACGGCCAGCCACAACCCCGCTAAGTACAACGGCTACAAGGTCTACGGCGCGGACGGCTGCCAGATCACGCTGGAGGCTGCCGAGAAAATTCTGGCAGCTATCGAAAAAATTGATTGCTTTGACGATGTCCGGCTGGCAGATTTTGACGCTGCCGCCGCCGCGGGCCGCATTGTGACAATTGACGAAAAATGCCTCGATGATTTTGTGCAGGCTGTCTATGACCAGCGCGTCGGCGACGGCGCGGGCATCGACGCGCTCAAGCTCGTCTACACCCCGCTGAACGGCACGGGTCTGGAATGTGTGAAAAAGCTGCTGAAAAAGCTCGGCGTGACCCATGTGACCGTTGTGCCCGAGCAGGAAAAGCCCGACGGAGACTTCCCGACCTGCCCCTACCCGAACCCCGAGATCCGCGAAGCTATGCAAAAAGGCTTGGAGCTGTGCGACAAGGTCCGCCCCGATCTGCTGCTGGGCACCGACCCCGACTGTGACCGCTGCGGCACCGCCGTGCCCGACGGCAAGGGCGGCTACCGCCTGATTACCGGCAACGAGATGGGCATCATCCTGCTGGACTATATCTGCCGCACCCGTCTGGCACAGGGCACGATGCCCGCCGACCCCGTGGCGGTAACGACAATCGTCTCCACCGATATGGCAGCGCCGGTGGCAAAAAAATACGGCGTCGAGCTGCGCCGCACCCTGACCGGCTTTAAGTTCATCGGCGAGCAGATCGGCAAGCTGGAGGCCGAGGGGCGTCCCGAACGCTATATCTTCGGCTTTGAGGAGAGCTACGGCTACCTGTCCGGCGGCCACGTCCGCGACAAGGACGCTGTCAACGCGACGCTGCTGGTCTGCGAGGCCGCGGCCTGGTACGCCCAGCAGGGCAAGACGCTGCTGGACGCCATCGAGGCGTTGTACAGGGAGTTCGGTTACTACCGCAATGCGCTGTGCAGCTTTGCCTTTGAGGGCGAGAGCGGCATGCACACAATGCAGGAGCTGATGAAGAAGCTGCGCGCCAACGCCCCGGAGAACATTGCCGGGTACAAGGTGGAGTCCGTCGTGGACTACGACACCGACGGCACCGGCCTGCCCCGCGCCAACGTGCTGGAATACCATCTGGACGGCGGGCATAAGCTGATGGTCCGCCCCTCCGGCACCGAGCCGAAAATTAAAGTTTATCTTTCCGCCGTTGGCGACAGTGAGGCAGCCGCCGATGCCGTGAACGCCGCGCTGGCCAAAGCCGCTGCGGACATGATGAAAGCGTGAACGGCATGGCAATTCTGAAATTGACCCCGAGCTGCAAGGATTATCTGTGGGGCGGCAGCCGCCTGCGCACCGATTTCGGCATCAAGAGCGATCTTGAACCGCTGGCTGAAGCGTGGGTGCTGTCCTGCCACCCGGACGGCCCGAGCTACCTGCCCGACGGCACGACGCTGGCGGACTACGTGGCCGCGCACCCCGAAGCCCTGGGCACGGACTGCGCAAAATTTGAGCAGTTCCCGATCCTGACAAAGTTCATCGACGCCAGCAAGAACCTGTCCATTCAGGTACACCCGTCCAACGACTACGCGCTGAAAAACGAACACCAGTACGGCAAAACCGAGATGTGGTATGTGCTGGACTGCGTGCCGGGGGCGTATCTCTACTACGGCTTTACGCACGAAATCTCCAAAGAGGAGTTTGCGGAGCGCATCAAAAATAACACCCTGACCGAGGTCCTGAACGCCGTGCCCGTACACAAGGGCGACTGCTTTTTCATCCCGTCCGGCACGCTGCACACCATCTGCCAGGGCATTGTCGTGGCCGAGGTGCAGCAGAACTCCAACGTGACCTACCGCGTCTACGACTACGGGCGCGTCGGTGCGGACGGCAAGCCCCGCGCGCTGCACATTGAAAAGGCGCTGGACGTGACCCGCCGCACGCCGCCGCAAAAGCACGACTTCGGCAGCCATCTCGCGCAGTGCGAGTATTTCACGGTGGACGCGAAAAAAGGCGCGTTTGACGGCGCGGCTGACGAAAAGAGCTTTGTCTCGCTGCTCATCACCGATGGCGCGGGCACGCTGACCTGCGGCGGCGAGACCGTGAAGGTCAAAAAGGGCGAAAGCTATTTTATCCCCGCGGGCAGCGGCAAGTACGCCGTGACCGGCGACTGCGAGACGCTGGTGACGGTGGTGTAAAGCGGGGGAGCGGTGCTGTATCTCCCAGCCGAGCGGTAGGGGCCGGGCATGCCCGGCCCGCCAGTGTGCCCTTACAGCGCATTTTCCCATTGCAGAGACAGTAGGGGCCGGGCATGCCCGGCCCGCAGGTGTCCCATAGGCGGGCGCTTGCGGAAAGGTGCAGGGCCGGGCATGCCCGGCCCCTACAGGGCAGAAGTGAATACAGAAAAGACGCACTACGGAAAAACTTCCGTGGTGCGTCTTTTTTGTAACCTTTTAGCAGAAAGCAGCCCTCGACGTGTTCCGCGGGCGGCGGACGGTATACTCCCAATTGACCCGGCGGGGAGACAAGCCCCGCACGGGAAACCAGCAAAGGAGGAACCGTACATGAAAAAACGTCTGTTGGCTGTGCTGCTGGCCTGCTGTATGGCGGCAGGCATGGCCAACGCTGTGTTTGCGGCGGATGAACTGCCCGCTACGGCGGAGTCTGCGGCGGCGATTGCGCCCGCCGACCCGGACCCGCCTGCCCCGGAACCCGAAATGGAGGCGGAGCCGACCCCGGCGGCTGCCCCGGAACCCGACATGGAGGCGGAGCCGACCCCGGCGCCTGCCCCCGCGGCAACGCCCGAGACCGCACGCACCCTCGTGATGGAGACGCTGCTCGCCGCGCCCGACACCGCGGCGCAGACTGCCGTTGTCACAAGCGCAGAGCTGGTGGACAGCATTCGGACCGACGGCTGCTTTACAGCGAAGGTCAACGGCAGCACGGACAGACTCGACGGCGCTGTGTACACCTGGTACCGCAGCAAGGACGGCACCAACTGGGAGGAGATCCCGCAGCAGCTCTGCTCCGGCGATGCGTGGAACATCACGCCGGGCAGCGAGCACCGCCTGAACGCTGCGCTGGATGCCTGCATTGCCGGTGTCAGGGATGCGGAACGGCTGTACTATAAGGTCGAGGTCACCGGCACCGACGGCGCAAAACTCACCGCCGCGGCCATGCAGGTGCCCTACTGCATCCAGCTGCAGAACGGCAGCTTTGAAACGCCGGATATTGCCGGGCTGAAGGCGTATCACAACAAAAACAACAATACGCCCGCATCCCGGCTGTATTATTCCCCGGACGGTGGGACCGGCACCTTCTTTACCCAGTACCCGTCGGGGGAAGGGGGCATCGTCTGGCAGACCACCGGCGTGGCCAGGCACTGGCAAACCGGAAGCGCCGGCCTGTACATTGAGCTGGCGGACGGCTCCAACCGCAGCTATAACGGCACGCGGAACTACCCCGAGGCCAGCTACAGCATCGACGGCGCTTACGACGGGCAGCAGTTTGCCGAGCTGAACTGCGAGGCCTACGGCGCACTGTATCAGGATGTGCTGACCGCGCCCGGCACCACGCTGCACTGGTCGCTGGCCCACCGCGCCCGCGGCAGGGGTATGCAGGACTCAATGGCGCTGCTCATCGCGCCGGTGGATGTGGCAGCGCAGATCACCAAAATTCTGGCGGGCGTTTCCAGCGAGGACGACAACAGGGGACTTCTGGTGCGCGCGGCGCTGGACCGGACCGTGCAATACAACGGCGAGGAGGTACCCATCCGCAGCTTTATGGTCGGCGGCGAGATCACCGACGGCAGCGACCAGTGGGGCGTCCACAGCGGCGACTATACGGTCCGGGCGGGGCAGTATGTCAGCCGGTTCTTCTTCCTGGCGCTGTCCAGCGGCAAGGGGGACCGGCGCGAGGGCAACCTGCTGGATAAGGTCTGGTTCAGCACCGAGCCTGCGCCGCCCGTGGCCGGGCACGCCAACCTGACGCTGCGCAAGACGCTGGCGGGCAGCCTGACCGCCGACGAGCTGACCGCCGTGCGCGCGGGGCTGACCTTCACCGTGACCCGCTCCGACGGCGCGGCTGTGGCCGTCATAAGCGGCGCGGATATGACCGTCGGCACCGACCCGGCCCAGTGCAGCTATACCATACAGGATCTGCCTGTGGCGTCGCAGAGCGGCACACCCTACACCTACACCGTGACCGAGACCGCCCACGCCGCCCCGGCGGCGGTGCTCTATTTGGCGAGCCGCGCCGCCGTCAACGGCGACGCGCTGCAGCCCGCGGGCGACCCGCCGACGCTGGCCAACATAACGCTGCTGCAAAACGGCACGACCTACGCCGATTTTGAGAACACCTACGCCCGGCAGACCGGCAGCCTGCGGCTGACGAAGGCCGTGGACGACACGGCCCTGCGCGATGAGGCCGAGGCCGTGACGAACACCTTCACCGTCGGCAGCCTGCCCATCGGCAGCTATACGCTGGTCTATGACGACGGCACGGCCAGCACCGTCACGCTGGACGCGCCCGGCGCACTGACCGTGCCGCTCAGGGGGCTGCACAGCGTAACGGTGGAGGATGTGCCCGTGGGCAGCTACACCGTGACCGAGACCGACCACCCCGACTTAGCCAACTGGTACTGCACGACCACCGCCGCCGCGGCGGCGCAGACCGTGCAGGTGCCGTCCGGCGGCGTGGGGGAGGCTGTCATCACCAACACCTACGCGCCGTTCCTGCGCGTCACCGTGACCAAGCAGGTCACGGGCGGCATGGGCGACACGCGCTGCGGCTTTGCGTTTACGGCGGCCATTGACGGCGCGGCGGTCACCGCGGATACCCCCTATGTGCAGCCCTACGGCGGCGCGGCGCTGACCGCGGACGGCTTCACGATCCCGCACAAGGGCAGCATCGTCATCGGGCATCTGAAGCCCGGCCAGACCGTGACCGTCACCGAGGAGACGCTGGCCGACTACGAAACGACAATGGACGACGGCAGCAGCGTCACGCTGGGCAGCAGCTATACCGCGACCCTGACCGGCGACGCGGCGCTGACCTGCGTCAACAATAAGGACGGCGTGCCGCCCACGGGTCTTGCGCAGGACGCGGCCCCGGTAGTCTGGCTGCTGGCGGCGGGTGCGGCGCTGGCCGTGGTCTGCCGCCGCCGAAGGGAGGCTGCACCGTGAACGAGACACAGCGCCGCCGTGCGCTGGCGGACGTGAAGGAGTTTTTTCTGCGCGCCGGGGCGCTGGCCGCACTGCTGCTGGCGCTGTTCGGCGTTGTGTTCGGACTGGCGATTCAGCCGGACGACACAATGTACCCGCACCTCAAGCCCGGCGACCTGCTGCTCTACTACCGGCTGCCGCGCAGCTTTGCAGCGGGGGAGGTGGTCGTCTTTACACAGGATGACCGGCGCTGCACGGGGCGTGTTGCGGCCCGCGGCGGCGACACCGTGGAGGTGACAGAAAACGCGCTGCTGCGCATCAACGGCAGCCTTGTGGCCGAGCCGGACATTTACGAGACGACCCCCCGCTACGACAGTGGCGTGACCTACCCCCTGACCCTGGCCGACGGCGAGTATTTTATCCTCTGCGACGCCCGCGAGGGTGCGCCCGACAGCCGCCGGTACGGCCCGGTGACGGCAGAAAATATCGCCGGGCGGGTCATTGCGATTGTGAGGAGGAATGAGATTTAGAAAGAGAGATGTTGAGCCCCCTTGGCCCCCTCTGTGAGGGGGCTCCGCCCGCAGGCGGTGGGGGAGAGAACTGTCCGGCCACCCGAAATATTTCGGGCAGTGGCGAGGTTCTCTCCCTCCGGCTCTGCGGGCCACCTCCCTCGCAGAGGGAGGCAAGAACACCCGTACACAACATACACCCCGAAAGGAGCACATACTTATGAACATCATCAAGATTTCCGCCGTTCTGACCGCTGCTTTGCTCACGGGTGCGCTCTCCGCCACGGCGTTTGCGGCAGAGACCCTGACCACGACCACCGGCAGCATCACCTTCCGCAAGGCCATCGACGTGACGAACGCCGCGGGCGCGGGCGGCATCACGGGCACGATTGCCTTTGATGTCACCGCCGCCGACGAGAGCGACCTGCCCGACGACGGAGAGAAAAACTATGTCGGCAGCGTGGATCAGCTGGACGGCAGCGACATCATCGCCACGTTTGCGGCGGATGACAGCGGCATTGCCAACAAGGAGAGCGATGTAAGCGTCGGCTTTGACACCTCGAAGTTCGAGGCCCCCGGCATCTACTACTACCACCTGACCGAGCGCGACCCCGGCATCCACGGCCTGACCGCCACGACGGCGACCTACCTGCTAAAGGTGCGCGTTGTCAACGACAATACGTCCGACCCGGACGGTGCAACGTTCAAAATTGACTATGCTACGCTGACCTCGCTCGATGACAATACCAAGAGTGACCTCATCACCAATACCTACACGACCCACGGCCTGACCGTGACCAAGGCGCTGGCGGGCGACTGGGCCGACTACACCGACCACTTTATCTTCACGCTGGAGATCACCGACCCGGACACGGACCCGGGCCGGATGGCGTCGGTCACGGTACAAACCAAAAGCGCGGCGGGCGTGGAGAGCGACGCCGAGGTGAAGCCCTTTACAAACGGCAAGGTCAGCTTCAGTGAGACGATCCGGGGCGGCGATGTGATCGAGGTGAGCGGTCTGCCCGCCGGCGCGGCCTACACGATCACCGAGAGCGGCCTGGACGCCGAGAAGTATACGACGGCCTGGACGCTGGACGGCGAGACGCTGAGCACCGAAAAGACCCTGCCCGCGCAGACGGTGGGCGACGCCGACACGGCCCTGACCGTCACGAACACCCGCAGCTCGATTGCCCCCACCGGCCTGCTGCTGGACGCCGCCCCCTACGGCGCGATGCTGGCGCTGGCCGCGGGCAGCGGGCTGGTGTTCTTCCGCAAGCGCCGCCGTGAGGACTGATGCCGGACCGCGCGGCGCGGCTGGCACGCCTGGGCACACGGCTGGTCAGTGCGCTGGCCGGGCTGCTGATGCTGGCGCTGCTGGCTTTCGGCGGATTCGCGCTCTGGCAGGACGCCGCGCTGCGCCGCGGGGCGTTTGTGGGCGCGGAGCTTTTGCAGTATAAGCCCGCCGCACCGGCTGCCGACAACCCGACGCTGGCCGAGCTGCAAACCGTCAACCCCGATGTCTGCGGCTGGCTGACGGTGGACGGCACGGGCATCGACTACCCCATTGTGCAGGGCGCGACGAACATGGACTACGTCAACCGCGACGTCTACGGTGATTTTTCCCTGTCGGGCGCGATTTTTCTCGACAGCCGCTGCGCCGCCGACCTGACCGACCCGTACACGGTGATTTACGGCCACCACATGGACAACAGCGCGATGTTCGGCGATGTGGCGCGGTTTGCGGAGACAGACTATTTTGCCGCGCACCCCGCGGGCAGCATAAGTCTGCCCGACGCCGCCTATACGATCGAACTGTTCGCCTGTGTGGTGACCGATGCCTACGACACTGCCATTTACACGCCGGAGCGTTACCCCGACGATGTGGGGGCGCTGCTGGACTATGCGGCGGCGCAGGCCGTGCAGCAGCGGGACATCGGTGTGACGGCGCAGGACCGGCTGGTGGCGCTTTCGACCTGCGCCGGGAGTGAGACAAACGGGCGGGTCGTCGTGCTGGGGCGGCTCTGCCCCCTGAAAGAAGGAGATGAAATGCAATGACCTTTGGCAAAACGGCCCTGCGGTGCTGGCTGCCCGCAGCGGCTCTGCTGCTGGCGCTGCTCTGCCCGCTGCCCGTGGCGGCTGCGCAGGCGGGCACGGCGATCCCCGTCAGTGTCCGCACCGACGGCGCGGCGGCGGACGCCGTCTATACGGTGGAGCTGACGCCGCTGGACGCGGCCCCCGCGCCTGTGCAGCGTGCCCTGACCGTAAAAAACGGCGGCACCGTGTATTTTACGGGCTTCGCCTTTGACGAGCCGGGGGATTACCGGTATCTGGTTGCCGAGCGCAGCGGCGGCGCTGCCCACACGACCTACGATGCGCACAGCTACACGGTCACGGTCCGGGTGACGGGCCGCCCGGACGGCGGTCTTGCCGCCGGGCTCTGGGCCGTGCGCAGTGGGGAGACCGCAAAGGCCGACGGCGTGCTGTTTGTGAACCGGTATGACCCGCCGGAGACCGCCGCGGCAGCGGTGACTGCGTCAGCCGCGGCGGCTGGCACACGGACCGTGAAGGCTGCCGCCCCGGCGGCGCTGCCGCAAACCGGGGACGGCTTCCCCATAGAAGCGCTGGCCGCCGCGTTTTGCGCAAGCGTCATCGGGTTTGGCACGGCGTGGAAAAGGCGGTGAACCGGGAACGGCAGCCCCCGCCCACGGCAAAGGGGAGGGCTGTCGCCCTCCCTTGCCCCTCTCGTGCGTAAATTTTCACAGCAGTCCGTAGGGGCCGGGCATGCCCGGCCCTCCACCTTGCCATTACCGCCCATGTATCTTTTGCCCCGTAGGGAGCGGTCTTGACCCCTCCGCAGCCTCCCGACGCCGCTCTCTCGCCCCAACAAAAAAAATCGCCCCCATCCGGTTGCGGCTCCGGATGGGGGCTTGGGGTATCGGTTTGTGTGAGGAGGAATCATGTTCCAGAATTACGGTTGCGGCTCCGTAACCCTGTGCCTATATACTACCGGATAACTGCTAAAAAACTATGTTTTTCCTATGAACAATTTGTAAATTACCGCGCAGCCGGGCCCAACGCCCCGGCTGCGCCTTTTTTTGTTTGCATTTGGAAACGATGCAAAGGAAGCTGGCGGGAGCGCGGTAATTGCAGAGAGGTAGGGGCCTTTCCATACAAGCACAATAGCCGTACAGCTGCGGGCCTGGTATGCCCGGCCCCTGCGGTGCAGCAAAATAAAAACGGGCAGTCACCCATTTTGAGTGACTGCCCGTTTGGCTTACATTCAGATAACGTTATACTCCTTCAGCAGCTTCTCCACTTCGGTGCCCTCGATCTTCTTGAGGGCCTCCTTCATGGCGAGCTTGCCGACGAGAGGCATCTCCATATCGGTGATCTTGCGTCCGTCGCGGAGCTTGACCGTGGCATCCAGCAGGCAGCGGATGTCGTAGACGCTGCCCCAGACCTCGGGCACGCCGCGGTCCACGTTCAGCAGCGTGTAGACGGCCTCCATGCCGGTGCGGATGGAATACTCGGTGGTGAAGATCGTGTCGCGGGCGGTCTCGGCAAACTGGCCCAGGAACGCGAAGTTGACAGCGCCCTCGGGCACGAT
>ERZ894191.367-NODE-367-length-38501-cov-12.404828_pt1 | contig 38501 bp, 34 predicted proteins | sample MGYA00380282_ERZ894191 | MGnify/ENA primary metagenome ERZ894191 (study PRJEB32331, sample SAMN06328485) | human gut metagenome | biome: human gut microbiome; feature: stool | host: Homo sapiens | collected 2013-02-21 ...
ACCCCTTGAAAATAAAGGCTTTTTCTGTTTGTCGTTATTATACCGTAACGGCATAGCTGCGCCTCGCTACTTCTGGCAAATGGTGTTCCCATGAAGCAGATTCAGGAATGGCTTGGTCACAGCGACTTCTCAACTACGGCGAACATTTACGCACATCTGGATTACAGCTCGAAGCTGACTTCGGCTGATGCAATGCTCAATGGCTTGGGCTTTGCAGCGAATTGAAAAGAAAAGCCAGCAGCCGGGAAAACCGACTACTGGCGTGATTTCTGGCGGAGCGGGTGGGATTCGAACCCACGGAACCTTGCGGTTCAACTGATTTCGAGTCAGTCCCGTTATGACCACTTCGATACCGCTCCGTATTTATCTCAACATCAGCACCTCGGAAAACGGGGAGAACTGATGGGGAGAACAAGCAAAAATATTAAGTTAAGAATACCCGAAAAACTCCATAAAATCAATGGATTCCGGTCAGGGAGCTACCGAGTAGCGACCACGATTTCGAGTTAGAGTCGCTGATATGATGCGGCTCATTTTTCATTTTCGGCGGGCTTCTTGATATACTTGCCGTTCTTGATTCTTGCGTCCGCCGGCTTCTCTGCGTCCTCTGGAATCCCCCAGACCGTGCCAATGCGGATCGTACCGGGAACGCGCCCCTCGCCGCACAAAATCTGAATACGGCGGGTGGAGATGCCCCAGCGTTCGGCGGTTTGCGTGATAGATAAATACTTCATGGGCAGTACTCCTGTTGCAGTTCATCCCTGCGTCTGCTTATAAAATCACAGTATAATTATAATCGTCAAAGCGAATAAAAGCAAGGGCTTTCTGAAAAGTTCAGGAAGTATTTTCAACTCAAAAATCAAGGGTTTGGGGCTTCCCCAAAAATCAAAATGAGCGTATCGGCTGCATAGCTGAACCGCTCATTTTTCCGGTGTGTACGGACACCGGATGTGCTTGCTACTCTCTCAAATCTCATATCCGCAGATACACCGCGCTCCCGCTTTCACAAAAGCAGGAGCGCATATTTTTTGAAAATTTTTCATTTCGATACCTGCGTTTTGACTTAAAAATGTCCGTTGTAAAGTGAGGGGCAACGAATCGCCAATGCCCTCGTCTTCAAAATTTTCTTTTCGTCACTACCAAGTTTTTGAGAAAAAATGTCCGTTGTATTGTGAAAGGAGTGTTTTATTATGCCGGACCGCACACGACCCATCCGCAAGGAAATCTGCCTGAACGAGCAGGAACTGAATCTCATCCAACACAAGATGCGCCAGTTGGGGACGCACAACTTCGGCGCTTACGCCCGGAAAATGCTGATTGACGGGTACATCATCAAGGTCGATTACACCGAGCAGAAAAAGTTAGCTGCCACTGTTAGCAGGATTGCCACGAACATCAATCACGTCTGCCGCCGCATCAACAGCACCGGGCATTTCTACGATGCCGACGTTGCCGAGCTGAAAGAAAGGATGGCTGACGTATGGGAGCTGCTGAAAGCACAGCAGAGAAAAGAATTGTAATTCAGGAAAGGAGTACAGATATGCCGCGCATGAGCAAATCAAAAAAGCTGGAATGGTCGTTTTTCCTGAATGACCGGGGACGCAAGGCGTACAACACGCTCTGCCGCCGCTGCGTCCACGATTGCAAGCAGAGCTTCCGGGCGGTTGTCGTTATTTGCCCACATTATCGGTCCAAGAGGGCAAAAAAGGGTGGTACATCTGCGTACTCCCCTCGCGGACCTGACAGAAAACCGCCATAGCAGCCGTATCACACCAGACCAGAGAGGATGTGATGAAAAATCTATTTCAAACTGAATACTGCATTGCCGCCATTCATTCCCTTGCCGCGCTTCATGCTGGCGGGCGAATACTCCATCAACGCCAAGCTGCTATATGGGCTTCTGCTCAACCGCACCATGCTTTCCCAGAAAAGCGGTTGGGTGTCCGAGGATGGGAATGTGTATGTGATCTATACGATTAAGCAGATGGCAAACGATCTTGACCGGAGTGAGCGGACGGTCAAGACCGCCCTGCGGGAGCTGGAAAATGCCAGGTTGATTACCCGCGTCCGTCAGGGCTGGAATCAGGCGAACCGCATCTTTCTGCAAATCCCGGACAGGGTGCAGGTTTCTTCCCGTCCAGAGGGCAATATCTGCCCAATGGATGTGCAGGATTCTTCCCCTTGCATGGGGCAGAAATTGCCCACAAGTAATACTGATGCAGAGTATAAAGAACATAGTAAGACCGAAAGAGTAGAGAGTATGCGCCGCCGATATGGAGAGTTTCAAAATGTTTTCCTGTCAGGCGAGGAATGTACCCGGCTGGAAGCGGCTTATCCCGGCAAAGCTGCCGAATACATTGAGCGGCTGTCCCGGTACATGGCTTCCAATGACAGGCACTATGCCAATCACTATGCCACCATCAAGAAGTGGTTGGACGAGGACAGCAAGGGCATGAGCGCGAAAAACTACACCTACGACGATAACGAGGGAGAGTGTCTATGAATCCGATTTTTACGAAAATGGTTGATGCCGTTGAAGCTGCTAATGCCGCACCTGACGATTACATCAATTCCGCTGATGGGCTGAAATACTGCGGCAAGTGTCATACGCCGAAAGAAGCGTTTTTTTCCGCTGACCTTCAGGCACAGGGCTTTACCAAGCACCCGGTTATGTGCAAGTGCGCTGACGAGCGCCGCGAACGGAAAGAAGCAAAGCGCCGGGAATACGAGAGAATGTCCTACATGACAATGCTCCGCAGTGAAGCGTTCCGCGATATGCCCGCCGCTGGCTGGCGGTTTGAGTCAGCCGCAGTTACAACGCCCCAACTTGCAAAGGCGAGAGGCTACGCGCAGAACTGGGACGAGTTCAAAAAAGCAGGAATCGGGCTGCTCCTGTTCGGGAATGTCGGCACGGGAAAATCCTATGCCGCTGGCTGCATTGCCAACGCTCTGATTGACCGTTTGGAGTCTGTCCTCTTTGTGGGAATGTCCGATGTGGTCAACCGTATGCAGGGTAATTTCGGCACGGACCGTGACCACTATATGAAATCGCTTATGCGCCCCGACCTCCTCATTCTGGATGATTTGGGGGCAGAGCGTAACACCAGCTTCGGCAAGGAGCGGGTGTTCGATGTGGTTGACAAACGGCTGCTGACCGGCAAGCCAATGATCGTCACGACCAATATTCCGCTTTCCGTTATGAAGCAAGCTGCCGATCTGGATGACCGCCGAATTTATGACCGCATCTTGGAAGTCTGCGTCCCGATCATGTTCGATGGAGACAGCTTCCGCAAAAGCACCGCTGCCGACAATCTGAAAACGGCGGCTCGTCTGCTCGGCTGATAAACCCAAGAAAGGAGCTTTTACATGGAGAATTGCATCGGCACCGTTCCGATCCATCTGAAAATGACACTGACCACCAAGGAGGCGGCAGAGTACAGCAACATCGGCATCAACAAGATCGACAGTATGCTGAGAACGCCCAACTGCCCGTTCGTGCTTTTCGTCGGCACAAAGAAGCTGGTCAAGCGAAAGGAGTTTGAACAGTTCATCAGTGAAAAACTGGTGATATAAGTGGCTTCGGAAGATTTGTAAATAAGAGGAGAGTTTTTTCACGCAACGGCTTGAGAAAAAGGACGTTATATGCTATAATTTATGTGTAGTAGTGTGTCCTTTTTCGCAAACGCGGAAAGGATACAATCTATGGGTAAGAATCTGAAAGGCAAAGAATGTGGTAAGGGTATCTGCCAGAGAAAGGACGGTTTATATTACGCACGGTTCGTAGATAAAACAGGAAAGCGGCATGAGAAGTATCTTACGACGCTCCCCGAAGCTCGCAACTGGATTGAAGAATCAAAATACGCCGATGCGCACGAGGATGTTTTCGTAGCCACCGATACGACGGTGGATCAATGGTTTGATTTTTGGATTGAGAACATTGTGGGTGATTTAGCCCCCAATACGCTTCGCAACTATCGGGAGCGGTATGTTCACAATATTCAGCCTGTTATGGGCAAAATGATGATTGCCAACGTCAAGCCGATGCACTGCAAAAAGGTGTTCATACAGATGGATGCTGACTATGCGGGTTCCACCATCCGTCAAGCCTATATCACAATGGGTACGATGTTCAAGGCTGCGAAGATGAATGACCTGATTGCCAAGCACCCAATGGACGGTGTGCGGTTTACAAAGCCGGTTCGTGCGACAGACGATATTAAGTTCCTCACCCGTGACGAGCAGCGCGTGTTTCTTGAAACAGCGAAACGCTCCCGCAACTACAATCAGTACGCACTGATTCTTGAAACCGGCTTGCGTACCGGAGAGATGATCGGACTGACGTGGGACGCGATTGACTTTGAAAAGCGCACGCTCACGGTCAACAAAACATTGGAGTTTCGACACGGTGAACAGTATTGGCGTGCGGGTCCTCCGAAAACACAGCACAGCTACCGCACAATACCGTTGACGGATCGGGCTTATGAAATCCTCAAAGGTATTTGGAACAGCCGCCCGGAGCAAAAGGAGTCACCGACGCTGGACAAAACGCTTGAGTACATAGACAGACGTACAGGCGTTTCTTCTCGGCTTGTCATGCGCGATCTTGTCTTTATCAACTGGCGAACAGGAGAGCCAGCGAAGAACAGTTCCTATGATACCCACTTATATAAGCTCTGCGACGAAGCAGGGATCAAACACTTTTGTATGCACGCTTTACGCCATACTTATGCCACGAGAGCGATTGAAAGCGGTATGCAGCCGAAGGTGCTGCAAAAGTTGCTGGGTCATGCCAGCATCAAAACAACAATGGATCGGTATGTTCATGTGACTGCCGAATCGCTGGATTATGCCATCAAGCAATTTCAGCAAAATGGTGTAGTCTGATAAAATCCAATAAAGCCAAATGCGGAAATGGTGTAAAAATGGTGCAACAGCCAAGACGCCAAACGCTGAAACCCATTGAAAATCAAGGAAAATTGAAGGAGAATGAGTACAAATGAAATTAGGTATCGTCGGTCTGCCGAACGTCGGCAAGAGCACACTTTTTAATGCGATCACGAATGCGGGGGCGCAGTCTGCGAACTACCCGTTCTGCACCATTGAGCCGAACGTGGGCGTTGTTGCCGTGCCGGACAAGCGCCTCGATAAGCTGGCAGAAATGTACGAGCCGGAAAAGTTCACCCCGGCGACGATCGAGTTTGTGGACATTGCGGGTCTTGTGAAGGGCGCGTCGAAAGGCGAGGGCCTCGGCAACAAGTTTCTCTCCAACATCCGCGAGGTGGACGCGGTGGTTCATGTGGTGCGCTGCTTCGAAAACGACGACATTATTCACGTTGAGGGCTCCATCGACCCGGCCCGCGACATTGAGACAATCGACCTTGAGCTGATTCTCTCCGACATCGAGGTGCTCGACCGCCGCATTGACAAGACGAAGAAGATGATTAAGGCGGACAAGAAGTACCAGAGCGAGCTGGAGTTCTTTGAGCGCGTACACGAGGCGCTGGATGCCGGAAAGCCCGCCCGCAGCGTGGCATGTGACGAGGAGGAAGCCGAACTGCTCGCTTCCGTCAACCTGCTGACGAACAAGCCCATCATTTTCGCCGCCAACATGAGCGAATCCGACTTTGCAAACGGTATTGAAAACAACCCCGGCTATCTCGCCGTGAAGAAGATCGCCGACGAGCAGCACGCGGCTGTGCTGCCGATCTGCGCGGAGATCGAAGCCGAAATTTCCGGCATGGACCCGGAGGAAAAGGAGCTTTTCCTCGCCGACATGGGTCTGACCGAATCCGGCCTTGACCGCCTCATCAACGCGTGCTACTCCCTGCTCGGTCTCATCTCCTACCTGACCGCCGGCAAGCCCGAGGTGCGCGCCTGGACGATTAAGAAGGGCACGAAGGCCCCGCAGGCTGCGGGCAAAATTCACAGTGATTTCGAGCGCGGCTTCATCCGTGCCGAGGTCATTGCATTTGATGATCTGATGGCATGCGGCACCATGGCGGCCGCGAAAGAAAAAGGCCTTGTACGCAGCGAAGGCAAGGAGTATGTGATGCAGGACGGCGACATCGTTCTGTTCCGCTTCAACGTTTAATCTTCAAACAAAAATTGCAAAGCCCTCCGCTTCCGATTTTTCGGGATGCGGAGGGCTTTTTGCAGGAATAAATCTTGTAATCTCTATTTGTTGTCTTCGCTGATGATGCGGTAATACACCTTTGCGGTGAGGGCATAGACGGCCGCATAGAGCACGGAGAATACGAGGAACGACGCGACGGTGCAGGTAATAAACACCGTTTCGGAGCTGAGCATCATAGCGCGCAGAATAGCGCGGATGATGGGGTACGCGAACATCACGTGGATGCCGGCTGTGATGAGCGGCAGGAAGAAAACGGTCAAAATCTGCGTATGGATAGAGTGCTTTACTTCCTTTTGGCTGAGGCCGACCTGCTGCATGATGGCAAAGCGGTTCTTATCCTCCATACCTTCGGAAATCTGCTTATAGTAAATGATGAGCACGGCCGCCATGGTGAACACAAAGCCGAGTGATATTCCCATGAAAAGGAAGCTGCCGTACATGCCGCGAATATCCTGCGCGTTTTCGGCACGGCACTCAAAACTAAAGTATCCGTCTTCGTCCCAGAATACGCTTTCTTCGTCCGGCATGATGGTCGTAACGTCTTCGAGGAGCGCATCGTAAAACGTCTGCTGTTCCTCATCTGTCAGTTTGCCGAGCGAGATGCAGTAGTACTCGGTGGGCGTGATGACTTGACTTTTTTCCGCATAATCCGGCAGAACAACGACATACGGCTTTGAGACGTAAGCGTGATATTTGCCGCGCAGGTTAAAGGATTTCGGCGTGGGTAAAAGCGTATACGTCGTGCCCGCAAATGTCATGGTGTCCGGCATAGGTACGCCGTCTACACTCATATAAAGCGCCGTGCCCGGTTCCGCGGTCACGTTTTCGCCTGTGATGCGGTTATAGGTCTCTGCGGAAAAGAACAGCACGTTACGCGTGATGGAGTCGACCTGCGCGGTGCCGTCTTTCATGAAGATTGCAGAGGAATGGTCTTCGGTTTCTTCTGTGGAATCGTAGCCGGTCAAAAATTCATAGGACGTATAGCCGCCGCCCGGAACGTTTTTCAGCTCATCGGTCAGAAAGGTGTCCATGTCGACCATGTGGTTCGGGTCTTCCATACTCAGCAGAATATCTGCCGGGTAGCGGGTGTAAATCATATTTTCGGTGCCGAACCACAGCGAGCAGGTGGAGGACAAAATGACGAGCACCATGGTGGAAAGAATGCAAATATTTGCAAGGCCGACGGCGTTTTGCTTCATGCGGTACAGCATGCCGGAAACACTGATGAAGTGGCTTGTTTTGTAATAATAATTTTTATTGCGGCGCAAAAGCTTTAAAAGTGCGATGCTGCCCGCCGTGAACAGGAAATACGTGCCGATAATGACGAGGAGGACGGCAATGAAAAACAGGGAGATGGCGAGGACGGGCTCACGGGAAGACAGAATGGAAAGCGCATAGCCGGAGCCGAGGCACAGCACGCCGAGAATGGCCATGAACGCTTTCGTCTTCGGCTCGCGCTCGCCGACATTCGTGCCGTGCAGAAGCTCTATGGGGCGCGAAATGCGTACACGGAATACATTCGAGATGTAAATCAAAACGTAGATTACGCCGAACAAAACAGCAACGTACTGCAGGCTTTTCGGGATGATGTGAAAGCCGTAATTCGGCGTGATGTGTATTATTTTGGCAACGATGAGAAACGTGAGCTTATCAAGCAAAATGCCGACGGCGCAGCCGCCTACAATAACGATAAACGCCGTGAAAAGCGTTTCCAGCCCGATGACGCGGGCAATGTGGCCTTTGTTCATGCCGAGCACATTATAGAGCCCGAGCTCTTTTTTACGCTGCTTCATCAAAAAGCTGTTCGTGTAAAACAAAAATATAACAGCAAACAGCCTGACAACATTGCTGCCGAACGTGAACATCATTTGCGACGTGGGGCCGAGATCTGTATTATTGGAAAGCGAATTTAAAATGTAGCTGACCGCCGCCACAAAAATGCCCGCCAACATGAACGGCACGTAGCTGCGGCGGTGTTTTTTGATGTTCTGCGCCGCCAAGCATACATATAAGTTATTCATTTTTCGTGCCCTCCCGTTACGCGCCTGCCGCCATAGCGGTGAGGGTATCCGAAATACGGCGGAACATTTCTTCATTTGTGGAGCCGCCGCGGTAAATTTGGTGAAATACCACGCCGTCCTTGATGAACAGCACGCGGCCGGCATGGCTTGCGGCCTTAGTGGAGTGCGTAACCATCAAAATCGTCTGACCGGCGCGGTTAATCTCGCCAAAGAGCGATAAAAGGCTGTCGGAAGCACGGGAATCGAGTGCGCCGGTGGGTTCATCCGCGAGGAGAATCTGCGGTGAGGTGATGAGCGCACGCGCCACTGCGGCGCGCTGCTTCTGGCCGCCGGAAACCTCATACGGGTACTTCTGGAGCAGATCTGCGATACCGAGCTGCTGCGCGAGCGGCAAAAGCTTTGCCTGCATCTCCGGGAAATGCTTACCCGCCAAAACGAGCGGCAGAAAAATATTATCCTGCAGGGTAAAGGTATCGAGCAGGTTAAAATCCTGAAAAACGAATCCGAGGTTCTGGCGGCGGAACGAAGCAATCTCTTTTTCGCCGATGGTCGAGAGTGCACGTCCGTTTAAGAACACCTCACCCTCCGTGGGACGGTCAAGCGCCGCCAGGATATTTAAGAGCGTCGTTTTGCCGGAGCCGGACTCGCCCATGATGGCGACATACTCGCCGCGCTCCACGGCAAATGTGACATTCGTGAGCGCCTGCACGCGGCTGCCGCCGAACCGCGTGGTGTATACCTTTTTCAATCCATTGACTTCCAAAACAGCCATAAATAAGTCTCCTTTTTCAATTCGTTGACAAAAGTATACAGCAAAAAGCGGACGCAGAACATCGATTCACCTTACAAAATGAAAGGCGGAGCTTACATTTTTGTAAGGTCACTCCACCTGTAAATTGCTTTCCTTCATATCGAGTGAAAAGGTGCTGCCTGCGCCGGGGGCGGACTGCACGGAAAGCGTGTGGCCGAGCATATCGGCGGCGCGGCGGCTCAGATACATGCCGAGACCCGTCGATTTCTTTTCTGCCCTGCCGTTATAGCCCGTGAAGCCCTTTTCAAAAATGCGCGGCAGGTCTTCCGGTGCGATGCCGATGCCGGTATCGCTGACCTTCAAGACCTTATTCATTGTGACGGTAACGGTCACGGTGCCGCTTTCCGTATATTTTACGGCGTTTGCGGGCAGCTGACCCAAAATGAACGCCAACCACTTTTCGTCCGTTAAAACCTGCACCGGGGCAATATCGCACTTTAACGCGATGTGCTTGCGGACAAACTGCCCGGCGTACTGCCGCACGACGCGCTTTATGACGGGTTCGACCTCGACTTTGGCGAACACAAGATCGTTTGACGTGCTGTTTAGGCGCACGTAATTCAAGGCCATTTCGGCATAGCGGTCTATGCGGAACAGCTCTGCGGAAAGTGCGCGGCTGCGCGGGGTATCTTCTTCGCCGAGCATCAGCCGCATGGCGGAGATGGGCGTTTTGATCTGGTGTACCCACATGGTGAAATAATCGGTGTTCTCCTCCTGCCCACGGCGGCGGTCGGTCTCACTTTGGGCGAGCTTGGCGCACAGCATACGCACGGCTTCGTCATAACACACGGCCGTGCTGCCCGAGGGCTCCGGGAGGTCATCGCGCGATTCGGGCAGATTCAAAAGCGCCGATTCCAACCGGCGAAACTGCTTATGAAACCGCAGATAGCTTAAAATAAAGCTTAAAAGCCCCACCGCCGCGCACAGTAGCGCCGCGTACAAAACGGGATCGGCGGGCAAATCGTATAAATAGAGAATCACCGCAAAAATGGCAAAGCACAGCAGCAAAAACGCGATCTGCAAAATGTGTGCACGCAGATAAGAGAAAAACAGCGCGCTTTCTTTCTTCTTCATGGGGCACCTCACAAAATGACATAGCCGCTGCCGACGCGTGTCGTGATGAAATCGGTCAGGCCGATGCCCGAAAGCTTCTTGCGCAGGCGGGTCATGTTGACAGTCAGCGTGTTTTCTTCAATGTACAGGTCGTATTCCCAAAGGCGTGTCATCAGCGTTTCGCGGCTGACGACCTTGCCGCGGCTTTCCATAAGCGTCTGCAAAATGCGGAACTCATTGCGCGTGAGCTGCACCTTTTGGCCGTCGTGCGTCACGGTCCCATCGTTCAGGTTTAAGACCGCGCCGCCACGCTCAATGACCGGCACACGGTCGCCGAGGTCGTAGGTACGGCGCAAAACGGCGCGAATTTTTGCCATAAGCACGGAGGGGTCGAACGGCTTTGCGATAAAATCATCGCCGCCCATGTCTACCGCCATCACAATATTCATATTTTCCGACGCGCTGGAGACGAAAATGATCGGCACGGCGGATATTTTTCGGATCTCACTGCACCAGTGGTAGCCGTTAAAGAACGGCAGGGTGATGTCCATGAGGACAAGATGCGGGTCGAAATCCGCAAATTCGCGCAGAACATCGCGAAAATCGCGGACACAGCGCGGGGTAAGCCCCCAAGATTCGATGATGCGGCTGACCGCACCTGCAATAGCCTCATCATCTTCAACAATCAAAATTCTGTGATTTTCCATAGTATCTCCAATTTACAAATTGTTAGCTTCACTTCTCCCCGAGTACCCGCTTCAAAAACGCCGCCGAGCGTTCCATGCATTTCAGCTGCTCTATGGAGCCGAAATGTTCTGCCGCAAAGCTGCCGGTGTAACCGGAGTCAAGCAAAACACGCATCATTTTTTCAATAGGCAGATTGCCGTCGCCTACCGCCACGGGATACAGCTTACGGTTTGCGACCGTGACGCACGGACTGCCGGTGTTTTCCGTAAACGCGCGGTCTTTGCAGTGCACGGACGCAATGTACGGACGGAACAGGGAAAAGTTCTTCACCGCGTCCTCCTCATTATAAAGGAAATTGCCGGTATCAAAGCCGCAGCGCAGACCGGGCACATGCTGCATAAACCACATGAGCTCATCGGCACGGGAGTACGGCGCCGTAAGGTTATCGAACTCCTCCATGACAACCGTGATGCCGCGCTTTTCCGCTTCCGTTGTAAGCTCTGTTAAAGATGCCGCCATGCGCAGACGGCGAGCTTCATACTTTGCGCTGCCGCGCACCATTTCGTCCTCCGTCAAAAAACCCGCCACGGCAAGCAGGAACTTGCAGTTTGCTTTTTCGCAGCAGTCTATGACGCGCAGAGATTCCGCACGGTCGTTTTCCGGGGAACCCGTCTCGCTGCCGAAATCGAAAAAATTATAAATGCCGTTCACGCAAAGACCGGATTTTTGCAGCGCAGGCAAAATTATATCACCCTCGTTTTTGATGCGGTTCGCGTCGAGCTCCACACCGTCAAAGCCAAAGCGTTTTACCGCCGCGCACACTTCATCTAATGCAATATTCTCCTGCTTCATGGCTTCTGCCATGTGCTCGTAAAAAACAGAAATTCGGTTCATATAAACGCCACCTCCAAAAGTATTTTCAGCATAGCAGGCCATGCGGATTTTGTCAATGCAAAACCCGCAAGCAGCACGCGTTCCGCCGCCTTTTCCGAAAATTTTTCCCGGCGGCACAATGTGACAGAATCAAAATTTGTCCCACATGTATACTGGTGTCGGGAGGTGAAAGCGTGACCGTTTATGCCGATCTGCTTTTCATCGTGAACCTCTACATAGACGCGCTTTTGCTCAGCGCGGTACGGCGTTTTTTGCGGCTGCCGCTTACGGGAAAAAGGCTTTTGCTCACTTCCGTGCTCGGCGGGATGTTTGGGCTTTCTGCCCTGCTGCCCGCGCTGCCGGGGGGTGTTTTGTTTCCGCTGGCGCTGTTGGAATCGCTTGCGCTGTGCGCGGCGGCGTTTGTGCCAAAGCCGATGACGCAGCTTTTAAAAGCCGCTTTTTTGCTGTTTTTGTTTGGCGCGGCGCTTTCCGGGCTTTTGACGGCTGCGGCGTATTTTCTGCCGATACACGGCATTTTGCTCGCAAACGGCGCAGTGTATTTTAACATTTCCACATTGAAGCTCATTTTACTCACGTGCGTCTCTTACGGCGTGCTGTACGGCTTCGACCGCCTGTTTCGCAAAAAGGAGCCGGACGTGTTTTTCGCAAAACTGACCATCACACGGCAGGGCAAAACCGTCACGCTGCCGGCGAAAATTGACACGGGGCTGACGCTGACGGAGCCTTTTTCCGGCACGCCTGCCATCGTTGCGGATCGGCGTGCGCTCGGTGACATATTGCCGCCGAATTTCGGAATGCAAAGCACGGAAAATGCTGTTTCTATGCGGCTCATCCCGTTTTCTTCACTCGGAGCGGACGGTGTTTTGCCCGCGTTTCGGCCGGATGCGGCTTCGCTTTCGGGCATATCAATCGAATGCTGGGTGGCCGTGACCGACCGCACGCTTTCCGCAGGGAGTTTTCAGGCGCTCGTCGGCGCCGCCGTGTGTGACGCCGCGCAGATACAGGGTTTAAAACCCGGAAAGGACATCCCATGAAACATGATTTTCTCACCCGCATGCGCGAAATTTTTGCTCACTTTTTATCAAAGCTGAACGAAGACACCTGCCACTACATAAACGGCCCGGAAACGCTTCCGCCACCGCTGACGAAAGCGGAAGAGCAGGTGGTTTTTCAGAACATCCGTGACGGAAAACCGAACGCACGCGACCCTCTTATCACGCATAACCTGCGGCTTGTCGTGTACATTGCGAAAAAATTTGAATCGCCTGCCGTGAACGTGGAAGACCTCATTTCCATCGGCACCATCGGGCTCATCAAAGCGGTAAATACGTTCAGCGTGGAGCGCAACATCAAGCTTGCGACGTATGCTTCGCGGTGCATTGAAAACGAGATTCTGATGTACCTGCGCAAAACGGCGCAGCTGAAAAACGAGATCTCGCTCGACGACCCGCTGAATGTGGATTGGGACGGCAACGAGCTCCTGCTCTCCGATCTACTCGGCAGCGACCCCGACATTGTGAATCGCGGCATCGAGCAGGAATCGGAAAAGCAAACGCTGCTCCGTGCCGTTGAAAAGCTTGACCCGCGCGAAAAGCAGATCATGGAGCTGCGGTTTGGGCTGAACCGGCAAAAGGAGCACACGCAAAAGGAAGTTGCCGATGCACTCGGCATCTCGCAGTCATACATCTCAAGGCTTGAAAAGCGCATTTTGCACCGATTGAAGACAGAAATGGAGAAGGCGGGATAAACACGCCATAAACACGACAAAAAGCAGATGTATCTACCGATTTTGGTGACACATCTGCTTTTTCTAAAAAATACACCGGTTTTAAAGTATTCGGTTTATACGAGCTTCAAATATTTGACCCCATACGGCGGCAGCTCCACCCTGCCGTGGATGTCGCTTGTTTCGCCGGTTAAAAAATCGACCGCTTTGTACTCGCCGCGGGCGTCTATGGAACACGGCGCGTTTTCCGCATTGACGGCAACAAACACCGTCTCATGATCACAATGACGCTCAAACAGCAGATTTTTATTCTGAATGGTGATGTTCTTATAATCTCCGTAATTTAATGCGCGGCTTTCGGTCTTCACCTTCGCGAGTTTTTCGATAAACGCGGTGAGTTCGTTTTCGACGGGTGCATCGAAGCACGGGCGCAGGGCGTTGTCACCCTCATGCTTTTCGCCCTTTGCGCCCCACTCGCTTCCGTAATACAGGCACGGAATGCCCGGCATGGCAAACAGCACGCCGTACAGCGGGTAAATTTGCTTTTCGTCGTTTAAAATGCTCGCGATGCGCGTTACGTCGTGGTTATCGGCGAAGTTCATCAGGTGCTTGCCGCGGTACAGCGTCCACGGCTCCGGGCCGAACTGCCGCCCGAGCGAATGCGCAATCTCAAAGAGATTCATCGAATTGAACGCAGAGTAAAGTCCTTTGTAGCACTCGTAGTTCGTCACGCTGTGCAGCAGGCCGTCTGCGGTGATGCGGTTGTAATCGCCGTGAATCATCTCGCCGATGAGCACAAACTCCGGCTTTTTGCCGTCGCAGTACGCGCGCAGGCGGCGCATGAAATCTTCATTCAACATGTACGCCACGTCAAGACGCAGGCCGTCGATGCCGAATTCGTCGATCCATCTGCCGATGCAGTTTAAAAGGTACTCGACAACGGTGGGATTATAGAGATTGAGCTTGACAAGCTCGTAATGTCCCTCCCAGCCCTCGTACCAAAAGCCGTCGTTATAGGCGCTGTTACCGTCGAAATTCAAGTGAAACCAGTCTTTATAAGGAGAGTCCCACTTTTTCTCCTGCACGTCTCGGAACGCAAAAAAGCCGCGGCCCACGTGGTTGAATACGCCGTCGAGCACAACTTTGATGCCGTTTTCGTGCAGCGCATCGCACACGGCTTTGAAGTCTTCATTCGTGCCGAGGCGGCAGTCTATCTTTGTAAAATCACGCGTATCGTAGCCGTGGTTGTCCGATTCAAACACCGGGGAAAAATACACCGCGCCGATATGCAGCTTTTTCAGGTGCGGAATCCACTCCGTGACCTTTTGAATGCGGTTCACGCACACGCCGTCGTTCGGCATGGGCGCACCGGTAAAGCCCAAGGGATAGATCTGGTAAAACACCGCTTCATCTGCCCACATTGTTATATCCGTTCCTTTCAAGAGAGTTATGCCGATTGCAACTTAAAACGTGTACATGCCGTCTGCCGTCTGGCGGATATCCGCGTTATAGAACGCTGTCATGGCCTTTACCATGTACGCAGTGTCCTTTTCGCCCGCCGTTTCCACGCAGGAGTGCATCGCAAGCTGCGGGATGCCGATATCGACCGTGTTGAGCGACAGATGACCGTTTGAGATGTTGCCGAGCGTAGAGCCGCCCGCCATATCGGAGCGGTTATGGAAGATCATCACCGGCACCTCGGCCTTACGGCAGATTTCGCCGAACACGGCGGCGGAAACGGAATCCGTCGTATACTTCTGGTTTGCACTGTACTTGATGACGATGCCGCCGTTTAAGTAGCAGCGGTTCGTCTGGTCACACTTTTCCGTGTAGTTCGGGTGCACGGCATGGGCATTATCGGCGGAAAGCATGAAGCTGTCCGGCATTTTGCGCAGCCACTCCGCTTCGGAGATATTGAGCGCGGAAGCGATGCGGCGCACGGTATCCGTGAGGAACGTGGAATCTGCGCCCTGCTTTGTCAGCGAGCCGACTTCTTCGTTATCGAACACGGCGCTGATGAGCAGCTTTTCTTTGTTTTCCGCGTTCAAAAACGCTTCCGTTGCGGAGAACGCGCACTGGAGGTCGTCGAGGCGCGGGGATGCAATGAATTCGTTCTCCATGCCAAATACAACGCCGTGCTGGCGCGGATAGAGGAACATATCGCTCGAGATGACGTCTTCCTTTTTAACGCCTGCCTCTTCCGCGATGAGCGCGTTATAATCGGCGTTTTCGCCGCCGAGCAAGGGCAGCAGATCGACCTGCGGGTTTAACTTGTGGTCTGCCATGCCGCGCGTCATGTGAATGGCAAGGCTCGGGATGATGCACAGGTCGCGGTCAATGTTCAAAAGCACGCTCTTTACGCCGCTTTCGGTACGCACCACGGCGCGGCCGGCAAGCGACAGCGGACGATCAAACCACGTGGAAAGGATCATGCCGCCGTAGCCTTCGGTGTTGAGTTTTTTGTAGTGACCCTCTACGGTGATCTCCGCGCCGCTCTTTACGCGGAACGTCGGGGAATCGCTGTGTGCGGAGACAATCTGCATGCCGTTATAGTTTTCCGGCACGGAGAACGCCAAAACAGAAGAGCCGTTGCGCGTCGTAAAGTAGCGCTTGCCCTTTTCGAGCCTCCAGGTTTCGTTTTCAAGCAGGCGAATGCAGCCCGCATCTTCCAACATTACACATATATTTTTCACCGCATGAAAACACGACGGAGAAGCGTCGATAAACTTCAGCAGCTTTTCGGTGGTTTCAGAAGTCTTTAACATTTCGGTCATTCCTTTCCTTGTTTCTATTCATCATAGCACAAAATGACAAATATGGGTAGAGTAAATTTCAGAAAAAAAGACCGCCGCACCGAAACAGTACGACAGTCTTTAAAAAATCAATTCATTTGCACGCATTTCCGATGGCTTCGTTCACGCGCTCGCGCAGATCAGGCAGATAGGACGATGTGCGCGGATAGTTTGCAAACGTCATGCTTTCGCCGTCTCCGAGCAGTTTTAAGACGCTTTCGCGCCCGAGCTTTTCTTCGGCGAGCGACAACGCGCGCATATCATAAAGCGCCATGGCGAAAACCTTTTGCCGCAGCGACGGCAGCGGGCCGTTTTCGCCGGGATAGACGGAAAATCCGTCGCCGCCCGGGAACGCGCCGCCTGCGTCCGTCACCTTGAACGGATCGATAACAGCTTTGGAGAGCTGCGAGTTCCAGAAGTTATAGCCCCAGTGCAGGAAGCCCGTGATGTGATACTTCCACATCTGCACGCCCAAAATGCGATTGCGGTTTGAGGGCATCGCGAGGAAACGGTTGCCCACGTCCACGCACTGGCCGCAGCAGGTGTACGCCCACAGATCCGGCACATCGTTTTCGATAAACGGCGTGATATGATTCGTCGCGACGACGGGGTGCTTGACGAGCCCCTCCGTGTAGTAATCATACGACGAGAGCGCGTCGCGCAGAATGCAGCCGGGCAAATACGGCTCCACAACAGCTTTCGCCTTTAAGTAGTCCGCCTTGTGCTCCTCGCTCGGCTCGTCCGAAATGTGGAACATAAGGTCATTTTTTTCAACGCCTACTTCTTCAAAGAATGTAAGCAGCTGCGGCAGCAGCGCATGCAATAATGCCGCGTATTCCGGGTCGGTTGCCGCAGTATGCCAACCGAATTTCAGCTTGCGTTCGCCGTTTTCGGTGACGTAAATATTCGGCGCACATTTTGCACCCCACTGTGTGAAGAAGTGGGAAATCTCAAACTTAGAAATGCCGCAGTCCTTTGCGGTTTCCACCCAGCGGGCAAGCCTTGCGAAATCAAAATGATAACCCGCGTCGTTCTTTGTGATCTCCACAAGCTGCGTGCACGGGCGTTCTTTGCCGATCTCGGTATCGAGCGCGGGAGTGAACACCGGCGTCAGGATCATGTTCATGCCGTGTTCCGCCGCCATACGCATATACTTGTCTAACAATGCCCAGTGCTCTTTTGAGTAAATCTCCACGCCGTAGCGCGCTGCGATGCAGTCGCCATGGAACCACTGCGTGAACGTGAGCTTCTGCTCCGGCAAAGTGATCGGCACGACCGTCAAACGGAAAATTTCGCTTTTGCCGTTTGCGCTGATCTCCACGGGGTAATCGCCGCCCGCGGCATCGTCGTTCACTTTGAGGCTCACCCACAGCACCTCGCGGCCGTTGACGTTCACCGCGCCGTCCGTGACGGGATACAGCACATCCGGGAACGTGTTCGGCTCTGTTGTGATGTAGTCGTCATCGAATCTGTCCGGGTACGCGGAAAGCGTGCACGGCACATAGCCCTCGCGATACACCGCCACTTTAACGGGCGCATCGGTGCGCACCTCAATGTAGTGCTCTCCCTCGCCCGTGACGATGGCCTGAAACGCGGTCTCTTCTCCGCGCAGAGCGCTCGCCTTCGGGTACGGCGCAAAGGTCTTTTCTTCCTGCGCCATGACTTTTTCCATCGGTGAAAGAAGCTGGATCGTTGTCTGCATGGATTTTTCCTCCCCTAAGTTGGCCGTGTCAAACTGTGTAAAATCCGGTATATAACGTTCGCCGGCGGCGCTGCGCTTTTGGCAGAAGCCGGGCAAACCCAGTTCCAACATATAATTTTGTACCTTGCGGCTCTCCCGCAGGGTGATGCGGCGGTTGATGTCCGCAAATTCCGGCTCGTGCAAAACACGTCCCATCGGCGTATACTGGCTCATCAGGCTCACGGGCACGCCCGGGAAATGCTGTTTGATAAGCTCCAGCACCTGCATGGAATTGCGCGTGTGGCCGGGCAAAATGAGTTGCCGAATGATGATGCCCTTTTGCAGCATGCCGTTTTCGTCGTACACATTTTCGCCCGTCTGTCGCACCATCTCATGAATGGCAGCAAGCGCCGTTTCACAGTAGTGTGGCGCATTGGAAAGCCGCACGGCGAGATCGTCGTCCGCATATTTGAAATCCGGCAGGTAAATGTCGACGAGCCCCTCTAACATGCGCAGTGTCTCGACCGATTCATACCCGCCGCAGTTGTAGACAACGGGCACGCGCGGCTTATAGATGCGCAGCGCTTCGGCAATTTGCGATGCAAAGTGCGTCGGCGTAACAAGGTTGATGTTGTGCGCGCCCATAGCTTCGAGTTTTTTTATCGTCTCGATAAATTCTTCCACCGTAAAATCCTTGCCGTGTAGGCTTTCGCCGGAAATCTCGCTGTTTTGGCAAAACGCGCAGCGCAGCGAGCAGCCGGTAAAAAAGATCGTGCCACTGCCGCGCGTACCGCTGATGGGCGGCTCCTCCCAGTAATGGAGCTTCGCGCGCGCAATGTGCATTTTGCCGCCGCTTTGGCAGTAGCCGTGCGCTATTTCACGGTCAACACCGCATTTTCGCGGGCACAGTGTGCAAACGCTCATGCGTTTTGTTCCCTGAGCATCAGGAACCCGGCGTTAGAGCCGCGCTTGCCGCGCGTCACGCGGTGTGAAAACAGCAGGTCGCTGTTGCACATGGTGCACACGCCGCCCGTTGTGATGTGCTCGGGCAGCACGCCTGCACCTAATAAGAACGCACGGTTGCACGCCCAAAGATCAACGTGGAATTTGCCGTTGCCGTCGTCCGTGACGAATTTGTCGCTGTCGGGCAGCGCGAGGAATTCCTCCGCACACGGGGCGTCCACCTCAAAGCACTCCTTTGCAATGGACGGACCGATGGCCGCGAGCAGATCCTCGGGGCGGGTATCAAATTCCTCCTGCATTTTCTCTACGGTAGCTTTTGCCATGCCGTTCACCGTGCCGCGCCAACCGGCGTGCGAAAGCCCAATGGCGTGATGAATGGGGTCGTAGAAGTAAAGCGGCACACAGTCCGCCGCGTAAATGAGCAGCGGCAGATTCGGCTCATCCGTCACAAGACCGTCCACGCTTTCCATGTCCTTCGGCTTCCAAATACCTGTACCAGCGTTCTTCATCGTGACACGGCGCACGTTCGTGTGGTGATCCTGCGCGCCCGCCGTAATGTTCTCTACAGGGATATTCGCCGCTTGAGCGATGAGACGGAAATTTTCTTTTACATTTTCGTCGCTGTCGCCGCGGTTGAAGCCGAGGTTCATGGCAGCAAACTCTTCTTCACTCACGCCGCCGATGCGCGTGGAGAAGCAGTGCGTAAGGTACGGGATATTCTCCCACGCCTTAAACGTCAGCAGTCCCACACCGTTTTCCTTGATTGTCAGACGCATATCGGCGATGTCTGCGTTTTCGGCGCGGCGCGGCTTTTCGATTTTCGGCAGCGGAATGGATTTTCGACTCACGATAATACCCTCATACTTCTGCTTCACGCGCAGCTGACCGCAGAATTCGTAGCCGCACTTTTCGCACTTAAATGTGCTGCGCAGACTCTTGTTTTTTACAGTCCATTTGCCGCGGCGCTTTGCTTCGCCGCCGCATTTTTCGCACGTGAAATGCAGATGCTCCTTTTCGATCAACGGGCTGTTCACGTCACAGATATACGTCGTTTTAAACGTGATGCGTCTGTAAAACTCCGGGTCCTTGCAGTCCTGAATGAACGGGCGGAACGTATCCTTTGTGTAAATGCGCTCCAGCACCATGGCGGACAGCACGCTGTCGTCGAGCGCGCGGTGGTGGTCGAGCGCACCGTCATCAATGGAAAGCAGCTCTGCCGCTTTGGAAAGCCCAAGCTGCTCCTTGCCGTCCTCGCCAAGGCGCTTTTCCACGTACTGCTGTAAATCGACATAGCGCTGCAAAAACGGAACGGTCTCCCCGCCGCCGAAATAGCGGCAGTTTTCAATCAGCGCCAGAATGTCCGACGTGCCCCACGTGGCAATCACGCAGTCGCCCGCCCACTTTTTGAAGCGGCTCATCACCTGCATGTACGGGCGCGCGTCCAAAAGATTCGCATCCGTAATGTTGGTGAGGTCCGAAATAACCGCGCTAATCTTTTTTGTCACCTGCGGTTTGACAAAGCAGGAAAACCGGTCTGTGATATTCAGTTGTGCATCGAGCTTGACAGCGCCGAACTCGATAATCTCATTGATAAAGCCGTGGAGACGGCGGCTGTACGCACCGTTCCACTCCAGATCCAAAATAACGATATTCATTGGCTCTCCGTGTGTCTTTTCCGTTGGTCAGGTTTATAAATTACTTCTTTTTCGCAGCCTGCTTCATGCGCAGCTCTTTGCTCAGAACCATTTTGCGCATGCGGATGCTCTTCGGCGTGATCTCCACAAGCTCGTCGTCCGCGATGAACTCGAGGGACTGCTCCAGAGAGAGCACGGTGTGCGGGGTCAGCTTCAGTGCGTCGTCGGAGCCGGAAGCACGGGTGTTTGTCGCGTGCTTCTTCTTGCAGACGTTGATGACGATGTCGTCGCCCTTCGGGTTGCTGCCGACAATCATGCCCTCGTAAACCGGTACGCCCGGCCCGATAAACAGGCGGCCTCTGTCCTGTGCGTAGAACAGGCCGTAAGCCGTGGACTCGCCGGTCTCGTGTACAACGAGAGAACCGGTGCTGCGCTGCTGAATATCTCCCTTATACGGCTCGTAGCAATCGAACACGTGGTTCATGATGCCGTTGCCGTTCGTGTCCGTAAGGAACTCGGAGCGGTAGCCCATGATGCCGCGGGACGGGATCTTGAATTCAAGGTGTGTGGTGCCGCTGTCGCGGGTACCCATGTTGAGCAGCTCTGCCTTTCTGGTGCCGAGCTTTTCCATGACCGCGCCGACGTAGTTATCCGGAACTTCAATCATCAAAAGTTCCATCGGCTCCAGCTTCTTGCCGTTTTCTTCCTTGAAAATAACGCTCGGGCGGGAGACCTGGAATTCGTAGTTCTGGCGGCGCATCTGCTCGATAAGAATGGAGAGGTGCAGCTCGCCGCGGCCGGATACCTTAAACGTATCGGCGGAATCAGTCTCTTCCACACGCATAGCAACGTTCGTTTCAACCTCCTTAAACAGGCGGTCGCGCAGGTTGCGGGAGGTGACATATTTGCCCTCGCGGCCCGCAAACGGGGAATTGTTGACCATGAACATCATAGAAACGGTCGGCTCGTCGATCTTGACGAACGGCAGCGGCTCCACGTGCTCCGGGTCGCAGGCGGTCTCACCGATGTTGAGGTCTGCCATGCCGGAAACGGCCACGATGTCGCCGAGCTCGGCGCTCTCTGCGTCCACGCGTTTGAGGCCCTCAAACTGGTAGAGCTTCGTAATGCGCGCGTTGCGTTTTTCGTCGCTTGTGCTGCTGCAGATGGTAACGGTCTGGCCGACCTTTACGGAGCCGCGTTCCACTCGGCCGATACCGATACGACCGACATACTCATCATAGTCAATGTTGGAGAACAGCACCTGCGTCGGGCCGTCAAGGTCGCCCTCCGGCGCCGGAACATCGTTTACAATGGCTTCAAACAGCGGCTTCATGTCCGTGCCCTTTTCGTCCGGCTGGTTCATGGCGTAGCCGTCACGTGCGGAAGCGTAGACCACCGGGAAATCGAGCTGGTCTTCGTCTGCACCGAGCTCAATGAAGAGGTCAAGCACTTCGTCCACGACTTCAAGCGGACGTGCGCCCGGACGGTCGACCTTATTGACGACAACGACCGGCTTTTTACCGAGACCAAGCGCCTTCTTTAAAACGAAGCGCGTCTGCGGCATACATCCCTCAAACGCATCGACAAGCAGCAGAACGCCGTCTACCATCATCAGAATGCGTTCCACCTCACCGCCGAAATCGGCATGGCCCGGGGTATCGACAATATTGATTTTGATGTCATTGTACATGACAGCTGTGTTTTTGGAGAGGATCGTAATGCCGCGCTCACGCTCCAAATCACCGGAGTCCATGACGCGCTCGGTTACGGCTTCGTTGCTGCGGAAAACGCCGCTCTGGCGCAGAAGCTGGTCCACAAGGGTGGTCTTGCCGTGGTCAACGTGTGCAATAATGGCTACGTTGCGCAAATTTTCTCTTTTTCCCATCTTTATCAATCCCTTTCTTTATCGTTCTTAACTTCAAACTGCTTCAAAAAATTCAAAACCGGCCGCGTCGTTTTGCATGCGCGGGATACGGCAAAAAACGGATTAAAAACTCGGTTTGCTCGTTAACCGAAATATTATACCACTTTTCGCGCGTTTTGTGAATATGTTCCGCCTTGGCGAAACCGCTGAAATATTGGGTTTTTGCGTTTTTTCTTTTGTCCTGCTTTCCTTGACGGCGAGCTTTGTTCGTGCTATTCTTGTATTGATTTTGAAACAGAGGAGTGCAAAACCTTGAAGAGGATCTTGAATTTCGGCTCACTCAATACAGACTATGTTTATAAGGTCGACCACATTTTGCAGGGCGGTGAGACCATTCAAAGCGAAAGCCGCACCGTGTTCCCGGGCGGCAAGGGGTTAAACCAGTCCATTGCGCTTGTGCGGGCGGGGCTTTCCGTCTGCCATGCAGGGCTCATCGGCACGGACGGCGAGCACCTGCGCGATTTATTGAACCAAAACGGCGTAGATACCTCCCTCATCGAAATGCGCGATATGCCGGGCGGGCACACCGTCATTCAGGTCAGCCGAGAGGCACAGAACGCCATTCTGCTTTTCGGCGGCTCCAACGGGGCTGTGGATGAAGCATATGCCGACCGCGTGCTTGCGCAATTCGGCGCAGGCGACATTCTTCTGCTGCAAAACGAGATCAGCGCGCTGCCGTATATTCTTGAAAAAGCCCATGTGCGCGGCATGGAGATCTGGCTCAATCCGTCCCCGATGAACGAAAACGTTTTAAAGTGCAATCTGTCGCTCGTTTCCGTGTTCGTTTTGAACGAAGTGGAGGGCGAACAGCTGACCGGCACAAAGATTCCCACCGCTATTTTGGATAAGCTCCTTCAAAAATACCCACACGCCGCCGCAGTCTTAACGCTCGGCAGTAAAGGCGCGTGGTACGCCAAAGAAGATAAGCGCGCGTTTGCCCCGGCGGAGCTTGTCCGTGCGGTCGATACCACCGCGGCCGGCGATACGTTCACGGGCTATTTCATGCGCGGTATGCTGGATGGGCTTTCGCCGAAAAAATCGCTGACCCTCGCGGCAAAAGCCGCTGCCATTGCGGTCTCGCGCCCCGGTGCCGCACCGTCTATTCCCCTATATGCAGAAGTTACAAGCGAAAGGAACTGAAAATATGAGTGATTTCAGAGTTGCAGTACGCAGAACGAACGAGTGGGACGGCCCGTCCATGCTCAAAATTTACACACCCTACGTCGAAAAGACGCACTACACGCCCGACACCGAAGTGCCGACGCTCGCCGAGTACGTGCAGCGCATCGACACCTATACATACGGCCGTATGTGGATTCTGACGGAGATCAACAACCAGACGGCGGGATTCTGCTTTTTGACCGACCGCGATATTCCGAAAGACGACCTGTTCTCTGCCGACGCACAGCTGTACGTCTCCGAAAAATGTCTGCACAGCGGCGTGGGCACGTCTTTATACAGCCTGATGCTGGACATCATGCACCATGCAAATTACCGCCGCGTTACAGCGCACATCAATCTGCCGAACGATGCCGCCGTGGCATTCCACAAAAAGATGGGTTTTCACGAGGTCTCCGAAACGGACGGTGTTCTTTTAATGGAGCGCGCCATTGAGCCGGAAGACCCGAACGCAAAGCGCTTCACGAAAGCCTACCTCATCTTAGCGCAGGACTACGAGGCCGCGCGTGAGCACGCCGCCACATTTGTTAAAAAAGGTACGGTGGTATAATGGGCCCCTACGAATACGAAGTGGCGAGCATCGACGGCGACTACGCCGTTTTGCGCCGAACGGACAATGACACGCACGATGAAATTCTGGTCGCTCGCGCGCTTTTACCGGAGGAGATCGACATCGGCACCGCGCTGCACTACGAAATGTTCACCTATTCCATCATTTAACATTTAATTATTGGCAAAAATAGCCAAATATTTTTCCCGTTGATTTGGGTAAACCGTTCATTGAACTCACATTGCTTTCTTGGTACAATGATACTTGTAAACTAACACGCAGCGAAGAGGTTCTACAAACGCGGTTTACCCTTATTTTCTACGGAACGGTTTACCTTAATCTTATTTTTTAAGGAGTTGTTGTATCATGTCCAAACCGTCCGGTGCCATCGACATGACGCAGGGCAAACCGATCAACCTGATGCTTCGTTTTGCGCTGCCCATGATGATCGGCAGTATTTTCCAGTCGCTTTATTCCATGGTGGACTCCGCCGTGCTCGGCCGCTTCGTCGGCTCGCACGCGCTGGCCGCCATCGGTGCCACCACGTCCACAACGGGCCTCATCCTGCTGCTTGCAACCGGCGTGACGAGTGCCATTTCCATCGTGCTTTCGCAATACGTCGGCGCAAACGACACCGACCGCGTGCGCAAGGGCATTGTCGCCTCCGGGTGGATCACCCTTTTGCTCGGCGTTGTTCTGGGTCTCATCAGCGTTTTCGCCGCGCGGCCGCTCATGCAGCTTTTAAAAACGCCGGAAGACGTCATCGACATGTCCGTTTTATACATTCAGATTGTCTGCGGCTGCGGCATCGCACAGTTTGCGTATAACGCCGCGGCATCTATCCTGCGCGCACTCGGCGACAGTAAAACACCGCTGTATTTCCTCATTCTGTGCTCCATTTTGAATGTTATCCTCGACCTCATCAGCGTCATCGGTCTCAACATGGGCGTTGCGGGTGTCGCCGTTGCAACGGTCGGCTCGCAGGCCATCTCCGCCGCCATCTGCATCCTCGTCATGTTCCGCAAATACCCCGATCTGATGCCGAAGCGCCACACCCTACGCCCGGATATGCCCGTCAGCCTTAAAATATTCGGCATGGGTGCGCAAATGGCTCTGCAAAGCCTGTTTCTTTCCGTCGGCATGATGGTCATTACGCGCGTCATCAACAGCTACGGCTCCAACGTCGTCGCGGCGTTCACCGTCGGCAGCAATGTGCAGAACCTCGCCGTGATGCTGTTCAGCAATTTCTCGTTCGGCTTTTCCGTCTATGTCGGGCAGAACTTCGGCGCGAAAAACGCAGAGCGCATCAAGCTTGGCGTGCGGCAAATCTTCCTTCTTGTCGGCGGTCTGAGCATTTTTGCAGGTGCGCTGACACTCATTTTTGCTGAGCCGCTCGTCTCGCTGTATGTCAAGCCGAACGAGACCGAAGTTATCGCGTATTCGCTCGAATTCATCCGCATTCAGGCGTGGTTCTTCCCGTTCCTCGGTTGGATCTGGCTTTATAACAGCACCGTCAAGGGCATGGGCAAAATCAACATTTCCATGGTCTCCTCCGTTGTGGAGCTGTGCAGCAAGATCGGTCTCTCGTTGCTTCTGCCCATCTGGATCGGCACCACAGGTATTTGGTTTGCCGCGCCGATCGGCTACATTCTGGGCATCATCCCGCTGCTCATCTACTATTACAGCGGCCGCTGGAAAAAGCTGCTCACCGTCCCCGCCGCAGAACCCGCAAAGGCGTAAAATACAACAAAACGGCAAAAGTCCGAAGCACCTAAACCGTGTTTCGGACTTTTTATTCTATCTTAAAATTTCACCCCAGCATTACGTCCAAAAGCATCATAAGCGCAAAGCCCGTCACAATGCCCATTGTCGCCGCATACGGCTGCGCTTTCTGGTTGCGCTGACACTCGGGGATGAGCTCGTGCACCGCGACTAAAATCATCGCGCCCGCCGCAAAGGACAGCGCAAACGGCAAAACGGCTTCAATGTATACGGCAAGCAAAGCGCCCAAAACGCCCGCAATTGGCTCCACAAAGCCGGAAGCCTGCCCGATGAAAAAGCTCTTTCTTCTGGAGCACCCCTCACGGCGCAAAGGCAGCGAGACCGCCGCGCCTTCGGGGAAATTCTGCAAACCGATGCCCACGGCCACCGTCACGGCGCCCATCAGCGCTTCCGGCGTATAGCCGCCGTTTTTCAGCGCACCGAACGCCACACCTACGGCGAGCCCCTCCGGGATGTTGTGCAGCGTGATGGAAAGTACCAACAAAATGATGCGGTTCAGCCGTGCGTTTTTCTCGCCCTGCGCCAAAGCGGAGCGCCGCTGCGCGTAGGTCACGCATTTATCGGAGCCCCACATGAACAACGCACCGCAGAGAAACCCGAGTGTCGCCACCAAAAATGCAGGCACGCTTCCCGCCGCCTCCGCGCGCTCGATGGCCGGCTGCAAAAGTGACCAAAAGCTCGCCGCAACCATCACCCCGGCGGCGAAGCCGAGCATCAAATTGAGAATTTTGGGGTTCGGCGATTTAAACAGCACCACCGTAGCAGCACCAAACGCCGTGACGAGCCATGTCCCCAGCGTCGCCAACAACGCATAAAATACAATATTATTCATTTTCAGCCCTCCTGATTTTATTATATGGAGAGAGAAAAAATGAGTGAAAAAAGCACGCGGTTTTTAAAGCCGCGTGCTTGCCGTATTAAATTGATCGGATAATCTTCCACGCTTCCGTCAGCCGCTCCAAGCTCCACGCGGCGTTCGCGGGGCTGGTGCTCGGCAGAACCGTTTCCGGCAGGTCGATCTCTTTCGCCAGATATTTTTGATACAGCTTGTGCGCCATTTGACCGTTTGTACACACATGCGTGATGTTCGCTGTCGATAAAATCACGGAAAGATCATTCGGTACGACGTTTTTGATGCTCGCGTCAGCCGAGCCCGTTACGTTGCACGAGGCAATGACGTCCCACAAGGCAACTTTATGCTTTAGCAAAAGCGCCTTCTTTTCGGGGACATCCCCCGGCACCGGTTCACCGAAAACCGCGCTCAAAACGCGCCAAAAGCGGTTTTGCGGGTGCCCGTAGAAAAACGCCGCTTTTCTCGACTGCACAGACGGAAACGAGCCCAAAACGAGCACGCGGCTGTTTTCGTCGAACACCGGCGGAATTTCGTGCTGCACCATCAATGTACCTTCTCGGCAAAATCCTTCTTGCGCTGCTCGTAGGCCGCCATGTTTTCCGCTTCAAACGCAAGCTTCACATCGCCCGCGCCCATCAGGTTCAAAATGTACTTTGTAAACGGCGGATTCAAAACCAAGATCGGCCCCACAAGGTATGTGCCGAAGAAGTTGTTTACGCGGATACCCTCGTATTTCGCCTTTATATTGAGCCCCACACCTTTGTTTTTCACGAACAAGCCGTGCGATTCATCCGGCGTGTAGGCCATCGTGAACTGCGTCTTAAAGCCCATGATGACATTGCCGTCAAATTCGCCCTCAAAGTCGCTGTTGTGGCGGTGCATCATGTTGCGCTTTGCGTACAAACGGTAAAGCCCAAGGCACTCTACGCGGCTGCCGTCCTCGTTTTCAATGTAATCGCCGAAGATTTCGAGCGCATTGCCCGTGAAAAGGAACACCGTGCCGTCGTCAATGGCTTTTTGGATTTTCTCCTTCAGCGGCATCAACTTGCGGATGACCTGCTCCTGCATACGCTCCGTCATGGGACCCATATACACAAGGTTCATTTTTTCTTCGGTAAAGCGCACATCGTCGCTGAATTTCGTGCGGATAACCTCCGCTTCCGGCAGCGTTTTTTCAAGGTAGACCATGTTGTATGCGTCGCCGAACAGGTTGCAGAATTCCGGGAAAAGGACTTCTATTTTCATTTCGTCTCGCCCTCCTTCTCACGTTCGATCATCTTATCGCGAATGTCATTTGCCAAACGAATGGTGTATACGTCGTACAGAATAAAGACTGTGTCCGCTTCTTTCGAGACCGCCGCAGGCGTATCGCTTTCATCGCGCATATGCACGATTTTCTCCGCCGGCACACCGGCCAGAAGCGTGCGCACATACGTATCGTGGTGGCGCGCACCGGCAATGACGACCTGCACGATGCTCGGGTCATTTAAAAACTCAAAATCGGTGTCGTAGAACCACGCGGTGTTCTCCACGGTGTGGCGCGCATCGAAGTAGTCGTCGAGAAACATCACAACGGACTTTTTGCCCGGCGCGTTACGGATATTTTCAAACGCACGGGAGCACGCAATGGGGTTCTGCCCCTTTGCAAGGTGCAGAATGTACTTTCTGCCGTTCACTTCTTTTTCGGAGTAACGCGTCTCGCTGATGCCCATTTTCTCCATGGAATTGCGGATTTTTTCTTCGGAAAGGCCGAATTCACGCAGCGTCGCAATGGCGGCAAGGGAGTTATAAATATTGATGTTCGTACTGTTCAAAAGCGGGTATTCCGATTTTTTGCCGCCCACCGCCACGTTCATTTTCATGTCTTTCGTATTGATGTCCGTTGCAAGGTAGTCGATGTCCGGCGAGCGGTAGCCGCAATTTTCGCAGTGCACACGGCCGATATGATGGTAGCGCACAATGTCGTGCACAAGCGGGCCGTGGCATTTTGGGCAGGCAGGCACATCATTTACGATATTGTCGCATTCCTTTTTGTCCGTGTCAAGGTGGTCGATGCCGAAATACACGCGGTCGTTTTCGGGCTTAATGGAACTGCAAAGCGGGTCGTCGCCGTTCAAAACGAGCTTTGTGCCCTTTGGAATTTCCTTATTCAGAATATCGAGGATAAACTCCGCGTGCGCGTTGCGCTTATAAGAATCACGGAAAATGTTCGTGCACAGCACAATGTCCGGCTGCATATAGGGGTAAATGTTCGGCGCAGAGCGCTCGTCCAGCTCAAACACCGCAAGGTCACACTTCGGCTTGCCGAAAAAGTGACTGTTCGCAATGAGCGTAGATGCCACGCCGGTCGCGACATTCGTGCCGGAGCGGTTGCACATGAACTCGATGCCGTTATCCTCCAAAACATCCTCGATCATGTTCGAGACAGTCGTTTTGCCGTTCGTGCCCGTAATGCCGATGATCTTCTTCGGTTTCGGCATGCGCCCGATAAAATCCGGGCACAGAATAATAGCCCAAGAGCCCGGCATGGACGTGCCCTTTCGCCCGATGAGCTTTAAAACCAGCGCCGTACCGCGGGCGAATATCAGCGCAAAATAAAAGCGTAAATTTCGTTTCATTTTCTTCATTCCTTAAATTTGAATTTTCCGTTTATCGATACGCATGATTATACTACTTTTAGACGTGAACTGCAAGATGAACTGCAAGATAACGCCGTTTTGAATTGTTTCGGCTCCGAAATTGCGAATATTTAGGAATTTTTCATAATACGGATTGATTTTTCACAAAAAAGACTGTATGATAAAGAAAAGCATTCCATTAACTTAGGAGGAGTTCACCATGAAAACTTTACCCGTAGCGGTACAGGTTTATTCTGTCCGCGATGACGCTGAGCGCGATTTTAAGGGCACCATGCAGAAAATCAAGGACATGGGCTATGACGGCGTTGAGCTTGCAGGCCTTTATGGCATGAAGCCGGCGGAAGTCAAGGCGATTTTGGAAGAAGTGGGCCTTGTTCCGCTTTCCGCACACGTTCCGTTCCAGGAGCTCGAAGCCGACATCGAAGGCACGGTCGCACAGTATAAGGAGATTGGCATGCAGTACATTGCCATCCCGTATCTGATGGAAGAAGATCGTCCGGGCACCGAGAAGTTCCTCAAGAACATTGAGACCTTTAAGAAGATCGGCGAAGCCTGCAAGAAAGTCGGCATCACGCTGCTTTACCACAACCACGATTTCGAGTTTGTAAAGATGCCGAACGGTCAGTATGCACTCGATTATATCTATACCGAGATTCCCGCTGACCTGCTCCAGACCGAGCTTGATATCTGCTGGGTCAAGGTCGCCGGCGAAGAGCCGGTCGATTACATCAAGAAGTACGCCGGCCGCGCACCGGTCGTCCATCTCAAGGACTTCTACAAGGAAGGTAAGCCGGCCAACATGTACGAGCTCATCGGCATTGAGACCGAGAAGAAGGAAGAAACCGGCAAGTTCGAGTTCCGTCCGGTCGGCCACGGCATGCAGGACATTCCGCCGGTGCTCGATGCAGCACTGGAAGCCGGCTCCAAGTGGGTCGTTGTCGAGCAGGATCAGTCTTATGACACCCCCGCTCTCGAAGCCGTGAAGATGAGCCGCGATTACCTCAAGGGCCTCGGCTGGTAATCTTACCAAAGCTAAATGAAATAGCAATGCTGATTGGGGCGCACTTTCTTTCCCGGAAGTGCGCCTTAATTATGTTCGCCTGTCGGCGAATGCTATACCTTCGGACAATAAAAAGAAAAACAGCTCCCGGCGCATGAAAGCACCGTGGAGCCGCGTATGTATAAGCGAGATATTATGCGTCCTTCTTTTCCTCTTCGTCTTCCGGCGGAAGCACGGATGCGCAGTGCGGGCACTTCGTCGCGCCGATCTTTACGTCATCCATCAGGCAGTACGGGCAGGTTTTCGTGGTAGGAGCCGCCGGTTCCTCCTCCGGCTTTTTCTTCAGGTTCGACACGGCGTTTACCGCCTTCACAATGGCAAAAACAGCCGCAGCCGTGATAAAGAACGTAATGACCGCATTGATGACCTCACCGATGGCAAAGCCGCCCGGCGCCCATTCCGCAAACGTCGTATCCGGGAGCAAAAGACCGATGATTGGCGTCAAAAGACCGCTGACAACCGCGTTGACAATTGCCGTGAACGCAGATGCCACAACAACACCGACGGCCATGTCCAGCACATTGCCGCGCGCAATAAATTGCTTGAACTCTTCCAGTAACTTTTTCATAACAGATTCGCACCTTTCTGAATTTCTTTTAACAGCGTATCACAACTACTGTCAAAAAACAATTCCAATTTTGTTTTCCCCTCAAAATTTCCGATATTGCTGCGGTTTCCGACAGTTTTTTCTTGCAGAAGTATTGTTGAAAACCGTGAAATATGCTATACTGTTTTATACTTTTCCGAGATATACATAGGACGCTCGATGGTTTAAGGAGATGCACGCATGGCATATAAGATCTGGCTTTTTCTATGGTACTTTGTGCTTGCTTCCTTCTGCGGCTGGGTCGCAGAGGTGGGGTACATCGGCATGGTATACCGAAAATTCAAAAACCCCGGCATGCTGAACGGCCCGTACTGCCCGCAGTACGGCCTGATGATTGCGCTGCCGTGGGCGGCATTGACGGCGCTGCATTGGCAGACGTCGTTTGTTGCCACGCTGTTTTTCTGCCTGATTTCAAGCTTCCTTGTGGAATTCACGTTCGCGTGGCTGCTGCGCAAAACAACGCACATCCGCCTGCGTGATTACTCCAAATTCAAGTGGAATATCAAGGGCTACGTTTCCGTGCCCGTCGCCACCGTGCGCGGCGTGTGCTTCTCGTTCATTTTGATGTTTATCGTGCCGGTACTCACGTCACTTCTGCACTACGTCAACCGCACCGTCGGCTGGGTCATCCTCTATGCCGTCCTCGGCATCATGCTGCTCGACATCATCATCACGTCCATCACCGTGCAGCGCTTGAATCACCAGTTTAAACGCTTATCCGAACTCGGAGACCGCGTGCGCGAGGCGAGAAACGCCCTCGGCAATGCCGTCACCGGCGGCGCCATCGGCGCAGCGGAGGCCATCGATGACCTCGACCTGCAAAAGAAGCTTCAGGAAGCACAGAAGACCGCCGACGAAAACTACACGGCACTCCTCAACAAGTCAAACTTCTTAAAGCGCCGCTTCATGAGCGCCTCGCCGGATATGACGAACGAGCAGTACGAAAAGGAATTAAAAGCGTACCGCATCACGACGGAAGAGCGCAAAAAGCGCTCTGCCGAACGCTGGAAGCGCAATCGCTACGAATATGAAGCTACATTCGAAAACCCGGAAGACCGCCCGTTTGCGTTCGGCATGAACTTCACAAAACTCTTCTGGATCTTCTTCATCGGCTGCCTTGCCGGTTTTGTGCTTGAAGAATGCTGGGCGTTCTTCATCGCGCACCAGATTGAGCTGCGTGTAGGCCTTGTGTACGGCCCATTCCAGCCCATTTACGGCGGCGGCGCAGCCATCATCACGCTGTGCCTGTATAAGCTCTACAAGCAGGACGACATCATCATTTTTGTTGCCAGCGGCATCATCGGTGCGGCGTTCGAGTACCTGTGCAGTTGGGGACAGGAGATGCTGTTCGGCACCGTTTCGTGGGATTACAGCGGCACGCCGTTCAACATTGACGGCCGCACAAACTTGATGTTCGCGCTCATCTGGGGCACGCTCGGCCTTATTTGGATCAAAGAAATTTACCCCGCCATGTCGCGCATGATCGAAAAAATCCCGAAGCGCCCGGGCGCTATCCTCACCATTTTGCTCGTTGCGTTCATGCTGTTTGACGGGTTCATCTCCTGCGCCGCGCTGACCCGCGCCAACGAGCGCGCCGAGGGCATCCCCGCCACAAGCTCGTTCCAAATGTTCCTCGATAAGCACTTGGATGACGACTACCTCGCGCTCGTCTACCCGAACATGCAGAAGGTCAACGAAGACGGCACGAAAAGCGAACCGCTGAAAGACACGGTAAAGAACACGTAAACGCAATCTGCCATACTGCGGCAAAGAAATTTGAAGTGGTTTCATCACGAATTAAAAGGAATCCACCGTATCGCTTTCACACATACGGTGGATTCCTTATTTTATCGTATTATTTTCGATTCAGCGTACGCTTTCTACAAACGTTCTGAACGCTTTTCTGCCCTCTGCCGTGCATTTGTAGACGCCTGCGTTCTCCAGCACCTTTACAAATACCTTTCCCACTTCCTGCTGCAAGATGTGCTCGGCATTCGCTTCGTTCATTTCCGGGTGGTCGCGCTTCACCTGCGCTGCCCACTCCGCGTGCTTTGCGATGCTCTCCACGCTTGAAACGTCGCCGTTTTTCAGCATCACGTCTTTCAGGGTCTTCAGTTCATCTTTCAGTCTGGACGGCAAAACCGCGAGACCCATAACTTCAATGAGGCCGATGTTCTCTTTCTTGATGTGATGATATTCGTCGTGCGGGTGGTATACGCCGAGCGGATACTTTTCCGTCGTAATATTGTTGCGCAGCGCAAGGTCGAGCTCGTATACGCCGTCCACACAGCGCGCAATCGGCGTGATGGTGTTGTGCGGCTCGCCGTCCGTCTCCGCAAAAATGAACGCGTCCTCGTCCGTGTAGCTTCTCCACGCTTTCAATACGTGGTCGGCCGCGTCAATCAGGTGCTCCGGGTTTTTATGGCGCAAACGCAGAACAGATACCGGCCAGTTCAATATGCCCGCTTCCACGTCTTCAAAGCCGTGCAGCGTGCAGTGCTCCTCCATGTTCGCGCGCGCCATCGCGAACGTATAGTGGCCGCCCTGGTAGTGGTCGTGTGTCAAAATAGAACCGCCAACGATGGGCAAATCGGCATTAGAGCCGAGGAAATAGTGCGGAAACTGCTCCACAAAATCAAACAGCTTGCGGAACGTGCTCTTGTCAATCTGCATCGGCACATGCTCGCCGCAAAACACGATGCAGTGCTCATTGTAGTACACATACGGAGAATACTGCAAAAACCAATCCGCACGGTTCACCGTAATCGGAATTGCGCGGTGGTTCTGTCTTGCCGGGTGGTTCATGCGGCCCGCATAACCGATATTCTCCTTGCACAGCATACAGGCAGGATAACCGGAAGCCTTCATTTTCTTTGCCGCAGCAATGGCCTTCGGATCTTTTTCCGGCTTTGAAAGGTTGATGGTAATATCAATCGCACCGAAACGCGGGTCGTTATACACCCACTTTAAATCGCGCGCCACACGGTCGCGGCGGATATAATTGCAGTCGCCGCAAAGCTTATAGAACCAGTCCGTCGCCTTTTCCGGGGATTCCTTGTAAAGCGCGCGGAATGTGCGGTTCACGTCGGACGGGCGCGGTGTCAAAAGGCCCATCAGTTTCGTGTCAAATAAATCGCGGGACGTCGCACCGTCCTCGATGATGCCGCGCTTTACGGCTTCGTCGCAAAGGCCGTCCAGTAAAAGTGCCAGGTTTTCGCTCTGCTCCGCTTCCTCATCCGCGTAATCCTCTTCACAAAACGCCTCCAATAAACGGTTGCGCGTGTAAATCGTGTCTTCCGCCTCGATGAGCCCCGTGCGCATGCCGTATTCGACAAGCGCTTTGATTTTTCCGAAAAGCATACTTTTTACCCCCGTATAGCTAAAAATTCAAAAGGAGAGCGTAAAAATCAGCGCATCCTCTCTTGGTTCTGTGTAAAAATTGCGGCGCACACCCGCTTCCGTAAAGCCGAGCGAACGGTACATCGTAATGGCCGGCAGGTTCGACGCCCGCACCTCCAGCGTGATGAAAACGCCGCCGTTTTCCCGCGCTTTTTCGATCAGCGCCGCCATGAGCGTTCTGCCCACACCGTGGCCGCGAAACTCCGGGAACACCGCAATGTTGTCCACATAGCTTTCGCCGAGCACCGTGTGCATGCCGCCGTAGCCGAGCACCTCATCTTGCTGCATCGCCACCAAAAAGCACGCAGCAGGATTATCAATCTCCTCCGTCAGGCTTTTTTCGCTCCACGGTTCCGAAAAGCAAAGCTTTTCAAGCTCCGCAAGGCGCGAAACGTGCTCCGCCGTCATCGAAACAATCTGCATAAACGCTCCTTAAAAACCAAGATGTTGCTCAAACGTCTGCAATTCCTCGCAGATCTTGTCGCGGCATTTGCGGTAGGTATTTAGGTCCCCGCCGTAGGGATCGTCAATGTAATGCGGCACGTAAATTTTCTCCGCCGGCACACCCGCCTGCATCAAAATGTACGCGTGGGTTTTCGACATCGTGAAATAAACGTCCCACACATCGATTTCTTCCGGCGTAAAGCGGCGTGCAATGTGACCGCTGATGTCCACACCGATCTCCTTGCAGGCCAGCACCGCATTTTCACTGGGGTGCTGCCCATCGAGCGCGGAAAGACCGGCGCTTTGGCACATGATATTCTCAAAGCCGCGCTGTTCCATTTCGTGGCGGAAAATGCCCTCCGCCATCGGGCTTCTGCACGTGTTTCCGGTGCAGACAAACAAAATTTTCATCTTTATTATAAACCTCGGATATTCCTATACTCGGTCGTATTTCGTCTTCCAAAATGAAAACGCTCCCGAACGACCGCTACCTATCATAGCACAGTTCGGGAGAGAATTCTACTAAGTATTCTTTAATTTTCAATGAATGACAACAAAACAACAACAATAAACAACATTGTGCCGCACAAAGCTGCTGAAAGGCGCACCCGCCTACTTCTTCCTGTAAACCAGAAAGTCAAATTTAATCTCGGTCTCGAGCACATCGAGCGCGCGCAGACGCTCTCCGCCCTTAACGTCCGTCTTCCAGTAGTACGGCGTCATGGAGAACAGCGCTTCAATGTTCTCCTGCCCGTTCACCGTGATAAACTTTTGCACACACGCACGGCCGAGGTATTCAAACCCGTCGTAGGCCGTGTCGTGCTCTTCGTTCTCATAGGGCTCTTTGTATAAAACCTCTTTCATGCCGTACAGATGCCGCGCACCCGGCACCGCAAGGATCATCACGCCGCCCGGCTTTAGTACCCTAAAAAACTCCTCCGGCACAATAGGCGCAAAAACGTCCGTCAGTACATCTGCACTGTTTTCCGCACACGGCAGGTGAAATAAACTCGCCACCGCGAAATCGATGCCCTTGTATTTGCCCGCAGCCGCTTTCACCGCGAATTTCGAGATGTCCACGCCGGAAACCGAACCGTTTTTCGCTTTGGCTTTTTCATATAAAGCCGAAGTGTAAAAACCTTCGCCACAGCCTGCGTCCAAAATGACGCCGTTCTCGGGCAGATATTTGTCCGTCAGCTCCGCCAGTTTGTCACGGAACGCATCGTAGTAGCCGCCGCTCAAAAACACGCGGCGCGCGTCCACCATCTGCTTTGTGTCGCCGGGAATCTTCGCGTGCATCTGCTTTACGGGCAGAAGATGCACATACCCCTGGCGCGCAATATCATAAGAATGTCCGTTTGCGCAGCGCAGCGCGCGGTCTTCTCTTTCCAACGCGCTGCCGCATGCGGGACAGCAAAATATCATCATAAACCCTTAGCCCTTCGCCTGATACCAGCTCTTACCGCTTCCGGCCTCTGCCAGCATCGGCACGCTCAGCTGCACCGCGTTTGCCATTTCTTCTTCCAGAATTTTCTTCACCGTGTCGCTTTCCGCTTCCGGGCACTCCACAATGAGTTCGTCATGCACCTGCAAAATCAGCTTTGCATCGAGCTTTTCGGCTTTCAAACGGTTGCGCACGTGCACCATCGCAATCTTGATGATGTCCGCCGCCGTGCCCTGAATCGGCATGTTGCGCGCCACACGTTCACCGAACGCACGCATATTGAAATTGGAGCTTGCAAGCTCCGGCAGATAGCGTCTGCGGCCGAACAGCGTCTCCACATAGCCGTTTTTCTTCGCTTCCTCCACCACGCGCTCCATATAGTCTGCAACGCCCTTATAATTGCGCAGGTAATCGTGAATGTAGTCCTCGGCCTCGCGGCGGGAAACACCGATATCCTTTGAAAGCGAGAACGCGCCGATGCCGTACACAATGCCGAAATTGACCGCTTTCGCGCGGCTGCGCATCTGCGGGGTCACAAGGTCTTCGGGCATATCGAACACACGCGCCGCCGTCATGGTGTGGATGTCGCGCCCAAGTCGGAAGTCCTCCTGCATCTGCGTGTCGTTTGCCACGTGCGCCAATACGCGCAGTTCAATCTGCGAATAGTCGGCGTCCACAAGCACATTTCCCTCTTTTGCGATGAAGAACCGGCGGAATTCACGCCCAAGCGGCGTGCGCACCGGGATGTTCTGCAAATTCGGCTCAGTCGAGGAAATACGCCCCGTGCGCGTTTCAGTCTGGTTGAAGCTCGAGTGAATGCGCCCGTCCGCCGTGATGGCTTTCAGCAAGCCCTCGCAGTACGTGGAACGCAGCTTCGTCAGCGTGCGGTAGCGCAAAACCTTATCAACTGCCGGATGCACGCCGCGCAGACCCTCCAGCACATCTGCGTTTGTAGAGTATCCCTTTTTCGTCTTTTTGCCGTGCGGCAGTCCGAGCTTTACGAACAGCGCTTCGCCCAGTTGCACCGGGGAGTTGATGTTGAATTCGTACCCCACGTCTTCATAAATTTCTTTCTGCAGCGCGTCCACCTGCTCAGAAAGCACCTCGCCGTAGGTTTTTATAGCCTCGCGGTCAACAAGGAAGCCGCTTTCCTCCATCTCGCCCAAAACCAAAGCAAGCGGAATTTCAATGTTCTCCAATAATTCGTGCTGGCCGTTTTCGTCGATGCCCTTTTGCAGCGCCGCACAAACAGCGGGCAGCACAGCCGCCGCCTGCACGTCCGCGTCCTCATATGCGGGCACGGCAATGCCGTATTCCGCCGCCAAACGCAGCACACCGTAATCGGAGCCCGAGGGGTTCAAAAGATACGCCGCAAGCTCCGTGTCCATCACAGCGTTTTCAAGGGAAGTCCTAAAATGCAGCGCCGTGCGGTGCAGCTTTTTCAGCGCAAACGTGTACTTTTTCGTCACCTTACTGCCGAGGAACGCCTTCAAAAACGCGTCGTCCGCATCCACGACCGCAATCGCCGGCTTGCCCGCGTCGAACTTACCGTTAAACACAAGCTGCTTTAATTCGTCGTTTTCAAACACCGGCACAAAGTACGCCGCCCCCTCGTCTTCGCACTGCCCGAGCACCGCTGCGCCGTCTTTATAATTCTTCACGGGCAGCAAAGCCGCTTCTTCGGCCTGTGCGCTGTTCGCCGTCGGCGCCGCGCCGGGAGTCAGGTGCAGGCGTTCCATCAGCTTAAAGAGCTCTAAACGCGTCATGATCTGCGCCGCGGCTGCGGGGTCGCCCTCGCCGGGAATATAATGCGCAAGCTCCGTATCGATCGGCGCATTGCGGCGGATGGTGCCGAGGTCGTAGCTCAAAAACGCATTGTCTTTGGAATTGATCAGCTTCGTTCTCATGCCGGGCTTGATGTCCAGCTCATCTAAATTGTCGTAAATATACTGCAAAGAGCCGAACTTGCGGATCAGCTCGCCCGCACCCTTTTCGCCGATGCCCGCAACGCCCGGAATATTATCCGAGGTATCGCCCTGAATGGCCTTGATGTCGATAAGCTGCTTCGGTTCCACGCCGTACGTCTCTTTGATATACGCCTCATCACACAGCGTCACGGCAGACTGACCGAATTTCGTCGTTGCAAGGCGCACCGTCGTTTTCGGCGAGACAAGCTGCAGGCTGTCCCGGTCACCGGTCGCAATCATGCACGTATTGTCCGTGTT
>ERZ894191.377-NODE-377-length-38101-cov-12.384955_pt1 | contig 38101 bp, 31 predicted proteins | sample MGYA00380282_ERZ894191 | MGnify/ENA primary metagenome ERZ894191 (study PRJEB32331, sample SAMN06328485) | human gut metagenome | biome: human gut microbiome; feature: stool | host: Homo sapiens | collected 2013-02-21 ...
AAGGACTTCATATTTTCTTATAAAAAATCTTTGTTCGTTGGAAAGTCAGATGCTTGTAACAGCTAGTTGGAAACGAACGTAATAGAATCTGAAAAAAGAGAGAGGAAAGAAAATTATGTATAGGAAAGATTCTACGGGATGGATAAAACATGTGGATTTTATCATCTTAGACTTAATCTGTTTGCAGGTGGCGTTCGTTTTGGCGTATGCGTTAAGCGGATATGGAGCTAATCCATACCAGCTAATTCTTTACAGAAATATGGCTGTCTTTATAGAAGTAGCAGATTTTGTAGTGCTGTTTGCAATGGGAACAATGAAAAACGTTTTAAAAAGAGGATATTATAAAAACTTTATTGTAACCGCACAGCATGGAGTGATTCTTGGAGCAATTATATTACTGTATTTGTTCATGATTCAGGAAGGACAGAGGTATTCCAGACTGGCATTAGTACTGAATATAGTTATCTATATTGTGCTTACTTATCTGGTACGAGAGCTGTGGAAACATTTGCTTAGAAAGAAAATGGAAGAAGGTGAAAATCGTTCATTACTTCTTGTCGTTTCAGCAGATGTAGTGAGTTCAGTGGTAGAGAGTATGAAAGAACATAATTATGCCCGGTATAAGATTGCTGGAATTGCTGTTATAGATAAAGAAATGACAGGAAAGTATGTTGATGGTGTGAAAGTAGTTGCCAATATGGAAAATGCTGCTGAATATGTCTGCAAAAAATGGATTGATGAAGTTCTTATTGTGACATCCGGTGTAGTTCCATATCCAAAAGAACTGATCGAGCAGTTTGCGGAAACCGGAGTAACAGTACATCTAAATCTTGCAAAGGTACAAAGCATGCCGGGGAAAAAACAGTTTGTAGAAAAGGTTGGAGATTATACAGTACTGACTACCAGTATTAACTATGCATCTACAAGAGATCTGATGCTGAAACGACTGATGGATATTGCCGGAGGTTTGGTAGGATGCTTGATTACCGGAATCTTGTTTATATTTGTTGCACCAGCAATTTACATAGCGTCACCGGGACCGATTTTCTTTGCACAGGAACGTGTAGGAAAAAACGGTAAGAGATTCAAAATGTATAAGTTCCGCAGTATGTATATGGATGCAGAAGAACGTAAGGCAGAGCTTATGAAAGATAACAAACTTGGAGATGGAAAGATGTTTAAACTGGACTTTGATCCTCGTGTTATCGGAAATAAGATACTTCCAGATGGGACACATAAGACAGGAATCGGTGATTTTATCAGACGGACAAGTTTAGATGAATTTCCGCAATTCTTTAACGTATTACGAGGAGATAGCGGTATAATAGGGACAACCAAGAAAAACCTTGATTTTACAAGGGTTTCGCTGGCTTAGTCGAATTTTGTTATGATAATTTTTCTTTGTGTTGTGTCGATTGAGCGGGGGAACAAATATAAAAGAATGGTTTCTTGGATGCTTATTTTGACCCACACTATAAGCTGAAAAATTATGATAAGGAGGTTTGACCTAGCCTGCGAATGATCTTTTTAATAAGAACATTCACAGGCTAGTCGTCGTGTTGAAGAACTTACCTAATAAAAATAAATAATTATGAGGAGTGTATTGAAAATGAGAAGAAAATTATTAATTGTAGCCTCTAAAAGATATGGAGATTATGTGAAAGAGATAGCAGAGTCAATGGGTTGCTTTGAAGAAATCTCCTTTGTAGATAATGACAGAGAAGGTGCTATTGGAAAACTGGAAGAAGTAGAAACTTTTTATCCAGAATATAACTGTGCGATAGCTGCATGTGATGATGGAACAGAAAGACTTGAATGGAATAAGAAATTAGAAACACTTTATAATATTCCGGTTTTATTCCATATGGATTCTACAATTTCTCCATCAGCTAATTTAATGCCTGGTTGTATTGTTGAGCCGAGAGCAGTTGTTGGTTGTGGAAGCACTATCGGTCAGGCAACAGTTGTAGGTGCTAATACAGTAGTGGAGCCATATAGCTTTATTGGAGATAGCTGTACATTAAAATCTGGAACGATTGTGAAATCAACGAGCGTACTTCAAATTGGAACTGAAACAGAGCAGGGGACTGTTTTGTTTACACCACTTACAAGCAAACAGTGAAAAAATAAAAAAGTGAAAGGATGAAAACCACCCCGATTTTCGTGGGGGGGGTACACAATGAATAGTCAATCAAATGAAAAAAATATGGATATGAACCGTACAAACCAGAGTACGCCGAATATACGATGGATGCTTGTCGGGTATGACTTGGTTGTTTATGCAGTAGTAGCAATAATTCTTTTAGTCTTATATGGAGGAATGGATAAATTATCGCCTGTTGGAATTTTTCAGCAAGTTGGTTTATCTGTCCTGTGTATTTTTGTAGCACGTCTTTTGGGTAAAATTTATGGACAAGTATGGAGATATGGTGGAATTCAGTGCTATATCCGCTTGTTGTTTACTGATTCTATCGCTTTTGTAGCGTATCTGGGTTTGGAACTCCTGCTTCCAGTTCAAAAAATTACATTTGCCAGAATGCTTTCAATTGTCAGTTTGAACCTTTTAGGAGCGTTAGCACTTCGTATGATGTATCGCTACGCATATAAGTGCGGAAATCAAGAAACTACAAGAGGAAAAATTCTTTCTACATTATTACATATGTTTTCTGGCATAGAAGCGGGAAATGAAAAGGAAGTACAGAAGATCAAAGTTGCAATTATCGGTGCTGGACGAGTTGGTGTAAGTCTGGCAGAAGAACTTTTGAATAATGCTGAAGCAGCATATATACCAAGATGCTTCATTGACATTAATAGAGAAAAAGTTGGACGAGATATACATGGTATTCCGGTATGGTCAGAAGATGAAGCAACATTTAAGCGTTTGGGAGAATTTGAGGTACAGGAAATTATTTTTGCAATCCCATCAATGGACGCTAATAAAAAGAAGGCACTTTATGATTATTACAAAGATGCCGGATATAAATTGAAAGTATATGATTATCCGACTGTGTATGCTGCAGGAGGAAAAAGACATCTCAGAGAATTTGATATTGAAGAACTTTTATTCAGAAAACCATTGGTAGTTTCTGATGAAAGAACAAATGCATATTACAAGGACAAAATTGTGCTGATCACTGGTGGCGGTGGTTCTATTGGTTCTGAACTGTGCAGGCAGTTGGCAAAGATGCAACCGAAGAAAATTATTATCCTTGATATTTATGAGAATGGTGCTTATGACGTTCAGCAGGAATTGAAAATAGCGTATGGGAATAGCTTAGATTTACAGATTGAAATTTGTTCTATTACTCATAGAAAAGCACTTGAAAGAGTATTTGAAAAATACCATCCGCAGATCATTATCAATGCAGCAGCTCATAAACATGTTCCGCTGATGGAGCATAATTGTGTAGAAGCTATCTATAACAATGTGTTTGGTACACAGAATCTGGTAGAGCTTTGCGAGAAATATGGAGCAGAACGCTTTATGATGGTATCCACAGATAAAGCAGTCAATCCAACCAACGTTATGGGTGCGACAAAGAGAATGTGTGAAATGATCGTGCAGAGTGCAAGCACACATGGAAAAGTAAAATACAGTGCTACACGATTTGGAAATGTACTGGGTAGTGCAGGATCGGTTATTCCGTTGTTTAAGCGTCAGATTGCGAATGGTGGTCCGGTTACTGTTACAGATAAGAGAATTATCAGATACTTTATGACAATTCCAGAAGCTTCTCAGCTTGTTCTTCAGAGTGGTGCGATTGCTAATAATGGAGAACTGTTTGTTTTGGATATGGGACAACCAGTTAAGATTATGGATTTGGCAGAGAACATGATTCGTTTATCTGGTGTCCAGGGAATTGAAATTGTCGAAACAGGGTTAAGACCTGGTGAAAAGCTGTATGAGGAACTCTTGGTTAAGACAGAGGAACTGGATAAAACAGATAACAGTATGATTTTTATCGAAAGAGATAATGCGTTAGGTAGAGAGGAAATCTATAAAAAGATTCAGACACTTAGAGATGCATGTGATACGGGTAATGATCTGATTGCAAAAGAAGCTCTCCGAAGTGTCGTTCCGACATTTAAAAGACCGGAAGAAGTAAATAAAGATATTGCTTAATAACAATCTATGGCATTAAAAAATGAGTTTAGACGAAAAGAGGTAGAAAATCATGTTTAAAGAAAATAATAAATTTGAAAAGTTTGAGTCTAAAGTATGGTTAAGTAGTCCAACTATGCATGGCCCGGAAATTGAGTACGTGAAAGAAGCGTATGAGACAAACTGGATGTCGACTGTTGGAAAAAACATTAATGAAGTCGAAAGAATGGCTTGTGAATATATAGGGTGTAAATATGCGGTTGCTTTATCGGCAGGAACAGCGTCACTTCATCTTGCAATGAAACTGGCTGGTATTGAAGCATATGGAATGCCGAAAGTTGGACATGGTGCATTAGAAGGAAAAAAAGTGTTTTGTTCTGATATGACATTTGATGCAACTGTAAATCCGGTAGTCTACGAAGGCGGAGAGCCTGTATTTATTGATACAGAGTATGATACTTGGAATATGGATCCGGTTGCGTTAGAAAAAGCATTTGAAATTTATCCAGATACAAAAGTAGTTGTAGTGGCACATTTATATGGTACACCTGGTAAAGTAGATGAATTAAATGCAATTATTAATAAGCATGGTGCAATTTTGGTAGAAGATGCTGCAGAATCTATGGGTGCTACATATAAAGGGGTACAGACTGGTACATTTGGAAAGTATAATACTATTTCTTTCAATGGAAATAAGATTATTACTGGAAGTGCTGGTGGTTGCTTCCTGACAGACGATGAGGAGGCTGCAAATAAAGTTCGTAAATGGTCTACACAGGCGAGAGAAAATGCTGCATGGTATCAGCATGAAGAACTTGGATACAACTATCGTATGAGCAATGTAGTTGCTGGAGTAGTGCGTGGTCAGTTCCCTTATTTGAACGAACATATTGCACAGAAAAAAACAATCTATGAAAGATATAAAGAAGGATTAAAAGGTCTTCCGGTTTCTATGAATCCAATGGATCTGGAAAACACACAACCAAATTACTGGTTGTCTTGTCTGATTATTGATAAGGAAGCAATGTGTAAACAGGTTCGTGGCGAGCAAGATGTGTGCTATGTAAAAGAAACAGGAAAGTCTTGCCCAACAGAGATTCTAGAAGCGATTGCATCTATTAATGCTGAAGGACGTCCGATTTGGAAACCAATGCATATGCAGCCAATTTATCGTTTGAATCCATTTGTTGTCCGAGATGGAAACGGACGTGCAAGATCAAATGCTTATATTGCAGGTGGAGTGGCTGATGTAGGAATGGACATTTTTACAAGAGGATTATGCCTGCCAAGTGATAATAAGATGACAGTAGAGCAGCAGGATAGAATTATTGAAGTAATAAAAAAATGTTTTGAATAACATTTTATGTAGAGAATGAAAGGAAAAATAGCTATGGGAAAAACAGTATTAGTTACAGGTATAGGTGGACTTACACCACGTTCAATTACAGGAATTATTAGAGAAAATCATCCAGACTATAAAATTATAGGGTGTGATATTGAGAAGAAAGCTATGGGCTTTTTTATGAAAGGTCTTTTAGACGAATACTATATTTGTCCGCGATGTACTGATCCAGAATATTTTACTTGGATTGAAAAACTTGTAGAGGATAAACATATTGATTATGCTTTCGTTCAGCCGGAAAGTGAAATTGTTGAGTGGGGAGCATACTATGAAAAAAATGGTAGATTTCCATGCCCAGTGTTTATGGGGAGTAAATTGTTATCGGAATCATTGAGGGATAAATCTATAATGGCAGATCTTCTTGAAGGTACTGCATTTATTCCGAAGACAATTAAAGTTACGCAGGAAAATCCACGATTTGATGATGTTGAAAATGAAATAGGATTTCCATGTTGGATTCGTGCAACAGAAGGAACTGGTGGTTTAGGTTCTTTACGGTTAGACGATATTAGTAGTTATAGAAGCTGGTTATTTATAAATGCCAATATTCCTGAATTTACAGTAAGCGAATTTCTTACAGGAAGACATCTGGCAAATGAAATGCTTTATTATAATGGCGAATATGTCAAGGGAGCTGCACTGGAATGTGCTGAATATGTCATGGCAAATACAGCACCATCTCATGTAACTGGAAATACACATTTTGCACGCTTTCTTAATGAAGATAGAATTAATAAATTCTGTGATGAATGTATTAAATATTTAGAAAAAAAATTAGGCGTACCAGCTCATGGAATTTTATCATTCGACTTAAAAGAAGATAAAAATGGAGAAATGAAAGTTACGGAAATCAATATTCGTCATATGGCATATGCTGGTGTTATGGCTCATGTTGGGTTTGATCTGATTGAGGATACAATTAGAATCATGGAAGATGGAAATTGTAATAATGTGGTAAGAGATCAGTATCACCATTACGATAAGCCATACATATTCCTTAGAGATGTTGATGTCGAACCTATTATTTTGGAAAGTGAAGAAATTTTTGACGATCCAAAGGCATATTTCAATATCAAATAAGTGGAAGATAAAGGATTACATATATGTATGCAAAATGTTTTAAAAGGGTAATTGATTTTACGTTAAGTTTATGTGCGTTGCTTGTTCTTTCTCCATTACTTCTTGTTCTTATTATTTTAGGGGCGATTTTTATGCAGGGAAATCCGTTCTTTACGCAGGAGCGTCCTGGAAAAGATGAGAAGGTTTTTAAATTAATAAAATTCAGAAGTATGGACAATCGAAAAGATTCAAATGGAAATCTACTTCCAGATTCTATCCGATTGAATAAGTATGGACGTATTTTACGTGCTACATCTTTGGATGAACTACCGGAGTTGATTAACATATTAAAAGGTGATATGTCGATTGTAGGACCAAGACCTTTAAGAGTGTACTATTTGCCTTGGTATACAGAGGAAGAAAAGCATCGGCATGATGTTAGACCTGGCTTAACAGGTTGGGCACAGGTTAATGGTAGAAATAATTTGGATTGGGATAAACGGTTGGCACTTGATGTCGAATATGTCAGAAATATATCTTTGGCTTTTGATGTAAAGATTATTTTTATGACAGTTGCTTATGTATTTAAGAGATCAGATGTAAATGTTGATAGCGTTGATGAAGGACGTTTAGACGAAATCCGAAAAGCTAAAGTGGAAAAGAAAAGAATGTAATTAAGAAAGAGTACAACTATGAAAAATATATTATTTTTGAGTTTTATAAAGTATAAAACAATTAATGTACATGACTTTTATGCTGATATTCTTAGAAATTATGTGAAAGATGGGCATCATGTATATGTTGTTACACCGGTAGAATCAAAATATGGGATTGAAACTTCTGTATTAAAGGAAACTGGATGTGATATTTTACAAGTGAAAATTGGTGGATACTTTAATGTTAATTCTATTAGGAAGGGAATAACTCTAATTGAAATCGAGCATCAAGTTATATCTGCTATTAAGAAATATTGGTCTTCTGTAAAGTTTGATATGGTGCTTTATGCAACTCCTCCAATTTCATTTGCTAAAGTGATTCAATATATTAAAAAAAGAGATAATGCAATCAGCTACTTGATGCTGAAAGACATTTTCCCACAAAACGCAGTTGATCTTGGAATGATGAGCAAGACAGGAATAAAGAGTGTGCTGTACAAATATTTTAGAAAACAAGAAAAGCAGCTTTATTGTTATTCCGACAGAATTGGCTGTATGAGTCAGGCAAATGTAGATTATGTGATTAAACACAATCCAGAGATTAGTTCAAGTAAACTTGAAATTTGTCCGAATTGTATTGAACCACAGGATATGAGTATTTCTTCTGAAGAAAGAAACGAATTGAGAAGAAAATATAATATTCCATTGGACAAGGTAGTATTTGTTTATGGTGGTAATTTAGGAAAACCACAAGGAATACCTTTTATCATAGAATGCCTTAAAAAACAGAAAAAAAATAGTGATGCATATTTCTTGATAGTTGGAGGTGGTACAGAATTTGAAAAATTGCAGGAATTTTTTAATACTGAAAAGCCAGAGAATATGAAGCTAATGAGTAAATTGCCAAAAGATGATTATGATCGAATGGTTGCGGCTTGCGATGTGGGACTTATTTTCTTAGATCATAGATTTACCATTCCTAATTTTCCAAGTCGCTTATTAAGCTATATGCAGGCAAAACTTCCAGTACTTGCAGCTACTGATCCAAATACAGATATTGGTGAAGTAATTTCTCAAGGTGGATTTGGATGGTGGTGTGAAAGTAATGATACTGGAGCGTTTTCTGAATTGGTTAAAAAAGCTTTAGATGCTGATTTGAACGAAATGAAAACAAATGAAACAAAATATTTAATGGAAAATTATACAGCAGACATGGTATATAAGATAATAATGAAACATTTTAAAAATATTTAGAAAAAATATTATGATGCGATTATGGAGTGAAAAATGAAGATATTAGTTTTGACAAGTGTATATCCAGAACCTGATGATGGAACGGAAATAGTGACACCAACGGTAAAGTATTTTTGCGATAAGTGGGCAGAACAAGGACATGATATTATTGTAATACATAATAATAGCTGCTTTCCATTACCATTTTATTGGATTCCTGAATTTGTTAGGAAAAAAATGGAATCTAAATTAGGTCATAATTTTCCGGTAAGATCAGCGAGAAATTCATTGATGACTCAGGAAGAAGGCGTAAAGATATTTAGATTGCCATTAAAGAAAGTTTTGCCGCACGGAAAATTTAGCAGAACAAGAATAAATAGGCAAATAAAGAAAATAGAAAATATTTTAGATAAAGAAAAATTTGTACCAGAAGTTATTATTTCGCATTGGATTAATCCGCAGATAGATTTAATTACGAAATTAGGTGAAAAATATAATGCAAAAACTTCGTTAGTCTTTCATGGGGATTGTTCAGAAAAAAATATTGAAAAATTTAATTTGATTGAGAAAATAAATAAGTTAGATGCTGTTGGTTGTAGAAATGAAACATATGCTAATTATGTAAAGGAAAAACTGAATTTAAAGAAAACGCCGTTTGTTTGTTATTCTGGAATTCCGGATGATTTAGCACAACAGCAAATTGAAAATATTGACACATTAGAATTAGAAGACAGTTTAAATTTTATATATGTTGGGCGTTTAATTAAATATAAAAATGTTGATGTTATCATTCGAGCATTACATAAGAAATATCAAGACAGAGCTATTCTTCATATTGTAGGAGGAGGCGCCGAGGAAGAGAATTTAAGACAGTTATCGCGCCAACTTAAAATTGAAAAAAATATTATTTTTCATGGACAGTTACCAAGAAATGAAGTATATAGAATGATGAAAAAATCTTATTGCTTTATTATGGTTAGTGATAATGAAACTTTTGGCATGGTTTATATTGAAGCTATGTTAGCTGGTTGTGTTACAATTGCCTCAAAAGCAGGAGGAGTAGATGGAGTAATTATTGACGGAGAAAACGGATTTTTATCGAAACAGGGCGATGAAAGTGAATTAGTAAAGACATTAGATGAAATTGAAAAAAAATCAAAAGAAGAGATTGCAAAAATAAGAAAAAAGGCAATACTAACAGCTTATACATATAGAGATTCTGAAATAGCCAGAAAATATTTGAATGATGTACTTAATTGGTAACATTAAAGGTGGAAGGATATAAAAGAAATGGTGGATAATCAATTTGAAATAATAGATGAGAAAAAAAATAGAGGTTTTATGCTTCTGGTTGCCCTTGCGTGTTTTTTTTCGAATATTTCTCAGCTTCCATTTTTGGTTTCAGCAGGGATGACTCAAAAATTGAATATGCCGATGTGGATTGTATTACTGTTATATATTTTTCTGAAAAAAAAGATTAGAGTATTCTATAGTACATTTAAGATATTTTTTGCCATATGTAGTGTATTCGTATTAATATTATTGTCATCTATTGTGACGAATAATTTATATTTTAATTCTTCGGTATTACAATGCTTGATTTTGTCGTTTTTTATTTATTGTTTAGGGACTTTCGTAGGTGAACAGTTTTCGGATAAAGATTTAAAAATTGTTTCTATGTCATATGTAATATCGGTAGCAATAGTAGCCTTTTCGATATATGTAGAATATTTTTCTGTTGGATTTGATATTACGTCACGTCAATATGCGTATGCGTCAAAAAATTCAATATCACAAATTATATTTACAGCCATTGTTATACTTATGTTTATCCATTTTGACAAATTTAGAATTTTCAATTTGCTAAAAATAGTAGTTATAGTTTTTGAAGTAATCTTGCTGATGCTTTTAAAATCAAGAGCTACGATTATTGGATTTGCCATATGTTTACTTTACGTTATTTTAGGAAAGCAATTTAATCGTAAACTAAAATATTTGTTAACGGTAATAGTGGTAATTGGCACATTAGCTTTACTTATGAATGGAAATTTATTTGATATGTTCGTGGGTAATATAATGTTTGCAGGAAGAGACGCTTCAAGTTTGGATTCACTAACATCTGGAAGAGTTTCTATTGTATCAGAATTTCCAGCTTTAATAGAAGGACATTGGTTGACTGGAATAGGTTCTTTGTATTTTGAATGTTTCCCTTTATCATGTATATTACAATTTGGCATTATTACAGGAAGCATTATAATTGGAATAGCATATTTACCAGTTATAAAAAGTTTAAAACTTGACAGAACAAATGTTTATTCCTCGATACTTGTCATTGTATGTATAGGTTATGGAATAAATAGCATATTTGAGGGATTAGCTCCTATAGGACCAGGTGTTAAATGCTATTATATGTGGTTAATGTATGGCATATTATTTGCGCGTGGTATAGAAAAATATGCTTAATAAGTAAAAGGAAGTTCAAATGAGTAAACTTAAAAAAAATTTAGGATATCAGACAATATATCAAATATTAAATACATGTATTCCGTTAATTACATCGCCGTATTTAGCGCGAGTATTAGGAGCTGAAAAACAAGGCGTTTTTTCGTATACACAATCTATTGTTAATTATTTTACATTGTTTGCAATGCTTGGCGTAGTGAATTATGGAACGAGAACTATTGCAGATTGTGGGAAAGATAGGGGAAAAAGAAGTAAGACGTTTTGGAATATATATATACTTCAATTATGCTGTACAGTAATTTCAATAAGCGTGTATACGTTTTATTTAACCCAGATATGTTCTCAAAATATATACATAGCTTTTTTGCAAATTTTTTACTTATTAGGATCATTGGTCGATATCAACTGGCTATTTTTTGGGGTAGAGAAATTTAAGATAACTGTGTCAAGAAATATGGTTATTCGAATTTGCTCTGTAGTACTAATTTTAATGTTAGTAAGAAAGCCAAGTGATCTTTGGATATACACATTAATTATGGCTGGTAGTACATTTCTTAGCAATGCAATACTCTGGTTTTTTGCGTCAAAAGAGATAGACTTAAAGGCTATTAAAAATATTTCGCGGTTTGAAATTATCAGCCATATAAAACCTAATTTAGTTTTGTTTGTTCCATTGATGGCAATGTCAGTTTATCACATTATGGATAAAACGATGTTGGGCTTATTAAGTACTTATAAACAAGTAGGCTATTACTATAACGCTGATAAAATTATTAACATTCCAATAGGCATATTAACGGGTGTTGGGACTGTTATGTTACCGAGGATGACTTCTTTAAATAAAGAAGGGAAATTAGAGGAAGCAAGAAAACTTTTTTTACTTTCTATTGAATTAATCATTGTAGTTGCTGTAGCAATGGCATGTGGAATTTCTGCAATTTCAAAAGAGTTTACACCGTTCTTTTTTGGGAAGGGTTATGATGAATGTATCAGATTAATTATTGCGCTATCCCCGGTTCTCATAATAAAAGGTCTTTCAGAAATTGCTCGAATGCAATATTTAATACCAAATCATAAAGAAAAAATATTTATAGAGTCTGTATTTTGCGGTGCAGGTGTCAATTTTGTGGTGAATTGGTTTTTAATATCAAGGTTAGGAGCATTAGGAGCAGTTATTGGTACATTAGTGGCAGAATTGGTGAGTTGTGTTTGGCAATATATAAAAATGAATAAATATATTTCATGTTTAACTACAATTTTTAAGTCCATGATATATGTGGTATTCGGAGTTATTATGTTTACAATTGTAAGAGTAGTGGCTCTGTGCTTTAATGGGGGCATTGTTGCTCTTTTCTTTGAAGTTTTGGCAGGAATAATTACATATGCAGTAATTTGTTTAATTTATTGGAAAGTAACAAAAAATAAAATTGTGGGTTTGGTTATTAAGAAAAAATAAAATATGAAATAAAAGGAGAAAAAAATGAGTTTATTTAAAGGAAAAACATTAATGATAACTGGAGGAACTGGTTCATTTGGAAATGCAGTTTTGAATCGTTTCCTTAAAACAGATATTGGTGAAATCCGTATTTTTTCACGAGATGAAAAGAAGCAGGATGATATGCGACATGATTTTCAGGCGAGAATGCCGGAAGTAGCAGATAAAATCAAGTTTTATATTGGAGATGTTCGTGATTTACAGTCCGTAAGAGCAGCAATGCCAGGAGTAGATTACATCTTTCATGCAGCGGCTTTAAAGCAGGTACCATCATGTGAGTTCTTCCCGATGGAGGCAGTTCGTACAAATGTTATTGGAACAGAGAATGTGCTTACAGCAGCGATTGAGGAAGGGGTAGAGTCTGTTATTTGCTTATCAACAGATAAGGCAGCTTATCCAATTAATGCAATGGGAATTACAAAAGCAATCGAGGAAAAAGTTGCGGTTGCAAAATCCAGAATGTCTGGAAAAACAAAGATTTGTTGTACTCGTTATGGAAATGTTATGTGCAGTCGTGGATCAGTTATTCCACTTTGGATTGATCAGATTAAGCAGGGAAATCCTATTACGCTGACAGAACCATCTATGACACGTTTTATTATGAGCTTGGAGGAAGCTGTTGATCTTGTATTATTTGCATTTGAGCATGGCGAGAATGGAGATCTTCTGATTCAGAAAGCTCCAGCTTGTACAATTCAGACACAGGCTGAAGCAGTGTGCGAGTTATTTGGTGGCAAGAAAGAGGATATCAAGGTAATTGGTATTCGTCATGGAGAGAAGATGTATGAAACACTTCTTACAAATGAAGAGTGTGCTAAAGCTATTGACATGGGTAATTTCTATCGTGTTCCGGCTGACAATCGAGGTCTGAATTATGATAAATACTTCAAAGATGGTGATGAGAAAAGAAATACCCTGACAGAGTTTAATTCCAATAACACTAAGAGATTGAATTTAGAAGAAACAAAAGAAAAGATTGCTTCTTTGGAATATATTCAGGCTGAACTTGCAAAAATGGAATAGTAGTAGATACATATATAATGAAAGGGGGAGTGCATGATGAGTGATAATTCAAATTTCGAGGTTAATGCAGAACGTATTTATGATAATTTGGAACTGCTTGAGAAGGGGCGTGTATATGAATTACAAAAGGCTCCGGGGGTACCAAAATGTGCAACATTGGCAAATCGAATAAGAGATGATGTGGCTGTGATTGTTAAAGAACTTAATGAAAGGGAAGATACAGAAGCTACAGATGAAGAAAGATTTAATTTGCTTGCAAAGTTGTTGGGCGGTCTGTATGCAGAATTTTCGGCATTGTCAAAAAAACAGCCAGATGCTTTAACAAATGCATTTAAAACAGATCAAGTTAATCGTGTACTCTCTCCTTTAAAAAAGATAATGGCATCAGAAGATTCTACACAATATTTGGACTTGTTACTGGAAGCTGAGGACGGACAGACGAATGGAAAAGGAAGAAGTTCATACAGCGATGCAGTAATTATTATGAGTCAATATAAAACTGCTTGTGATGAGTTTAGATTGAAGTATTTTAATAAAGGATGGGATCATCTATGGTAGAGATGAGGTGTTCTGAAATATGTTGTTATCAGATTATTTGCAAATAGGAGAAGCACTGGAGAATATGGGCGTGTTTGATCCGGTATTGGATAAGGATAATGCGTTTTTTATCAACATCCAGAGATTAAAAGAAACAACTACTCCAGAATTTAAAGGTTCTTACGAAAGAATCAATGATTTCTTTCGAAAAATTATAAAATTATTGGATCGTGCAGAACAAAAAAATGTGAAAGATACATATTTTCGAGCTGCATTCGATATATTTAAATTTTCAGAAGTGAATGGTATATGCTTAGGGTTTGGGGAAAAGGCACCAGGATCAGGATTTGGGCCTAAAATATCAAAGATGGTATTAGAAACAGCGTATGATATAGTTAAGGCTGGAATTGATGATCCAGAATTTTTTCAGTTGTTACCGTTGTTTCAGGATAATGTTGGACCGGATCGTTTAAGTGATATGATTGCAACATTGATTTTACCGGATATACAGACATATACGGAGAGAGTGAACCAACAACTTGGAATTATAAAAAATAATTATCCGGATAAGTTGTTTAATAATGGATTATTATGCAACCCGGTAAAAGGATATGAAGTACTTTTGCTTCCGACAGAAATATTGCATAAATTGCCGGTAGCAAAATCATGGGAAGAAATAGATTCGGTTATTGTAGAGAACAATACAATTCGAGCGATGATGAATAATGAAGTAGCGGAACAATGGACACAATGGGCTGCTACTGATCGTAAATATTATTTGCGAGAGAAAATATTTAAGGATTCAGAAAAGTGTAAACAGGTTATTGAAGCGTACCGAGAGGAAAAACTGGATGCATACAATCCGGAAGAACAGATTGATTATTTCCTTGCTAAATTATGGCAGAGAATAGAGAAAAGTGGAATATCATGGTTGTCGAGGTCTAAAGACAGAGAAATAGGCAGTAAAACTGCTTCGATTGAAATTTTGAATCTTTTCAAAAATTGGGTAGAATACAATAGAGGTTGGGAAGTCATATTAAGTGCCGGAACTCAGAAGCGTGAAAAGATTGTGCAACGAGTGATTCATTTATCGGGTATAGCTTATATTCAGGCAAATAATTTAAGTTTGAGTTGTGAAGCTGATGAGGGAAGAGGGCCTGTTGACTTTAAAATTAGCCGAGGACAGGATATAACGGTTATAGAAGTAAAATTGTCTTCTAATGGTCAGTATATGCATGGATATGACACACAGGTGGAGGAATATGCAAAAGCTGAGAAGACGGACAATATGGTTTATGTATTGGTTGACGTTGGAAATCCAGTAAAGGTAAAAAAACTTCTTGATCGTTATAATCGAGATATAGATGAAGGTAAAAAAGTTCCAGAAGTAATCATGATAGATTCGACAAGTAAGGAATCTGCAAGCATTACATAATAGAAATTAAGATATATATGATAAATATTCAAAGAAAGAGAGTGTGAATAATAATGGGAACATATGATTCTGTAAAATGGAAAGAAAATGGAAAGTTAAAATTGTTAATTATTGTAGGAACCAGACCAGAGATTATCCGTTTGGCTGCTGTGATTAATAAAACTCGTAAGTATTTTGATGTGATTCTTGCCCATACAGGACAGAATTATGATTATAACTTAAATGGTGTATTTTTTAAGGACTTAAAGCTGGAGAATCCGGAAGTATATTTGAACGCTGTCGGAGCAGATCTTGGAGAAACATGTGGAAATATTATTGCGCAGAGTTACAAATTGATGGCTGAGATTAAACCGGACGCAGTACTGGTTCTTGGGGATACTAATAGCTGCCTGTCAGTAATTGGTGCTAAAAGATTGCACATTCCGATTTTTCATATGGAGGCAGGTAATCGCTGCAAGGATGAGTGTCTTCCGGAAGAAACAAACAGACGTATTGTAGATATTATTTCCGATGTGAATATGGCATATTCTGAACATGCTCGTAGATATTTGGCAGATTGTGGTTTGCCAAAAGAGCGCACATATGTGACTGGATCACCTATGGCAGAGGTATTACATAACAATTTAGCAGAAATTGAAGCATCAGATATTCATAGTAAACTTGGTTTGGAAAAAGGGAAGTATATACTTCTTTCAGCACATCGTGAAGAAAATATTGATACAGAAAAGAATTTCTTATCTTTATTTAATGCAATAAATAAAATGGCTGAGAAATATGATATGCCAATTTTATATTCATGCCATCCTAGAAGTAAAAAGAGAATTGAATCCACAGGATTTAAACTTGATCCGAGAGTGATTCAGCACGAGCCACTTGGATTTCATGATTATAACTGTCTGCAGATGAATGCATTTGCAGTAGTGTCAGATTCTGGAACATTACCGGAAGAAAGTAGCTTCTTTACATCGGTGGGACATCCTTTCCCTGCTGTATGTATCCGTACATCAACAGAACGTCCGGAAGCATTAGACAAAGCATGTTTTATTCTTTCAGGAATTGATGAAAAAGGATTGTTACAGTCCGTTGATACTGCAGTTGAAATGAATAGAGCAGGAGATTATGGTATTCCAGTTCCAGATTATATTGAAGAAAATGTTAGTTCAAAAGTTGTAAAGATTATTCAGAGCTATACAGGTGTTGTTAATAAAATGGTTTGGAGAAAAGAAGTGTAAATGGAGTGTTGCACAGATTCTATAATAAATGGAATAAGGATGTGAGTTGTATGAATATTTTAGTAACAGGTGCGAAAGGCATGGTAGGCACTGCCTTAGTAAATAATTTAAAAAATATCCGGGATAACAAAAATAGGACAAGACCGAATATCTCAGTAGAAGATATCTATGAGTATGATCTTGATTCAACGCCAGAAGAATTAGATCAGTATTGTCAGAAGGCTGATTTTGTATTTAATCTGGCGGGAGTAAATCGCCCTGAAAATCCAGAAGATTTTATGAAGGGAAATTTTGGATTTGCTTCTGATTTACTGAATACATTAAAGAAATACAATAATAAAGCAACAATTATGCTTTCTTCATCAATACAGGCTACGCTTGCAGGACGTTTTGGAAACTCAGAGTATGGACGTTCAAAAAAAGCAGGCGAAGAATTGTTTTTTGATTATGCAAATGAAACAGGAGCTAAGGTTGCCGTATACCGTTTCCCTAATTTGATGGGACATTCAAGACCAAAGTATAATTCCGCAGTATCAACTTTCTGCTGGGCAGTAGCAAATGATGAAGAATTTATGGTAAATGACAGTAGTACAGAATTGGAATTGCTGTACATTGATGATTTAGTAGAAGGCATGTTTGATCTGATGGAGGGCAAGGAGAAGCACTGTGAATTTGATGGTGTGGAAACGGTTATAAAAGAAGATGGAAAATATTGCTGTGTTCCAGTGACACATAAAGTTACATTGGGAGGAATCGTGGACTTATTGCAGCAATTTAAAGAACAGCCAACGACACTTATGATGCCAAAAATGCCAGAAGGTTCTTTCGCAAAGAAATTATATAGTTTATATTTGACATATTTGCCAACAGAAAAATTCAAATATGCTTTAAAAATGAATGTGGATGACCGTGGAAGTTTTACAGAATTAGTGCATACTCAGGATTGTGGTCAGGTGTCAATTAATATTAGCAGGCCGGGAATTACAAAAGGGCAGCATTGGCATAACTCCAAATGGGAACTTTTCATCGTTGTGGCAGGTCATGGATTGATTCAGGAACGCAATATTAATACAGGAGAAAAGGTGGAATTTGAAGTAAGTGGAGATAAAATTGAGGCTATACATATGATTCCAGGCTGGACACATAATATTATCAACTTGAGTGAAACAGAAAATCTTGTGACTGTTATGACATGTAATGAGATTTTTAACCCAGAAAGACCGGATACATTTTTTGAAATAGTTTAGGAAATATAAAGTATGATTTCAATGGAGGGGTTATGAGTAGATTGAAAAAATATGAGCAATACGAAGGCATTTTAAAAGAGGTTTATCATTTATCCAAAATAAGAAAATCTGAAGAAAAAGTAGATGTGATAGACAGAATAAAATCTGGTCAGCCATATAGTGATAAAGTATATGACTTCCTGATGCAAACAGATTTGGATACTGTGAAATTTGTTCAGACAGTTATGTATTTAGGGCGGGATTATAAAATTCCAGAAGAGAATGAATATGAAATTGAAAGACGAATGGAATTAGCGGCAGAAGGAATTAAAGTAGTACCTAAAAAACTGGAATCAGTAGCTGAGCCAGATATGTTGATTGACGAATATATGGCTGATCTGACAAAAGCGAAGGGATGGAAAAGCCAAGATATTGAAGCCTATCAAGTCAGTAGCAAGAGTACTTTGGATAAATATATGGAAAGAGCTTTTAAAATATTAGGTATTTAATTTCAGGGAATTTAAGGAGAGAAACGATATAATGAAGATTGCAGTTGCGGGAACCGGATATGTAGGGCTTTCTATTGCTACATTGTTATCTCAAAATCACGAGGTAATGGCAGTTGATATTGTCCCGGAAAAGGTAGAGAAAATCAATAAAAGGATCAGTCCAATTCAGGATGAGTATATTGAAAAATACTTAAAAGAAAAAGAGTTAAATCTGACAGCTACGTTAGATGCGGAGGTTGCATATAAGGATGCGGATTTTGTAGTTATTGCTGCACCGACAAACTATGACAGCAAGAAAAATTTCTTTGATACATCAGCGGTAGAAACTGTAATCAAGCTGGTTATTGAATATAACCCAGATGCAATTATGGTAATTAAATCTACAATTCCGGTAGGGTATACCGCAAGTATTAGAGAAAAATTCCACTGTGATAATATTATCTTCAGTCCGGAATTTTTACGAGAGTCAAAAGCATTATATGATAATCTGTACCCATCCAGAATTATTGTGGGAACAGATGTTGAAAATGCTAGACTTGTAAAAGCTGCGAACACGTTTGCTGGATTGTTACAGGAGGGTGCGATTAAAGAAAATATTGATACTTTGATAATGGGATTTACAGAAGCAGAAGCGGTAAAACTATTTGCCAATACATACTTGGCTCTCAGAGTTTCATATTTTAATGAGCTTGATACTTATGCAGAAATGAAGGGACTGAACACACAGCAGATTATTAATGGGGTGTGCCTTGATCCTAGAATCGGTTCTCATTATAACAATCCGTCATTTGGTTATGGTGGATATTGCTTACCGAAAGACACAAAGCAGCTTCTGGCAAATTATGCAGATGTTCCACAGAATATGATGTCTGCAATCGTTGAGTCTAATAGAACAAGGAAAGATTTCATAGCAGATCGTGTGTTACAGAAAGCTGGATATTATGCTTATGGAGATGAGAATACATATGATGCTTCTATGGAAAAAGAGGTTGTAATTGGTGTATACCGTCTTACTATGAAGTCAAATTCAGATAATTTCCGTCAGTCCTCTATACAGGGAGTTATGAAGAGAATCAAAGCTAAAGGGGCATCTGTGATTATTTATGAACCAACATTGGAAGATGGAAGTACTTTCTTTGGAAGCAAGGTTGTGAATGATCTGGACAAATTTAAAGAACAGAGCCAGGCAATTATCGCAAATAGATATGATAGTTGTTTGGATGATGTACAGGATAAAGTATATACAAGGGATATTTTTAAAAGAGATTAAAAATGTAATAAGGGGAGAATATTAATAAAGATATTCTCAAATAAAGGAGAATACAGTTTTTATGTGTGGAATAGTTGGTTTTACTGGAACACAGCAGGCAGCACCTATTTTATTAAATGGTCTGTCTAAATTAGAGTACCGAGGATACGATTCGGCTGGAATTGCTGTGCGAGATGGGGAGCGTCTGGCACAGGTAGTTAAAGCCAAGGGAAGATTAGGCAATCTGATTGAAAAAACAGATGAAGGAAAAGCATTGATAGGAACATGTGGAATCGGACATACACGTTGGGCAACACATGGCGAGCCAAGCCAGATTAATGCACATCCGCATGTATCTGGAAATTGTACAAGATCAGGTTCTGGAGAAGTAGAATCAGAAGTAGTTGGCGTACACAATGGTATTATCGAAAATTATACAGAACTTAAAGAAAAATTATTAAAGCATGGTTATACTTTTTACAGTCAGACTGATACAGAGGTAGTAATCAAATTAGTGGACTATTATTATAAGAAGTATAATCTCGGACCGATTGATGCGATTGCTAAAACAATGGTTCGTGTGCGTGGTTCTTATGCCCTGGAACTTATGTTCAAAGATTATCCGGGAGAAATTTGGGTAGCAAGAAAAGACAGTCCAATGATTATTGGGGTGACAGACGGCGAAACCTATGTAGCTTCTGATGTTCCGGCAATTCTGAAATATACAAGAAATGTTTATTATATTGGCAATCTGGAGTTTGCCAGATTGACACCTGGAGAGGCTCATTTCTTTAACCTTGATGGGGATGAGATTGAAAAGCAGACAACAGAAATTAAGTGGGATGCTGAGGCAGCAGAAAAAGCAGGATTTGAACACTTTATGATGAAAGAGATCCATGAACAGCCGAAGGCAGTTCAGGATACTTTGGGTTCTGTCATAAAAAATAATTGCATTGATTTATCATCAGTTGAGATTACAGAAGAAGAAATTCAGAAATTTGAACAGATATATATTGTTGCATGTGGTTCAGCCTGGCATGTTGGAATGGCAGCGCAGTATGTGATCGAGGACTTAGTGGATGTTCCGGTTAGAGTGGAGCTGGCATCTGAATTTAGATACAGAAAAATGTCAATAAATAAAAATTCAGTGGTTATTGTCATCAGCCAGTCAGGGGAAACAGCAGATACTTTAGCAGCTTTGCGTTTGGCAAAGGAAAAAGGTATAACGACTCTGGCAATCGTAAATGTTGTTGGCAGCAGTATTGCTCGTGAGGCAGATAAAGTATTCTATACTCTTGCTGGCCCGGAAATATCAGTGGCAACGACAAAGGCTTACAGTGCCCAACTTGTAGCAATGTATTGTCTTGCTGTTCAATTTGCCAGAGTTAGAAATACCATTACAGAAGAGCAGTATGGCAATTACATTACAGAGTTATTGACAATTCCGGATAAGATTCAGAAAATCTTGCAGGATAAAGAAAGACTTCAATGGTTTGCTGCGAAATATGCGAATGCTCATGATGTGTTCTTTGTAGGCAGAGGAATTGATTATGCAATTTCTCTGGAAGGCAGTTTAAAGCTGAAAGAAATTTCTTATATTCATTCTGAAGCATATGCAGCCGGGGAACTAAAGCATGGTACGATCAGTCTGATCGAGCCAGGAACATTAGTAATTGGTGTATTGACACAGAGTGATCTTTACGAGAAAACCATCAGTAATATGCTGGAGTGTAAGAGTCGTGGTGCGTATTTGATGGGACTGACAACATATGGAAAATATGAGATTGAAGATCAAGTAAATTTTGCAGTTTATGTTCCGAAGATAGATGAACACTTCGTGGGAAGTCTGGCGGTTGTTCCGTTGCAATTAATGGGATATTATGTCAGCGTGGCTAAGGGTTTAGATGTGGACAAGCCTAGAAATCTGGCAAAAAGCGTTACTGTAGAATAAGAAATGAATGCTCTGGCACTGGCAGGTGCCGGAGCATCAGTACAATGTGATTGGATTGACACGAAAAAAAGGAGCGAGTATGAAAGTATGGATTAAGGCAGGTGTGATTATATTTTATGTTTTGGTATATTGTTTTTTGAGAAAACGTATGCGGAGGGATATAGTCAAATTATTTAAAGCATACATGCTATTGATGATTTTTTTGCTTTCCCTCTTGCCGGAACCATTTATGCTGAAGCATTTAGGGGTAACGCTTCGGGCGGATACCCTGGTGCTATGGATGGCAGGGATAGAGGCTGTGGATGCATGGGATGAATATAAAAGAGAAAAGAATAGAAATAAAAACAATCATGGCAGTGGTGTAAAGAAAAATGGGAAGAACAAAAAAGAAACCAGGGTATGATCAGAACAGAATAATGGAGCAGTTCCAGAATTGTATTGTAGAGGCATATACTTCGGGAATGACTGATGGATCAAGTATTTCGTTAAGGCAAGTATCAGAAGAGTTTGGCATTACATTGATGAAAACACGAAAAATATTGATTACTGCAGGTGTATATCATACTGAGAACAGTGAGCAGATTAGCTTAATGCGAGAGCAGGGAATGAGTATTCCGGAAATAATGAAGAAAACTGGTTTGAGCAAGTCATCTGTACATTCCTATCTGCCATATACCAAAATGATCTACAATGTAGATGAACTTAGTCTTTACGCAGAGCGTTGTAGAATGTATAGAAAAAGAAGGCAAGCCGTTGAGCAATTACAGATATGCAAAGGGACTTCTTTGGAATGTATGGAGAAATATCTGTGGAGTACGATTGAAATTTTTTCAGGATATTCCTTTACAACGGTAAAAGGATTACGATTTCGGTATGCCGTAAATGGAAATGAAATACAGATTAATCGAAAGAAAAAATCTATAACGAGAAGTAGTGTGAAAGTTGCTTTAAAAGTGATATTGGAGAACAATGGCAATATAAGTGGACCGAAAAAATTGGGAGTATTCGGTGCCAGCTATTTGTATCCGATGTTCTTGAGATTTGGGTTGATTGATACAGAAAGGAAATCGAATGGACATTTACCAGATATGGACAACATATAATAAACAATGGTCAAGATATGAAATATTGGCTTTTGTGGGAGTATTGATACTGGTATGCATAGCAATGGCGGTGTGCATACACGGAAAGAAATTGAATATAATTCAGGCAGCAGCAGTATTGGCGTTGGTGGTGTTCCTGGGAATTGTATTTGGATCAACTGTATTTACCAGGACGGTAACTATTCGCCAGTATGAATTAGTACCATTCTGGTCATGGAGAGATATTATTCGCTACCATGATTGGACGTTACTAAAAGAAAATTTGCTGAATTGTATATTGTTATTGCCAGCCGGTGTCTTGCTTCCCATAATTGCAAATCATAAGATAAAGTGGTATCAGGCTCTGGCGGTAGGAATATTGGTGTCAGCAATAATAGAGTTCAGCCAGTTGATTTTCATGCGTGGTTTATTTGAATGGGACGATATGATTCACAATGGATTGGGCTGCATGATTGGCTGCATGGTTACGAATTATATAATAAATGTATGGAGAAAAAATAAATAAGCCCCGGTTGCTATTTGCCGGGACTTATGATGCATGGTGCGAGATCTGTTTCATCTTTGGTAATTTTATCGTTGCATGGCATAGAAGAGTATTGCAACAGTAAAGATAGTTCTTGTGCGTATTTTTCATTTGGAACAGGTGGTTGAATCATGTTGAGGGGAATATTATAGAACGTTTCAGGTGTTGTCAAAGCTCGCTCAATATTACTTTTGAATTTTAGGTCTAAACCGGAATGATTCATAAAAGCATTTAACTGTTTCTTAGAAATTGTAATTTCATCACGATATAATCGAAGCAATCCACTGACATAACGTTGCTGTTCTTCATTGAGTTCCGTAGAGCTAAGAAAAACCTTATGTATAGTAGGAAAACGCTTACTTCCAGAAGCCGAAGTGATGCCGCAACCTATGGCTCCGATAAATGAATGGATATTAAGCTGAAGATGAATAAAGGCAAGCGTCCATATATCTCCGTACTCGTAAGAAATTAAATTGCAATATATGCATCCGACTCGTGAGATTACCATATCTCCGGTGTATGATTTAGTGCGTGGCTTGTTTGTGTCTGTATTAGGCTCGCCAGTATAGAGTTCCAGTGATGCTTCACATGGAGATGGGGCATTACGGTTTTTGAAATCAAGTTCGCCATGAACAAGTTCGCCATTATTTTTTTCGTCTGTACTTAAAAAATAGATAAAGTATTTTTTAAAATAGCCTCTATATGAAGGATCAGAAGTATCATAAATCATCAAGTTAGAGGAAGGATCTGGTAGTTTTTGTGAAAGCTCAATATTCTTCATGAGAGAGGAAAGGCTAATATCCAGTCCATCACATATATTGATTAAAGTGGAAAGACGCGCAGAGGAGGGTTTGGCAAAAATATTTGAAATAGTACCCTGAGATACCGCAACATCTTTTTCTTTACATAAAGCTTCTAGTTTTTTCTGAGTAATGTTATTCTGTTCCATGTATGAACGGATATAAGAAACAATTTTCTTTACATATTCTTGATTATTCATCGACAATCCCTCACTTTATTATGTAATTCTGTTTCAGTTCTATTATAGAATTAATGCGTTACACTGTCAATCATTAAAATAATAGGCGTATTAAAATATTAATAAAATAGTGTAACCAAATATCAAAAAATAAGTAAATGTGACGGAAATAAAGAAAGATTTTACAAAAACTTTAAGCAATATTGACATTTATTACATATGGGAGTATAATCAAAAAAGAGACTTCCCCTTTAGGGAAAGTCTCTGCAATAACTGGAAAATCAATAAAGTTGTTTTATTAACCAACTATTCTGATTTATGAGATTGTACCAGAATCTCATCCTGACATGAGCCATTATCTATGACTATATCACATTAAAGTGATAATATATAGGTAATGTGAACATGACATTATTCATTTTACTTCAGAAAACATTGGATGTCAAGCACTTTATTGAAAAACATAAGGAGGTGTAGGACAAAAATCCAATGAAAGCGTTAAAAAATCAGCAATACTATAACAGAAACATGGAGAAAGTACACTGTCAGTGTAAGTAGAGGTATACAGCTTTGAGAGGTAATAATGAATTAAGGACGAGAATGTATAATGTACGAGTAGGGGACAAAGTTTGGGTAGACGGACAGCCTGCCTTTTCTGTAAAAGGTGGAGGCAACAGATTTGATGTCTACACCATGAAAGAAATGATTGCAGCATTTTACGGAGAAAACTGTAAATGCATCATTATTAAACAGAGTGGTAGAAAAGTAGTAATTGAATAAAGAAGGATAATCGCTCGGACAAGAGCTATCCGCAATGCGAGATAAGCCGGAGCAGAATGGTATGGGTATGCCATTTTGCTTCGGCTTATTTTTTGCCACAAAAGAAGTGGATGACAAATGAAAAAACAGATGAAACAGACGAAAAATATAAACATAATATTTGACAAAAAGAACATACGTTCGTATAATATAAGCATCGCTACCTTGGAAATGCTAAGCAATCTATTGTTGTTGGAAAACTTGGTCAGCTTTGACTTTCCCTTTAGCTGGCTTTCTGCTGAAGGAGGCTAACATGCAAAAAGTTGACATTATACCAGTTGCGTGCCCAACATGCAAGAACAAAAGATTATTTGACATTGATTTACATACAGAGGGAAACATACAGATAAAATGCCCTAAGTGCAGATCAATTGTTAGAGTAAAAATGCATAGACAAGAAATTCATACTGAGCAAATCGGGATATAGAATTAGTCTATAATCACCTACGCCTGATGAATATGGGATGTTTATTAAGGGACAACCATATCATCAGGCATTTTTTGCGCCTGTAAAGGGGAGGTGAGTCGGTTTGACAGATGAAGAAAAGAATATCTTTGGGAAGCAATTAAAGGAACGAAGGAATGAATTAAATCTTACAACACAGAAAGTTGCTTTAGATGCGGAGGTAGGAGAGTCAACTTACAAACGCTTAGAGGCTGGCGATGGAAATCCTCGTTTAGATACACTGGTTAGAATTGTAAAATGTTTGAAAACCGACTTAAACTCTGTGGTGCCGCAGGAACACTTATGTAAAGATTCTGGGATTTGGCAAATAGTACGAAAGTTGTTAAGCATGGATAAAAAGAAAATGGATAAGGCGATAAAAGCAATTCTAGCAATGTTGGATGCAATGTCTGATGATTAAAGGTTATTGAACTTAGAGTAATAAGTCAATGACCTTTATTTTTTTGAAAAAGACAATAAAGGAGCTTTTATTAGATAAGAAAATTATATAAAATTGTTGTATGTTTGATTCATGAGCAATATATGAATAATAAAACAGATACTAACGGAGGATGTGTTAAAATATGGGAAGAACAAGTGATTATACTAAGCAGGTGCGTAACGAAGAATACGAGAACATTGTTGAAACAACAAAGAAAAGTGCTAAAAGTTTCGCAGATATAAAGAGGATGTTTGCAAAAGAACCAATGACTGCGGAACAATTTGGAATATATTTAGGTGGATGTAAAGCAGCGGGAGATTTTATAAGTGATAAGACAATCAAAAGGTATATCAAAAAATTATGCAAAATGAGTGAGGGTAAAATAACACCTTCGAAATTTATGAAAACAGTAGATGGAACAGATGTTTACATTATTCAACCGGAAATACAGGAATTATTAGTTGCAATGTTCGATACAGATTTTTTTGGTGTAAAGGGGAAAGCTAAAGCGGGAATTGACGTAAAACAGCGTTTACGAGCCCAGCTTGCAGAGAATGTTGAAATATATTTGGATGAAGATATAAAGAAACAGGTAAAATCAGCACCACAGTTTCTAAATGCAAGGTTGGAGGATATTTTAACTGAGAAAATAAATAATGAAGTTCGTGGTATGTTTGCTACAATGCAGGATTCAGATGATACTATTCAATATCAGTTGATGTTGGAAACTTTAGACCGATTGGTTGCTATCAGAAGATGGATGAATGAGTGGAATGCCAGAATAAACCTGATTAAACAGGAATTTGCTAAAACAGAACAGGAAAAACAGGACGCTAAGAACAAAATAGGATTGTTTAAGCATAAACAGCTTCAGGATATATTCATTGATGTAATTTCCAACTTATTGGAAGGAAAAGAGTACGAGTATATATCTGAGGAAGAAGAAATATTTTATCCTACTTTATATGCTGCTAGTAAAATGTATGATATTACGGCAATGCCGGGGAATGAATTGACAGTATGGCTACAGGAAGTTGAAAAAAACATATCAAATCTAAAAAGATACCAATATATTCTAAAAAAAGCGAGAGATTTGTTTGATGAAAATGATTATTTGGAGAAAAAGATATTAGATTCGATTGACAAAATTACAAGGACACAGTTGGTGTCAAATGAAAGCAATATGACACCGGAACAGTATGAAAGATTAGTCAGATTTACAGAAGATGCCAGTATGGAGGAAAAACAAGAAATTTTGTGTAAACTTGAACATTCAGGGGATCTTACATTGGATGAGCAGACTTTAAAGGAAATAATGAAGATTAAAGATGCTGTAGAAAAGAAACGAAAATATGGGATGCTTTAGGGCTGGACAGATTATATTTTATTAGTGTCTGGCAGAATGGATTGTGAATTGAGCAGTTCGGTTATATAATAACGCCATAGCCAATAAGGAAAGGAGTTTGGGAATATGGCATATGGTAATGTGGAGATTTACGATAGAAATAAGTCGGAAGCTGAAAGAGAACAAAAACTTTTGAGTAAGCTGAAGCGAATATCTGCAAGAGGTAATAATGCGGAAGTAAAGCAAGATCGGGATGGAAACTGGATTGTATATGAAGTTAAAAAAATAAAAGCTGTTGTCTGAAGTGGCAGACGATAGGGCTAAGAGGAGCCTGGGTAATATGATGTGTGTTCATCAAATTACCCAGGCTTTTGTATTTTGAGGCTCATATATGGACTGTTTTAGAAAGAACTGGTCAGTATGTGGTACTGAGATAGGCGAGTGAATTCGGTAAAATATAATCATCAACAGAGAGGAGGCAAACAGAAATGAGCAAGGATGAATATTTAGAATTTATCACACATCAGCCCTATGACGCAATGGGAGATTTTAGTTTCCTGTTAGATGAAAAGTCTGATAAGGATGAAAACACTACAATAGAAAATGACAATATGAACACTGATTAATCTGCGTACAGGAAGTGTTACTGTATAGCTGATTGATACATAAAGCAGCAAAGAGAGGCTTCGCAAGCCGCTCGGTATAAAAAAAACCGGGCAGATCGGAGTCTTTTTTTGCTGCTTTTTTGTCTGCTGACAGCCCGGAGCCGAAAGGCAGAAAGGCGGTTGTCATGCTGACACTTAGAAAACTGAAGGAAATGGTGGAATCTCCAAAGAAAGGCGAAAAGAAACCGAGTTGTAAAAGTTTACGGGAGGGAAAATGCCCGGTTGTTGCTCAGAAGATTATTCAGAACGAAGTAGGTGTGATCACGATCACTGTTTACAAGAACGGATATGTGGTCTATCAGGCACAGAACCGGGTAACAGTATTTCCTATCGAAGATATTTCTGGTTATCGCTATTCTTCTGTGGCTGGAAATGGATATGGATGTGATCTGACGGAATCTTACTTTGAAGAGGCTGAGTGGTATCTGCGTTTTGTTCTTCGTGGAGAAGATCGCCTGAGCATCAACTTGGATAGCTGCAATCAGAAACGTTGTATCTCTTTATCTTCTGCTATGGAAGAAATGCAGCTTGGAGAGAGTGTAGCACCGGACATGGAGGAAATGATTGTTCAGCAGATGATGACGGAAAGCATGATGGACATTCTGACGGATAAGCAGAAGGAGCTTATTTATGCCCTTTATTTTGAGAAACAGACTTATCAGGAATATGCCGATATTCATGGAATCAGTTCAGCAGCAGTCAACAACATGAGAAATAAGGCGGTTGCCAAGCTGAGAGCCAGTTTGGAAGAACTTTCAGAAAGCACTGAGAAAAAGAAATTGAGAAAAAAATAAAAAAGTTTGCAAAAGGGGGTTGGTAAACACCCTTTGCCGAGCTTTATAGGTGAAGGGTTAATTCTACAGAAAGAAAAAGCCCTGACTTGTACCTTGACAATTTCATACCAGCAGCGAGAGGATACCCGGAATTATCCAGCTACGCATTCTTGCGGCGGAATCTGGTGAAAACGTGAGGGGATACAGATGGGAGGCACCCTTTGCAGGAAAGATTACGAATTACCTCTTGCGGCTTAAATGCTTGATCCTTATTAAAACTGTTATTTCCATTCTTATGGAGATGACAGCAGATACCATGTGGCGGTGCTTCGCTTAGTGCAGGTGCCGCCATATGCATGTGCTGTTATCTTTTCAGAAATGTACAGGTATCAGTAACAAAAACATCGGGAGGTGGTTCAATGATTGAATAGTGCAGGTACAGACCTGCTGAAAAGAAAAACGATGATAAGTGAAGAAAGAGAGGATTAAGTCAAAATGAAAATGAAGTTCAAAAGATTCTTATCAGGAGTCATGGCAGTTGCCACGTTAGCGTCTGTAATCGTTCAGCCAGTAGCTGTTTCTGCATCGGAATTAGAACCGGAAGAAATACCGTTTGAGCAGCAGTATCCGGAAATAAAAGAGGTACAGGATTCGCTTGATCCAGATGAAATTGTAACAGCAAATGACATTGAACTTGCCTATGGACAGGAATTTGAAGTGGAAGTAGATCTGTCCGGTATTGACGGAGTGGATGAGAGTAAAATAAAAATCATGTTCCATGAAGCAAAAAATGAATCCGGAGCTGATTTCGATACACATACACCGGACACCTACAAGGCAGTATATGCGGTAGAGCCGGTAAGTGGTCATCCATCTTACAGAATCAACAGAAATATCACTGTAAAAGAACCTGAAACAGAAATGCAGTCAGAGAGTTCTTCTGAAATTACAGTGGACGATGATAGTGGCACTGGAGATACAGAGCAGAGTGATGACGATTCAGAGTCGCACCGGGAAAACACAGTTGATACGAAAAATGAACTTACGGTGTCTGAAGTGCTGGAACAGGCAGAAACAAATGGAATTGATCTGTATGCAATGGATGCAGGAGAAACCGTAACCTTTATGGCTTCTGCAGGAAATGCAAGAAGTTCACAGCAGGTTTCTGTTACAAGGGGAACCATGTATCGTTACGCAGATTATGGATATGGTAGTTATCTTACTTATCAGTATACTGTGAAATTTGGTAATGTATCTGCCACAGCATATTGCGTACAGCCATCCAAACCGGGACCTGGTACTGGAACGTACACGATTAATAAGGTTGGAGATGGCAAGGCACTTGCGAAAGTATGTTATTACGGTACAAAGGCATCTGGAGATGATGGATTCTTTACAGAAGAGAATGGATATGGAAATTTAAGTGCCGGAGCCAGATTTATTCTGGTACACCTCGCAGCATCTTATGCAAATGGTAGTGGGGACGCTTTTTCAGGTGCAAACAGCACTGCACAGAATCTTGCAAAGAAACTTTATAATTATTGCGTTTCTCAACCGGATATTCCATCAGTGGCAATGTCTTTTTCAGATGCAAACGTAAAAGCCTATGTAGATGGTAACAGTCAGAGAACAAAGGATATAACGTTTAAGGCAGATGCAGCACAGACAATTACTATGAAACTTCCTGCAGGTGTACAGCTTCATAACCTGACAACAGGGAAAACAAGTAAAGCCGGAGAAAGCGTTGAAATCTGTGGTGGTACAAAGTTTTATCTGTCTGCACCACTGACACAGGTGAGTGATGTGGCAGAGAGCTGGTCATCTACCATGAAGGGAAGCATTACAAAAGATTATTCTGCTTATAAGATTACAACAGGATCTGGAACCCAGGATCTGGCACTGGTATTTGGAGAAGGTGTGGATGATGAAAAGTATGTGGACTTCAAAGTATCCTGGATTGAACTGGCAACCGTAGAAGTTGTGAAGAAAGATTCCACAGCAGATGTAAATCTTGCGGGTGCTGTATTTGGCATTTACAGCGATCCGGATTGCAAAAATCTGATTGCAACAATGCCAGCAACAGACAGTAACGGAAAGTCTTCCGCAACAATTGTGAAGACACAGGACACAGTATATCTGAAAGAAGTCACAGCACCGAAAGGCTATGTACTTAATACGACAGCTTACAATGTGAAGCTGGTAGCAAGCAAGACTACGACTACAACAGTACCGGACAAGGAGCAGCTTGGAGAACTGACAGTGTATAAAGAAGGTCAGGTTCTTGTTGGAGCAGATGTCAGTGACAGTGGTGTTACATTTAAGTATGAAAACAGACGTCTGAAAGGTGCAGTATATAATGTATATGCCGGAGCGGATATTATGTCTGCTTATGGGGCAAAGATTTACAGCAAGGGTGATCTGGTAAAAGAAAATCTGTCCACGGATGAAAACGGAGCCTGTGTTCTGAAAAATCTGCATCTTGGAACTTACGTTGTAAAGGAAATGCAGGCACCAGAGAACTTCTACAATGCAGGAGAAGAAAAAGAAGTAACGCTTTCCTATGCAGGACAGAACGTGGAAGTTGTATTTTCCGATGTGACATTTACAAATGACAGACAGAAAGCAGATGTAAGTGTTGTGAAAAAGGATAGCGATACAGAAAATCCGTTATCCGGAGGAATTTTTGCTCTGTATGCTGGCAGTGACATTACGAATGCAGATGGAACAGTGATTGTGAAGAAAGGAACGCTGATTGAAAAAGCGACAACTGGAACAGACGGAAAAGCAGCATTTACCGCAGATCTGCCGATTGGATTTTCTTATGTAGTGAAAGAAGAACAGGCACCAGAGAAATATCTGAGAAATTCAAAAGACGTATATACGTTCAAATTTGCGTACACCAATGGTAATGAGCCGAAAGTTTCATTTACGCATACGTTTGTGAATGAGAGAGTCAAAGCTAAAATTACTCTGGAAAAGAGAGATGCTGAGACGAAACAGGCAGTTGCACAGGGAGACGCAACACTGGAAAAAGCAGTATATGGACTGTATGCCCGTAATGATATTGTTCATCCGGACGGTGCGACTGGTGTAATCTACAAAGCAGGAGAACAGGTTGCTACACTGACTACGGATAAGAATGGACAGGCTTCTGTGGATAATCTGTACCTGGGAAATTACTTTGTGAAGGAGATTAGCCCATCTGTTGGCTATCTGGCAGATGAAAATGAGTATGACCTGGTTTGCAACTATGAAGGGGATCTGGTTGCTGAGGTCAAACGTGATTGTACTTCACTGGAACAGGTAATCAAACAGCCATTCCAGATTATTAAGGCAGTCAACAATGGCAAGACAGACGCTGATCTTTTGGCAGGAGCAGGATTCAGTGCTTATCTGGAGTCTTCTCTGACAAAGAAAGCGGACGGAAGTTATGATTTTGATTTCGCTACGCCGGTTGTAATTGGAGAAAATGGTGCAACAGAAATCTTTACAGACGAAAAAGGATATGCTTGTAGTATTGCACTTCCGTATGGAACTTATATTGTACGGGAAACAACGACACCGCATAATTATACTCCGGTAGATGATTTTACAGTTCGCATTACAGAAAATCATCCAAACACACCGCAGACATGGCGTGTACTTCTGGATGATGAATTTGAAGCAAAACTGAAGATTATCAAACAGGATGATGAGACGAAAAAGCCAGTTTTACAGAAAAATACAGAGTTCAAGATCTATGATCTGGATAATAAGAAGTATGTAGAACAGGTTACCACTTATCCGACTACGGTGAAACATAAGTCTTATTTTACAGATGAGCAGGGATATTTGATTCTTCCGCAGAATCTGAAAATTGGAAAGTACCGTATTGAGGAGGTAAATGCACCGTTTGGCTATACGCTGAACGAAAATTACTATGAGGTAACAGTGGATTCCAACACTGCATATCAGATGGAAGGAACTTCCGGGGATGTGATCATCGAAGTGATTTATGAGAATCATCCGGTTAAGGGAGAACTGACTATCGTGAAGAAAGGCGAAGTTCTGGATAGATTTGAAGATGATTTTACATATCAGACAGAAAATCTGGAAGGAGCAGAGTTTGAAGTTTATGCAGCAGAGAACATTTATACCGCAGATTTCCAGAAAGACGATAATGGAAACCGTATTCTGGAATATGCAGCAGGTACACTGGTAAAAACGGTTACGACAGATAAAGAGGGAAAAGCAGTCATTAAAAATCTGCCACTTGGAAGTTACAAAGTCGTAGAAACAACTGCTCCGGAAGGCTTTGTTTTAAATAGCGAAGCACAGACAATTACATTCTCTTACAAAAATCAGGAAACACCAGTGATCGAACAGACAGCCACATTCGATAATGAACGTCAGAAAGTGGAAATTTCAGTGGTTAAGCAGGATGCGGATAACGAAGCACCAGTTTCAGGAGCAGAATTTGGACTGTATGCAAAAGCAGATATAGAAGCTCACGGAACAGTGATCGTGAAGGCTGATACACTGATTGGAACCGCAATTTCCGATGAGAATGGAAAGGCTGTATTTACACAGGATCTGCCATTTGGAGAGTATTATATCAAAGAACTGGCAGCACCGAATGGCTATGTATCTTCTGATGAAGTGATTGAAGTGAAAGCTGAATATCAGGGACAGGAAGTAAAAGTTGTACAGGTTGCTTCTGTATTTAAGAATCAGCCGACAAAAATTGAGGTTTCCAAGTCTGATCTTACGACAGGAGTAGAGTTATCTGGTGCGACACTTACTGTGCTGGATAAGGATGGAAATGTAGTTGACACATGGAAATCTGTGAAGGGTGAGAAACATCTGATTGAACGTCTGGCCGTAGGAGAAACCTATACACTTCGGGAAGAACTGGCTCCGTATGGGTATCTGAAAGCAGAAGAAATTACTTTTACTATCGAGGATACCGGAGAAATCCAGAAGGTGGAAATGAAAGATGATGTGCCAACAGGAACAATTCTTATTAATAAAAATGGAGAGTTCCTGGATAAAGTGACCTCACTGGATTCTGTGGGTGGCTGGATCAGTCATTTATTCCAATATGTGACAGGAAATTTGAAAGACGTTACGTTTGAAGTTTATGCACTGGAAGACGTGAAAGCGGCTGATGGAGAAAGTGAGGATTACTACAAAAAAGATGAACTGGTAGCAACCATTATGACGGATGATACCGGAGTTGCCAAAGTATCAGGACTTCCGCTTGGCAAGTATTATGTAAAAGAGAAAGCTACGGTGGATGGTTTTGTCCTTGATGATAAGGCAAGAGAAATTGATCTGACATACAGAGATCAGGATACTGCAGAAGTAACTTACTCTGCTGACTGGCAGAACAATCGCCAGAAAGCTGAGGTAGAAGTTGTGAAAAAAGAGAAAGATTCTGATCGAGTGCTGGAAGGGGCTGTGTTTGCTCTTTGTGCGAAAAATGATATTACAGGTGCTGATGGAAAGGTGATTCTGAAAGCGGATTCTGTGATTGAAGAACTTGCAACTGATAAAGAGGGTAAATTGACATTTACGGCAGATCTGCCGATTGGCTTTGAGTATTATATCAAAGAAACCACTCCGGCACCTGGTTTTGTAACAACAGATGAAGTACAGGAGTTTAAGTTCGAATATGAAGGTGCAGACAAGGAAAAAGTAACATATTCCTTTACTTTTGAGGACGAGCCTACTGTAATTGAAGTTACCAAGACATCTCTGACAGATGGAAAAGAACTGGAAGGGGCAAAACTTCAGGTAACTGATGAAGATGGTAAGGTGGTAGATTCCTGGACTTCCGGTAAAGAAGCTCATATCATCAAAGAGCTGGTAGTAGGACGCAAATATACTCTGACTGAAACAAAACCGGCAGACGGTTATGTAACAGCAGAAAGCATTACCTTTACCATTGAAGATACTGCAAAACCGCAGAAAATTGAAATGAAAGATGATGTGACGAAGGTAGAAATCTCTAAGACGGATATTTCCGGTAAAGAACTGCCAGGAGCAAAACTGACAATTCTCGACAAAGACGGTAAAACGGTAGAGAGCTGGACTTCTGAGGAGAAACCGCATTACATTGAAATGCTTCCGATTGGGGAGTATACACTTCGGGAAGAATCTGCCCCTGATGGTTATCTGATAGCTGAAGACGTGAAGTTTACAGTTGAAGATACTGGGGAAATCCAGAAAGTAGTTATGAAAGATGAAACAAAACCAACAGAAACACCAGTGCCGGAAACCCCAACCACACAGGTAACAGATACACCGAAAACAGGTGATGATACACACATGCTTCTTTGGATTCTGCTTGCAGTAGCAGGTATGGCAGGTGCAGTATCAGCAGTGTGGGTAGTGAGAAAAAAGAAATAAGAAACCTTTGACCAGGAGGGCATTTATGGACAGAATTGATTCATAAATGCCCTCTTTTTGCTAATACTAAGAAAAAATGAAAGGGGAATGTATTTTGAAACAGATATTGATTATTGCAGGAGTAGCGGTTATTTCAACGGTTAATTTTGTAATGTACTGCTGTCTGAGAGTGGCATCACAGGAGGATCAGATGTTGGAACGAATGAGTAAAAGAAGGGAGCAGGAAGGAGACGATGATTAGATATGCAGAAGACAAGCCGAAGTCCTGTGAATACTGTTACTTTTGGAATGAGAAGAAGAAAGAATGCAGGCAGATGAGATGTTTTTATCAGCTTCCGGAGAAGCCGCCTGACCCAGATCCGCTTCATCGCTACTGGGTTCCATGTAAAGGCTGCCCATATGGGAAAAGTCCCTGCATTGGCTATTGCATGGCGAAAATATTAAAAGAACAGAGAGAGAAGAAGTCTGGATAATCGTACATATGCCTTTCCATATCATTATGGGGAGGAAGCTGAGCAGTACACGTTCTACCGGATTCCTAAGATTCTTTTTGTAAGCCCGGTATTTGGAAACTTATCCTGTGAGGCAAAATTGCTGTATGGATTATTGCTTGACCGTATGCAGTTATCTATGAAGAACCGATGGCTGGATGCAGAGGGCAAAGTATATATCTATTTTTCACAGGAACAGATTTCAGGACTTATGGGATGTGGAGTGAAAAAAGTCCGGTGCCTGTTAAAAGAACTGGATGACAGAAAAGGAATCGGGTTGATTACAAGAGTCAGGCAGGGATTAGGAAATCCCGATAGAATTTATGTAAAAAAATGTGTATCACCAGACAGGTTAAAGGGAAACTTGCAGTACGGTCAAAATGACCTGTCAGGAAAGGCAGAAATGACCGACACAGACAGGTGCAAATTGCCAGGTAATGATATAGAGGATAGTAATACTGAGAATAACGATACAGAGTATCATTCATTCTATTCGGATAGCAGTGAAATGAAAAGAAAAGAGGCAGAGCGTAGTGCCTATCAGCAGATTATTAAAGAGAATATTGGCTATGCCTATATTGTAGATGAGTTTAACCAGCAGATGTTGGATGAAATTGTCGGTCTGATGGTAGATGTGGTGTGCTCGGAACAGGAATTTATACGGATTGGAGGAGACAGAAAACCACTTTCCGTTGTAAAAAGTCAGTTTCTGAAATTGGATTCAGAACATATGCGATTTGTTCTTCACTGTATGAAGGAAAATACCAGTAAGGTATTGAACATGAGGCAATATTTGCTGGCAGTATTGTATAATGCACCATTAACGATCAGCAATTATTATTCATCTCTGGTACAGCACGATATGTATGAAGGAAATATATGATTTTACGGAAAGGAAGTGATTCAGGTGCAGGAGGAGGTAAATGAGAAAACGGTATCATTGTGTATTACCGGTGGCAAAGTAACAGTTCGCTTATTAAAACAGGCAATGATAAGATTCCTGGCTGCAATGGAAAAAGAAAAGGTGGAAAGATCAAGAAAACAGCAGCAGACAAAAGGACCGCCGGATAAAGAATACCATGGAAAGCAGAGCATGAAGAAGCTGGCACAGCAGAACGTACAGCTTTCCAATATTGAGATCACGGATAATAATATCAAGGCTTTTGAGAAAGTGGCGAAGAAATATGGCATTGATTTTAGCCTGAAGCGTGATAAGTCCGTAGATCCACCCAGATACTTTGTCTTTTTTAAAGCAAGGGACGTGGATGTAATGACAGCAGCATTTCGGGAGTTTACTGGAAAGACACTGAATAAAGCGAAAAAGCCGTCTGTCAGAAAGAAATTACAGGAAGCGATTACTGCCAGAAGCCAGGACAAGCAGCGAGAGCGGGAAAAAACAAAAGAGAAACAGAAGGAGCCGACGTTATGATTGGAATAAAAAATTTAAAGAAGAAACTCAAAGGATTCCAGGTACGTCCGCCCAATATGGAGAAAGCGAAGAAGGTTTTGCTGTATCTGCCATATGTGATTGTGTTCTATGTGGCAGGTAAATTTACCTGGCTGTATCAGTATTGCCGGGGCAGCACCGTGATAGACAGACTTGTTGTTCTGCTTACGAATTATCCTCTGGCTTTTAAGGACTGGCGTCCATGCTTTCAACTGAAAAGTCTGGTTGTAGGTACAGTTGCAGCAGTCAGCATATGGGGAGTCGTATATTTTAAGGGCAAAAATGGAAAAAAGTTCCGACAGGGTGAAGAATATGGTTCTGCACGTTGGGGAAATGAAAAAGACATAGCACCCTTTATTGATCCGGTCTTCGAGAATAATATCTTACTGACACAGACAGAACGGTTGACGATGAACAGCCGACCGAAGAAACCCAAGTATGCCAGAAACAAGAACGTAATCGTGATCGGAGGCTCAGGTAGCGGTAAGACCAGATTCTATGTAAAACCACAGCTTATGCAAATGCCGGATAATGTGAGTTTCGTGGTCACCGACCCCAAGGGAACCATCATTGTAGAATGCGGTAAAATGCTGGCAAGGGGAACACCGAAGAAGGATAAGAACGGAAAAATTATGCGTGATAAACATGGCAGAGTAATCATGTCACCGTATAAAATTAAAGTGCTGAATACGATTAACTTTGCAAAAAGTATGCACTACAATCCATTCCATTATATTCGTTCGGAAAAAGATATTCTGAAACTGGTAAATACCATTATGGTGAATACGAAAGGCGAAGGCGAAAAGTCCAATGAGGATTTCTGGACGAAAGCGGAACGTCTGCTGTATTGTGCTTTGATTGGGTATATCTGGTATGAAGCACCAGAGGAAGAACAGAATTTTTCGACTCTGCTGGAGTTTATCAATGCTTCTGAGACAAGAGAGGAAGATGAGGAATTTAAGAATGCAGTCGATGAACTGTTTGAGGAACTGGAAAGAGACAATCCAAATCATTTTGCAGTAAGGCAGTATAAAAAATACAAACTGGCGGCAGGTGTTGTATGCTCTAAAAGACTTCTTAATCAAGCAGTTGGGAAGTCTCTTAGAA
>ERZ894191.384-NODE-384-length-37769-cov-12.702180_pt1 | contig 37769 bp, 29 predicted proteins | sample MGYA00380282_ERZ894191 | MGnify/ENA primary metagenome ERZ894191 (study PRJEB32331, sample SAMN06328485) | human gut metagenome | biome: human gut microbiome; feature: stool | host: Homo sapiens | collected 2013-02-21 ...
ATATTTTACAAATTCGCATATGTTTTTTTATGCATTTTTTAGGTAAAAGCCAAAACACGGCGTATGTAACGAAGCCAGATCTGATCCCAGCTCTGCTTTACGATCCGTTTTCCGTCACATACGCCGCATTATCCATTATTCAGAAAATGTATATCTTACCATGTATCCTTTTCCGTCACCGGTTACGATCACGACTCCGCCATCGGGATTCTCGATCTTATCAATGATCGGAAATCTTCCCTTTTCTTTTACGAACGCTTCTGGGCTCTCGATATTTGCTTCAATGATCTCCTGCTGAGAATGACGATCGCCGCCGCAGGGATTAATGGTTTCAATAATGATCTCATATTCCTTCATACCCTTCACCTCTTTCATTTAATGCAGTTTTTCAGTTCTTATACTTACATTTTATCGTAAAAATCCCAATCATGCAAAATGCGTTCTGCACAAATTTTCAGAGGATTTATTGGTATTTTTCACTACATTCAGACTTCTTCTGTTTCCGGATGTTATCTTCCTCAAAGAAGGCTTTTTTTATTCTACAAAGTGGATCCTGCTCTTATCAAAACGATCCTGCTGCTTTCTGCTCTCTGCCGGGTACCCCAGGGCAAAAAGAGAAAATACCTCCACATTCTCCGGAAGCTTCAGAATATCATGGACCAACGCCATACGATCCTTAAGCGGTGCAATTCCGATCCACACGCCGCCAAGTCCCAGTGCATCCGTTTCCAGCCAGATATTCTCCTGTGCGATAGACATATCGATCTGTGCCATATCCTGAACAGGCAATCCCTCTTTCCGATATACCGGAACGATCACAACCGGTGCACCTGCTGCACATCCTGAATAGGGAGTGGCTTTGGAAAGCTCCAGGATCTTCTCCTTATCTGTCACAACATAAAATTCCCACGGCTGCTGATTGCATGCGCTTGGCGCCTGCATACCTGCCTTCAGAATCTGAAGGATCTTTTCCTTCTCTACGGGTTTATCTTCATATTTGCGGATACTTACTCTGTGAAAAATATTCTCCATGCTATTTTCTCCTCGTCATACTCATATCACTTGTTACAGTTCATACTCATCATACAGCTTCTGACGCCATTTTACATCCGTCATCACACGCTGCACTTCATCCGACCGTCCATCCAAAAACAAACGATTGATCACTCCCACCGGTATATACAAATTATACCACATCATCAAAACATAAAAACCCCATAAAACGTATTTTTACAAACTCTACAGGAACTTAAAATGGAAAACGCTCCAGAATACGAAGCTTTCAGAATGTCCATACAGACAAGAATCCTATAAGATATAATAACCATACCACACATCAATAAATAAATCACTCAAAACTGTTCCAAAAATTCTCCCATAATCTGACACCGCCACCATCTGAAAACTCCCGGACAGCCAAACATCCGGGAGTTTTTCTTATATCACTTATAATCTGCAGAAATTATTTCTCCTGCACATTGATGATAACCTTCATGGTTGTCTCACGGTTCTCATCAATATACTGATAAGCCTTCAGATAATCTGCGAACTTAAATGTCTTTGAGATCAGCGGCTTTAAATGAACCTTTCCCGCATTTACAAGATCAATGGCATCTACATAATCATCATGACGGTACATCATAGTACTCTTGATATCCAGCTCGTGGTCATTGGCAACAGCAAGGTCAACGGTTGCCATATCTGCAAATACCGCTACCAGTACGATCACGCTGCCTTTTCTCGCATACTGGATGGCCTGTCCCATGGTGATGTTATTTCCGGCACAGTCATAGATCACATCTGCCTTATCCGGACCAAATGCCTCTACCAGTGCCTCTCCGAAATTTTTCTCCTTCGTGTTTACACAGATATCAATGCCGCACTCTTTTGCTTTTGTAAGACGAAGGTCACTGACATCCGTGATCATAACCCTGGCTGCCCCCATTCCTTTGGCTGTCTGCGCAACAAGATTTCCGATGGGACCTGCACCGATCACTGTGATGTTCATCCCTTTTACATCGCCCATCTGCTTCACGGCATGGACTGCAACTGCCAGCGGCTCGATCATTGCACCTTCCTCGTAAGACATCTCCTCCGGGATCGGTGTTACCTTAGATGCATCTACTGCAAAGAATTCAGAAGCTGTTCCTGTTGTCTGGAAGCCCATAACCTTCAGTTCCTCGCAGAGATTATATTTTCCATGGCGGCACGGATAGCAATGTCCGCAGTATACCTGAGGCTCGATGGTTACTTTCTGGCCAACCTTAAAACCTGTCACATTCTTTCCAAGCCCCGTGATCTCACCGGATACTTCATGTCCCTGTGTTACCGGATATTTTGTAAAAGGATGCTTACCGTGATATACGTGGATATCTGATCCGCAGATACCAATGTTCATGATCTTAACCAGAACCTGGTCATCTCCCACTTCCGGAACCGGAACCTCTCTGAAAATAATCTCTCCGGGATTTGTCATTACCTGTTGAAGCATCTTATTCTCCTCCTCTAATTTCTTTCTATTGCATATCATCTTTTATTAATTATTTTATTAAAGTAATTACATTATTATTCTTTTCTTCTGATCTGTCAAGATAGTTTTCTATGATTCTGCTTATTGAACAAGTTTGCAGCTTTGTTTTTATGCACATTCCATAATTATCGGTAAACGGAATAGTCAAGCGAATATTCGCAATACGCTTCGCTACTTGCTCATGACCGAATAACTCCTTCGCGGTTTATCGGTTAAAAAACAAAGCCTGCGGATTCAGCATTTCTGTAATCATATGCTGAATCCACAGGCTCCTTATACGCTTTAATAAATAATTTTATAGAAGTATGATATTCCTTTCCGGCAGGTTTGTAAAGGCTTTTATCAATACCAGCGTGTCATCGGCAGATCATTATTCACACCCTTGGTCATAAGAATCTGGTGAAGATCGATAATTCCGTTGTGGAAGGTTGCCGCACATGCTGACAGGTACAGATCCCACATACGCAGGAACTCTTCGTCAAACATAGTCTTTTCTTTTTCAATATTGTCCCGGAAATTCTTTTCCCAGTGAAGCAATGTCTTATTGTAATGCAGACGGAGATTTTCGATATCCAGGGTATGGAAATTGTCCTCTGCCATATGGTTCAGGATCTCACGTAAGCTCGGAACAGTTCCGCCCGGGAAAATATATTTCTTGACCCACGGGTCACCCGGATGCTCCTTCAGAGCACTGATAAAGTGAAGCAGAAACAGTCCGCCCGGCTTCAGAACCTTTTCCACACAATCAAGAAACAGCTGATAATTATCACGTCCAACATGCTCCAGCATACCGACACTGACAACACGGTCAAACTGATACTCCTTCTTCGGCAGATCACGGTAATCCATCAGCTCTACCGTAAGATAATCTTCCAGCCCCTGATCCTTAATCCGTCTCTGAAATTCTGCATACTGTTCATGACTTAAGGTGATACCGGTACCATGAACCTTATATTTCTTAGCTGCCTCGATCAGCAGAAAACCCCAGCCGCAGCCGATATCCAAAAGACTCATACCCTCTTCCAGATGTAATTTTTTAAGGATATAATCAACTTTATTTACCTGTGCCTGATACAACGTATCATCCTCATGGATAAAATACCCGCAGGAATAACTCATAGTCTCATCCAGCCAAAGTTTATAAAAGTCATTTCCAATATCATAATGGCTGGTCACTTCCTTTTCCTGGTTCTTCTTTGATGTTGAACTGAACATGATTTTTTTCAGAGCAGATTCATTGGTAGAAAATTTCCCCATCTGACCTAGAAAATGATCCAGCGCTTCATAAAGATTTCCCTCGATATCCAGATCCCCACGCATATACGCCTCACCCAGTGCAAGGGATGTGCTCTTCATCAGATCCGCCAGAGGAATCGCTTTCTTAAAATTCACCGTAAATGTAGGTTCACCCTCTCCGATGTGATACTCGGAATTCTTGAACTTTACCAGAAATGGATAATCTGTAAAGCGTTCAAGGAACTGCACCATTGCTTTCTCTTCCGTCTTCTCCTGTAATGTCTCAAACATAATAGTCTACCTCCTTTAGCACAGCACTATGATACACCCGGAGGAAGGCTTTATGTCAAGGGAGATATACAACAAAATTTTATCAATAAAATGGCGATATTTGGTAAAACTCTTACTTATACTTATTCAAATTAACTAGATGTTTACAATCCATTTTTAAACAAGCTGCCGAAAACACTGATATTATCAAAACGCACTCGTTAATTATATATCATTTTTCAATAATTATCTTTGTATTTTACGCATTTTTTATTGCTTTATATACAATTCAGACTTATAATAAAAGATACAAAAAAAGAGCGAAAACCATATAAAAATCCAACACTGGAGGGAACCTTATGAACGAAGAACTTTTTAATGAAGCATCAAAATCCAACATCCTGTCAAAACAGCTGGTCGATCAACTTCAGGAAAGCATGACCTACAGCAGCATCTCCTTCATCAATTGGACCATCGAAGTCCTCAAGCTCCTGAAAGCCCGCATCGAACGCGGCGACAAGATCAAAAATGAGACCACCGGCGTAATCTACGATCTCTACACCTTCCGCCAATTTGTAGAAAACAACTTCTCCACCTACATCACCGGCCAGGTCTTCAACACCTCCATCCGATCCCAGAAAATCTACTTCACCCTGGAAGCCTGCCCAGGCGGCTACAACCTCCTCATGGCAGACTCCGGCAACGAAAAAACCTACCGCTGGATCTCCAGCTTAAGCAAACGCTTCTCCCTGGTAGAAATGATCGCCACCGGAATCGTCTACGTCAAAGACAACCGGACCGACACCTACCAGCCATTTATCTCCGAAAACGGCAAATACTGCAAATACAACAAAGACCTGGGAAAACTCACAGAGCTCTGATCAAAACGGGGAATCCGCAACCGCAGATTCCCCGTTTCCCCCAACCATCCAGCGCAGCGCCGATGACCCATTCCCCTCTTCAAGCCACAGGGAATCTCAGCCTTTCCTCCCAGCCATCCAGCGCAGCGCCGATGGCTCATCCAACTCTCGTCATACCACCCCACTAGCAACACTCCCCACGAGATTTAACACGTCTCACGGCCAATGCACAGCCAGTGAGGGGCTTCTTTCCAGGCTGACTCTGCAGGAGGGGAGCTGCTTCTTAGGTGGCGGAAATCTGCGTTGCTTCAAAAAATCTCGCTGTTTGAGCGGCTTCAGACGCGAGTTCGAGATTTTTTGAAGCGCTTTTAGCAGAATTCCGGCACCTTAGAAGCCAGCCCCCGACGAAGCCCCAGCCTGGAAAGAAGCCCCTCACTGGCGTCCCCTTCCGCCATATAACTACCTCCGTTTAAATCTCCCCAAGAAATCCAAACACCTCCTCATCCTCAAGAAAATGCATCAGCATATAAGCACACATGATCGCAACCCTCTCCTCCTTCAGTATTCTCCTGACCTCATCCCGGTCCGCGATCACAACCTCGATCTCCTCACTATCCTCCTGAGCAGCCTTACTAACCTCACCACTGGCATACCCATAAACCGTAGCACAGGATTCATCCGTCATCCCGATCGTCGTAAAATAAGGCTTCTCAAAAGCCTCCGCAACCTTGATCGGCTCCAGCTTCAACCCGGTCTCCTCAAACATCTCCCGCACAGCACCCTCATGGAAATCCTCCCCAGGCTCCACAAGCCCCGCCGGAAACTCATAAATATACCCGCCGATCGTATACCGATACTGACGGATCAGCACAACCTTATCCCGCTTCTCTCCATAAACACTGTAAATGATCACCCCATCTGGATGATTCTCCCCCGTAGAAAGCTTTAAATCCTCCACACACTTCGCCCTGGAGGCCACAAAATAAGAAACCGGCGTATCATGTACACTGGTCGCATCCACTCCATAAAGATTCACGAACTTATTATCTGTAAGTTTTTTCACACTGTTGATCTTACCCATCTGAAAAACTCCTTCCCGAAAATTTTTTCTAAAAACATTTTATCCCATCCAAAACCAAAGGTCAATTTTTTATACTTACACTCACTTCACAATAGTGCTATAATAAATACCCTGCTATAAAATTAAAAATCCACTTATCACATTACCAAACAGCTACTGTAGACAAGAAAGAAGGAAAAAACATTGAAAAACCAGACCAATGCTGCCCAGGCCGAAAACCCTCTGGGAACCGCCCCTGTAGGCAGCCTGATCACCAAATTCGCCATTCCCGCCATCATCAGCATGCTAGTCAGCGCTCTGTACAATATCGTTGACCAGATCTTTATCGGACAGGGCGTAGGAATGCTTGGAAATGCCGCCACAAATATCGCATTTCCCGTAACCATTATCTCTACTGCTGCTGCACTGCTCCTGGGAATCGGCAGCGCCTCCAATTACAACCTGGAAATGGGCGCAGGAAACGAAAAAAAAGCCAGCTCCATTGCAGGAACCGGACTCTCCGCGCTGATAATCTCCGGTACAATACTCTCTGTCATCGTCCTTCTGTTCCTGAAGCCACTGCTTCATTTTTTCGGCGGAACACCGGACGTCATGCCCTATGCCATTGATTACATGGGGATCACCGCCATTGGACTTCCCTTTTATGTTTTAAGCACAGGCGGCAACCACCTGATCCGAGCAGACAGGAGTCCTACCTATTCCATGACCTGCATCCTGGCCGGTGCCGCCATCAACACCATCCTGGACCCGCTTTTCATCTTTGGATTCGGCTGGGGCATCAAAGGTGCAGCCTGGGCAACCGTGATCGGCCAGATTGTATCCGGACTTCTGATCATCTTTTATTTTTCCAGACTCCGAAAAATGTACCTGGACCACTCCATGCTGATTCCTAATGCACGCAATCTGTCTGCCATTTTTTCTCTGGGAATGGCATCCTGTATCAATCAGGTTGCCATTGCTGCAGTGCAGATTGTCATGAACAATACACTTCGCCATTACGGAGCACTCTCCGCTTACGGAAGTGATATTCCGATCGCTTGTGCAGGGATCATTTCCAAAGTCAATCAGGTATTTATGGCCATCTGCATCGGAATCTCCCAGGGCTCCCAGCCCATCTGGGGATTTAACTACGGCGCCGAAAAATACAGCCGTGTACGCCAGACATACCGCTATTCCGTAACCTTATGTACTGTGATCGCAACCATATTTTTTATCTGCTTCCAGTTCTTCCCGCATCAGATCGTAGGCATCTTCGGAAACGGCAGCGACCTGTACTTTCATTTTGCAGAAAAATATCTCCGCATCTTCATGCTGATGACCTTTGCCAACGGGATCCAGCCTATGTCCGCCGGCTTTTTTACCTCCATTGGAAAAGCCCGGCTTGGTGTGATCATGTCCCTCACAAGGCAGGTGCTCTTCCTGCTGCCGCTGATTGTCATCTTCCCGGTCTTCTTCGGAATCGATGGCGTCATGTACGCAGGACCAATTGCAGATACCTCTGCATTTGTGCTGGCCGTTGTTTTTGCCAGACGTGAGCTTGGAGTCATGAAAGCTACAGAACAAAACGCCTGACATAAAAAATGCCATGTAATTTACTGCCCATCGGCAATATATTACATGGCATTTCTCACATTCTCAGATATTTATCTGAAACCACCAATTTCTGATCTTTTCTTCATCCTCCGGCAGCTGCTTATGATCAGTCACCCTTCAGTACAACACGGATCTTCTTATAAATTACAAATACGATCAGAGATGTCAGTGCATATTTAAAGATATTAAACGGAGCAATGATCAGCAGTGCAAAGGTAAGCAGTCCGTTTACGGAGCCGTGTACTGCGCTTCCCATCTGGATAAAGGTCTCGATCGGCATTCCAAACGCCTTACCGTAAGCTGGAAGCAGCACAAAGGCATTGACAAAGCATGCAAGGATCGCTGTCAGAACTGTTCCCACTGCCATACCTGCAACTGCATGTACTCTGCTCTTTTTGTGACGGAAACGATAGATCAGACCGGCCGGTACCACATAGGCACATCCAAACAGGAAGTTGGCAACATCACCAACACCGGCAGTCATGGTTCCCTTCGTCACAAGATGTACGAGAATCTTCACAAGTTCGATCAGGATACCTGCCACAGGTCCCATAGCGAAGGTTCCTACCATAACCGGTACCTCGGAAAAATCAAGCTGATAAAAAGACGGTGCAAGAAACGGGATCGGAAACTCAAGATTCATTAATACTCCTGCCACAGCACCAAGCATGGCTACCTGCGCGATGGTCCTTGTTCTGCTTCTTTCCACGGCATTTCCTCTCTGTAATATCTGTTCACTCATAACTCTCTCTCCTTCTTCAGAAATATTCAAAGAAAATTTCCACAAGAAATCTTTATGCGAAAAAAATTTCTATTTCTTCACATAAAAAGCCCCGGGAGCTTCTTCCCGGGGCACTGAGCACGTTCTTTAAATACTGCGCGTTCTTCTCTCATCCAGACTTTACTGTCGGTTCCGGAATTTCACCAGATCAGCCGCCAAAGCGGGTCGCGGACTATACCGCCGGTAGGGAATCACACCCTGCCCCGAAGAAATTTTCTTTTTTATGAGTTCATTATAACGCGCTCTTTTTATAATTACAAGGCTTAATTCTGTCACAGAAGCATTCTGCTCCATTTATATAAATCTAAGATCCACTCCTTTATGATCAAACCCAGATTTTCTTTACCGTACTCCAGCTACTGTAAAGAACCTTTTTTCCGACTCTTTTATATGACCGGATGCGGACATAATAGGTCTTTTTGTTTTTCAGTCCTGATATCTTATATCTGGTCGCAGACTGTTTTCCAACTGTGACCGTTTTTCTTTCTTTTGTAAATCTGCTGTCTGCTGCAAACTGGATCTGATAGCCAGTTGCCTGTATATTTTTTTTCCAGCTTGCGGTAAAGGATCTGTTTGCTTTTTTCAGTCCTGTCAGCAGAGTTTTTGGAGGCAGGATCTTAAAGGTAAGCGTTTTGTTGATACGACTGTATTTTCCGGTCCCTCTGACCTGCACAGTTCCAATTCCGGAATTTTTATTATTTTTGTAATACAGCTTATAAGCACTCGCACCGATCTTCTTTCCATTTACAGTTACGGTTACTGATGGCCGGATGGTTTTTCCCGTACAAGTGTAAGAGGTTCTGTTTAGCTTAACATTGCTGACAAACCTTTCTGTCTTTTTTATGATCTTGAAATGAATGGTTGCGGTACCTTTATAATAACCGGTACCATAAATGGTTACCGTTGCCACACCCGGATACTGATTATCCTCGTAGTACATATAATAATCTTCGCCGGCTTTCAATCCGGGAATTACGATGGCAGGTGTGAGTTCTTTTCCTGTATATATCTGATCAGCTATTGGATCCGCAGCCGGTAGTTTTCCGTAAATAGTAAAATATAATGTTTCCGATCCTTTATAATTGCCGATTCCCGTGAGCTCTGCACGAGCTTCACCAGGCTTTTCATTATTAACATAGGTTACCGTATAATCTTTCCCCCGTACCAGTCCGTCAATTACCACTTCCGGTTCCACTTTTTTTCCTTTAAAGGTGGTTTCCAGGTAGGTTTCATTATTTTCCGCAAAATAGCACACATACATTCCATTTTCATCTGGCGTAATCTTGAAACTCCGCTCTACTGTACCGCAGAAAATATCTTTTCCCGTGATCTTTATAGTCGCAGTTCCTGCATTGATGTTATTTTCATAAGTTACTTCATAATCGGAGCCCTGCTCAAGTTCCGGTGCGGATTCACTGGATTCTATTTCAGGTTCATGGCTTTTTCCATTATATTCATATTCTGGAGTGATCTGTTCAAACCATTCATTCTGAAGCGGTATCCGGTTGTCTGCTGACAGCTCCACAAACGTGTAGCCACGGTCCTCTGCGTATTTCTGAAGTGTGGAATCCTTTTTTCCCGCGATCAATGCTGAATCCCTGAACGCATCATCCGCCCAGACAGTATCTGTGCTCAGTACTCTTATCCTGCACCCGGAAGACAGACGAAGTCCATTTTTCCCAACTGATTTTACAGATGCGGGAATTATAATATCACGGATCCCTGAACTGCTCTGGAATGCATATTCACCGATTTCTTCCAAGCCTTCGTTCAGGACAGTTTTCGTAAGCGACGAACAGTTTCCGAATGCACCTTCACCAAGGCTTCTGACACTTCCCGGAACTGTTATGGAAGAAACATTTACACAGTAATAAAAAGCATAGTCTCCCACGCTTACAGTTCCATCCGGGATCTGGTAATCTCCGGAACGTCCGGACGGAAACACGATCAGTTTTGTGCCATCCTTGCTGAATACCACTCCGTCTTTTTCAGAAAAATACGGATTTTCCGGATCTACTTTAATTTCTGTCAGACTGGACTCAGACAAGCCCTCCACAAAAGCAGCCAGCCCTATAGATGACACATTTGGGGGAATCGTAACAGATTTCAATTTCTCACAGTTGTAAAAAGCATTCTTTTCGATGGTTGTAAGCGAATCCGGCAAAGTAACAGACTCTATATCAGAAGCCTGGGTGCAATACTGGAAGGTACTGTTTCCAAGAACCGTTACTTTTCTTCCGTCAATAGTATCCGGAACTACGATATTTGTATCTGTCCCTTCATACTGATACAGCCTGAGTGTTCCATCATTCAGGATCTCATAAGAATAGTCATAGTCCATTTTGGACAATTCATAATGTCTGGGGGCATTTCCCGTATATCCGCAGTCAACCAGATATCTTTCGCCGTCAATAATGACTACGGAATTCCTGTGACCGCTTCCTGCCCCCGGATCATTTGCCGCATACCTTGCATACACGGTCAGTCCCAGTTTTTCGCACATATAGTTCACTGCGCTGGTATTGGCCCAGCAGTCTCCGCCGCCATCCAGCATCAGGCCTGTATAACCGGAATGATACTGACTGTAATTAAAGTTGTTGGCAAGCCATCTGGCGATCGTCTCAACCTTTTTATAATCGGACATTTCCGCAGTAATATTTTCTTTGAGAAATGTATCCATTTTTTGTTCTGCGTAATACTCCGCATAATCTTTGAGTATGAATTTATAATAAACGGTACTGTTTCCATCCTGTACAGAGATCAGGGTCTCTCCAAACATGTATTCCCACTGGCTCTTTACGTCATTTCCGTTTTTGTCTACATAGGTTACATACTGCATTTTAGGAGTAACAAGACCGGTTTCGCTGACTTTCGCAGTATAACCGGAAACAACCGTATATACCGGATTTTTGCCGGATGTCTGGATCTGATAAGATGTCTGCATGGTATCCGGCATGGAGATCACACTGCTGTAGGTATCATTCATCGCATACAGATATATTTCTGTGCTCTCCACATCTGTTTCTTTTTCGGAAGTGCCTGCTGCCGGAATATCATCTGTGAATATATCTTCCTGCTGCTCCTGGTTTTCTCCGTCACCAAAAATTTCTTCCGGTGCCGCAGCCTCCTCTGTATCCTCTGTTCCTTCTGCTTTTCTGATGACCGCCGAAGGTTCTTCCAGAATTAATCCTTCATCAGAATCCTGTTGTATTTCCTCACTCTCTGAGCTTTCAGCTTCATCCGTTTCCGTTCTGATATCTGATCCCGGAAACTCTTCTTCTGTAATCTGATCTGTGCTCACGGCAGTATCTTCTTCCGTGATCTGATCTGTGTTTACGGTATTTTCTGATTCCTCAGAATTCCCGTCATCTGTAAAAGTATCAATGGCGTCTGTCATATCCGTCTGTGCATCTGTAAAATCTTCGGCCGCCACCGGTCCGCATGGAACAACAGCCATACATAACGACAGGCCAAGTGCCATCAATTTTTTCGGAAATTTCATTTCGTACCTTCCCTTCCGTTTTTATGTAAACCGCTTATATGTAAGTTCTGTTTTTATTATAACGCAGCCCCGTTTTTTCGCAAACTGCAATAATGTCCCCAACTCTGCAAAAAACCGCTGTGATCTTCATTTTAGATCACAGCGGTTTATGTTTTATTATCGGAACATCAGACTTTCCACAATTTCAGCATTACTGTTCTTTCCATATCCGCATTCGATCAACCAGTTTTCTGGCTGGATACTGCCAACACCACGTTCTACTGTGATGCTGCATGCTCATATGCATTCTGTATTCTTACAGAATATCGATATGCTCTCCTGCAAGTGCCTTGTTCATGCTTCGTACTGCGCAGAATTTACCACACATGGAGCAGGTATCATCATGCTCCGGTTTGCGCTCGTTCCAGATGCGTTTTGCTGTTTCCGGATCCATGGCGCATTCCCACTGTGCCTCCCAGTCAAGCTTTCTTCTGGCATCTGCCATCTTGTCATCGATCTCACGGGCACCGCGGACACCCTTGGCAATGTCTGCTGCATGTGCTGCGATCTTGGATGCCATGATTCCCTGTTTTACATCTTCAAGGTTCGGAAGTGCAAGGTGCTCGGCCGGTGTTACATAGCAGAGGAATGCTGCTCCGGACATAGCAGCTACTGCTCCGCCGATCGCGGATGTGATGTGGTCATATCCCGGTGCAACGTCAGTTACGATAGGTCCTAATACATAGAACGGTGCACCCTGGCAGATAGACTGCTGTACTTTCATATTTGCCTCTACCTGATCAAGCGGCACATGTCCCGGTCCCTCAACCATAACCTGAACGTCCTTTTCCCATGCACGTTTGGTCAGCTCGCCAAGACGTACAAGCTCCTCGATCTGGCATACGTCTGTTGCGTCAGCCAGACATCCCGGACGGCAGGCATCACCAAGGGAGATGGTCACATCATACTCGCGGCAGATATCCAGGATCTCGTCGTAGTATTCATAGAACGGATTCTCCTCACCGGTCATACACATCCATGCAAATACAAGAGATCCTCCTCTGGAAACGATATTCATTTTTCTCTTGTGATTACGGATCTGATCGATGGTCTTTCTTGTGATTCCACAGTGAAGAGTTACAAAGTCAACACCATCCTGTGCATGGAGTCTGACTACATCGATAAAATCTTTAGCTGTCAGCGTATCAAGATCTCTCTGATAGTGGATAACGGAATCATAAACCGGAACGGTTCCGATCATTGCCGGACACTCGGATGTCAGCTTGCGTCGGAACGGAATGGTATTTCCGTGGGAAGAAAGATCCATGATAGCATGGGCGCCCATGTTTACAGCTTCCATTACTTTCTGCATCTCTACATCGTAGTCCTTGCAGTCTCTGGATACACCAAGGTTTACATTGATCTTGGTGCGGAGCATGGAACCTACGCCCTCCGGATCGATACATTTGTGATTTTTATTTGCACAGATCGCCACCTTACCGGAGGCTACCAGCGGAAGCAGTTCCTCTGTTGTCATGCGTTCCTTCTTAGCTACGATCTCAAGCTCAGGTGTGATGATGCCTTTACGGGCTGCCTCCATCTGTGTACTGTAATTTCTCATGTAAAAAAAATCTCCTTCCATAAATTCTTTGTGTTTATACAACAAAAAACCGGCTGCTGCAACGCATACGCATCACGGCAACCGGCTCTTAATCTTACGTACTTAATGAAAATCTTCTGTACTTCTGATCTCTTCTGTACTCTCTGATCTTCTGTGCCTTTAAGACTCCTTCGTGCATATGTCCCTACGTTGGCATTATCCAAATCAGGTTATGGGTCAAGACATTCACAGTCTACTCTCAGCTCGCTTCAGCGGGCCCCCCTGTTTTCATATGTATGGGACGTCTCCGCCCATGTGGTTATTATAGTATACATGCCCTGATTTGTAAACTACAATTCCACATTTTATGACTTTTTCTTTCGACATAATCTGCCATTTTATCTCTCAAACTCCCCCGGATCTTTCTTTACAGACATTCTTCCACAGCTTTTCTGTTCCCCGTCAGGAGGATATCCGCAATCCGCATTCACTGCTTATTGCTTTTCGCAATTATAGCAGTCGATTTCCCTGATCCGGTCAATCTCTGCAAGGTTTTCTGCACCTGCACGGCGGATCCCCGCAAAAATGGAACCCGCAATATTGTGCCATACACTGAAGATCGCGCCCGGAAGTGTTGCAAGCGGATTGGCTGCAAAATTAGCTGCTGCCAGTGAGACAGCAAGGCCACTGTTCTGCATGCCTACCTCTATAGCTATAGCTGTTGTTCTGGAATACTCCACATGGAAGATTTTTGCAGCCAGAAATCCCAGCATCATACCACAGAAATTGTGGATCGCCACTACTCCAAGCACCAGAACTCCGCAGCTTACGATCTTTTCTGCATTTACTGCCACGATTCCTCCAATGATCATGACAATAGCCACAACCGATACCAGCGGCATAACATCCGATACCTTATCCACATGCTCTCCCGCAAGGCTCCGAAGAAAAACTCCCAGGAGAACCGGGATCAGAATTACCTTTACCACAGAAAGCACCATGGCCCAGAAGGATACTTCCACCCAGGCTCCTGCCAGAACATATACAAGAAACGGTGTCGTCAACGGTGCTGCCAGTGTGGAAACTATAGTCATTCCCACAGAAAGCGCCACATCACCTCCTGCGATATAGGTGATCACATTGCTGGCTGTTCCGCCCGGACAGCATCCCACCAGGATCACTCCCAGTGCCAGATCTGCCGGAAGGTTCATCACTTTACACAAAAGCCAGGCGATCACCGGCATAATGGTATACTGAGCCACTGCACCGATCACCACTTCTTTGGGTCTGGAAAAAATTGCCCGGAAGTCATCCAGCTTTATGGTCAGGCCCATACCAAACATGATCACTCCCAGAAATACTGACGTATAGTTCGTCATCCAGGAAAATCCGTCACGCCAGAAAAAAGCCAGGCAGGAAAAAGCGATGATAATGATCCCGATATATCTGGATGCAAGGCTGCTGATAATTCCGATTTTCTTTAAAACTTTCCCCATACATTATACCTCGTAGCTGAAGTTGTCGATCAATCTTGTTTTTCCGATGTAAACAGCCATTGCTACAAGAACGCTGCGGTCAGCTTTTTCCACCGGCTGCATGGTAAGTGCATCTACCATGGATACATAATCAATCTTTGCCAGAGGCTCTGCTTCGATCACTGCTCGCATTTTTCCGAGAAGCTCTTCTGCCGGGATTCCTGCGTGAATGGCTTCCTGTCCGGCTTTTACTGCCTTTGACAGGCAAAGAGCTGCTTTTCTCTCTTCAGGGCTTAAGTATGTATTTCTGGAGGATTTTGCAAGTCCGTCCTCCTCACGGATGATCGGACAGCCTACGATCTCAATATCGAAGTTCAGATCACGCACCATCTTGCGGATGATGGCCAGCTGCTGTGCGTCTTTCTGTCCGAAATATGCTCTGTCCGGTGCCACAATGTGGAACAGCTTGGTCACAACGGTACACACACCTTTGAAATGGATCGGACGTGTTTTTCCGCAAAGTGTCTCTGACAGAGTATCTATACTTACAAATGCGTGGGGATCATGATACATCTCGGAAGGCTCCGGGCAGAAGATCAGGTCTGCTCCCAGACTTTCGCAGAGTTTGCTGTCACGCTCAAAGTCTCTCGGGTAGGCTTCCAGGTCCTCGGTAGGACCGAACTGTGTAGGATTGACGAAATCGGATACCACTACGATATCATTCTGCTCTCTGCATTTTTTGATCAGGCTTGCGTGTCCCTCATGGAGAAATCCCATGGTTGGCACAAGGCCTACTGTTTTTCCTTCTTTTTTCCACGCTTTGATCTGTTTTCTTGTTTCTTCTACTGTTTTTGTTACCTGCATTGTGCTCTCCTCTTTTCCGGTTCTGGAACCGGTTTTCTTAATAGATTCGAGATAGCCTCTTTTCTGAATTCACCTTCGTCTTATTGTATTTCTAATCTGCGTCAGGCCATATCCTTCAGCAGTCCGTGTTTCTCATAATTGGTCACTCTGCTGATCCTGTTCTCTTCATCTACAAATACAACTGCAGGCTTGTGAGTACGGGCTTCTTCCTGCTCGTACTGTGCGTAAGCCATGATGATGATCTTGTCACCGGTGCTTACACATCTTGCTGCTGCTCCGTTCAGGCAGATCATACCGCTTCCGCGTTCTCCGCAAATGGTGTATGTCTCGAAACGGCTGCCGTTGTTCACATCTACGATCTGGACCTTCTCATATTCCAGTATCCCGGCAGCTTCCAGCAGTTCCTCATCCACAGTGATACTTCCTACATAATCCAGTTCCGCCTGGACAACGGTTGCTCTGTGGATCTTTCCTTTTAACATCTCTATTGTCATCTTATATAAGTCCTTTCCTGCAGGGAATAACTTTCAAGTGGATAAAAGCATCCGCTTCTGTATTTAATAAAAAAACGTCTCGGGGTACACTTCGACCCTGAAACGCTTCTGATTGATTCCCTGTATATTGAGTCCTGTTTTTTATACACGAAAAGCATGCTCTTCAACAGTTGCTCAAAATTCCCATAACTGTTGTAACGCCTTCGTTATCATCGATACAGGCTCGTATCTTTTATAATTTTCATATATCCGTCCGTTCCCGATCCCGGGTTCCGGCTAGCTATTTTTATATAAGATTCCAGTGATTTCAGCCAGAGTATAGTTTTGAGTCCAAATACTATCTCTGTGGGGTATTATTGCACCCCGACACTGGTTTGTCAATAATTTTCATATTCTCTATTATCGTGAATGGCAGTAATAATCCCAAAACCAGTTACTTTCACCAAAAAACCCTCCCACACAGCAATTTCTCTGCCATGTGAAAGGGCTTTAGCTTTCTTCCTTTATGCACATTATTTATGGATATGCACATCCAGCTGATTATAAGGAATCTCAATTCCATAATAATCAAAATCTTCCTTGATCCTCTGGTTCAATCTCCATCTGGCTGCCCAGTAGCGGTCGGTATCTACCCAGACACGAAAGCCCATGATCACAGAGCTTTCTGCCAGCTCGTCTACGAATACCACCATCTCTTCGTCTTCTCTTGTATCCGGATCCTCGGTGAGGATATCTTCCAGGATATCCTTGGCCTTCTGGATATCTGCATTGTAAGAGATCCCCACTTTGATCTCCAGCCTTCGCTGATCCCTTGCTGTTACGTTGGTGATGGTCACATTGGAAAGAGTACCGTTCGGGATCACGATGTGCTTGTTATCAATGGATAACAGCGTTGTATAACAGATCTCGACCTTGGCTACCGTTCCCTCGCTTCCGTCCTGTCCGTTAACGATGATGTAATCCCCTACCTGGAAAGGCTTGAACAGAAGAAGCATCATACCTCCTGCCAGGTTGGCAAGTCCGCCCTGGAGGGCAAGACCCATAGTAACACCTGCAGTTCCGAGAAGTGCTGCCAGAGATGATTCCTTTACTCCAAAGCTTATGGATATGTTAAAGATCAGGAGTATGTAAAGTACGATCTTGACCAGTGAGGACATAAACTGTGCCACTCCTGTATCCAGCCTGGATTTTGTCAGTGATTTCCTCACAAACTTTACGATCCATTTAATTACCGTGCTTCCTACCCAGAAAGCAACAATAGCCAGAACAACCTTGATTCCGAATTTCGTGATGTCCGGCAGATAATTTTCAAACATCTGCCTGTACTGGCTTACCTGATTTCCGACCTCCTGCACGGTCTGTACAGTACTATCCAAATATAATCCCTCCTGTCTGATCGATCATTCGATATACATATGCGGATCGATCTATGAGCTTCAAAGCTTATTTCTGATATAAGCATTCCCTATAATCCGCATCTGGTAATATAATAATACAGCAGTGGTTTTTCCCTGTAAACCTGATTTCTCCGGTTCTATAAAGTATAGGGTATAAACCACTGCTGTATTTCTGTTATAGCTTTATTGTATATCTGTCCGGTAATCCGCCGCAGAATGCTGCAGAATATACGTTACTTTTCACTCCGTTCTCAGTAACACGCCTGGCGATGCACAGAATTTATGCTGATCGCATAAATTCGCGCGGTATGTCCCGGGTTTTCTCTTTATTTATTAATTCCCTTCATGGAAAGGCTGATCCGTTTTTTCTTCATATCAACACCAAGAACACGGACATCCACGATATCTCCCACACTGACTGCTTCCAGCGGATGTTTGATGAATTTCTCGCTCATCTCGGAAATATGGACCAGGCCATCCTGATGCACACCGATATCCACAAAAGCACCGAAGTCAATGGCATTGCGGACAGTTCCCTTGAGGACCATGCCTTCTTTCAGGTCCTTCATATCCAGGACATCGGTACGGAGGATCGGTTTCGGCATCTCGTCACGTGGATCTCTGGCAGGTTTTTCCAGTTCCTTTACGATATCACGTAAGGTTGGCTCTCCGATCTCCAGCTCCTTTGCCAGTTTTCCGTAATCACGGATCTGCCCGGAAATACCGGTAAGCTTACGCTCTGCCACATCTTCCGGTGTGTAGCCCAGCTTTTCCAGGAGTTTTTTTGCTGCGTCATAGCTTTCCGGATGGACACTGGTTGCGTCCAGAGGATTTTTGCCTCCTGTGATCCGTGTGAAACCTGCACACTGCTCAAAGGCTTTCGGACCAAGCTTGGCAACCTTAAGAAGCTCTCTTCTTGTCTGGAAACGGCCGTTTTCCTCACGGTAGGCTACAATATTCTTTGCGATGGCCTTGCTGATTCCGGAAATATACTCCAGAAGGGATGCAGATGCAGTATTCAGATCCACTCCGACCTTGTTTACACAATCTTCCACAACGCCGTTAAGGGCTTCTCCCAGCTTTTTCTGGTTCATATCATGCTGATACTGACCGACACCGATGGATTTCGGATCGATCTTTACAAGCTCTGCAAGCGGATCCTGTACACGTCTTGCGATGGATGCGGCGCTTCTCTGTCCAACATCGAAATTCGGGAATTCTTCCGTAGCAAGCTTGCTTGCGGAATATACAGAAGCACCTGCCTCGTTGGTGATAACATACTGGACCTTTTCCGGGATTTCCTTAAGAAGCTCCACGATGATCTGCTCGGATTCTCTGGATGCCGTTCCGTTTCCTACAGAGATCAGTGTCACATGATATTTGCTGATAAGCTTTTTCAGGGTTTCCTTTGCGGCACGGATCTTGGTCTCATTGGTTGGTGCTGTGGGATAAATAACTGTGGTATCCAGAACCTTTCCGGTAGGATCTACCACTGCCAGCTTGCATCCGGTACGGAAGGCAGGGTCCCAGCCAAGAACTACCTGTCCTGCAATTGGAGGCTGCATGAGAAGCTGCTCCAGATTTTTGCCAAAGACATGGATGGCACCGTCCTCTGCTGCCTCTGTAAGGGCGCTTCGGATCTCACGCTCAATAGCCGGTCCGATGAGACGTTTATAGCTGTCCTCAATGGCTTCTTTCAGAACAGGTGTAGTGTATGGATTATCGCGGACGATCACCTGTTTTTCAAGATAACGGATGATCTCTTCCTCAGGTGCAAGGATCTTCACAGTAAGGAATTTCTCTTTCTCACCACGGTTCAGAGCAAGGACACGATGACCTGCAAGCTTTTTCACCGGCTCCTCAAAGTCATAATACATCTCGTATACAGACTGCTCCTTCTCATCTCTTGCGGTGGAACATATAGTTCCCTTATCCATTGTTCTCTTACGGATACTGATACGATAATCTGCTTCATCAGAAATGTGTTCTGCAATGATATCTCTGGCACCGCTGATGGCCTCTTCCACAGTTTTGACTTCTTTTTCCTCAGAAAGAAATGCTTTTGCCTCTTCTTCAAGAGGTTTCTTCGTCATCTGGAGAAGGATGATGTCGGCCAGAGGTCCCAGACCTTTTTCCCTGGCGATGATGGCACGTGTACGGCGCTTCGGGCGGTACGGACGGTAAAGATCCTCTACCACAACGAGTGTCTGCGCTGCCTCGATCTGTTTCTTCAGCTCCGGAGTCAGCTTGCCCTGCTCCTCGATGCTGCCCAGAACCTGAGCCTTTTTATCCTCAAGATTTCTTAAATAAGTAAGTCTCTCATTAAGATTACGAAGCTGTTCGTCGTTCAGTGTACCGGTTGCTTCCTTACGGTATCTGGAAATAAAAGGAATGGTGCAGCCTTCATCGATCAGCTTAACCGCTGCCTCGACCTGCCATTTCTCAACGTTCAATTCTCTGGTAATTACCTGAATAATATCCATTTTTATCTTTCTCCCGTTGTTTCAAATTTGCCTGAGGCTGCTTTTTCCTCTTTACACAGCTTCTGACATTTATCAAAGATCAATCTGTGCGATCACGTCCTTCAGAGCATTGGCGCTTGCATGAAGCTTCTCTGTCTCCTCCTCGGTCAGCGGAACACGAACGATACGTTTTACGCCTTCCGGTCCGATAGAAGCCATGGTACTAAGACATACGTCTTCAACACCGTACTCTCCGTGAAGCATGGTTGATACACTGACTATTGTATCAGATGCTGCAAGAAGAAGCGAGCAAAGTCTGCAAACAGATACGGCTACCGCATAAAATGTAGCACCCTTCTTGGCGATCACTGTTGATCCTGAAGTATGAACATACTCCAGAACCTCTTCTCTGTCAAGTGGCTGCAGATCTTTCTGATCCTCATGAACGATCTTGTCAAATTCATCAAGGGTCGCACCTGCAACAAAGGCTCTGGACCATGGTACAAAGGAAGTATCTCCATGCTCTCCGAATACATAGGCGTGGATGTTTTTCTCAGATACACCGTAGTGCTGAGAAAGTCTGCAGCGGAGACGGGCCGTATCCAGGGCGGTTCCAGAACCAAGGATCTGATTTTCCGGCAGTCCGGAAAGCTTTGCAAATGCATAAGTCATAATATCACATGGATTACTTACGATAATATAAAGCGCTTTGGGAGCCACCTTTACGATCTCCGGAGTAATATTCTTCATAATGTTAACGTTGGTCTGTGTCAGCTCGATGCGAGTCTGTCCCGGTTTTCTGGCAATACCGGAAGTGATGATCACAATGTCAGAATCTGCAGCATCCGGGTAATCTCCTGCCACGATGGAGATCGGCTCACGGAAACTGGTTCCCTGCTCAATATCCATAACCTCACCTTCAGCCTTATCTTTGTTAATATCGATCAGAACGATCTCTGATGCAATACTCCTCTGTGATAAGGTATAAGCGATAGTTGCTCCTACACTTCCTGCTCCGATGATCGTAATTTTACTGCTCATATTTGTTCTCCTTTCAGCGTTGTTTGTCATTTTAATAACAACTTTAATTACACACATTCAAACATAACATAAAACATTGCCCTGTGCAATAAAAATTTTATTGTATTTCTCAGGTTAATCCCCGCCAATTTGCATTTCAAATTATTTAAACCGCTTATATTTTCTGATATTTTTCCTATTATTCTGTATACATTCCTGTTATTTTTTTATCGATTTATAGAAGCAATTTCAGAAACCTAGCAAAAAACCTCTGAACTTCAAAAAAAATCAAGAAGTCCAGAGGTTTCTTTCACCTCTTATTATTGGCTTAGATTCAGATGTTTATAGCTGCTCCAACGTTCACCCGGTTAATTCTTTGCCTGGGCAAGGGCCTTTTGTGCAGCGTCCAGGATCCCTTCGGAGGAATAGGTGGCTCCGCTGACAGTATCGATTCCATCCGCCGACTGGTTTGCCATGATCTGAGAATAGATCGTGCTCCATGCAGGATCAAAAAATTCCGGTGTATCCTGATTTGTCTGCTCAATGGATACGATCTGGCCTCCTGAGATCGTAATTGTCAGATATGTTTTTCCTCCATATCCAAAAGCCGAGCCTGTATACGTTCCATCTCTGTACATTCCCACCGGTTCCGGTGCTTCCGTTGGCTCCGGTGTTGCATCCGGCTCATCTGTCCCTGGTGTTGGAGTTACATTGGGTTTTTCAGGAACCGGCGTCACATCCGGGTCGTCCGGCTCCGGCGTCGGGGTTGCTGCCGGCGTCTCTGTTGGCTTCGGTGTGGCTGTTGGTTTCGGCGTTGCCGTAGGTTTCGGTGTGGCTGTTGGCTTTGGTGTCGGTTTCTTTGTAGGAGTTGGTGTCGGTTTCTTTCCATACTCCGGATTGATCGCTTCTTTAAGAGCTTTTTTTACAGCGTTGAGAATTCCGTTGGAGGAATAGGTTGCTCCGCTGACTGCATCAATATCATCTACAGAATCCGTACCAATGATCTGTTCCTCCAGCACGCTCCATGCTTTTTCAAAAAACTGCTCCGTGTCCGTATTTTCCTGTTTCAGGGCTTCGATCACTCCATCCTTGATGGTCACAATTACTTTCACGTCTCCATTGAAGCCCTTTGCCGAAGCTGTATATTTACCGTCCAGATATTTTTGGGGACTGTCCGGATCTTCCGGTTTCTTTGTAGGAGATGGTTTTTTTGTAGGTGACGGAGCTGATGTCGGAGTTGGTAAAGCAGTTACTGCAGGTGTAGGGGTGACCTGCTGGCTGTTTCCATCTGCCGCTGCCTGGGAGAGGGCATTCTGAACTGCCTGGATGATTCCGTTGGAGGAATAGGTTGCTCCACTTACTGCATCTACATTCGGTGTATTTCCGGCAATCATCCTGCTGATCACACCCTGAGCTGACGCAAAATACGACGCAGTTTCTCCAGATGCCTCCAGAATATCTATGGCCGCAATCTTTCCACCGCTGATTGTTACTCTCACGCGGATCGTCCCGCCAAATCCGGTTCCGCTTCCTTCATACGTACCGTCCTTATATCCATCTGCCGGAACGCTTGCTACCGGTGTCTGCGTGGTTCCCTGTCCTGCGGCGCCGGCATTGCTTTTTGCAGATTCGGAAACCGTTCTTGTACCGGAGCTTTTTTTCGCTGCTGTTTTTTTTGAACTTTTTTTCGATGAGCTTTTCTTTTTTGTTGTACTGTTTTTCTCAGCTGTGTTGTCAGAAACAGTATTTTCTTTTTCATACCCGAAATATTTTTCCAGCTCTGAAGCGGACATTACGGTCGTCTCTGCCTGCCCGACTGCTTCTGTCTCTCCATCAGAGCCCTTCGCCTTTATGCCTGAAAACACAAGCGCCGCAATCACAGCAGCTGCAGGGACCAGCTTGGTCCAGGGTATCTTCGGAGTATTTTTTTCCTCCTGCTTTTTATCTTTCAGATCTTTTTCCATGCTTCCTTACTCTCTCCTCTTTTCTTGCGGCCTCTGTCAGACATTGCTCTTCAGAAATCAGCAGACCTCTGCCGCAGACATTGCTCTATGTCTGCGGCAGAGGCTCCCGGATATCTGTGCTCACATTCGGTTCAACAGTGAAATTATTTAACTGTTACCACAAATTTCTTTGTAATTCCGTTGCATTTCACTGTGATCGTTGCTTTACCTTTTTTGATTCCCTTTACAACACCCTTGCTGTTTACAGCTGCAACTTTTTTATTGCTACTTGTATATGTAACCTTGCCTGCAGGTGTTGCTTTGGATCTGATGGTTGTTGTTTTACCTTTTTTGATCGTTGCAGAAGATTTTACAAGACTGAATGCAGGATTCTTGACAACTACTTTGCAGGTTGTCTTCAGGGCTCCTGCCTTTGCTGTAATCGTAACGGTTCCTGCTTTGATTCCTTTTACAACACCTGTTTTACTGTTTACGGTTGCAACCTTTGTGTTGCTGCTTGTGTATTTTACAGTTGCAGATGGTGTTGCAGTTGCTTTTACAGTTGCTGTTTTTCCTTTGTAGATCGTTACGGAAGCCTTTGCGAATTTAATTGTAGAAGCTTTTACTGTTACCTTGCAGGTTGCTGTGGCGTTTCCGACCTTTGCTGTGATAACTGCTGTTCCGGCTTTTACGCCTTTAACAACACCCTTGCTGCTTACTGTTGCAACCTTTGTGTTGCCGGACTTAAATGTTACTGCTGCATCGCTGTCATTTGTTGTTGCCTTAAGAGTCGTTGTTTTTCCTGTATATACAGCTGCTGCTGTCTTATCAAGTGTAACTGTTACCTTCTGAAGCTCTTTCTCTGCTCCCTGAAGATGTTCAAGTGCTTCATTTACCTCAGCCTGACTTGCATCTGTTTTTGCAAGAATGTCTTCTGCTTCCTGAAGCTCACCGGCAAAGGACTTCCAGGTTGCAATTGTGTAATCTGCCTCTGCCAGAGCCTTTGCAGCTTCCACTTCTGTTTTAAGACTTGTAAAATCAGTTGGCTCCATTGTAGGATTTACGATATTCTCTGCAGTTGCCTGGAAGCTGTAGGTATAGTCATTATATCCAAGAGCATACACTGTCAGTTTCCAGTATCCTGTTCCGTCTGTTCCTCCCGGAAGCTTGCAGCGTGCAGATTTTGTAAGTCCAAGCTGGATTCCCATTGCTTTATGCATCCAGTTATCTGCGGCAAACTTGGTTCCATAAGAAGCGAGGCATTTTGTATATGTGGAATCATCTCCATAATAATCCCAGCGTACAGCCTGCATATTTGCACCAAGATCACCATAATTTCCATTGAGATCCACACGGAGGAATTCGCCGTAGCTTCCGCTTGCTGCTTTTACACTCGGCTTGATCTCTGTTGCTGTTTTTAACGCCTGATCTTTGATACCGGAAGCTGTTCCGTCTGATTTTCTTGCTGTAAATGTAAAGCCGTCACCATTTTTCTCCGCATATTTCAGACCATTTGTCTGTGCATTTACGTCTGCCACAAGGCCTTTGTAATACTGGAGATTGTTTTCACTGTATCCTCCGGAGAGCACAGCTCCATCCTGTACGACATTATACTTTTTGCAGAAATCTGCAAAATCTGCGGTCTTAACTGCTACCGGAACATATTTCAGACCATATATCTCATAATGACCCATCGTATAGGTTTTTCCATCTTCTGTTGTTATACTGCCTCTGTTCCATTTTACCTTGGAACCGTCTGTAAGATAAAGTGTGCTTCCTTTATCCTCCCAGTAGGATACGTCGAATCTGGTTCCGTCTTCAGCAATGATCGTAGCTTCTGTCTGATAGCTTCCTCTGTGGAGTCCATGATTTGCAGTCGCTCTTGTTACTGTATCAAAAGCTCCTGTATCAAACTCACTATGTGAATCCTTCTCTTCTGAAGAGCTTGTATCTCCAGCTGCATATACGCCTTCTGCTGCCCAGTACTCACCCCAGGTAAGTCCTGCATATACGTACTGATACTCGCCTGTCAGCTGGTCAGAATCGGAAAATGCTTCCGCCACTTCATCGCCTTCTGTGAAATCCTCTTCCCCTGTAGAGAACGGGTCTGCTTCCTCTGCTGTATCTTCCTGCTGGATATCCTCTGTCTCGTCTGCAACAGCTTCTGGCACTGCTGCATCCTCTGCTGCTTCTTCTGTTATGTCTGCAGCATCCTCTATAGCTTCTTCTGCTACAGCTTCAGTATCCTCTGCCGTTTCCTCTGTGCTAAAATCCTCCGTATCTCCTGCCTCTGCCTCGGAAACCACGGCTGCATCAAGATCAGATGCCATTACAGCGGTCGGAAAGGTTGTTGCTGCCACTGCAAGACTTAAAATGCATGGAGCTGTTTTTTTCAATAGATTCCACTTCTGCATTGCTTATTCCTCCTAAAAATATGATATATTTATAGAACCCTTTCCAGGTTTACTATCGCAAGTACTGCGGATATGAGCATTCCCCTCTGCCAAACAGTCATAAACCGGATCGCCGGGAGATCAGCTTCACTCTGCAATATCCTCCACACTATAGGAATCCGCAAGCAGGCTGAACCGCTCCTTCATCCCCTCAGTGAGATACACATGATGGTCTTCATCCACAAAAAGTCCGTCTGCACCGTAAGCTTTCAACAGCTGTGTCCCTTTTTCCACCCCCAGCACAAAACATGCTGTGGAAAGCGCATCTGCCTCCAGACCTGAGTCACAGACTACCGTTACCCCGGTCACTCCGCTTTCTGCCGGATAGCCGGTAGACGGGTCCATAATGTGGTGATACCTTACACCATTTTCGATAAAATATTTCTCATAATCTCCGGATGTGGAAAGAAATTCTGTACCATTTAAGGCAACCACACCAAGATAGTCATCCTCATTTTCAGCTCTGGGATCTGTCACTGCCACATTCCAGGAAGAACCATCCGGCTTGCTTCCGTAGGTCATGACACTGCTTCCTCCCAGATTCATAAGTGCTGCTGTTACATCCTTCTTTGTTTCCAGTTCTTTAAGGATCAGGTCACAGCCAATACCCTTTCCCGCTGCTCCAAGATCCAGAGAACAGCCCTCCTCCATGTTGACCGTATTTCCGTCAAGAAAAATCTTCTGATATCCGGAATCCTTCAGAACATTCTTAATTTCTGCTTCTTCCGGAATTTTCTGGTTTTCCCCTCCAATATCCCACAGGCGGATCAGCTTCCCGATGGTTGGGTCAAAGGCTCCGTCAGAATCCTCTGCGATCTTCAGAAGACGTTTCAGGTATCCGGAAAGCTCGTCGGAAATCTCCGTATCTTTTCCGCTGTCTGCATTCACCTTATAGATCTGGGACTTCTCATTGGTCCAGGAAAGAAGGTTCGTCTCCACATCTGTCAGCACAGCTGTCAGCTTACTGTTTATATCGTCACCTGTGGTATAGAGTGTTTCTGATACCACAGTATCCATTGCAAAATCTGTATCGGTATATGTCTGTACATCATTTTCCGAAGCAGCCATGCACAGCACAGGAAACAACACCGCAATTCCTGTAAATGTAGCTGCTGCCAGAAAAGTTTTCTTTTTCAGAGCCTGATATCTCATAGATCATTTTTCCTCAATTGTTCCAATGTGAATATTTTTTCTCGGGCATGCTGCGGCACATGCGTGGCAGCAAAGACATTCGCCGGATCTGCCTGTGTCGCCGTCGATATCCAGATGAGCCGGACATCTTTTTTTACAGAGACCACATTTCGGCGGACATTTCTCACGGTTTCTCCGAAACAGTGCACCCGGAAGGATTGGCATTAATGCAAAAACCGCTCCCATGGGACAGAGAAACTGGCAGAAAAACCTTTCCTGTGTACACATTCCCACAATGATCAGCACCAGGAGCACAATTCCCACCAGATATTTGCTGTTCGGGAGCCGTCCTGCCGTGAGCATGGAAAAAACATCCCACGGGCTGGTTCCCGTAAGCTTTCCGTATACACCTGTAAGGCAGGAAAGCAGGATCAGTGCCAGTACGATATATTTGACTTTCTGAAGCCTGTGAACCATTTTTTCGGAAAGAGCCGGTTTCTTTTTTTTGTGAAAGCATTTCATCCGGATCCAGGAAAAGCCTTCATATACGGCATCTCCGAAAGATCCGAATGCACACGCATATCCGCAGAAATGTCTTCCGAAAAAGCAGGTAAAGATCAGAAGCACTGCCGTTACAGTCAGAAAGGAATTCCACTCCACCGGCTGACCGGCCGCAATGGCAAGAAAGATCGATTTGATCCCTGCAAAGGCTGTAGAAAACAGAGACGGGGCAGCAATAAAAAATGCCAGCTGTATTCCCGCACGCATCAGCCTTACCTCCCGCTGTCTTTTTTTCATGAGTTTTCCGCCTTTCCAAGTGCCGCATCCACTGCGTTCAGGATTCCTGTGGAGCTGAACGTTGCTCCGGATACGGTATCCACATCTGTACTCTGAGCACTCAGGATGGAATCGATCACGCTCTCTGCCTGTGAAAGATATGCACTGTCCTCACCTGGGGCGCTGACTACGTTGATGGATGTGATCTCATCACCGGTAAGTGTCACCTCCACCTGAATGGTCCCGCCGTATCCCTCGGCTTCTCCTGTATAGGTTCCATCTTTATATACATTATCGGAATCTGCGGTTGCTGTGTCCTCTGCGTCTGCATCGGATACATTGCCACCTGAAGTGTCTGTTGTTTTGTCATCGCCTGCTGTATCTGCATCACTGCTGCCTGATCCTGCAGATGCTGCCTGATTCTGCATACGATTTACATAACTCGTCTCCAGCGCACTGAGAAGTTCATTCTGCTGCTCCTGAAGTGTATCTACCTTATCTGTCAGAGCCGCGATCTCTTTTTCATTTGCCTGGGCTTTCATGCTGCTGTTATAAAAAAGTACAGCCAGGATCACCAGCAGTAAGGAGATCACTCTCATATAAAAATTCTGATTTTTCATCTCTTTTCTCCCTTGTATTTATAACAATTCCGTAAATTGCTGCATCAGGCTCAACTGTGCGAACATATATGGCTGCGTCAGATGCTCTCGATCTATTCCTTCAATCTGCGTATAACTGTCTTTTGGATAAATTATATAGTTTTTATCCATATACATAAATTAGTTTTGATTAATCTTTTTTATAAAATTAGATGATGCTAACTTACAGTTAGGTATTATATCACCTGTTTTTTTTCTTGTCTACACTTTTGTTAGTAGTTTATAACTTTTTCCAATATGAATTTTTCTGTTTTATGTCTTTTATAAAAGAAAAATCATCGCCACTCCTCCCTTTCCGTTGGGAACAGCTGTATGAATTATGGTTAGATATCATTAACTTATGTTTGCCTTTTAATTTCGATTATGATATGATTTTTTCTGAATCTGTAACAGAAATGGAGATTTGTTTTGAAGAAAAAAGAATTGATTTTTATTGCCGGGATCCTGATTCTGGCGGGGGTTCTCTGGCTTGGTTTTCAGATTGCGGGGAAACGTTCCCATAATACGATCCGTATTACCGTTGACGGAAAAGAATTCGGAACCTATTCGCTTTCCCAGGACCAGATCATCCACATCGGAGACACCAATGTCTGCGAGATCAAAGATGGAAAAGTTACAATGATCGAGGCAACCTGCCCGGATCATTACTGTATGAAACAGAAGGCTGTGGACGAGCACGGCGGTTCCATCATCTGCCTTCCTAATAAGGTTGTGATAGAAGGGGAAAATACTGCAGAGGATTCGGATTCGGAGAGTTCGCCTAAAATTGATGCGGTGACATAAAATTTCCGGAGAATATGCGTAATGCGTGTTCTCCGTAGATTTTTCTCTGACAGACGGTATTCTGTCTGTGCTATTTCTGCAACGATATTCCTGCAACAAATGAAAGGATTTATTTATGAAACGAAAAACAGCTTATCTCGGATTATTTGCCGCAGTAGCGATCATTTTTGGATATGTGGAGTCTCTGGTCCCTGTATTTACAGGGATTCCGGGTATCAAGCTCGGGCTTGCAAACCTGGCGGTACTTTTTATACTGGACCGATATTCTGTAAAAGAAGCGGCTCTCGTGTCCGTTGTCAGGATCCTGGTGATCGGATTTATGTTTGGAAATCTGTTCAGTATTTTGTATAGTCTGGCCGGCGCTGCGCTTAGCCTGACTGTGATGGATCTTTTGAAAAAACATTCCGGCTTCAGTCTGATCGGTATCAGTGTGGCCGGTGGTGTCACACATAATATCGGGCAGCTGATCGTTGCCATGATCGTGGTGAGCAATACGAGTTTGATGGTTTATGCACCGGCACTGCTGGTAGCAGGTGTCCTGGCGGGGATTCTCATAGGTGGGTTGACAAAGGAGGTTGTGGGACGACTTCCTTTGAATCTATAATTATGTGGTCTGATTTTTGGATTATGGTTTTCACTTTTTTAAGTGAGGAGAAATTGTGTGGTTTGATTTTTTAGATTATAGTTTTCACTTTTTGAAGTGAGATAAATTGGGTAGTTTGATTTTTTGGGATTGTTGTTTTCACTTTTTTAAGTGAGGGGAAATTGTGTGGTTTGATTTTTTTTGGATTATAGTTTTCACTTTTTGAAAGTGGGTAATTTGCGAGAAGGGGAAGCACTCATAGTTGCGAAGGCCGTCTCCCCTTCTCGCGCTCTTCCCCTCCTGGCCACGCCGCTGTGATGCGTTGTGGAATGTGTAAGTGTATCGGCTCAGTCCTGTATTCTGCTGTATCGGCAGTGACAGGCTGAGCCGATTATTGATTCTGCCATGTATTCTGCTGCACTGGCAGTAACAGGCTGAGCCGATTGTTTCCTCGGCACTGTTTGTTGATTCTGCCTTGTATTCTGCTATACTGGCAGTAGCAGGCTGAGCCCCGATTGTTGCTTCGGCACTGTTTATTGTTTCTGCCTTGTATTCTGCTGCACTGGCAGTAGCAGGCTGAGCCGATTGTTGCTTTGGCGCTGTTTATTGCTTCTGCACTGCTTGTTGCTTCGGCGCTGATTATTGTTTCTGTACTGTTTGTTGTTTCTGGCTGAATGGGAAAGTGGCCTGCGTAGCAGACCTATTTCCTGGATTGTGGCGTATCGCTGTTATTCAGGAACAGGTTTGCTTTGCAGATCACTTTTCATGCGGAGCAAATAAAAAACGCCTCGCCAATATATTTACGTCAGCATAAATCGGCTCAACCTTCCACAGCCAACGTAATAGAATCCATCGCCCCTCTAATAGCTTCACATATTTCTACAGCCTACAATAGCTGCGTGCCCGGAAAGGGGGAGCTCGAGGGGGAAAAGCGGGCTTCGCAACTTTGAGTGCTTTCCCCCTCGTACCTGCCCATGCCAAAATGGTCCCCCTGAAAGGGAAAGTACCTGCGTTTCAAGCATCCCCCCCGGAAAGGGCATCACCTGCGTTTCAAGCATCCCCCCGGAAAGGGAAAACATCCTCCGGAAGGCGATCAGGCTTCGGTTTCATCATAGAACTGCGGAATCGGAGTTACCGGAGGATGAGGCCCCTCCGGAGGTTCATCGAACTCTCCGGAAATATTCCGATAGAAAACTGCCATACAGGTTTCTATATAAGGCACCAGCCAGATCAGTGCCAGATACAATGTAAATATGGAAAAAATGATCCACGGAACAAAACTTAAGAGCATTTTCATATATTCCCAGTAATGTCCCTTCATAAGCTTTGCACTGGCTTTCAGTGCCTGCACTCCTTTTATGTCCGAATTATCGGACAGGATGTAATAGCTCATGGTGAACGGCATAGCTGCCAGCAGGTTCAGCGCGAACCCGAGAAGTGTGAGCAGCATGTAAGTTACTGCCCAGTTCATCTGCTCCTCCGTTGTATTTCCCATATTGCTTGTAAAAGAAAACCACGCCAGTGGAAGTGATGTCACCAGATTGATCAATGCCAGCACAAAGGATGCCACGATCACATGATCCGGCTGATGGCTGAAAAAGTACAGAAGGTCTCCGAAAGAGTAGGCTTCCCTTCTGGAAATATTCAGATAGATCCGGTAAAGTCCTGCGGAAAAAATACAGATCACCAGAGAAAGGACAAAGCTGAATACCTCTCCTCCAATGATCGCATACAGGGAATCTCCCGGAAAAAGTGCTGTAGAAATATAGCTTGAAACTGCGCTCATCGCCGCAACCGCAATACTCCCGATCACAGGGACCGTAAAATTGCCGGCCAGAGTTTCCCCTGCCAGCTTCTTACAACCCTTCAGATTTTTTCTCATAATTCTGTATCCCTTCGTTATAGAAGGCGGAGACTCATCCAAGCCTCCGCCCCGTCATTTTTTACTTCAGATATATCATATTCTCATATTTCACATCTGTTTAGTCTGCAAGATTAAACGCATCATGTACCGCATTCATGGCACGTACGCCATCTTTCTCGTTAATGAGAACCGTCACACGAATCTCAGATGTTGCGATCATATTGATGTTCACACCCTCATTGTAAAGGCTTTCGAACATTTTTGCAGCAACACCCGGATTGCTCATCATACCTGCTCCTACAATAGAAAGCTTGGCAATGTTTTTCTCCGCATGAAGCTCAGAATAGGCGATGCGTGCCTGGTTAGCTTCCAGAACACCCATTGCATCGTCCAGATCATTTTTATCAACAGTAAAGGAAATGTCCTTGGTTCCGGCACGGCCGATAGACTGAAGGATCATATCCACATTGATATTTTTCTTAGCCAGGGTATCAAAAAGCTTAAATGCCACTCCTGGTGAATCTTTAAGTCCGATCACAGCAATACGTACTGCATCTGTATCCAGAGCAACACCGCTGATCAGCATTCTCTCCACTGTTACTTCCTCCTTTACCACAGTTCCTTCGCTGTTGTTGAGACTGGAACGTACCACCAGCGGCACGCCGTATTTCTTTGCCATCTCCACAGAACGGTTATGAAGCACTCCCGCACCCAGAGTTGCCAGATCCAGCATTTCATCGTAAGTGATCTCCTTAAGCTTGCGGGCATTCGGAACCTTACGCGGGTCAGCGGTATAAACACCGTCCACATCGGTATAGATCTCACAGGCATCTGCATGAAGCGCTGCCGCAAGAGCTACAGCTGTGGTATCAGAACCGCCACGTCCAAGTGTGGTATAGTCATTATATTTATCAATGCCCTGGAAGCCTGTGACCACAACGATCCTGCGGTTATCCAGCTCTCTGCGGATACGTGCCGCCTCGATCTTTTTCAGGCGTGCGCTGCCATGTGCACTTGTTGTGTGCATAGCTACCTGAAAAGCGTTCAGAGAAACAGCCGGTACTCCCAGACTGTCCATAGCCATGGACATCAGTGCCACTGACATCTGCTCTCCGATGGTAAAAAGCATATCCATCTCACGTTTCGGAGGTTTGTCATTGATATCCTTTGCCATGGTGATCAGCTCATCGGTATACTTACCCATTGCAGAAAGCACGATCACCACGTCGTTTCCTTTTTTGTAATCTTCGATACATCTTCTGGCAACATTAAAGATACGCTCTTTGTTTGCCACAGAAGTACCGCCGAATTTTTTTACAATCAACATGTTCTTTTCTTCCCTTCGGCATCAATCCTTTACACGGATCATTGCCAGTACTTTTCCGGTGAGCTTGCTGATCTTCTCATAATATTCAGCCTGCTTCATCACCGGTGTGATAAATCCGAATTCGTCCGGAAGGTCATCCGGCTCGATGGTCTGTACATCACCAAAAGCTTTTTCCACTTCATCCATAGTAGTATCAGACACACGTACGAAGAAACGTCCCTCAACTTCATCCATATCCATAAGCTTCAAGGCATAGCTGCTCCAGTTTGTCATGATATTTCTGTGGAGATGCTTTGCTTCATCCACAACATCTGCAACTACTGCACTTGCAGTCGGAAGCTTACCTGCTCCGCTTCCGTAGAACATGGCATCTCCAAGAACATTTCCTTGCACAAATACTGCATTAAACACATCATTTACACTGTAAAGCGGGCTACTCTGGCCTACCAGGAACGGCGCTACCATTGCATAGAAAGAATCTCCGATCCTGCGGCTTGTGGCAAGAAGCTTGATAGTCATGCCAAGCTCTTTTGCATATTCCATATCTGCCGGTGTGATCTTTGTGATTCCTTCTGTATAAATATCCTCGTAATTCAGGAATTTTCCGTATGCAAGTGAAGAAAGGATGGCGATCTTACGGCATGCGTCAGCACCTCCTACGTCTGCAGTCGGATCTGCCTCTGCATAGCCCTTTGCCTGAGCTTCCTTCAGAACCGTATCAAAATCACAGTTCTCTGTGCTCATCTTGTAAAGCATGTAGTTGGTGGTTCCGTTAAGGATTCCTGTGATCTCATCGATCTCATCTGCTGTCAGCGAGGAATTCAATGCGCGGATGATCGGGATACCACCGCCGCAGCTTGCCTCAAAAAGGAAGTTGATATTTTTTTCTTTTGCGATCTCCATGAGCTCAGAACCATGCTTGGCTACCAGAGCCTTATTGGATGTGCTTACGCTCTTTCCTGCCTGAAGCGCTCTTTTTACAAAGGTATAAGCCGGCTCGATCCCGCCCATAACCTCAACAACAATATCTACCTCCGGATCGTTTACGATCACTTCATAATCATGAACCAGAACTTTCTCAACCGGATCTCCCGGAAAATCTCTTAAATCAAGAACGTACTTGATGTTAATCTCATCTCCAGCTCTCTTGTTAATGCTCTCATGATTGGTGTTGATGACTTCAACAACTCCGCTTCCTACTGTACCGTAGCCTAATACTGCTATGTTTATCATATGCTTACTCCCTGCCTAAAATTTTCAAATAGTGTATACCGTCTCTCTGCTCAATATTCTCCACCATAGCCTCTGCGTCACCTTCTCCCGGAAGGATGTCAACGCTCAGCGTCAGCGTTGCGACTCCGTTAATGGGAATACTCTGATGTATGGTCAGGATATTACCGTGAAAACGGGCAATCGTCTGCAGCACCATTGATAAAAGCCCCGGCTCATCGTCCATCTGAATGATAAAGGTGATGGTCTTTCCCTTGGTCTCCTCGTGGAAAGGAAAAATATCGTCCTTATATTTGTAAAAAGAACTGCGGCTGATCCCGGTCCTTTCAGCAGCTTCCTGAACAGTAGCCACCCGTTTGGATTCCAGCAGTCTCTTGGCCTCAACCACCTTGAGAAGTACCTCCGGCACTGCCCGTTCTCTTACTACATAGTATTTTTTCTTTTCAACCTGTTTCTGCATAGCAACCTCTCTAACTGCTGTTCGCATTGCGGCCAGCAGCCTCCTGTCCGTTTCATAAAGACAACTGTTTTTGTACAAGAGATATATTATCATAATAAAAGAAACTCCACAAGCGCTTTTTTGCCTGCGGAGTCCTTTTCTCTGTCTTTATGGGGTTCCGTGACAGTAATGTTATTCTTTCTTTTTCGCCAGCGCGATCCATTTCAGGTATGCATTGATAAAAATGTCAATACCACCGTCCAGAACTGCGTCAACATTACCGGTTTCTTCATTGGTTCTATGGTCTTTTACCATGGTGTATGGCTGCAGGACATAGGAACGGATCTGGTTTCCCCAGCCGATATCTGTCACTTCGCCTCGAATGCCGGAAAGCTTCTCCTCGGCTTCCTGCTGTTTCAGCAGATACAGCTTGGCCTTCAGCATCTGCATGGCCTTGTCCTTGTTCATGTGCTGAGAACGTTCATTCTGGCACTGTACCACGATTCCTGTCGGGAAATGGGTGATACGGATCGCAGAGGATGTCTTGTTGATATGCTGTCCACCGGCACCACTGCTTCGGTAGGTATCGATACGGATATCATCGTCATTGATCTCTACGTCCAGATCCTTCTTGATATCCGGCATAACATCGCAGGATACAAATGAAGTCTGTCTCTTTCCTGCTGCATTAAACGGAGAAATACGTACAAGACGGTGAACACCCTTCTCGGATTTCAGATAACCGTAGGCGTTCTCTCCGTTCACCTGGAAGGTTACGGATTTCACACCGGCCTCATCACCGTCAAGGTAATCCAGGACCTCCAGCGCAAAGCCCTTCTTCTCCGCCCATCTGCTGTACATACGATAAAGCATTCCGCACCAGTCGCAAGCCTCTGTTCCGCCGGCTCCTGCGTTCAGCTTGATGATGGCGTTCTCTCCGTCGTACTCTCCGGAAAGGAGTGTCTTCACACGGATGCTGTCAAAGCTTGCCTGGAACTCGTCCAGCATTTCCTGGATCTCAGGGACGATCTCAGGATCATTCTCCTCATATCCCATCTCGATCATGGTTTCCATATCTTCCATCTGTGTTTCCAGATTATGGTATGTCTCAATATCGTCCTTGAGACTCTTTAACTGTTTCATCTTCATCTGGGATGCTTCCGCATTATCCCAGAAATCAGGCGCCTCCATCTCGCGCTCTAATTCTTCGACCTTCTGCTCTTTGTTAGCGAGGTCAAAGTGAATCCCTCACTTCCACTAATGGCTCTGTGTATGTTGCAAGAATACTCTTGAACTGATCTAACTCAACCACAGCTTCACCTTCTTTCTATATATTGATACAGGATTTCCTGCCTGTCTTATACAATACCATATGGGCATGGAAATTACAACGAAAACGTGGTCAGGGCGTAAATATCCCCTCTCCTGTGCTTCAGAAGCGGCAGCTGCTCACGGACTTTTTTTACCTCGTCCAGTTCCAGTTCCACAACCTTCACAGCCGGCTTCTCTTCCATCTCCATGAGGACTTTTCCCCAGGGGTCTGCGGCAATGGAGTGGCCCCAGGAATGATACCCGGCGTTCAGGTCTCTGGCGGGGGCAGCTCCGATGGTGTATACCTGGTTATCCACGGCTCTCTGGCGGAACATCAGCTCCCAGTGAAGGGGCCCTGTTGTCATGTTAAAAGCAGCCGGCACGATGATTACCTGGGCGCCTTCGTCCACCATCAGCCTGGCAAGCTCCGGGAAGCGGAAATCGTAACAGATGCAAAGGCCCATCTTTCCAAATTCTGTATCAAAAACCGTCACCTGGTCTCCCGGTGTCAGGGTATCGGATTCTTTAAAATACTGACCGCCTTTTACATCAATGTCAAAAAGATGCATCTTCCGGTGCTTACCGATCTGATGACCATTTCTGTCAAAGACATAGGAAGTGTTATAAATATTGCCGGCTTCATCTCTCTCCGGCATACTTCCTGCTACGAGATAAATTCCGTATTCCGCTGCCAGCCTGGAGCATTTTTCCCAGGTATCTCCGCCCTCAATTTCGGCATATTCCGGAAAGTATTTATTTTCGTAGGGGCAGCAGAACATTTCGGGCAGGACTGCCAGATCGATCCCCTGAAGCTCCGGGCTGGCAAGAAGTTCTGCTGCCTGGATGATATTGCGAAATTTATCCGTATATACATGTGTCTGAAGAATTGCAGTTTTTATAATTGCCATATTATCATACCCCTTCTCTTACAGCGAAAATTAAGTATCTGTTATATTGACGCAAGATGACTTTCTCATATGCAGGGCGAGGGAATGAAGCGTATCGGTGGCTACGGCGATTGACGACAACGTAGCATATGAAAAATCAGACAAGTCTATATGACGGTTATTTAATATTCGCTGTACTCTGTTCCTGTGTAACAGAAATCCCAGAAAAAATAGCCCCACCGCATCATCCGGGTGAGACTATTTTTATCTTCCTTCTCAGATCCTGGCAGCCTTACGTCCGCAGCACTGTTTGTATTTCTTGCCGCTTCCGCATGGGCACGGATCATTCGGGTATACTTTATCTTCTTTTCGCTGAACCGGTTTCTTCGGGCCTGCGCTGTCATCTTTGTTTGTGCCGGTTACCTTAGCAACCTGCTCACGCTCGATCTTCTGCTCCACATGAACATGATACAGCATACGTACAGTGTCTTCCTGAATGGAGCTGATCATGCTGTTAAACATCTCGAATGCGTTCATCTTGTACTCAACAACCGGATCTCTCTGGCCGTATGCCATCAGACCGATACCCTGACGGAGCATTTCCATATCATCGATGTGATCCATCCATTTGCTGTCGATGCATTTCAGAAGAACAACTCGCTCAAGCTCACGAAGCTGCTCCGGTTCCGGGAACTCAGCCTCCTTCGCTTCATAAAGCTTCACAGCCTCTTCCTTCACAATGTGCTTGATCTCATCTTTCTTATGGCCTTTTACCTTCTCTGCGGTCAGCGGGTGGATCGGGATGATCGGAGTGATCGCAGTGTTGAACTCATTAAGATCCCACTCAGAAGAATCCATGTCATCGGAAAAGCACATGTCTGTCATGCTGTCTACGATATCTGTGATCATCTTGTAGATGGCATCACGCATATTCTCACCGTCAAGTACCTGGCGACGCTCCTCATAGATGATCTCTCTCTGCTCATTGTTAACCTGGTCATAGTCGAGAAGATTTTTACGGATACCGAAGTTGTTGAACTCGATCTTCTCCTGGGCTTTCTCGATAGCATTGGAAAGCATCTTGTGCTCGATCTGCTCATTCTCCTCAACACCAAGGGATGTGAACACCTTCATCAGTCTCTCGGAACCGAACAGACGCATCAGGTCATCCTCAAGGGAAATGTAGAAACGGGATTCACCCGGATCTCCCTGTCGTCCGGAACGTCCACGGAGCTGGT
>ERZ894191.396-NODE-396-length-37288-cov-54.332877_pt1 | contig 37288 bp, 37 predicted proteins | sample MGYA00380282_ERZ894191 | MGnify/ENA primary metagenome ERZ894191 (study PRJEB32331, sample SAMN06328485) | human gut metagenome | biome: human gut microbiome; feature: stool | host: Homo sapiens | collected 2013-02-21 ...
TATAAGCGTGGGTTCATCATATTTGGTGTGGTATCTTTAACTATGGGAAACTCCGAAAGCACTCTATGAAACACGAAAAGCTTATGGTTCAACCTGAAATTCCGCGATCAGCTCCGTCTGGCGGTTGTTTTGGTCGTCAAAAATCCGGCATTCTTTTTTCAGACGATACTGCCCTGCCTCCAGCCGGATACCATCAGCAGCCAAATCCAGCGTTCCTTCTTTGGTTTCTCCTGCGACTGCCTGACTGCCTTCTGCCTGCTGCGTCTCTTTCTGTGTTTCCAAAGCTGCGGCGGAATTTTCAATCATTTCCCAACCGTTTTCTGTGAAACGTTCCAGCGTATAATCTGTTCCCCAGCCGACGGTTTCTGTGTCGCTTTCATTGACAATCCGCCAGGTAATTTTTCCGGAGTTTGCCGTTGCAACCTCAAGATAAATTTCTGCGAAACAGGTCTCTGTATCCTTGACCGTGCGTCCCTGTGCCGCATTCTGGTCGGCTGCCGCCGCTGGATTTTCGTCCGCATCCGGAGCAACAGCCGCTGGATCTTCTGCCTGCAGTGCGATTCCATCCTCCGCACTCAGCCCTGCCATATCATAGGCCGCCATCTCCGGTCCGGGTTCTTCCGAATGCAGCCGCCACTGTGCAATTCCGGCTGCACCAATGCAGATAACGAGAGCAGCTGCTGCCGCCACTGCGCGCCGCTGTCGGTAAAAAAACAATTTTCCTTTTTTGGGCATCGCCGCTTTATTTTCATTCGAAGTCCCTACGCTTTCCTGATACATCGGTTCCAGCGCCTCCGCAATATATCGCTCATCGATCTGTCCGATGGCGTCGAAAAGCTTTTCATTCTTTTTCACAGTGCAATCCCCTCCTTTTCCAGATGCATTTTCAGCTTCGCCCGCATCCGAAACAGCTGCGACTTTACCTTGCCCTCGCTGATATTCAAATTGCCTGCCAGCTCCTTAACCGGCTCTGCCCAGAAATACCGCCGGACAAATATTTTCCGGCTTTCGGCGTCCAGTGTTTCCAGAAAACGATTGATCGCTGCGGCGGTTTCCCTGCCCTCGATCTCGTCCTCTACACTTTTGCCGGATGGAATACATTCTTCCAGTTCGTCCAAAAGCGCCTGCGTCTCGCCGCTTCCGCGCTTTTGGGCATGCCCTGCCCGATATTTACTGATCGAAAGGTTTCTCACTATTTTTCCCAGAAATCCCGCCAGAAATTCCGGTTTCCCGGGGGGAATCGCGTTCCAGGTATGCAGCCAGGTATCGTTGACGCATTCCTCGCTGTCCTCTTTATCGTTTAAAATCCGGAAAGAAATGCTGCGGCAATAGCTGCCGTATTTTCTGTCCGTTTCCGAAATTGCTTCTTCCTTTCGTGCCCAGTAAAGGGCGATGATTTTATCGTCCTCCATTGTTCCTCTCCTCTTCCGCGACTGCGGCCTGCTTTTTTGCTGAATCAATTATGCTGCCTGCAGGGGTTCCGATCGTGTAAACCACGCGGGGTCTCAATTCTGCATTTCCCGGCGCAATGTACGTTCCTACTCCTTATAAACGCAGAATTTTCCTCCGGCGTTTCCCTGTTCAGCCATTTTTTGAATCTGTTTTTCTCAAAAAGAATCCTGCGGAGCGTTTTTATTTCATAGGACGCATTTTCCTATGAAATAAAATTTTAGGAGAGCCATACGCCTCTCCTAATTTTCGTTCTGGCACGCTCAGATCAGTTTTGACGAAACCAGAAAAATAAACCACGCGATACATCCGATGATTCCGATCAGGGATACCAAAATCATGATCCCGGCGCGTTTTTTGCGAAACGCGCGGATCAGTCCTGCAAGCAGCAGCACAATGGATGCCGCTGCAAGCGCGATAAAGAACCATACAAACAAAAATCCGTACAATCCCACCTGATCAATCGCAAGCACAATAAACGTCACAAGCATGATGAATTCCACGATATGCCAGAGCAGTCTTATTTCCTGTCCGCGTTCCTGACGGACGCCCTGCCGGTATTCTTTTTTCTCCTGGCGGCGCTGCAGCTTCGCAGCGAGCGATTCCTCCTTCTGGCGTGCCTTCTGCGCTTCTGCCTCGGCTTTTTCCCGTGCTTTCTGTGCGGCAGCTTCAGCCTTTTGCGCTGCAGCGGCTTCTTTTTTCTGACGCCGCAGTTCTTTGCCAGAAAGCGGTTTGTCAGGCTGTAGCGGCACCACGGCTGACGACTGCGCATCAGCTGCCTGATCGCCTGACGACTGCAGATCAGCCACCTGATCGCCTATGGGTTCTGCAGAATTCTCTACGTTATTCTTCTCTTCTTCCATCATCCGGATTCCTCCCCGCTTTTTCTTCCGCGATTTTTTCCAGCGTCTTTTTAACTGCCAGCCTCTGAATTTCCTCCAAAATCGGAAAGCCCTTGACGCTTTCCGCTGCATAGGTCTGCTGCAGCTCATATTCCAGCGGCAACCAGGTGCTGATGTCGCTTTCGTTATGGGCGATCACAGCTTCCAGCTTATCCAGCGCTTTGTAAACCTTCGCTTCATCTGTCTCGAGCGCATTCATCTCTGCAAAAAGCACTTTCGCCTCTTCACCGGTTTTGCCCGGAAGCATCGAAAGCAGTCCGTCCACGGCTTTTCGCTCCACGCTGCGATCCTGTTCCTTTTTTTCAAATGCAGGGATATCGCCCGTTACCGCTTCTCCGAGATCGTGCAGCAGACACATATGGATTACCTTTTCCATATCGACATCCGGCAATTCCTCTTTCAACAGCCACGCCATCAGAGAAACTCTCCAGCAATGTCCCGCGACCGTTTCCCGCACGCCTTCCGGTGTAATGCAATGCCGCGGCACCGCTTTTAACTTTCCGGCTTTTTCCAAAAACTCAATCAGCCATTCTGCCTGTGGTCGTTCCATACTGTTTCCACCTTTTCTCCAATTTACATAATACTGTGACCGTGCGTCGTATTACCGTCAGTATAGCGCCATTTCCCGGTTTCGTAAAGCTGGGAAATGAGTTGACAGGAAGGATAAACGCACCATAAGATAGAATAAAATAGTCGCGCCTTTCTAATAAAACTTCAGGAACTGATTCTTTAAGGAGAACCTCTTATGAATTATGAAGGAATTTTGGAATTTCACGGAACCTGGCGCAGCTACCAGGCGCGGGTTCTGCAAAATGTCAGCCGCTATCTGTCCGACGACAAAATTCACATCGTCGCCGCGCCCGGTTCCGGCAAAACGACCCTCGGCATCGAACTGATCAAACGCCTGAATGCGAACACGCTCATTTTGGCACCCTCCATCACGATTCGGGAACAGTGGGCAGCAAGGATTCAGGAAGCCTTTTTATGCGACGGATACGCACTGGAGGATTACGTCTCCCTGAGCCTGAAGCAGCCGAAGGCCATTACGGTCGCAACCTATCAGGCGCTTCACAGTGCAATGACCCGTTTTTGCGGCACGGAAACGCCCGGCGAGGATACCGCCCCGACTGACAGCGAAGAAGTCGATTATTCTGACTTTGACTTAGTTCGAACCATGAAAAATGCCAACATCGAACTGCTTTGCCTCGACGAATGCCATCATCTTCGCAGCGAATGGTGGAAATCCCTCGAAGCCTTCCAATCGCAGCTTTCTTCCCTGAAAACCATTTCCCTGACTGCGACCCCGCCCTATGATTCCACGCCTGCGATGTGGACGCGCTACATGAATATGTGCGGAGATATCGACGAGGAAATCACGATTCCGGAGCTGGTAAAAGAGGGAAGTCTCTGCCCGCATCAGGATTATGTCTATTTCAATTATCCGACCACAGCGGAAACAAAAGAAATTCAAAATTTTGAAGAGCGCAGCAGTCAGATGCTGCAAAGCCTGATGCAGGATTCCCAGCTGCTCACTGTGATTGAGACCCACAAAGGTTTAAACGGTCAGATTTCGGATGACCTTCTTCTCGACGATCCGGAATATCTCGAGGCAATTTTGATTTATCTGCAGAGCAAAAATGCAGCAGTCCCTGCGCGTCTGCAACGGCTGCTCGGGACAAAAAAGCTGCCCGCCATGGGCGTAGAATGGATGGAACGGCTTTTGCAGGGCTTTTTATACGATGACACCGATTCCTATCTGTGTGATAAGGTTTACCGGGAAATGCTGATCGACCAGCTAAAATCCCAGGGTCTGATCGAAAAGAAAAAAGTCATCCTGACCAAAAGTGCAGCAGTCGAAAAGCTGCTGACCAATTCCCTCGGCAAAGCAAACAGCATCCGGGATATCGTATTTTCGGAGTACGATTCGATGGGCAGCTCCCTGCGCCTTTTGATTCTGACCGATTATATCCGAAAAGAATATGAAAAGGCCATCGGCAATCCCGAAGCGACGATCGCGTCCCTCGGCGTTCTTCCCTTTTTTGAAATGCTCCGCAGGGAAAACGAAAAGCAGCACAAAGCAATCCGGTTGGGTGTTTTATGTGGAAGTGTCGTCATCATCCCGGCAGAGGCAAAAGAAGCGCTGCTGCAGCAGACCGACGCAAAAATCAAACTCACGTTTTCTGCCATCGGCAGCCTTTCGGAAAACGACTACTTAAAAGTGACCGCCACAGGGGACGCGCACGCCCTCACTGCAGCCGTTACTGCCATTTTTGCCCAGGGCGCAATGCAGGTTCTGATCGGCACGAAATCCCTGCTCGGAGAAGGCTGGGATTCTCCCTGCATCAATTCCCTGATTCTGGCAAGCTTTGTCGGCTCCTTTATGCTCAGCAATCAGATGCGCGGCCGCGCCATCCGCGTCTGGAAAGAAGACCCGAACAAGACGAGCAATATCTGGCATCTCGTCTGCCTAAAGCCCCGGAAAGAAGTCCAGCAAAGCCCCGAAGACAGAATCAGCGAGGATTACATGCTGCTCTGTCGGCGCATGGAGCAGTTTCTCGGACTGCATTATACGGAAGATACGATCGAAAACGGCATCGACCGCCTTTCCATCATCCGCCCTCCTTTTACTAAAAGCAACGCAGCTTCCATGAACCGGAAAATGCTCGCCCTTTCCCAAAAGCGCAGCGAGCTAAAAGACCGCTGGATGCGTTCTCTCGCCGTGTACGACAAAATGGAAGTTGTCAATACCAATGAAATTCCGGATAAATATGTGACCTCTGTCCTGTTCTGGGATGCGCTCCGGGCGCTGCTTCTGACCTCTGCCCTGCTTTTGATCGGTCTGATTTTCGCTCTGGGAACCGGTTTTGCTTCGCGTTCCGCAGTCTCCGGCGTCATCGGATTTTTTATGGCTCTGTATACAGGCGGCGTCCTGATCGCAGCCTTTCCAAAGCTTTTCATGCTCGGAAGCCCGCTGCGCCGCCTCAAAGCATTCGGAAATGGCATTTTGAAAGCATTGGAGACACAAAACCTTTTAGAAGAACCGCACTGCAAAGTCGTATCTGGCACTTCTGGTTCTGATCATCATGTTATTTTTCTTTCTGGAGGAAGCGGACGCGATAAGGCTTTATTTGCGCAGTGTGTCAACGATTTTTTCGATGCCGTCGATAACCAGCGCTACCTTCTGGTAAGTCCCAAACGCTTCCGCGGGCTGAACGGATTTTACGTTGTCCCGGAATGTTTTTCCAAGCGCAAGGAGGACGCGCAGCTTTTCGCTAAATGTATGAAGCCGTATATCGGAGCCTATGATGTTGTGTATACAAGAAACGAAAAAGGACGCGCCATTTTGCTGGAAGGAAAAATCAAAGCGCTTGCAAACCGTGAAGAACGCTGCATCCGCCGAAAAAAGCTGAACGGATGATTCTGCAGGGAATCTGCTTTACGGCTTAGAAGCTGTAAAAATGGTTGCAGTTCACACGCGCCATTCGCAAAATCGCGTCTTCGACGCTCTCCGCTGCTTCACAGCTCATTTTTGCTTACAAAAAGGTACGAGTGAACTGTAACGAAAAAATGTTTTTTTTACCATACAAGAAAGTCTGTCTCCTTGCGGCTTTTCGGGGCGCATGTTACAATATTACCATTAATGAACGCAGAAAATACAGGAACCTGTGGGTTCCAAAAAGGAGGAACTGCAAATCCCATGATTTCATCAGATCAAATTGCAAAAAACTATGATATTGCCGGCGTCCGCAAGGCCAACCTTCCCGGTCTGCACATGCTGCTGCTTGGCTTCTTCGCCGGCATGTTTATCGCACTGGCAGGTGCCGCAGCATCTGTTGCTTCCGCAGACATCACCAATCCGTCCGCAGCCCGGATCGTATCCGCCCTCGTTTTCCCGGCAGGACTTGCGATGGTTATCTGCAACGGCAGTGAGCTGTTCACCGGTAACTGCCTTATGGTCATTTCCCTGCTCGACCATAAGATCACCTTTAAGGCACTTATGAAAAACTACCTGTTTGTTTATCTCGGCAACCTGATCGGTTCCCTGTTTGTGTCCGTTCTGTTCGTATACGGACATATTCCCGGGCTGTATGACGGACTGCTCGCACAAAACATGGTAAATACCGCTGTCACAAAGGTTTCCCTGAGTTTTTCAGAGGTCTTTTTCCGCGGTATCCTGTGTAACGTTATGGTCTGCGTAGCTGTCTGGATGGGCATGAGCGCAACCCACGTTTCCGGCAAAATCCTTGCCGTATACCCTCCGATCTCCGCATTTGTTCTCTGCGGCTTCGAGCACTGTGTTGCTAACATGTTCTACATTCCTGCAGGCATGATGACAGCATCCGCATACGGCATCGCTGCAGAGGGCTTAAATATCGGAACCTTTATCCTCAACAATCTGATCCCTGCCACCATCGGCAATATCTTCGGCGGCGTTATTGTGGTCGGCTGCCTGTACTGGTATCTGTTCCTTCGCGAGAAAAACTAAGCTCCCTTTTCTTAAAAAAGAATGTGCCTTGACACATTCTCGCGCCGAGGCGCGGTTGCCTCGGCAACCATCTACCCCTGCGCCGAGTGCGCATCCTCGCGGAGCGTTTTTATCGTATGGAAACGAAGTTTCCTATACGATAATAAAGGGCGTGTGAAAAAATGAGAAATCATTTTGGAGCACGCTCCTTTTTATGCTCTTTTAGGTCAAATCGTAGAATTGAGGAGAGATTCAGAGCATACTTTCCCCTTTATAGCGATCCTACAAAATTTTTATACTATTACACAGCAATTTCATAATGCTCTTTTAACTCATTCATCATACTGTGTTTAATGTAACCTTCATTCTGCAATCTACCAACCACAATTCCAGGTGCAATGCCTAACATTTTTGCAAATGTTCTTATACTAGTAGTCGAAAATCTTGCCTTCTCAACAAATTCATCAAAAGCTTCCTTTGATATCAATGTATCCCTCGACCACGCATCTGCATCTTTCTCATCCTGATCAGTTGTTCCATCTATTTGTCCAATATGTCCTAATACAATATGTGCCAATTCATGGAATAAACTAAACCAAAACTTATCCGCATCTTTTCCTCTAGCGGTAAGCCCTACAACTATTTTATTTCCATCCATAAAAGAAGCTCCTTGAAGAAAGGATCCTTTCAAATGTGGCAAAAAAATAAGTGCTATTCCGCATTCAGCTAACATATTCTTTACCCTAGGGCAAAACTCCTTAGGTTTCAAAACTGTCATGGATCTGATTTCCGGAATAATACTTATCAATCCCCTGATATTAATTGGCGATGTTTTGATACTTCTTGCTTTGATCTTTGCTTCCTGTGCCCAAGCTAATAATGCAAAATCACTCTTTTCTGTTACCGCAAGTCTTCTACATGCAATTCTAGTAATCTGCTTATTTTCTAATAATGATAACTCAACAACCTCAAAATATTTTCTAAGATTAATAACTTTTTCCTTTGAGTCTCTGGTTTCTGGAATCCATCCAAACTTAGCCATTTCACTGTAAGGTATTTGCTTGGCTAAAGCTTCATCTGCATCCATTGCATTTTCAGCTTCAACTTTTATCAACTTCTCTCTATATACTGCCTCAAGATTATTCCAAAATTTTGCAGGTACTCCTAACACAACTTCTAATCTAACAGCCACCTCTGGAGTCAGCTGAACCTCACCATTAATGAGCTTGCTAATATGCTTTTCGGACATATCCATCCTTGCAGCAAACTCTCTCTGACTCATTCCTTTGTCATTTAGCTGCTCCTTAATTGTCGCTCCGGGTGGTGTTGCAATAAAACTGCGACTTCTCACCATAGCGCTACCTCCTATTCACTTTCCTTTTTTTAATGGTAATCTACTATCTCCATTATATTCGCCACTTGAATTTCATTTCCATGTTTTTCAAATACCAATCTATACGGATGCACCAAGTCAACTGCATATTGCCCTTTCCGATTATTGGTTAATGGATGACACCTTCCAATGTGATATTGGATCATTTCTTCTACAGTATTTGCAGCTTCAATTTCTCCTATACGCATTTGGATTTTTTCTGACATTTCATTTCCATATGTTCTATCGGATATCTTGGCATCCGTACAAACCTTTTCAATCTTCTTATTTTTGTACGTAATATCCAATACATCATCCCTTTTTTAAATTTACCTTTGAGGTAAATTTATAATAGCGCACAGGAGCAAATTAGTCAATCTATAAATTTACCTCAGAGGTAAACTAATAGTATAATAATACCACTACCGGTCATGCCAGCGATCCCCACGCTTCGCATGAATCTATGAATGACATGACTTACACAAAGCAATCAGATTGCTCCGATCATGTGTGCCACCTTCACTCAAATGTGAACTTCCTATAAAACTAACTCTCGATAAGCAGAAATGGCGTATTTCCTATATTTTCAGCAAAAAACGAAGAGTTAATTAGCTCTCATAAAATTACTGCCAAATATGCTGTAAATGGCTTAAAATAAGCATTTTAAGAAAACGAGAGTTAAAATATCAGGAAGTTCACATCAAAGGAAGCTTGTGATGTATCTCCTCCACCGGAACTGCAAGTCCACGCTCAAAGCATAACTCACAGAACGGATGCTCTGCATCATACTTGTCACGGATTCTCTTCCACTGGATGCGACGTACTGTTCTATAAGAAACATTCAGCTGCTTTTTACCTGGATCCGGCTTCAAGTAAAGCCTCTTTTCATTCTGTTTCAATCTTGTCGAGCTCCCCGATCTTAGCTTATTTCATATACCCTTGAATTTTATCTATCAATGTAATATCTGCCGGTAACCAGGCAACACTGTCTAACTGATCCCTTGTAAGCCATTTTGCCGCCTCTGCCTCTTTTAACTCAAGATGGCCTTTTGTAACCTCCGCCCAAAAACAATCCATCGAAAGATGAAAGGTTGGATAATCAAATTCAATTGTATCGATCCATTCACCGACCTTAATTTCTGTATCCAGTTCTTCCATAATTTCTCTCACAAGAGCCTGCTGCGGTGTTTCTCCCGGTTCTACTTTTCCGCCCGGAAATTCCCAGCCCCCTTTTAATTCTCCATAACCTCGTGCCGTCGCAAATATTTTATTCTTCTCTTTTATGTTATCGCAAATAACCGCTGCAACTACTTTAATCGTTTTCATGTCTTTTATCCCTCCAACCATTATGCCGTAATATGTGACTGTAAGTATCTTAATAAATCCTCACGCACTGCATGGTGCATTTTCATAGTGACCTTCGTAATTGGCTGCATACGACCACGATTGTCTTCCTTTTGGGCATTTCTGGCTTCTAATACATCAAATTGTCCCATATAGTAGAAGCTTGTCTCCGCATCTGATTTTTTCACAAATAAATGCTTTCTATCTGCTTCAAGTACATCCTTCATATAGGAACTATCCAGACCTTTCCCAATCTGAGAATCCCATTTAAAAATCAGGTTATCTTCAAAGGCATCTGCATAATCCGGTTTTCCATCGACATAGTTTTTTTCATCCTGACTTTCTTCTTTGTGATAGGTAATAAAAATGAAAACATCATTTTCAATTCGTTTCATACCATACATAATAGAAGATAAATCCTTACCGCAATTCATAAGAAGGCTTACATCTCTTCTGGAATACTTTTCGTATAATACAAATGGATCCTCCGATTTTAGCCCCGGTAAATATTTTTCCTTATATCTGGCAATGCCGACTTTTATAATATCCTCTACCTGTGTGTAGAACGGAATATGTGTAAGTCTCTCCGTATAGCTTTGCAGTCTTTTGATCATTCCTGCTGAATCGTTTTCCAGAATATCAATCTGACAATATTTCTGATATTCCGCTTCTTTACTTACAAAATGTCCTTGCAGCACCTGGATTGCTTCTTTTACCCTGGATGTGCTAATTTCAATCCCATAGGTATTTTGGTATTCTCTTACAAAATCTGCCACCTCAATATGATCTCTATGGAGCAATTGACTTAATATTACAAGTTCATCAGGACGCACTCCTGAAAGAACTGTTTTGGACAAATACTCCAGCGTTAATTTCTCCTGTTCGTTTAGCACATTCTTGTATTTACCCTGTTCCATCGCCACCATAAAGGCATCATATGTTTTATATTCTCTGACAATTACCAGAGGGTCAATTTCCTGATTTTCATAGAAATCATACAGAAGCGGAACCCGTCCTAACCGATTTTTCAAAGAAACATAGCTTTCTTTGATCAGTGTTTTCATCCCTTTAATCTTGTCGATAGACTTAAATATCTTATCCTTGGAAATCTCATCAAAATGAACCGTTGATGCACCGGGTATTGTACTATTTCCACTGATTACATATTTACGGATTACATCCGCGTTATAAGAACGGTCTCCTGATAAAGCTACCGGAATCATAAAGTTATTATTGTAGTTTCCGATAAAGTCCAAAATAACAACGTATTCTTTTCCAGGCGCCTTTCTAAGTCCTCGTCCCAACTGCTGAATGAATACAATCGGAGGCTGGGTCGGCCTAAGCATAATAACCTGATTCACCTCAACGATATCCACGCCTTCATTTAATATATCTCGTGAAAAAATATAATCCAAAGGCTGCATCTCTTGCGTTGCATCCGCTTCATTCATTGCCAGTCTCTCAAATGCTTCCTGCCTTTTTTCTTCACTGTCCTTACCGCTAAGAGCAACTGTACGATATCCACGCGCATTAAACTTTCTCGACAATTCTTCGCACTCTTTTATACGACTGCAAAAAATAAGTCCTTTTACACGCTCGCCGCTATATCCGTAATACTCTGACTGTTCAATGATATGCCTTACTCGCTCATCACTGGTAAGCTGATTGAATTCTTCCTCTGTCAACTTTGCCGCCTGCAATGTTTTGTCGTCCAGAGAAATAATCTCACTGATACCAAAATAATGAAATGGACAAAGTAGATTATCTTCCATTGCCTGCTGCAAACGAATTTCATGGGCAATTTGATAATGGAAAATTTCATATATATTTTTACCTTCCTGATTATCCTCCCTTTTATCCGGTGTCGCAGTCATTCCCAAAAACAACTTCGGCTTAAAATAATGAATGACCTTTGTATAAATATTGTTGGAACTATGATGAGCCTCATCCAAAATAATGCAGTCAAAGTCATTTGGCTGGTACTGGAACAAATGTGTGTCTCTATTCAAAGTCTCTACTGTTGCAAAAACATAATCTTTCTCATATTCATAGGAACCAGCTCCCACTAATCCCATTGTCACTTTCTTATCAAAGACTTTTTCAAAGGAGTTTTTTGCCTGCTTTGCAAGTGTTACTCAATGAACCAAAAATAGCACTCTTTTAAAGCCAAGCTCACGCATAGCAAATGCGGAGGCATATGTCTTTCCCGTTCCCGTAGCTGATATAAGTAACGCCCGCTCTTCCCCTCGCTCCAGAATCTTTCTTAAATTTGCAATAAATCTCTCCTGCATGGAGTTTGGCTTTAATCTATATTTTTCCAGCGACAGGATTTCTTCGCTTTTTGCGATTTCTCTCTGGTGTTTTACGATATTATAACGTTCTTTGTAAACTTCATAAAAATCATCATAAGGCAAAGCATACTCACAGTTCCAAAGATTCTGAAACTCGTCTACAATTTCTTCTGCAATCTCGCCACTTTCTGTAGAAATCAGTTTTGTATTCCATTCTTTATTTACCGTCAACGCCGCACTTGTCATATTGGAACTTCCGATGATGATCCGGTAAATTTCTTCTTTTTTGAAAATATATCCCTTTGTATGAAACCCATTTCCTGCTGCTTCCACATCGTACATCTTCAATGTAATATTTTTTAATCCATTGAGTTTCTCAAGTGCTCTCGGTTCGCTGAAATTCAGGTAATTTGTCGTAAGGATCTGCCCCTTAACGCCCTTTTTTTCAAGCTCTTTTAGCGTCTGCAGGAGTGGTGTCACACCGCCCAACGTGATAAATGCAACGCTGATCTGAAACTCTTCGCAGCACAACAGCTCATCCTCCACGGATGAAATAACCTTCTTCCCCTCTTCCGGATTATTCGATACAAATGCCGGCTTATACGCTAGATTTGCTGCAGAAGAACCATTTATATAAGCGGCGCTCAGGCCGCTTTTCAATTCATTGATCACATTCGCATTCACCGATCTAATTCTTCCTCTTATTTCAAATTTTTAAACGCCTGTTAAAAAGAATCTCTTGTTCTTTATTATACCTTACATATAATAAATTGTCATAAATAACTTCCCTGAAATCCGATTTCTATTTCTGTTACCACAACATTGTGTATTCTTTTCCACAGCAGCATCATCTGCTACATTTTTGAAATAATTTGTCTCGCAACATATACTCCACTTGCCGAAGCGTGAGACAGAGAATGAGTAATACCGCTGCCATCACCAATAATATAAAGTCCTTCATGGCGAGTCATCAGGTTGTGGTCCAGCTCCACTTCCATATTGTAGAATTTTACCTCTACACCATACAGCAAGGTATCATCACTTGCAGTTCCCGGTGCGATTTTGTCCAGCGCATAGATCATTTCAATAATACCATCTAATAAACGTTTCGGAAGAACAAGGCTCAGATCGCCTGCCGCTGCGTTTAAAGTCGGAACAGTAAAGGATTCACCGATTCTTTCTTCTGTACTTCTACGGCCTTTGATCAAATCCCCAAAACGCTGGACAATCACGCCGCCACCCAGCATATTGCTTAATCGGGCAATACTTTCTCCATATCCATTAGAATCTTTGAAAGGCTCTGAAAAATGCTTTGCAACAAGTAACGCAAAGTTTGTATTATTTGTCTGCTTTGCCGGATCCTCATAGCTGTGGCCGTTAACAGTAACAATGCCATTTGTATTTTCGTTTACGACTTCTCCTTTTGGATTCATACAGAAGGTACGCACCAAATCTTCATACTTTGAGGTTCTGTACACAATCTTGCTTTCATATAATTCATCCGTCAGATGTGCAAAAATTCCTGCCGGAAGTTCCACTCGGACTCCGATATCCACGCGATTCGAATTCGTATTAATATCCAGATCCCGACAGACATTTTCCATCCATTTACTTCCACTGCGCCCTGCGGAAATAACGCATTCTTTACCATCATAATAGGAATCCTCATGATAGATTCGATATCCGCTATCCAGTTTTTCTACTTTATCAATGAAACAATTGAAATGAAAATCAATCTTTTCTTTCAGATGATCATATAAATGTTCCAACACAATATAGTTAATATCTGTTCCCAAATGGCGAACAGAAGCATCCAGTAAATGTAAACCGTTTTGCATGCAGCGTGTCTTCAGGCTTGATCCTGCAGTAGAATACAGTTTTGTTCCTTCTCCACCAAAAGCAAGGTTGATCTTGTCTACATATTCCATTAATTCTAACGCAGATTTTTTACCAATATATTCGTATAGTGTCCCACCAAAATCATTGGTGATATTATATTTACCATCTGAAAATGCGCCTGCGCCTCCAAAACCACTCATAATAGAACAGTTTTTACAATGAATACAGGATTTCACTTTGTCACCATCAATCGGACAGTGGCGTTTTGTTAATTCATTTCCCATTTCAAAAACAGCAATACTTAAATCCGGTCTTTTCTCTAATAATTCGTATGCAGTAAATATTCCTCCCGGTCCTGCACCTACAATTACAACATCATACATTATGTTTCCTCCCATAAAATATTCTTTCATAAACAATAGAATGCACGCTCTGCGAGCATTCTATTGTCATAAAAAAAGGTTGACTACGTAAAATGTAGTCAACCAGTTTGGCGGTTGGTAGAAACGTCTGCCCCTTTTGCAGACTTATACTCGAATTATTATACCTGAAATAGCATTCTAATGCAAATGCTTTCTTATTGAAAAACTTGCACAATATACGGCTGTTCGCCTGTGCAAATGTAAATACTATTCCCATAGGAACAGCAAAAGAATAAAGGGGAATCCCCTACAGGAATTCCCCAGTTTCTGTTGATTACAATTCTATTACGTATTAGAGATATTTTTTAAATTCCGGCACTTTAACAACCGTTCCGCCTTCCATCGCTGACTGGTGAGCACATATCCCTGTGCCAGTCCAGTAAGCGCCAACAATGTCATCTACTACAGGCTTTCTATCTTCTATGATAGCACGGACAAATTCATGTATCATATGAGGATGGGAACCTCCATGCCCACCTCCCTGTTTAAATGAAAGATGTGTATTTTCATCGTTATATACAGTTTCTGTTGTAAATCCGGCAATACTATCCGGCAGTCTGCATCCATAATCCGGGACTTCTATTCTTTCTTCGACAATTTCTCCGCCTCGGTTATATCTGTTCGGATCACCATCAATATCCATCATTTCCTGCTGGATTTCTCCGGTGCGTGTATAAATAACCGGATTCTCAGAAGCCAGCTGCTGCCACTCAAAGCTCATGTCCCTTCCATATATTCTGAAACATTCTGAATAGCTTCTGGCGACACCATAAAGAAAACGTTCCATTTCTATTGCAACATCACTGTGTTCCATTGTTACAAAAGCCGCTTCAAATGCAAATGGTGAATGATACTGGGATATCAGTTCGTCCCTGATTCTTCCTGAGCCTTTTGCATATACTTCTTTTGGATAGTCGTTCAGTAACATAAGGCAGGTTCCAATTGCATGTGTCGGGTGCATCAATGGTGGAAATCCTTCCCAGTAAGAAGGCCAGCCTTCCATATCCTGATAATGAGCACATGTCATATACTGTATCTTTCCAAACTTTCCCTGATCCAGCAAGTCCTTCACATAAAAATACTCTCTCCCAAATACAGTTGTTTCCATAAACATATACTGTTTTTGGCTTTCTATTCTCGCCTTAATGACATCTTCCAACTCCTGAATACTCATTCCCATCGGGATTGTACACCCACAATGTTTTCCTGCCTTCAGAGCTTTTATGGAAAATTCAGCATGCGTAGACGGAGGTGTAACAATGTGGATTGCATCTATTGCGTCATCTTTCAGCATGTCATCATAATTATCATAGCAATCCTTACTGCTGATTCCAAATTTTTCCTGGGCTGTTTTAATCAGTTCCAAATTCGTGTCAGCAATCGCTATCTCATATACATCCGGATGCTTCATATAGATCGGAATAAACTCCATTCCAAAGCTTATTCCAACCATTCCAACCTTAATTTTATTATTAACCATACTAATTTTCTCCCATCAATCAAAAAGCGGCATTTCCTGAGGATATTTTCCCATAAAGCCAGGGCGGCCAACCAAATCCCTTGTCCGATCCGAAACATTCATTAATTCCGGCAAATTATTCATAGGTTTATCCAAATAGAAATAGGAACAGCAAGACCAGTCATCCTCTCTTTCAAATAAAAGTGGTCTTCCATCCAGCATCGGAATATTGGTAAAATCTACAGGTTCTCCATCCACCGAAATCACCTGATTATTTGCCATCTGATTTTTATACAACAGCTGCGCATGATGGAAATAATCATCTCTGTCAACAGCTCCGATCTGCTGTATAGTTGCTTTAAAATTACTGTTAAAGTAGATCGGATCCGGAACATGGAACCGATAGAAACATAACTCCATATTTGTCTTATCATATACCGGACAGCCACAATACAGATCATAATAATAATCTTGTCCCCATGCCGTTCCGATATAATCTTCCACTCCGGTTCCACAGATGGTCGGGTAATCGGTATCTCCATCAATATATGCCTTAAATTCGCCTTCTCCCCACCATGTATCGGAGTATAATTTTGTATTACATCTTACTCCCATATTCGTTCCCAGATATCTGCCTTTTCCTTCCACATACGGAAGAAGTTCAAAATCCTTTTTCAAGTTTGTAAGATTCTCTCTGTTAAAGTAAGCATGAAAATACAGTGTATCTTCCGTAAATTTGTCCCCCAGAGTATAATCAATATCATAATAAAAATGCTTGATCAGGACACTGGATTCATTGGTAACCGTAATCTTCATACCTGTCTTAAATGGCATTGGAATATAGGTACTAAAGTTACGTCCTTCCGGATTTGAGAATAATGCATTCTTAAAAGTTGCAACTTTTCCAAGTCCAACACAGAAAAAATCACCAAAAGGAACACTCACTGCCGGCTTATCGCAGCCATCCCAAAACATCTCCAGTTTCAGTCCCCTTAAAGTCTCCGGAGTCTGATCGTTGATCGTAATCCAGATACGACGAATAACGCCACTTGTATTTTCAGCATGAGCTAAAACAAATTCTTCACCGGGATTCAGTGTAAACCAGGCAGCCCCTTTTCTGCCATTTCTTTCCTTCCCTCCCGCGCCTTTTGCTCCATCTGGATTCTCATAACTCGCCCATCTTGATACAACGCCCTCTGGAAATTTAAACATTTCGTTTCCTAACATATAAAAATCCTCCTTTATGTATATAAATAATATAATTTATTCTTTCATCCCGGTTGTCTTAATGCCTTCAAGATAATAACGCTGAAGTACACCAAACAACAGAACAGTCGGAACAATCGCAATCACAGATGCTGCTAAAATCTGGTTCCATGAAATTCTCAGAGATCCCATCAAAGTTGCAATCTGTATTTGGATTGTATATTTAGTTTCGTCCTGCGCTACAATAGTAGACCATAAATAGGAATTCCAGTTTGTGACAAAAAAGGATACACCTAATGTAATAAACATGGGCTTTGCAAGCGGGACATATATTTTTCTAAAAGTCTGAAATACCGAACATCCATCGATTCTGGCTGACTCATACAGAGAATCCGGCATTTCCATAAAGTATTGCCTAAAAAGGAATACGCCATATGCATGCGGAACCATAGGAAGTATCATGCCCCAAAGCGAATTCACCAGTCCAAGACTTTTGATTATAAAAAACAAAGGAATTATGATTACCGGAAAAGGAATCATCATGGTACTCAGAACCCACATGAATGCTCCCTTCTTCCCTGGAAATTCCAGTCTTGCAAATGCAAAAGCAGCCATCGAATGTACAATCAGGGCTAATACAGTCACCATAGTTGCCACAAACAACGAGTTTCTAATTCCCGTAAAAATATCTAGAATTCTAAACACCTGCTTATAAGCATCAAGAGTAATATGTTTGGGGATGATCCGATAATCAAATACTTCTGTATCTATTTTAAGCGAGCTGCTTATGAGTAAAACGATCGGGAACAATGTAAAAGCCAGAAATACACATCCGACCAAACTCTTTACTAACAATATTCCATATTTTTTCACTATATCACCTACTTAAACCTAAGCAATTTCATCTGTATGACAGTAACCACCATAATGATCAGTGACAAGGACACAGCAATCGTGGAAGCATATCCAAATCTATATTGTTCAAATGCCAACTGGAAAATATAGTACACCGTTACCTCCGTTGTCTTGCCCGGCCCCCCGGATGTCATGACTCTGATCTGATCAAACGCTTGAAAGGATGCAATCAGTGATGTAACCAATACAAAAATAGTCGTTCCCTTTATAGATGGAAGAGTTATTTTGAAAAATCTTTGCACAGCATTTGCTCCATCTATTTTAGCTGCCTCATAATATTCACTTGGCACATCTTTTAAAGCCGATAAAAAGATGATCATATTGTAGCCAAAAACTACCCATATTCCTACAATCGCAACACATATCAGTGCCTGTGACCTTGATCCCAGAAAGAGTTGTCTTCCGACTCCTATTCCATCTAAAATTTTATTGATATATCCATTTCTTGAATTGAACAGGAATGTCCATAAGGTCGCTGCGACAATTGTCGAAACTGTATTGGGCAGGTATATGCCTATTCTGCATGCCTGCTGCCGCTTATTGCTTCTGATCGAGTTTACAAAAACTGCTGCCGCAAGAGAAAGAACATAAACAGTCAGAACATATATCAAAGCATATTTTCCAGTAACCAGCAGACTGCTTTTGAAAGTTAAGTCCTGCATCATTTTTAAATAATTACTGATTCCGACAAATGTTTTTGTTCCCATTGCATTCCAGTCAAACAGGCTTATATAAAATGCATACACGATCGGTATGAAAATAAAAATCAGCATCAGTATCATTTCTGGCGCAATCATCAGATAAGAAATCAGAGTCTCCCGTTTTATACGTTTATGCTTTTTTCCCACATTAACTCAAACCTCCTGTATCTTGTCCTGCTGTTATTCACAGCAGGACAAAAATCAAATATCTAGTTGCCTGCAATGTCTGCTTTTCCTGTTATTTCAGCCGCCGAATCTTGCTCCGTTTGCTTCCTGATATTTCAGCATACTTTCCTGTGCAATATCTGCCGCTTCTTTTGCACTCATATTGTAAAGTGCATCCTGAATCATGGTAGATACAATTTCTTTTGCTTCTCCGGATAATGCAATTTCAGGTTTTGCTGTCTGTAATACCTCATCAGAAAATACTATGGCATTTGGATTGCTCTGATATACCTCCGCACCTGCCTCAATGACAGAGTTTCTCATACAATATGAAAACTTGGCTTTTGTATCAAATTCCGTCACATGATCTACATTCAGCCACATCCATGAAATAAAATCTTTGGCTCCTGCTATCTTTTCCTCACTGCTTTGATTACTTACCAGTACGTTCCACCCACCTGCAACACTGGCTGTATCACCTCCTGCCGTTGCTGCTGGTAATGGCACAACACCATACTTTTCTGAATCCACACGAAGAACCGACCAACTGCCGTTAATCTGCATTGCTGTCTCTCCATTTGTCAGAATTGAAATATCTGAAACAGATCTTCCAGGTGTCTCATTACAGTCTCCGGAATCCAGAAGATCCTTCCATAACTGCAATGCATTTACAACTTCTTCAGAATTTAAATTCGCCATACCATCCGATGTAAACAGGCTTCCACCCTGCATCCACACAAAAGGATAGAAGGTAAAGCACTGCCAATCACCCTTATCAACTTCAAAGGTAAATCCGGCATAATCAGCTGTATTCAGCTTTGCTGCCGCATCTTTGAGTTCCGCCCACGTTGTCGGTGGATCAATGTCATTCTGCTCTAGTATTTCTTTATTGTAGTATAATGCCACCAGATCACTGTCTAACGGAATTCCATAAATTTTCCCATCTCTCGACACCCGGTCAAATGCTGCATCTGTAAAATCATTTCTTATTTCATCGGTAATAATATCATCCAGTGGTTCACATACACCTGCATCAAGGTACTGGTTAATGATTGCCGGACTACACTCAAAGATATCCGGAGCTTCATTGGTAGCAAATGCAGTGGCCAGCTTTGTAGTCGTATACTCTTCATACGGAATAGCCAGAAACGATACATGATATTTATCCTGGGAACTATTGTATTCTTCTACGTACTTCTTTAAAAAGGCAGTCTCATCTTCCTGTGTCCACTGATTCCAGTAAACAATCTCTATTGGTCCATCATTACCTTCCACTTCCTGGATCTCAGTATTTCCTTCTGCTTCCTGGGTTCCTTTTTGCTCTTTTCCACATCCGGCAGTCCCGATACTCAGACCTAAGAGCATGGCTCCCATAAGACAATACGCCATTCCCTTTTTCAGATAACATGCTGCTACTTTTCTCTTCATATAAGTACCTCCTTTATACCTTTATACCCCCGACGCAGCGGCTTTGTTTTGTGAGCTTATTGTACCTTGCCGGATTATTGCATAAAATACCACTTTTTTTGAATGGTGCACTTTTTTCTGGATTTTATTTTTGATTTGATATAGTATAATGATCTCAGATAGGATAATAATTTCATCAGATGAATCAATGATTGACTATATGGAGAAATATAACATGAAAAAAGCAGGCATTTCACTAAAAAAGCAATTACTCATCATTTTTCTGTTTATAGCCTTCATTCCTATGACAGTTACAGCATTGCTACTTTATCATTTCCAAACTCAAAATGCCCTGAATGCTGAAATCGAATCCCAGATCCAGGTATTAAAATTAGTTACATCCAATATTTATCAGAAACTCACCTACTTTAACAATCTCACCGCTTCAATTTACTACAATGATGATATTATGAGCTGTCTGGAAAAAGGACAAGCAACATTATTATCCTCTCCTGATAAAAAAAGAATCCAGCCTGCTATTGATTCATTAATGAGAACAGATGACATGATTTTGTCAGTATCTCTTACAACAATGGCAGGAGATACTTTATACTGGAATGACGGGTACAGTAATGCTATACATATAAACTCCCTGGATCCTGATTTTTTACAGAAAATATATGCACATAATGGATCAGGTGTTTTATCTAATCCCATTACACATACCAGTAAGCGTAAATACCCTGCTTCAAATACGTCCATTTATTATGGTCGCCTTTTACGAAGTTTGACACACAACTTCCGGCCTATTGGAATTTTGTTAGTTGAAGTCGATATCGCTTCCTTTGAAGATATCCTTATATTTTCCAATTTCAGTTCCGATTCCACATTTTTCCTGACAACCCAAAACAATACATTAATATGGGGTTATCAGGAGGAGAATCTGAATTATCATATTGGAGACATTATTTCCACCGACGTGCTTGGTACGCCCCCATATTCTTACTCTGTTGCAACTATAAACGGTGAGAAATATTATCGTTTTAATTCACAGATTGATACACTAGAATATAATTGTTACTCTTTTCTACCATTTTCAAATATAGAAAGCAAAACACAGTTCATTAAAACTTTACTGTTATTGATCTGTGGTGTGGATTTTTTGTGTTTATGCCTGATCTTCTTCATGCTCACCAAACAGTTTATTACGCCGATTCGCCGTCTTTCCGTTATTATGCAGGAACAGGATTATTTGAACTACTTTCCTTCACCAGTTTATCCTGTCCACAACGAAATCGGCAATTTATATGATTCTTTCCAGTCTATGAGCCAGCGTACTCTGACTCTGGTGGAGCAGTTAAAAGAATACTCAAAAAAAGAAGCAAAACAGCAGCTTGCTCTGCTCCACGCACAGCTGAATCCACATTTTTTATATAACACTTTGGATTCCATCAGCTGGATGTCCCAAAATGGAAATGCAGACAAAGTACCCTATATTATAAATGCGCTTTCTGATATTTTGCGATACAGCATTATCAAAGAAAATGATTTTGTCACTATAAATGATGAATTATCCTGGTTGAAAAATTATATGTATATTCAAAAGATCCGGTTTCAGGATTCTTTTACAATACATTATCATATTGAACCGGATATGCAATCGTATAAAATACCCCGTTTTATTTTGCAGCCGTTTATAGAAAATTCATTGCTGCACGGTTTTTCTGAAATTCATCAGGGTGGTATTATTATCCTCAGCATATTTACTAAGGATAATTCCATTTTCATAACTATAGAAGATAACGGAAAGGGCATGTCAGATCTTCTGATACATTCCGTGCTTCATGGTAAAAATGATGGCATAGGAATTGGAAATACAAATACCTATTTAAAACAGCGGTTTGGTCAGTCATATGGTATAGAAATTACATCACGCATTATGGAAAGTACAAAAGTAATCATAAAATTGCCTGTTCAGAAGTGAGGAAAACCTATGAATCATGTGATTATCATTGATGATGAAGTACAAAGTCGCAATGGAATTGCCGAAATTTTTAAAAATCATTCCCCAGGATGGGAGATAGATGGTCTGTTTGAAGATGGTAGCCTTGCATTAGACTATCTTCAACAACATCCGGAAGTAAATCTGGTTGTTACCGATATACGCATGCCCAAATTTGACGGTCTTGAGCTAATTAGCAGAATTCGCAAAAACAACGGAACCATTCCTATCATTATCATAAGCGGATACTCGGAATTTTCCTATGCTAAGAAAGCAGTTGAGCATCATGTATTTCGATATATATTGAAGCCTGTTCTTCCCTCCGAATTCGATGCAGTCATTACAAGCGTAGAAAATTTTTTCCGACTGGCGGATCCTCTTAGTGAATATAATCTCACCCAGTCAGAATACGACCAGTTTTTAGATCTGTTGTTTTCTGAAGCCATTGCTTCGAATAAAAGGCAGAAGATTCAAATACTGGAAAAACAATGTGGATTTACATTTCCGCAAGCATGGTTCTTACTATTGACCGGCAACAGCGAATTCAGCAGCCAGCTTTTCAACTACAGAACGGTGCTGCAAAAGTTTGCTGCCGGAATTTCATCCGAGCATCATGTTTTTCTATTCTGCGAAAAGATTTACTGTATTTTATTAAAAAAAGAGGATTTAGATGATAAGTTTCTGAAAAAACAGGTACAAAGACTCTTATGGAAATTTAACCCCGGATTGGAAATCTGCGCGGGAATATACCACAGCGATCATGATGACACGCTTAAAAATGCATTTTACAGTGGCGTTTCAGCCTTGACACATTTTTTTTACTCAAAGGATCCCATACACATATATCAGGATCAAACTTTGTGCACCTTTCCATACTCTATATACCAGAATTTACAGTTGCAGCTGACCGGCAGCAATTTACTGAATACGAGAGATGCTGTCTATTCCTTTATGGATTACGTGCGTAATGAACAACCTTCCTATTATGAATTGCATTCCTGGCTAAACAAGATTACTCTGATCATCATAAAACATTGTAATGATAAAAAAATACCGGCATCTTGTTATATCGATTATACAGAAAGTCTGCAGTTTCTTTACAATTATCACTCTCTTGAAGAAATTGAAAGTACCATTTTGTCCATGATCGAGAGCATTTTTGAGAAAATTGCTGAACAGACACGCAGCACAAATGCCTATCTTGTTGAACAGGTACAAAACTACCTTTTCCAGCATATGAATGAAAATATCACACTTTCAGACTTAGGAGAGATTTTCGGTATAAACTATTCCTCACTAAGCAATATATTCAGCTCTGCTACAGGACAGACTATCATTGAATATCTGACTTTTATAAGAATATTACATGCAAAAGAACTGTTGATCAATACAGACAAAAAAATATATGAGATCTGTTCAGAAATTGGATACACAGAACCAAAATATTTTATTAAACGCTTTCGTCAGATTGTTGGCGTTACTCCCAAGGAATACAGAAAGATATATACTTCCTGATACTCTGTAATGATAGTTTTTCCAGTGTCCTGATATTTTTGAACTTTGATTCACGGATGAAGTCATCCACCACTTGATGGAACTTTTCAATCTTGCCCTTGCTTTTCCCGAAACGTGGTTTGTCATGCTTGACACAGATTCCAAGTCTGACAAGTGAGAATCGAATCTGTTTTGCAACGTACTACCTTTTTGCGGATGCGTGGATAGGAGTCCCTGTAACGAAGTTCCGGATCGTACCCATAGTCCTCGTCATCGTCCACATAATCTGCATCCGGATCAGGCTTTGCCGCTTCCTGTGCCTTCTTCTTTTCCTGGACTTTCTTGAATACGAAGAATCCGCCGCCACAGGCAAACACAATCAGAGTCAGAAGTTCCGGGAGCATATTCGTGGATTTCGGCTTTTCCTCTGGAGTGGGTTCTGTAATTTCAGGAACCGTTTCAACCGCTTCCGGCTTTGTTTCCTCAACCGGCTTGGTGAATACAAGTATTTATTACAAAGGTACGCCTATATCCGATGAAGAACTGGCTTGTAAAGAGATCATTGATCATCTCCATACAGATAATCCGGCCTGGGGTGCAAGGCAAATGTCTGCACAGCTAAAGGCTAGAGGATATCATGTAGGACGTCGGAAAGCACGACGTTACATGAACGAAATGGATATTTACCCAATCTATCCTAAAATGAATCTTTCCAAGCGTATGCAACAGGCTAAGGTATGCCCTTATCTGCTCCGTAATGCTGTCATAGACAAACCAAATCAGGCACGGTCTATTGACATTACATATATTCCAATCAAACGGGGCTTTTTATATCTGACAGCCGTTATTGATTGGCATAGCCGCTGGGCAGACAATATCATGATTGAGCGTTGGTTTCGCAGCTTCAAGTATGAAGAAGCCTATCTGACTCAATACAATAACATCAAAGAAGCCAGAACCGCTATCGGACAGTATATCCGCACTTACAACTTTGAGCGGCATCATTCTGCACTTGACTATCAGACACCGGCTGAATGCTACTATCCGGCAATGCTGTTGCCATATGTAGCTTAGCATAAATGGGACAGGGGAGAGTTCCACTACTTTCCCTGAGTTCCCTGTAACTTATTAACCCTATCAGTTCATTATAAAAATCTCAGATTTTTGTCTTGACAACTGAGCCACTATACTATCTCCTGGAATGGAAACGAAATGGCATAGTTTTTGCAGACTATGCCTCTGCATCAATCATTTATTTCCCAATGACCTGTTCTGGTTGAACCAACTCTCTTTATCTTGCCGTCATTCATCAGTTCTTTCATGATTCTCTGGACAGTTCTCCTTGACAACGATAATTCTTTAGCTAAATCTGTCTGTGTAATATACGGATTCTGTTTCAAGCCTGATAACAATCTGCCTTCCATGTGATCAGCACCATGATTAGCGCCATCAGCGTCAAGAATAGCGTCATCCGTGGCGCTATCTGTCATCTGATTCAAAAGTTCCGCTAAAGTATTATCTATTTGAATCAGCATGAATTCAATAAATACCGTAGATTCTCCCTCTACATGGCATTTTGCAATCGCATCATAATAATCATCCTGGAATTTTTCAATTTGGCTTTCTATCGGAATATATTCAAAAATAGGATTCCATTTAGCCAATATAGCTGTATGCCACAGCCTTGCCATCCTGCCATTGCCATCTGTAAAAGGATGAATAAATACGAATTCATAATGAAATACGCTGCTCAAAATCAGCGGATGCATCTGATCTTTCTCTTTCTTCATCCAGCCAAATAATTCATTCATCAATTGTGGAACAAAGCGTGCCGGTGGAGCCATGAATATGCATTCTTCACCATTAAATACACCTTCTTCACCACTGCGGAAATCACCGGATTCCTCTACGATGTATTTTGTCATAATACCATGAAATTTCTTTAATTCTTCTATGCTGTAAGGATCTATTTCAGCTATTTTTTCATAGGCATTATATGCATTCTTTACTTCCTGTATTTCTTTTGCCTCTCCAAAAACCAATTTCCCGTTAATAACATCACGCACCTGGCTTAGCGAAAGAGAATTTGCCTCGATCTTTAAAGATGAATGAATGGATTTGATCCGGTTATTTTTCCTTAGATGAGGTTTGTTTTCCATATTACTCATTACAGTAATACGCCCGACTTTTTCAGATACAGATGCCACATGAGATAATATACTGTTTGTAATTGTAAAAGGTGGTTTATATCCGTCCATGTATTACTCCTTATCCTCTATCCATTCAAATATCCATTCCATCTGGCATTGATTTCTTCCATTTCATGTTTCTGCATAATTCTGTTGCGGTCACTTAGTATTGCAAGCATTTCATCTACAATTTCCTCAAGCGGCAGCTTTTTGTAATGGGACAAATAACCTATCATCCGTCCGGCTGTCCAGTCGGTGTTAAGATTTTTCGTTATTTGATCGCAAAACTCCGCTGGATATCCCCGTTTTATCATAATGTCATATAGTTCCAGGCTCTTAGGCGACTTAGGTTTCATATTACAACTCCATTACAATGATCTATTTCGTGTTGGATGATCTGTGCAGTCCAACCGGAATATTTGCCATGCTGCTTCTTGAAATCTGCATCCAAAAAATCCACTTCAATTTCTTTATATCTTGTACACGGACGCACCCCTTCCAGAGATAGGCATCCTTCTTCTGTCTGAAATGCTCCGGTCTTCTTTGTAATAACCGGATTTACCATAGCAAATTGAAATGGACCTGCTGCCACCACAATGATATTTTTCTTTACACCGATCATATTGGCTGCCATGCCAACGCAATGATCCAGATTTGCCCTTAATGTATCAAGCAGATCTGTAATCACCTGTCGGTCTGCCTCCGTTGCATCTGTAGATTTCTGAGCGAAAAACAATGGATCCCGCATAATTTTTTTTACCATATTCTTGTCCTCTAATTCCAGTTTTTCCAAACATCCGGCAGATAACCCAGGGTTGATTGCTTACTATTTCTAACCACTGGTGTCTTAATCACCTGGGGATTTTCAAGAACCTTTTCAAGCTTATCATCAGCAGCAAAATACTTTATAAGGGCAAGCAAATCCTTGTCCTTGCCATCCCAGTTGACCATGTTATCCAATCCACCATTTGCCTGAGCTACGGAATTGAATTCCCCTTTGCTCATGCCCTTTTCCTTCATATCAATGAACTGATACTTTATGCCACGCTCTTTGAAAAAACGCTCTGCTTTTCTTGTATCACTACATTTCTTTGTCCCGAATATCTGTATATTCATATCATCTTTCCTTCGCCATCAATATAAGTTTTTCAAATGACTGTACAAGCATCAGCATCTACTAATATCTGCATTTTTTCAAACCATTCTACCATGCTCTTTCGAGCTGGTCTTCATAAAAAGAATCTACACGTAGCCCATCAGACATTGAAACCATATACAAATCACTATTTATATCAATTATACAGTAATTACCTGAAATATCCAATGACGTATTAGAAAGGGGCTACCGCCCAGCAAAAAATATTTGCTAGTGCGACAGCCCCAGTTTGGCGGTTGGTAGAAACGTCTGCCCCTTTTGCAGACTTATACTCGAGTCATTATACCTGAAATAGCATGCTAATGCAAGAGAATAAGCTTTTTTATTTACAGATGACCGGCTGTCCAGTCGGTATTAAGATTTTTCGTTATCTGGTCGCAAAACTCCGCCGGGTATCCCCATTTTATCATAATGCCATAGTTCCAGGCTCTTAGGTGACTTAGGCTTCATATTACAACTCCATTTCAATGACCCTGTTAGCTTTCTTTTGCCATCGCTTCAAAACTTTCCATCGTCGTATAAAGCATCAAAGTCATGTCCATCCCAACGGTAATTTGCAAATACAGGAAGCTATTATTTTGCTTAATGTGCGGCGTATGAATAATATCCTCAACCGTGCGGAGGAAATCATTCTTCATGCACTGGTCTATGATGAGAGTGGATGAAGATTTTGGTGAGTCTATGAAAGTTTACAGGCTGTGCTTTTAGGCCGTCTCACAATGGCAGTGCCTCTTGCATCATTTTATTATGCGGTACGCCCAACTTTAGAGTAAGCCTAAATAGCGTAATCCCTTTTCTATTCCATTATCATCAATATCAGCTGTAACATAGTCTGCAATACTTTTTACAAAATCGTTGGCATTTCCCATAGCAATGCCTTCTTGGACATATCGTAACATTTCTATGTCATTCTCTCCGTCACCAAATGCCGCCGCTTCTTCCCTGGTATATTCCTTAATAGATAAATATTTTTGGATACCGGTAACTTTGCTTCCTCCCTTTTCAACAACATCAACAGCACTATCATTCCATCTCGTGATTTCTACATTTTTTAAACATCCGGTTATTTTTGATTGTTCCGCTTTTTTTACATAGAAAATCGCCTGATATATCGTATTCCCTGTATACTCCATGATGGTTGGCAATGGTGTCGAAATCGCTTCATGTGCCTGAACAACATCGTTGTTTATAAAGTTAATATACATTCTATCTTTCTCTACTAACATTACAGGTACAGTGCTGCTGTGGAAAAACTTTAAAATTTCTCCTGTTTCTTTTATTGGATTTTCATAGAACACATTGCCTTTCAAATCGTAGCAAAGTTGACCATTTAGCGTAATATAGGCGTCAAACTTTATATCATTAACAGGCAATCTATCTATTTCTGTCGAATGTCGCCCTGTTGCAATTACTCTATCTACATGAATATCTGACAATTGGCACAATGCCTGTCTTGTGCTGATTGGAACGTCTTTTATACGGTGCGATAAAATTGTTCCATCAATATCAAAAAAAATAGCTTTAATCATAATACCTCCGCAACTCTGAATAATCCGGTCTCCATGTCCCCACTGTCCGGGGATAGGAAACCGCAAATCCGTTTTTAAGGGAACCACCATTCCGGTGGCGGAAACCTTTATCATAAATCCCTTAGAATGTAATCATGCACCGAAAGGTGTAAATACATTCATGTAAATACATTCAAAGGAAGGCCATGTCTATGACCAAGTACCGAGAGATTCTCAGACTTAGTGGTCTGGGACTCAGTCAGCAGAACATTGCCGACAGCCGTTCCCTGATTGATTTTCAGTCCGGAGCTGCGGAAACATACAGCTTTTGTATGATGCAGGTCTTCTGTGACAGCTGCTGGCTCGCCATTAACCGGCTGAAATATACCAATGAGAAATGCCCAAGGCTTCATAATGAACTGCCAGACTGTATGATTTCATACAAGCATTATGATCCTGATATCATAGAGGATGTGGTGGATCAGCCCAAATGAAGCAAACATAGGCGGACAGATGAGATCGTTGGAGAAGCAATCCAGCTGAAGCAGGAAGTGCCAAAGAAAAGTGTCCGCCAGAGAAATTCGAGACCAGCCTTTGGAGCGGCTTGGTGGACTTTGCGACTGTATATGCAAAGGGCGATATCCGCAACACCTTCAAAAACAGACAGGAAATCCGGGCATAAGGCTCAAAAGGAACTCCCCACTACCATGATGGCGGTGAGGCGTTCTTTTGCGTGTTTTCTATAACTTTTTATTTCAAGAGCTGCTTTAGATCTTCCTCCGGCGTGGAGATAGGTGTAATGCCGAAATTCTCCACGAGATAACTCAGCACATTGGGCGATACAAAAGCCGGGAGCGTCGGTCCAAGACGGATGTTCTTAATTCCTAAATACAGCAGCGTCAGCAGGATACATACTGCCTTCTGCTCGTACCATGAGAGTACCAGAGACAGCGGCAAATCATTGACGCCACAGCCGAAGGCATCCGCCAGCGCCAGTGCGATCCTGACTGCGCCGTAGGCATCGTTGCACTGACCAACGTCCATAAGCCGGGGCAGACCGCCGATTGTGCCGAGGTCAAGATCGTTGAAACGATATTTGCCACAGGCCAGCGTCAGCACCACGGTATCGGAAGGTGTCTGCCTGACAAACTCAGTGTAGTAGTTGCGTCCGGGACGTGCACCGTCGCAGCCGCCAACCAAGAAAAAGTGACGGATTGCCCCGCTCTTTACAGCTTCAATCACTTTATCCACCACACTCAGCACCGTGCCATGCCCAAAGCCCGTCGTAACCGTACTTCCTCCGTTGATGCCGGTGAATGCTTTATCTTCTGGATAGCCGCCCAGTTCCAGCGCCTTTTCAATGACAGGTGTAAAGTCCTTCTCCTCACCGATGTGTGTCAGCGCAGGATAGGACACCATCGCCGTAGTAAATACCCGGTCAGCATAGCTTGTTTTCGGCGGCATAAGACAGTTGGTTGTGAAAAGAACAGGGGCGGGGATATCTGCAAATTCCTTCTGCTGATTCTGCCATGCCGTACCGAAGTTACCTTTCAGGTGCGAATACTTTCTCAGTTCCGGGTATCCGTGCGCAGGCAGCATCTCCCCGTGGGTATAGATGTTAATGCCCTTGCCCTCTGTTTGCTCCAGCAGCAGTTTCAGGTCGTGTAAATCGTGACCTGTAATGACGATGAAAGGTCCCTTCTCCACGGTCAGCGGAATCGTAGTCGGTTCAGGAGTGCCGTATGTTTCCGTGTTTGCCTTATCCAGCAGTTCCATGCACTTGAGATTTTTCTCGCCAACCTCCATGACGATGGGCAGCAGCTCATCCATACCCCAATCTTCTCCGACAGCAAAAAGTGCTTTTGCAAAGAAACGGTTAACTTCTTCGTCGGTATAGCCCAATACCATGGCATGGTACGCATAGGCAGCCATGCCGCGCACACCGAAAAGGATCAGAGACTTGAGGCTGCGAATATCCTCCTCAGCATTCCACAACAACGTCATGTCGTAATCGTCGTTGCGACCGCAGCGAGATGCGCAGCCGGAGCAATTGGGAACCAGCCGTTCTTTTTCGGCGTGTACCCGGTCAATCATTTCCCGTATCGTTTTTTCGTTAAAGTTCACATTGGTGACAGTAGTGAACAGCCCTTCCATCATCAGCCTCCAGGTATCCGATATTGCCTGCGTACCGCCGTCCGTTGACCGAGCCAGCCCAATGAGAGCCCCAGTCAGTTCATCCTGAAGATGCGCCACATCGGAAGTCTTACCGCAGACACCGGCTTTCCCTGTACAGCCGGTACAACCCGCTGTTTGTTCACACTGATGGCAGAACATTTTGTTATCCATAATTGGTCTCCCTTTTGTTGTAAAAATATTCTTATTCTTCCTTGAGACTGCCGTTCACCGTGACCGTGACCACCTGCCACGGAATGAACTTTCCGCTTTGCTGAAGCGCCTTTTTCGTTGCCATTTCCAATCCGCCGCAGCAAGGCACTTCCATACGCACAACGGTCACGCTTCTGATGTCGTTGTTTCGGATGATCTCCGTCAGCTTTTCGGAATAATCCACGCTGTCCAGCTTGGGACATCCTACGAGGGTGATATGCCCTCTGATGAACCGCTCGTGAAATGCGGCGTAGGCGTAAGCCGTGCAGTCGGCAGCAATCAGCAGTTTTGCACCGTCAAAATAGGGTGCGTTAACCGGAACGAGCTTGATCTGGACAGGCCACTGTGAAAGTCTGCTAACCGGCTCTGTGTGCGGCGCTTCTTCGCAGGCACATTCCGTGTGCTCAATCTTCCTCGAATGGCTCCCCGGACAGCCACAGGGCAGTTTCATACCTTGCTTCTGCATCTTCTCTTGCTTATTCACCAGCACCGCCTGCTCATCATAGGCTGCCGCCTCACGTTCCACAAAGGTGATCGCTCCCGTAGGGCAGGTCGGCAGACAGTCTCCGAGACCATCGCAATAGTCGTCCCGCAACAGTTTTGCCTTTCCGTCCAACATGCCAATGGCTCCTTCGTGGCAGGCATCAGCGCAGGCACCGCAGCCGTTGCACTTATCCTGATCGATTTCAATGATCCGTCTCTTCATGACAGCACCTCCTTGCTTTCTTGTCTCTATCATAGTATAGTAAAATCAACAAGTCGGTTGATATTTCAACGAAAGTGGATTCTTATGAAAGATTTTTTATCCGTTATCCGTTCCTCTCAACTGTTCTCCGGTGTTACGGAAACAGAGCTTACCGCAGTTCTCGCCTGCCTTGATGCGAAAAAAACGAGCTTCCCGAAGGAAGCCTATCTTATGCATACCGGAGATACGGCGGAAGCCATAGGTTTTGTGTTGTCGGGAAACGTTCTGACAGTTCAGGAGGATATCTGGGGGAACCGTCATATTCTGTCCAATGCGGGACCGGGGCAGACATTTGCTGCCGCATTTGCCTGTGCGCCGGGTGCCGTGCTGAATGTCAGCGTGGTTGCGCAAACGCCTGTCACGGTGATGTTTCTGAATGTCAGGCGCATTCTGTCTGTGTGTACCTCTGCCTGCTCCCATCACAGCCGGATTATCCGCAATCTTTTAGGAGAGCTGGCAGATAAAAATCTGATGCTCAGCGAAAAAGTTTCTCATATGGGCCAGCGGACAACAAGAGCAAAGATTATGTCCTATCTCTCCGCTCAAGCGCAAAAAAGCGGAGCCTATGAATTTGATATTCCTTTTTCCCGTCAGCAGCTCGCCGACTATCTCGCTGTCGAGCGCAGCGGACTGTCCGTTGAACTCTGTAAAATGCGTGATGAGGGACTGCTGGAATTCCACAAGAGCCATTTTATGCTGAAGGTGTAAAACACCCGGTTGAAATTGCCGTGGGCATAAAAATACGGACGCTGCACGCGCAGTTCCACTTCGAAAGTCACTGACATCTTCTAGCGTTGCTGACATACTGCCATTTATTATTCCGTATTTTAGAGAACATCGTGTATCTGGAGCTGCTGCGCCGGGACTACAAAGTGACAGTCGGCAGAACCGGAGACAAGGCGATCGACTTTGTATGTGACAAGAGTGGAGAAAAACTGTATGTTCAGGTTGCCTATCTGTTGGCATCCGATGAGACCGTTCAGCGTGAGTTCGGTGCGTATAACAATATCCGCGATAACTACCCGAAATATGTTGTCTCTCTGGATGAGTTCGACAGGAACAGAAACGGGATCAAGCACCGCAACATCCGCGATTTTCTGTTGGCAGAGGAATGGTAGATAGGTGATAGATAAAAAGAACGCCTTTCTAAGAGTTATTTCTCTTAGAAAAGCGTTCTCAATAAGTACAAATTGTCTATTTTTTCTTTATCATTTTCTTTTTCATCACATTATGTTCCAACCCAACCCATGCTATCTCAGCAAATATCACTATCACAAAAATAACCGTAGCCACCTGAAGCGCAACGCCATCCAGTTTTTCAATAAAATATGTCACAATTGATAACGTAATAAAAAGCACACAACCCAAAATAATAAAATTCCTGCCATGTCTATGGTTCCATTCAGTAACACTTGTCAGCTCATCTTCACGAGGTGGTTTTTCTCCCGTGTTTATTGCTACTGGTTTTTCAGCCCTATACTGCCTTATTCCAAGTATGATAAAAATAATTGAAACCAATAATGAGATTACCAAATAGATCATTGTAGCAACCAATCTGCTATATCATGAATTTCAATTCCTTCATAGCTATATTTTGGATGTTTGGTTCTGGCAATAATCATTTTCGGATAAGCATCTCGGATCTGAAGCAGAGGAGAGCATTCTCTCTCAAATGTTTCCTGCCCGGAAATGTTGTCGCTGACCTGAATATAAATCTTCTCGCTGCCTCTCTGAGCAACAAAGTCGATCTCCTTTTGATAGAGCTTGCCGACATAGACATCGTATCCACGGCGAAGAAGCTCGATGCAAACGATGTTTTCATATACTCTGCCGTAATCCATATTTCTGCTTCCCAGTATTGCATATCGAATACCACTGTCACAAAGATAGAACTTTTCAGAGCTTTCAAGGTATTTCTTGCCTCGGATGTCGTATCTCTTAATATCATAAAATACAAAAGCGTTGCACAAATACTTAATGTACTTGCCGACGGTTACATGATTGGTCGGAGTCTCATTTGCTGTCAGCAGCTGACTGACCTTATTAGGAGAAGTCAGGTTGCTGATATTATCCATAAGGAATTCGCTCAGACGTTGTAAAACCAAAGTGTCCGGGAGCGCATATTTCTGCACCAAATCCCTTGTAACAATCGTTTCGTAGACCTCTTTGATATAGTTTGTTCTGTCTTTTTCGGTTCTGTAAGCGTAAGAACCTGCTAAACCGCCTTTGATAGCGTAATCATCAAAGAGTTTATCTTTATCACTAACATCATCATAATATTGGCAATATTCCTGGAAGCTGAAAGGAAACACATGAATTTCAATATAGCGTCCGGTAAACAGCGTTGCCAGATCTGCACTCAGCAGGAAAGCATTGGAGCCTGTTACATAGATGTCGTATTTTCCCTTAGAGTACAGGCTATTGATTGCCAACTCAAACTTGGGACACATCTGCACCTCGTCTACAAACAGGTAGTTCGTTTTACCTTCCTGATAATGTTCTTCCACATAGGCGTGTAAGGCATGGTATTCCTTGATTTCTTCATATGCCAAATCCATGAAGTCAATGAAGATGATATTGATATTCTCAAAGTGGCTTTTCAGATACTCAATATACGCCTGCATCAGCTTGGACTTACCGGATCGACGAATGCCCGTGATGATTTTGATGTCAGGAGTGCCGTTCAGTTCAATGATTCTATCGAGATACTGTGCTCTTGTAATTGTTTTCATATCGTCACCCGCTTTCAAAAGTCGAAAATTTTTCATTTCTTGAAACCACTTCGATGTACTTATTATACTGTCTGCTAATAGTATATGCAAGAGACCGCTTTCAAAAACACAAAATATTTTGTTTTTTGAAAGCGGATACTATGTACAGGCAATTTGGATTTTTGGCACGATTTTGGGGCTGAAGAATGGTGTATCGTTTTCAAGGTTTCTGTATAGGGGTACTATGGCTCCTTACGTGTACAACTTTAGCCTATGATGAGAGATTTCTTTAGATACCGGCTGTACGGATACAGCGATTTTTTTGTTGTTCAACTGTCAAAAACAGGAATGCCGGTCAGAAACCAGGTAAGGGGTTCCATGAACGCATCGTAGTTCATTACGCTGTCCCACTGTTTTCCGTCCAACCAGTCTACAGGGCTTCCGTAGTGTTCTGCCAGAATGACGGCATTCAGATTTGCTCACATGAACTGTCATCAGATTGACTGATTTTCTGTCATCAGCCAGCCCCATAGGGCTGCCGCCTGAATCCAGGCGGCAATAAGCTTTACGTTGTTATGGTTCCAAGCATTTCATGCTCTATGACGAACTTGATCATATAATCATCAATCAGGCGCTTCTGGTTTTGAAATGCATACATGTTTTCAAAATTCCAAACTGTTTTTTCGTACCGGCAGAAACCTCGTACTGCCAGTTCATCGGGAAGATAGGCAGGTCTGCATAAACCCATTTGCTGTACTTCGTATCATAGGCTTCTGGCTGCGCCAGCTCTACCAAATGCCCCACACACCGTAATGCATGACTGCTATGTAAAAAGTTCAGAAAGGATTTTTGCAGCCTGACACAATTTTCTGTTTTATAATCTCCGTCATCGTAAAAATATCTACCTCATCTGTATATGAAATGATGCAGATAAATAATTTATGACTTAGATTTTTACATATCCTGTAGCCGGACCTGAACCGACCTTCGCAATGTACTCACTCTTAACTAAATCTGCCAGAGTGCGTTCCACCGTGGTTTTGCTTATATCAGGGTGAGCATCCATAATTTCTTTCTTTGTGATTTTACCAACTTTCTGATCAATCATCGCTTTAATTCTTTCGGGCTTAGAAAGAGTGCGGTTCTTTAAATGTTCTACACGGCTTTCAAATTCATTATATGCTTTCAACATGATACCCAGATAATACTTAACAAAAGGCTCATAGCTGTTCTCATTTTCATGCCATCCTGTCGAACTTGCCTGCAATGCTTCATAGTAAGTTTCCTTTGTTTTTTCAATCAACATTTCCATGCTGACATATTTTCCTACAATATATCCTGCCTTATAGTACAAAAGAAGCGACAGTAAACGGCTCATGCGTCCATTTCCGTCATTGAAAGGGTGGATACAGAGGAAATCCAGAATAAACATAGGTATCAAAAGTAATCTATCAATTTTATCAGTATTCCATGCTTCTAAAAACTGTCTGCACAATTCATCCACAGCTTCCGCAGTCTGAAAGGCAGGCACCGGAATAAACCTTGCTTTCTGGTGACCTTCTGCATCTGTTTCTGCAATTATATTATCAGCATTTTTATATTCTCCACCGGAACCGGCGTAGGAATACAAATCACGATGAAGCTGCAAAATAATATTAGGTCTGGGCACAATATACTCATAGCTTTCGTGGATTGTAGAAAGCACCTCTCGGTAACCTGAGATTTCCTGCTCAAATCGGTTTCTTGGTTCTGCCTTTTGGCTGACCAATTCTTCCAATCTCTTATCTGTTGTATAAATACCCTCAATACGGTTAGAAGCACCTGTACTTTGAATCAAAGCGACTTCAAGAAGGGTTTTCAATTCATCAATATTAGCTTCCAAAAATAGATCTTGCTTACCTTTGTGCTCATGAATTTTTCCGATCATCTGCACAATTTCAGGAGTAAGCAACTTTTCTGGCTCTTTTATATAATCAAAAGCTCTCATGTTATCTACCTCATTTCAGAATTATCTGCCTCATTTTACTTTAAAATGACGGAGATTTCAATGGGATGAGGCAGATAAATTTTCCAGTCACTATGACTGAAATAATAGTATGCACACCTACCACACAGAATATTCAAGATGTCGCTTTCAAAAACACAAAATATTTTATTTCTTGAAAGCAGATGCTATGTAAAGGCAACCCGAAGGCTGCCCCAGGCATCAAGACTATCCTGTTTACACAGGTTCATTATCATCTTCATCGACGGAGCTATCTGCATGAACGCACTCATAAACATCATAAGCAACGCTGTATTTAAATACTGCAAAGCTGCCATCTCCGGATTAACCTTTTTTCTTTCTAACCCACGTTATTTTGCAGCCACGGTTACCACTGTTTCCTTTTTTTTCGACATAAGCCAATAAAACATAGAACAAAATATTAATGCAAATACAACGCCAAAAACATTCTGAATCACTCTAAGACCAACCGCTCCTTTTAGTCCATAACTCTCTGTAGCAATGGCCAAAGCACCAAATGTGTTAAATACTGCCTGCCAGCCATATTTTGCAGAAAGTCCTACACCAATTCCGCCAAGGATTCCTATGTATGCATAGATGGATGACGGAAGCAGAAAATATAGTACTGTAAAGCATATTACACCTGCAATATTTCCGACAATCCTTTTGCGGACTCTGTATTGCATGTCCTCCATAAATGGTAAGATTGCTGACATTGCCGCAATTCCAGCCCACATTGCCCGTGGCATATTGCAGAGTTCCGCAATGCAGAGTACTGCCGGTACGCATATGATCTGACATAACTGCCACTTTGTTCTGGAAGAAGATATATCAAATTCCTGTACCAAATCATTCAAATTTCTTTTATACGTTCTGTTTTTATGATTTCGATAAAATACGAAGCAGGTAAGTGCTGCACCTAATGCCATTCCGGTTAATCGCATCTGATAACTTTTTCCTGTTACATCATATCCATACAATAACAGATAACCAAGAACCAATGTGGATTGGTTAAACATGAATAGGTTATGACATCCGAACAGAATCAGCACTGCCAGTGCAGCAATGTTTAACAGCATTCCAAGTACCGGTGAAAGCTGGTTTGCTAAATGCGGACATACAGTCATAATTACAAAGAACAAAGCCAAAAGCATCG